>Ga0126381_100001490_pt1 | contig 25104 bp, 19 predicted proteins | sample PanSoiMetPlot_28_FD_96465 | JGI IMG/M metagenome (GOLD analysis project Ga0126381, IMG submission 96465) | Tropical forest soil microbial communities from Panama - MetaG Plot_28 | ecosystem: Environmental > Terrestrial > Soil > Tropical forest > Bulk soil | place: Panama | collected 2016-02-17 | reverse complement strand
TGGCGAGCTTCGCCGACGCCATGGTGTTCTGCTGGAGCGGCAGGTCGATCAACCGGCCGATCATGCCGCCCACGGTGGTCGGCTTCGCGGCCGACTCCGCGCCCGACGAGCCCACGTTGACGGCGATCACGATGTCCGCGCCCATCGCCTTGACGGTCTGCACGGGCAGGTTCTGTGATTCGCCGCCGTCGACCAGCAAGTGGCCGTCGATCTCGACGGGCGTGAAGATCGCGGGGATGGCCATGCTCGCTCGGATGACCCGCGCAAGATTCCCCTTCCCCATGACGAACGGCTGGCCGGTCTGGATGTCCGTGGCGACCGCGCGGAACGGGATGCGGAGCTGGTCGAAGTTCGTCACGGATGAGCACGGCAGTGTCGCCGTCTCGAGCACCACTCCGAGCTTGCTTCCCGCGATCAGGCCGGGCGGAAGGAGAAGCCCGCCCTTCTTGAGGTTCAGGCCGAACTCGAAGGGAAGGAGGTGCGCGAAGTCGTCCTCCTTCTGCCGGAACGGCTGGTCCTTGCGCTCCGGGGTGTCCTGGAAGAGCGACTCCCACTTGATCGATCCGATCAGCTTCTCCATCTGATCCGGCGTATAGCCGCAGGCGTAGAGGCCGCCGATGATCGAGCCCATGCTCGTGCCGGCGATGTAGTCGATGGGGATGTGCATCTCTTCGAGCGCGCGGATCACGCCGATATGCGCGTTGCCGCGCGCTCCGCCGCCGCCGAGGGCGAGACCAATCTTCGGGCGCGCCGGCGGCGTCTCCGGAGTCTGAGCCGCCAGCGGCGAGGCGAGGGCGAGGAGACAGAACGCGATCGTCCGACGGAGAGACCGATGCGGGAACAGCATGGCGGGAGCTTATCGAACGGCGCCGGTGCGGTCGAGCACTGGCGGGGCCGCGCCCTTCGGCGACAATGACCCGATGAGCGAGAGCCTCGCCGGCCCGGCGCGACCGCTCCGAGCCGAACGCGACCGCGGGGCCCTCCTGTTCACCGCGCTCGTCGTCTACGCACTGCTGTACGCCGCGTGGCTCCTGACGTCGAGGCTGCCCCCCCGCACCCGCTCGTTCAGCAACGACCTCGCGTTCCTGCCGGTCGGCCTCGTGCCGATCGTGCTGGCGCTCCGCGTGGCGCGCTCCGCGCTTCTCGATCCGGCGACGCGCCGCGCGTGGCGCTTCCTGACGGCGGCTTTCGCGTGCCTCTGGCTCGGGGACCTCCTCTGGTTCTTTTCGGCGTGGCTCTGGCCGGATCGCAGCGCCGTCTACGTCGCCGGCCAGATCGCCTACGTCGCCTTCTATCCTCCCGCCCTGATCGGCCTGTTCTCGTTCCCTCGGTTCCTGCGCACGCGCCCCGAATCCCTGCAGTTCTGGCTCGACGTCGCGACGGTCTTCCTCGGCGGCCTGATGGCCCTGTGGTCGGTCCTGCTCGCTCCGCTCGCGAACCTTCCGGTCACGAGCTTCGCCAACCTCGCTATCGCGATCGCCTACATCCTGGGAGACCTCATCCTGATCTTCGGCATCGGCGTCATCGTGGTGCGCCGCCGGGAGGAGTCGACCCGGTTCGTGCTGCTGCCCCTCGCCATCGGCATCGTCGCGATGCTCCTGAACGACACGGTTTTCAGCGTCCTCGCCGCGTCCGGAGCGGCCTACGAGAGCGGGACCTCGGTCGACTTGATCGGGATGATCGCCTGGCTCCTCTTCGGAGCGAGCGCAGCCGCGCAGTGGCGCGTCGCCGAGCGCGCGAGCGGAAGAGCCGATGTCGCTTCGGGCCCGGGGTCGATGAGCCTCGTCCCGTACGTCGCGGTGGTGATCGGATACGGCGCGCTCTTTCTGGCCGCGCTCGATCGCCGCACTCCGAGCCTCGGTGGCATTGTGGTCGGCGCCATCGCCCTGACGGCCACGGTCCTGACCCGACAAGCCCTCGCCGTGCGCGAGAACGTCCGCCTCTCGGCGGACTCCGCCGCGCGGCAGAGCGAAGCGCGCTTCCGGACGCTCGTTCAGAACTCGTCGGACCTGATCGCGGTCGTGGATCTCGACACGAAGATCCGGTATCAGAGCCCGTCGGTCGAGCGCGCCCTCGGTTACCCTCCCGACGAGCTCGACGGCAAGCGCTTCGTGGACCTCGTTCACCCCGACGACGTTCCGCGCGTGGTGGCGCTGGTCAACGACACCGCGGCGCGGGCGGGCTCCTCCGCTCCGGCCGAATGGCGCCTGCGGCGGCGCGACGGCCAGAGCTTCTTCGCCGAGGTCGTCGGGACCAACCTGCTGTCGGATCCGACGATCGAGGGCGTCGCCCTCACGATCCGCGACATCCAGGAGCGCAAGCGCCTCGAGGAGCAGCTGACCCATCAGGCCTTCCACGACCCGCTGACGCAGCTCGCCAATCGGGCGCTGCTCTCCAACCGGGTCGAGCACGCCCGCGCACGCAGCCTGCGCGACGCCAGGCCGTGCGCGGTCCTCCTGCTCGACCTCGACGACTTCAAGGCGATCAACGACAGCCTCGGCCACGCGGCGGGCGACCAGGTGCTCATCGAAGTCGGGCGGCGGCTCGGAACCTGTATTCGGGCGGGCGACACGGCGGCGCGGCTCGGCGGCGACGAATTCGCGCTGTTGCTCGAGGACACCGAGGACGCCCCGGCCGCGCGGGAGGTGGCTCATCGCATCTCGGCCGCGCTGCGCCCGCCCGTTCGCGTCGACCAGCGCGAGGTTTTCCTGACCTGCAGCATGGGCCTCGCGATCAGTACGTCCGAAGAGGGCGAGGGAGAGCTCCTCGGAAACGCCGACGTCGCGCTCTACCTCGCCAAGGGCAAGGGCAAGGGCATCTGCGAGACTTTCGAGCCCGGGATGCGCATGGAGGTCGTAAGGCGGATCGCGCTCGAGTCAGACCTGCGACGCGCCCTCGAGCGACAGGAGCTGGTCCTCCACTATCAGCCGATCGTGGACCTGCCGACGGGACACCCGGTCGGCGCGGAAGCGCTCCTGCGCTGGAAGCATCCCGAGCGCGGCCTGATCGGCCCGCTGGAGTTCATTCCGCTCGCCGAGGAAAGCGGCCTGATCGTGCCGATCGGCTGCTGGGTCCTCGAGCAAGCCTGCCGGGTAGCGAGCCGCTGGCCTCGCCGGGGCGCGCCCCTGCACGTGAGCGTCAACCTCTCGGCCCGCCAGCTCCAGGAGGCGGACCTGGTGGACCGCGTGCGCGACACGCTCCACTCGACGCGCCTCGAGCCGGGGCGCCTGGTCCTCGAGATCACCGAGAGCCTCATCATGCTCGAGACGCGGACGATCATCCCGCGGCTGCGCGCCCTGAAGACGCTCGGCCTGCGGCTGGCGATTGACGATTTCGGAACCGGCTATTCGTCGCTCGCCTACCTGCAGAACCTGCCGGTGGACATCCTCAAGATCGACCAGTCCTTCATCCGGGGCCGGACGCCGGCGGGCTCGAGGGGCCTCTCTCCCCTCGCCCGCGGGATCGTCGATCTCGGCAAGGCGATGCACCTCGTCATGGTCGGCGAAGGCATCGAGCGGCTCGAGGAGGCGGACGCGCTGCGGGCCTCGGGATGCGAGCTCGGGCAGGGATTTCACTTCAGCCGGCCGGTGCCGGAGATAGAGTTTCAGCGCTTCCTGGAAGCGGGAGGACGAACATGACGGCCGTCGCGGAGGCCTGGCTCGCGGACGCACTCCGGCAATTCCGGAAGTACAAGGCCATGGCGGAGGCGGCGCTCGCGCAGGTCGACGACGCCGACTTCTTCCGGACGATCGACTCGGAATCGAACAGCATCGCGATCGTCGTCAAGCACCTCGCCGGAAACATGCAGTCCCGATGGACCGACTTTCTCAGGAGCGACGGCGAAAAGGCCGGCCGCAACCGCGACGCCGAGTTCGAGCGCGACGCGTCCGACACGCGCGAGAGCCTCCTCGAACGCTGGGAAGCCGGCTGGGCGGTGACCTTCGCGGCGATCGAGCCGCTCCGGGGAAAGGACCTGCTCGCCCATGTCCCGATCCGGGGCGAGCCCCACACCGTGATCCAGGCGGTACACCGCCAGATGACGCATTACGCGTACCACGTCGGCCAGATCGTCTTCCTGGCGAGGCATTTCGCTGGGAGCCGGTGGAAGTCGCTGTCGATCCCGAAGGGCCGCTCGAAGGACTTCGAAGTCGGAAAGGACGGGAAGCCCTACCGGCCCGCCTGAGGCGCGGCTCCGCGCCGAAGCCGCTCCTCGGCCAGACGCCGGGCGGCGGCGTCCGTGCTCGTCCGGGAGGCTTCGGCGAGATCGAGAACACGGCGGAGCGTGCCGCCGATCGCCCGGACCGCCGTCTCCGCTCTCCCGACGCTCCAGCCGAGCGCTTCGATTCCCGTGATCGCGACGGCGCCTCCAGCGTTCACGACGAAATCCGGGGCGTAGAGCACACCGCGGCCGAGCAGACTCATTCCGTCGTCGGGACCGGCGAGCTGGTCGTTCGCGGCGCCGGCGACCGCGCCGGAATTCAAGCGCGGGATCGTGTCCGCGTTCAGGATGCCGCCGAGCGCGCACGGTACGAACACGTCGCAGGGCTCCTCCAGGCACGCCTCCGGGGAGATCACCTCGACCCCGAGCCGCTCGCGCAGTTCTGCGACGGCATCCGCGTCGGGATCGGCCGCGGCGACGCGCGCGCGGGAAGCGGCGAGCCGCTCGATCAGGGCCGCGCCGACCTTTCCCGCTCCCTGGACGACGATGCGACGTCCACGGGGAGAGGGGTCGCCGAAGAGGCGCTCGCAGACCGTCTCGATCGCCGCGAACACGCCGAGGGCCGTCCAGGATCCCGAGCCGCCCGCGCCTCCGCGCCCCGGCGTCCGGCTGAAGACATACGGCGCGCCGGTTTCGGCGATGACGTCCATGTCGGCCGACGAGGTTCCGACGTCGCCTCCGGTGTAGAAGCGCCCGGACAACTCCGCGAGGAGCGCGCCGTAGCGCCGCAGCAGGCCGTTCCGCGCCGCCGCCCCGAGGCCGTGCGGGACGGCGATCACGGCCTTGCCGCCACCGCGGGGAAAGTCCGCGGCCGCCCACTTGTAGGTCATCGCCTCGGCCAGGCGCATCGCGTCGCGGCGCGCCGACTCCTCGCCGGGATAGGTCTTCATGCGCGTCCCGCCCGTGGGCGGCCCGAGGCGGGAGGAGTGCAGGGCGACGACGATGCGCGCGCCCGTCTCGCGATCGAAACGCTCGACGAGCTCCTCGCCGGTCCAGGATTCTCCCGTCACGACCCCGCGGCGGCGGCCTCGCCGGAGGCCCGGGCGAGCGCGTCGTCGAGGGACGCGGCGAAATTCTCACGGCCGTACTTCTCGAACCGGCCCGCCTTCTCGAGCGCCGCGGCGGGCTGCTCCTGAATGCCGGCGATCACGAACCGGATGCCCTGGTGCCGGAACGACGCGTACAGGTCGTCGAGCACCCGGATCCCCGACGCATCGAGCATCGGCACGTTACGCATGCGCAGGACGAATACGCGCGGCTTCTTCGCCACGTAGTGGAGGACGTCCTTGATCTTGTCGGCGGCGCCGAAGAAGAACGGGCCGTTGACCTCGTAGACCTCGACGCCTTCCGGGATGAGGCGCCGCGCGACGCCGTCGACGTCGCCGTTCATCGTCCCGTCCGGCGCGTCCGACAGCTCCCGGGTGACCGCGGCCACGTTCGTGACGTCCGCCATGCGCTTCATGAAGAGGAACGCCGCGAGGACGACGCCGACCTGGACGGCCACCGTCAGGTCGACGAGCACGGTGAGGAAGAACGTGATCAAGAGGACCGCCACGTCGCTCTTCGGCGTCCGGAAGAGGTGCGCGAAGGAGCGCCACTCGCTCATGTGGTACGCGACGATCGTCAGGATCGCTCCGAGCGTCGCCATCGGGATGTAGCGCGCCCATCGGCCGAGGAAGACCAGCACGAGCAGCACCGTGACGGCGTGCGCCATGCCGGCCACGGGCGTCCGGCCTCCGTTCTTGATGTTGGTCGCCGTCCGCGCGATCGCGCCGGTGGCAGGGATACCTCCGAACAGCCCGGAGGCGACGTTGGCGATCCCCTGGCCCACGAGCTCGACGTTGGACTTGTGGCGGCTGCCGATCATCCCGTCGGCGACCACGGCGGACAGGAGCGACTCGATCCCGGCCAGCAGCGCCACCGTCACCGCCGGAGAGAAGAGCTGGCGGATCCGTTCGGCGGAGATGGGAGGAAGCGACGGCGCCGGGATCGCCGCATGGATCTCTCCGAAGCGCGAGCCGATCGTCTCGACGGGGAGCCGGAAGACCGCCACCGCCGCCGACGCCAGCAGGATCGCCACGATCGGGCCGGGGATCCTCCGCGAGATTCGCGGCCAGAGGAGCAGGACGAGCAGCGAGCCGAGCGCGACCCCGATCGCGGCCGGCGACGCAGTCGGGAGGCTCGAAGCCAGGGCGCGCCACTTCGCCACGAACGGGGCGGGCACCGCGCCCATCTTCAGGCCGAGCAGCTCCTTGACCTGCGACGAGAAGATGATGAGGGCGATGCCGCTCGTGAAGCCGGTGACGACCGGATAGGGGATGAACTTGATCGCCGCTCCGAACCGGGCAAGGCCCATGACCACGAGAAGGAGGCCGGCGAGAACCGTGCAGATCGTCAGCCCGTCGAGCCCGTAGCGTCCGACGATCCCGGCGACGATGACGACGAAGGCCCCCGTCGGTCCGCCGATCTGGACCCGGCTGCCCCCCAGAAAGGAGATCAGGAATCCGGCGACGGCCGCCGTGACGAGCCCGCGCTCGGGAGGAACGTCCGACGCGATCGCGAACGCGAGGGCCAGCGGAATCGCGACGACGCCGACCACGAGTCCGGCCTGCAGGTCGGCGACGAGTTGCGCCGCCGTGTAGCCGCGCAAGACGACGAACGTCTTGGGGAGCCACGCGGTGCGCACGCCGGAATCATACGGTCACGCCGGCCGGCGCCGCTTAGTCGTTGATCGGCTGGATGTTGACGAGGATGTTGTTGTTGAGCGTGAGCTTCACGCGGTCCCCGTCCTGGAAGCGGATGAACTGCTGGCGCGTCACCTCGAGCCGGTAGGTCGAAGTGGCCTGGCCCTCGTGCGTCTGGAACACGATGTAGTAGCCGGGGCTTGCCCGAAGCCCCGACCCGGACGATCCGCCCGAGTCGTGCTCGTGCTGGACGACCAGGCAGTCGAGCTGTCGAGTCCCGAGGGCCGGATCCGATTTCTTGGAGCTGCTCGCGCAGCCGGCCGCGGCGGCGAGTCCGGCTGCCAGAAGCACCGCGAGGAACCGAGACCGTCGCTTCATGGCTCCTCCAACCTCACGCGAAAGCGTTCGATTCCGGGTCCGCCGGGGAGTGTCCGGCGGCCAGGGGGCCGGAACGCCGCATCCCGTAGAATCGATGCACGATGAATGCCTCGCACTCACCGCGCGTCGCCCTGGTGGGCCTCGGGCCTATCGGCGTCGAGGTGGGAAAGGCCCTGGCCAGCCGCGACGGGATGACGCTTCTGGGCGCGGCCGATCCGGCCCCCGACAAGGCAGGAAAGCCTCTCGCCGACCTTCTCGGCGGAGCCTTTCCCGGGACGACCGTCCGTCCGAGCGCGGCGGCCCTGTATGCCGAGAGCGCCGGGGCCCGCGGGCGCGCCGACGTCGTGCTGCTGTGCACCGGCTCGCGTCTCCACACGGTTCTTCCGCAGATCGAGGAAGCGATCCGGGCGGGATTCCACATCGTCTCGACCTGCGAGGAGCTCGCCTATCCGGAGCTCCGCCACCTGCCCATGGCCCGACAGATCGACCGGCTCGCCCGGGAGAAGGGTGTGGCCGTTCTCGGTACCGGGGTCAACCCGGGGCTCGTCATGGACCGGCTCGTCCTGGCCGTGGCGTCCGCCTGTGTCCGCGTCGAGTCGGTGAAGGTCACCCGCGTCGTCGACGCGGCCAAGCGCCGCGGCCCGCTGCGGGCCAAGGTCGGAGCCGGAATGACGCCGGAAGAGTTCGCCGCGGGCGTGGCTTCGGGAAAGCTCGGCCACGTGGGTCTGTCGGAGTCGGCCGCGCTCATCGCGCTCGGGCTCGGCCTGCCGATCCACGAGATCACCGAAACGATCAAGCCCGTCATCGCATCGCGCGAAACGGACGGCATCGCGCCGGGCCGCGTGCTCGGCCTGCACCAGGTCGCCCTCGTCCAGGCGGGCGACGAGGTCCGAGTCGCGCTCGACCTGACGATGGCCGTGGGCGCCGACTCTCCCGCGGACCGGATCGACATCGAAGGAGACCCGCCCGTGCACCTGACGGTCACCGGCGGATTCCACGGCGACCGCTCGACCGTCGGAACGGTCGTCAACGCCGTGCCGTTCATCGTCGCCGCGGCGCCGGGCCTGAAGAACGTCGTCACCGTTCCACTTTTCGGGCTGCAGCCTCTGCCCTGAAAAAAAGGCGGCCCCGACTTATTTGTGTCGGGGCCGGGAAGGAAGGTATCGCGTGCTGACCAAGGCAACGGGAAGAGGGGCTCGAATATTTCCTCCGTCAAGTCGTTGACGGACCGAGACTTAGCCCTTCAAGATGGCGAACCCGGCTGCGCCCACCGACTCATCGGGCAGGAGCTCGAGTCGGATGCGCAGGCGTTCCTGCGCATCGGCGAGGAGCGTCGGATCCGAGGCGACGAGCTCGGCCATCGCCGGCCGAACCCGCACGCGCACCGTCTCACCGGCGCCGAAGAGGTTCGGCGGCCGCAGAAGCGCGCGCCGCAGGTCGAGGACCGCGGTCGCGTCGGTCTTGACGCGGCCGCTCCCGGAGCAATCCGGGCAGGCCTGCGTCAGGACGCGCTCGAGGTTGCCCCGCGAACGCTGACGCGTGATCTCGATTAGTCCGAACTCCGAGACCGGCAGCATGCGCGTGCGCGCGCGATCCCGGGCGAGCTCGGTCTCGAAGAGCTCGAAGAGCTCCCGGCGGTGCTCGGGGTCCTCCATGTCGATGAAATCGACGACGATGAGCCCCCCGAGGTCGCGAAGGCGGATCTGCCGGGCAACCTCCGGCACGGCCTCTCGATTGGTCGCGAAGACCGTGTCCTCGAGGTCTTTCTTGCCGACGAACCGGCCGGTGTTGACGTCGATGGCGACCAGCGCCTCGGTCTGGTGGATGACGATCGAGGCTCCCGATGGCAGGCTGACGCGGCTCCGAAGCGCGTTCTCGATCTCGGCCTCGGCACCGGCCGCCTCGAAGAGAGGCTCTGACTCCTCCCAGAGCTCGAGACGCCGCACGAGCTCCGGGGCCACGGCGCCGAGGAACTCGGCGATGCGCGCGTGGGCGGCGGGGTCGTCCACCCGGATCGAGGCGACGTCATCGGAGGCGAGGTCGCGAACGCTCCGGAGCGCGAGGTCGAGCTCGCGGTGGAGCAGCGCCGGCGGCCCGGAGCTGTCGCGGCGGCGTGTGATCCGGGCGGCGAGCTCCGTCAGATAGCGCCGGTCCGGGGCGAGCTCGTCGGCGGTGCGGCCGAGCGCCGCCGTCCGGGCGATGAAGCCGCCCTCGCCGCCGAAGCCCTCGAGGATCCCCCGCAGCCGCTCCCGCTCCGACTCGTCCGCGACTCTCCGCGAGACGCCGACCTCCCGCGCGCCGGGCAGGAACACCAGCGTGCGCCCGGCGAGCGAGACCGCGGTCGTGACGCGCGGCCCCTTCCCGCCGAAGGGGTCTTTCGTCACCTGCACGACGATCTCCTGTCCCTCCCGGACGAGGTCGTCGATCTGCGGCCGATCCGCGCCCGGGCGCTCCTCGGCCTCGCCGTCCGCGGCGTCGCCGAACTCGAAGTCGGCGACCGGCTCCGCCGCGTCCTCGACGTAGAGGAAGGCGTCGCGGTCGAGCCCGATCGAGACGAACGCGGCCTGCATGCCCGGAAGCACCCGGTGCACGCGGCCGAGATAGACGTTGCCGACGAGTCCCTGGCGCGCGCGGCGCTCGTGCAGGACCTCCATCGCTCGCCCGTCCTCGAGCAGCGCGACGCGCGTCTCGGGCGGGGTCACGTTGACGAGGAGCTCTTTCCTCACGCGTTCGCGAACCGGCGGAACTGGACCCCGAGGATGAGGCCAATCGAGAGAAACGTCGTCGCCACCGAGGAGCCGCCGTACGAGACGAAGGGCAGCGGGATTCCGGTCGTCGGAGCGAGGCCGATCATCATCGAGGCGTTGACGACCACCGAGAAGAACATCATGCCCGTCAGGCAGAGCACGAGGAACACGCCGCCCCGGTCGCGGGCCGTCTGCGCGAGCTTCAGCGCCCGCAGGAGAAGCCCGGCGAAGAGCGCGAGGACGAGGATGACGCCGAGAAACCCCCACTCCTCGGAGATCACGGCGAGGATGAAGTCGGTGTGCTGCACCGGGAGGAAGCGAAGCTGCGACTGCGTGCCGCTCCGGAACCCCTTGCCCGAGAATCCGCCGGACCCGACCGCGATCTTCGACTGGCGCACCTGGTAGCCCGACCCGAGCACGTCGGCGTCGGGGTTCAGGAACGTCCCGATCCGCGCCTTCTGGTAGTCCTTGAGCAGGAACCATCCGGCCCCCGCGACGACGGCCACGATGAGCACGATCGCAACCCAACCCTTCGCCGGGAGTCCTCCGAAGTACAGGCCCACGAAGATGAGCGGCAGGAACGTCAGCGCGAGGCCCATGTCCGGCTGGAGAAAGACGAGAAGCACCGGCAAGCCGACGATCGCCCCCAGCTTGACGATCGTGGACATGTGAAGACGCGCGTCGTCCTCGTTCTCGAAGAGATAGGCGACGAGCAGCGCCGTCGCGATCTTGGCGAGCTCGGCGGGCTGGAACTGGAACTGGCCGAACCGGATCCAGGATCGCACGTTGGCGATCCGCTGGCCGAACGCGAGCAGGTAGATCAGAGGCAGAAGGCAGGCGCAGTAGATCGGGAACGAGAACTTCAGCAGCATCCGGTAGTCGAAAAGGATCGCCGCCGTCATCGCGCCGAGTCCGACCGCGATCCAGATCGCCTGGCGCGCCGCCAGGCCCTGGAACTTCGTTCCGGTCGTGGCCGAAGCGACGAAGAGAACGCCGAGTGCCGCCAGCGCGAGCGCGCAGCCGAGGACGACCACGTCGATCCGGCGGGGGCTCGGAAGCGCGCGCGCGATCATGGCGCTTCCCTTCGCGACGCCCGGGCGATCCCCGCCGCATCGGGCGCGGAGGCCTGGACCCCTGGAGGAACCGGATGCGACGGCACGACGCCGAAGCGCGCCTCCACGAGCGCCTTCGCGAGCGGGGCCGCCGCGAGGTTTCCGTGTCCCCCGTTCTCGACGAACACGACCACGACGATCTGCGGGTCGTTCACAGGCGCGAAGCCGGCGAACCAGGCGTGGGTCTCGAGCTTGGACTTGTCGGCTCCCGCGCGGATCGTCGCCTCGTGCCCGACGACCTGGGCCGTGCCCGTCTTCCCGCCCATCTCGACGCCCTGCACGCGCGACCCGAACGCCGTTCCCCCGGCCTCGTTGACGACGGCCCACATCCCGCTCTTGACGATCGCGAGCTTGTCGGGGGCGAGCGTCGGCCCCTGGCGGAACTCCGTCTTGTAGCGCAGCCGCTCGCCGGTCTTCGGGTCCTGCGAAGAGTAGAAGAGGTGCGGCGTCGGCAGGCGCCCGTCCTCCAGCAGGGCCGAAAGAGCGCGCGCGATCTGCATCGAGGTCGCCAGCAGCGGCCCCTGGCCGATCGCGACCGAGATCGTCTCGCTCGGGTACCAGCGCGCCCCGCGCTTCTCGCGGGCCCATTCCTCCGACGGCACGAGACCCGCTTTCTCGAAGGAGAGATCCACTCCCGTCGGCGATCCGAACCCGAAGCTCGTGAGGATCTCGTGGATGCGATCGACTCCGAGCTTCTGGCCCAGGTTGTAGAAGTAGACGTCGCACGACTCCTTGATCGCGTCGCGCAGGTTGACGAGCCCGTGCCCTCCCTTCTTGTGACAGTGGAACTCGCGCCCGTAGAAGGTGGCGTGTCCGGGACAGAAGATCTTCGCCTCCGGATCGACGAGGCCCCGCGCGAGCGCCCCGTACGCGAGGAAGGGCTTCACGACCGAGCCCGGCGAGTACATGTTCTGGATCGCCCGGTTCTGAAGCGGCCGGTCCGGGTTTTCGAGCAGGCCGCTCCACTCCGCGGCCGTCACGCGCCGCGTGAACCAGTTCGGGTCGTAGGACGGCGACGACACGAGCGCCAGGATCTCGCCGCTCCTCGGATCCAGGGCGACGACCGAGCCCACGCGTGTGCGGAAGTACTCCTCGGCGATGTCCTGGAGCTTCGAGTCGAGCGTCAGGAAGAGGTTCTGGCCGGGGATCGCCTCGAGCCTCGCCTCCTCGGCCACTTCCCGGCCGTGCGAGTCGACGATGACGCGCCGCTCGCCGCTGGCGCCCGCGAGGAGGCGCTCGTAGGCGCTCTCGATGCCCTTCTGTCCGATCCAGTCGCCGACGCCGTAGAGGTTGCCCGCGTTCTTGATCTGCTCGGGCGTCGCCTCCGAGAGGTATCCGAGCGCGTGCGCCGCGGAGCCCCCGTTCTTGTACAGCCGTCTCTGGGAGACCGTGATGGCGAATTCCGGATGCTCCGCGGCCCGCGCCTCGACCGCGGCGACCTCCTCGATGCCGAGGTTCTCCGCGATGGGGATGGGAACGAACTCGGGGTCCCGCCGACCCCGCTCGACGCGGGAGTGCACCTGGTCCGGGTTCAGCCCGAGCAGCGCGATGATGAATTCGACCGAGGCGTTGAGGTCCTTCGCCTCGCGGCGATAGAGGTGCAGCGTGTAGGCCGGCTCGTTCTCGACCAGCACGGCGCCGTTGCGGTCGAGGACGTATCCGCGCGGCGCGGTGATCTTCACGGCGCGGATCCGGTTGTTCTCGGAAAGCGAGAAGTAATACTCGCCGTGGACGATCTGGACGGTCCAGTACGCAACGGCGAGGAGCGAAAGGATCGCGCCGACGCCGACCCGGGCGATCTCGATCCGGCGCGAAACGGCCTGGCGGTCCTCGCGGATCCTCAGCACGTCATGACCTCGCGCTTCACCGCAGCCTCCTCAACCGCCGCCGCTGCCACCACTCTTTCCACGGGAAGTTCCGCGCGGACTCGAGGGCGCCTCCGGCGATTCCGGTCGCCGCCGCCCGCCAGAGCGCGCCGCGGGTGAAGATGACGACCGGCGCCTGCGCGAGCAGCGCCGCGAGCAGAGCGACGATCGCCTCGTTCGCGATCGACGCGACGAAGAGCGCGGCACCGACCGCGAACGCGCCGCCGAACACGACACGCACCGAAATGATCGTCAGCGCGTAGCCGAGCATCGCCTTGGCGAAGGCATTCATGCCGATCATCGGCTGGGACAGCGCGTCCTCGAGCGCGCCCGCCGTGGCTCCCGTCAGGACGGCGCGGACGAAGTCGCCGCTGCGCGACACCGCGGCCGTCGCGAGCAGGAACCAGTCGACCGGAAGGAAGGCCCGGTAGGGAGACCGCCCCACGAAGAGCTCGAGCACCGCCGCCGCGGCGAGCAGCAGGGCGATGCGCCGGACCTTCACCGCGCCGCACTCCGTCCCGCCTCCGCGCCTTCCTTCGTCGCGGGCGAAGGCGCGAGCAAGAGCACGTCCGTCAGGCGCGAGAAGTCGGCCGAGGGCGTCACCCGGACCTCGAGAAAGAGCTTGCTTCCGCGCGAGACCGAATCCACGTGGCCGATCGGCACGCCGCGCGGATAGATGCCGTCGATCCCGGCGGACTCGATCAGGTCGCCCCGGGCGACCGACGAGGTCGTGGCAATGTTGTTCAAGACCAGGCCGCCGTGGCCGTCGCCCCGCACGACTCCCAGCTCTCCGGTCCGCGCGATGCGCGCGCCGGCGGCCGCCGAGGCGTCGAGCAGGAGCTGGGCGCTCGAGATGCCGCGGCCGACCGTCACGACGCGTCCCACGAGCCCCGCGGGAACGGCGAGGGGCGAGCCGGGCGCCACGCCGTCGGCCGAGCCGGCGCCGATGAGGACGCTGTGCGATCCGGCCCGCTGCTCGAGCAGGAGGATCGGCACGCTTCCGACGACTCCCGGCAGCGCCGATCCCGCGCCGAGCAGGCGCCGGTCCTCGTCGCGCTGGAGCGCCTCGGCGCGGAGTCGGAAGAGCTCACGCTCGCGGGCGTCGAGCTCGCGGCGCAGCCGCTCGTTCTCGGAGCGGGCGCCGAAGAGCGCGAAAGTCGACTCCACGGCTCCCGAAACGGAGTGGGATACGGAGCCCACGGCCGCGGCGACCGGAGCCGACAGGGAAAGGAACCATGCCTGGAGCACGGTGCCGCGCCCCCGGCGCGATGGAGCCTGCGCCGAGAGCAGCAGGACGCAGGCGACCAGGACGGTCACCAGCACAGCCCCGCCGCGGCGGGGATTGACGGCGGCGACTTCGACGCGGGCGCTCGGGGGTCTCATGGATCGGGGTGCCGGGCTCGGATCACGTGATCGATATCTTCCTCAGGAGGTCCATGTCGGTGAGCATGGCGCCGGTGCCCAGGGCAACCGACGCCAGCGGGTCTTCCGCGTAGGAAATGGGCAGCCCCGTCTCCTCGGAGAGCCGGCGGTCGAGGTTACGCAGCAGCGATCCGCCCCCCGTGATGATGATGCCCTTGTCCATGATGTCCGCCGAAAGCTCGGGGGGCGTGCGCTCGAGAGCGACGCGGACGGTCTCGACGATCGCGGCGACCACCTCCGAAAGGGCCTCTCGCACCTCCTCGTCGGACAGCTGCAGCGTCTTCGGCACGCCCTCGACGAGGTCGCGGCCCTTGACCTCCATCGTGAGCGGCTCGTCGAGAGGGTGCGCGGATCCGATCTCGATCTTGATCTGCTCGGCCGTCCTCTCGCCGATGAGGAGGTTGTACTTGCGCTTGAGGTACTGGATGAGCGCCTCGTCCATCTCGTTCGATGCGGTGCGGACCGAGCGGCTGTAGACGATGCCGGCGAGAGAAATGACCGCGACGTCGGTCGTTCCACCGCCGATGTCCACGATCATGTTGCCGGTCGGCTCCGTGATGGGCAGCCCGGATCCGATCGCGGCCGCCATCGCCTGCTCGATGATGAAGACTTCCGACGCCCCGGCGCGCAAGGCCGAGTCCTGGACCGCGCGCTTCTCGACCTGCGTGATCCCGGAAGGGACCGAGATGACGATGCGCGGCCGCACGAAGAGCGAGCGCCCATGCGCCTTCTTGATGAAGTGGTCGAGCATCTTCTCGGTGACTTCGAAGTCCGCGATGACGCCGTCCTTCATCGGGCGGATCGCGACGATGTTGCCGGGCGTCCGGCCGAGCATCTCCTTGGCGTCGGTGCCGACCGCCTCGACGCGGTTGGTGACCGTGTTCACTGCCACGATCGACGGCTCGCGCACGATGATGCCCTTGCCGCGGGCGAACACGAGCGTGTTGGCGGTGCCGAGATCGATCGCGAGATCGTTCGAAAAGATCGAGAAAACCGATTTCCAGGCCAAGAAAACCTCCTACACCCGGACCGAAGTCACAGAGACTCCACGAACACTCTCACACGTCGAACCGTTTCGTTCCCCGAGGCGTCCACGGATTTCACGACGAGCACCGTCGCCCCGTCCCGCTCGATCGTGATCGTCTTCTTGAAGGAACCGTCCGCTTCCACGTCCGCCGGCTCCGCGTTGACCGTCACGACCGCTCCGGGCTCGGTCTTCCCGTAGACGAGGAAGAGGTTGCCCATCTGCTGAGGGGGGTACACGGTGAGCTCGGGCGGCGCCGCGCCGATGCTGGACGTCTTGATCGGCTCGGTCACCATCTTGAACCGCCGGACCGGGCTCCAGTCGGAGGTCACGCCGTTGGCCTCGATCGCGGCGACGCGCCAGAAAAAGGACCCGTCCTTGGACACTTTGACGCGCGCGGTCGTCTGGACGCGGTCGTCGAGATCGACCTCCGTCGAATCCGGAACGAAGAGACGGGACCGCGAGATCTGGAGCCGGTACCGGGCCGCGTCCGGCACTTTCGACCACTTCAGCTCCACCTGGTCGCCGGTCTTCAGGTCGAAGATCCGGTTGTCCGCCGGAATCAGAGGCTCGGGCGTGTCGGGCAGGGCGACCTTCGCCGCGAAGGTGCCCGTCTGCGCGGCGGCGGCGACCTTCTCGCGGCCCTCCAGGGTGACGGTCTCTTTGGCGGTCGACACGGTCGTCCGGCCGCGGAAGCTCGTCACCTCCGTCTTGTCGCCCGGCGCGACGTCGACCGACACGCGCGAATCGCGGCCGATCGCCGCGGTTGCGACGTCGGTCGCGACGGTCGAGCTGGAGCTCGACGTGTAAACGTTGACGGCGCCCGAGACCATCTTGATCTGGCTGCCGCTGACCTCGGACGAGACGGGGCGGCGGCACTCGAAGAGCGATCCCGGTCGGATCGTGTACAGCGTTCCGTCGTAGAACATGATCTCGGCCGAACCGGTCTGGCCCGCCTTCACGAAGTCGCCGTCGAAGAGCGGCTCGCGCTGCCGGGCGGGCTCGAACGTGGAGCGACCCGCGCGCTGCAACGAAACGTCTCCTTCGACGAAGATGAACGTGGCATCGCCCTGCTCGGCGCCGCCCGAGCCCCCCAGCGCACGCTGCGAGTACGACTCGGACTCCACGGCGAGGCGGTACGCCTCCTCCCAGCGCGACCCGGAGAACGACTCGCGCGCGTCGCGCAGGAAGTCCCGCGACTGCGCCGTGTTCGAGCCGGGGCGTGCCGCTCCGGTCGAGCGCGTCGCCCGGTCGAGCAGCGACTGGGCCGTGGCGATCTCGGCCTTCGCCTTCTCCTCGGGCGAGCTACGGTTGCGTCGGTACACGAAGTACCCGACGCCGGCGGCGATCAGAACGAGGACAATGAGCACCGCCCACTGGCGGATCTTCTCGATCGGAATGACGAACCAGTCGAGATCGGTCCCCGCCGGCTGGCCGGACTTCCGTTTTCGCATAAACTCCCGAAACTGCGGGACTTACCCCTCTCGCTTATAGCACAATCGGCCGCATCTCGCTGTGATTCCGGGACGGCGGAGGCGTCGTCACTCCTTCCGACGCGGCCTGCATCGCATCCGATCCGCCTGCTATAGTCGCCCGTTCTCGAACGTTCGCCGGAGGAGTTTCCGATGCTCAAGACGATGCGCAACAGCTTCCACCAGCTGAAGTGGACGCTGTTCGCCGTGATCGCCGTTTTCATTCTCGGGTTCGTGTTCTGGTCGGGCTCGAGCTCCGACCAGAACGCCGGCGGACAGATCGTCGCCCGGGTCGGGAACGAGCGGATCACCGCCGTCGAATTCGACCGCCAGTACCGGGCGCAGGTGGAGCGCTATCGGCAGATGTATCAGGGCAATTTCTCGCCCGAGCTCGAGCGCGCCCTCGACCTGCCCCGCAACGTCCTCGACGGGATGATCGAGAGGATGCTTCGCCTCGAAGCGGCCCGTCGCCTCGACCTTCACGTCTCCGACGAGGAGCTCGCGCAGAGGATCGTGACGCTCCCCTACTTCCAGGACAACGGCCAGTTCATCGGGCGCGAGAAGTACGAGAGGATGCTCCGCTCCAGCGGGATCCTGCCCGAACGCTTCGAAGAGGAAATGCGCGAGGACATGCTCCTCGAGAAATACTCCTCCCTCGTGAAGGCGTCCGTCGTCGTGCCCGACGCGGAGCTCGCCCACGAGTACTCGGTGCGCAACGACAAGGCGACGATCGAGTACATCCTCGTCCCCGCGGCGCGCCTCGAGTCGAACGTCCAACCCACCGACGCCGACCTCCAGGCCTTTCTCGACAAGCACAAGGACCGCTACCGGGCGCCCGTCCAGCGCCGGATCAAGTACCTGCTCATCGACCGCGTGAAAGTCCGCGCCAAGATGGCGCCGACCGACGCCGAGATCCGGGCCACCTACGAGCAGCGCAAGGACACGTTCACGGTGCCCGAGCAGGTCAACGCCTCGCACATCCTGATCGCCGTCAAGCCGGACGCCACGCCCGAGGCCGAGGCTGCGGCGAAGGCGAAGGCCGAGGTCCTGGCCGCGCGCGCCAAGGCCCCGGGCGCCGACTTCGCGAAGCTCGCCAACGAGAACACGGACGATCCGAGCGGAAAGACCACGGGCGGAAAGCTGCCTCCCTTCTCCCACGGTCAGATGGTTCCGGAGTTCGAGGAAGCGGCGTTCAGCATGGCGCCCGGAGAGATCCGCGGGCCGGTCAAGACGCAGTTCGGCTACCACATCATCAAGGTCGAGTCGAAGACGCCGGCGCGCACGCGGACCCTCGAGGAGGCGCGACCGATGATCGTGAGCGACCTGACCGAGAAACAGACGGTGGCCGAGATGGAGCGGCGCTCGCGGGAGCTCTCCGAGAAGCTGAAGGGGATGCGCTCGGCGTCCGACGACGACCTGCGCAAGCTCCAGAACGAGTTCCTGACCTACAACACCACCGAGTGGACCGCCCGCGGCGACTCCATCCCCGGCATCGGCAACAACCAGAAGTTCACCGACGAAGCCTGGGGCACGCCGCTCGGAAAGGTGTCCGTCACGCCCATCACGATCGGCCGCGGCGTCATCTTCGTGAGGCCCACCGAGGAGCGGGCCGCCGGACTGCCGCCCTTTGCCGAGATCCGGGCCCGGCTCGAAGCCGACTGGAAGGCCGAGCGCCGCGAGAAGGACGCTCTCGCGCAGCTCGAGCCGTCCGCGAAGGAGCTCGCGTCCGGAACGACGCTCGCCGCCCTCGCCGCCCGCTACAACACCGAAGTCAAGACGACCACCGAGTTCGGCCCCGCGGGACCGATCCCGGAGCTCGGAACCGCGCCCGAGCTCGCCGCCGCCGTGTTCCGGACGCCGCAGGGCCAGGCCGGACCGCCGGTCGCGGTCCCGAACGGCTTCGTGCTGTTCCGCGTGCTGACGCGGACGCCGGCGAACCCGACCGCATATGAGGCGCAGAAGGACCAGCTCCGCGAGTCGATCCGGGCCCGCGAGGCCGAGCGGTTGACGCGCGCGTACCTCCAGGAGCTCCGCGGGACCCGTACGGTCGAGGTCAACGAGGCGCTGCTCTCGTCGTTCCTCCGGGACACGGGGAACCGGCGCAGCTAGCCGGCGTTCCTTCGACGCGGCGCCGCGCGACGAGAATCGCCTCATGATCGGACGCTTGACGGGCCGGCTCGCGGCCAAGGCGCCCGACCACGTCCTCCTCGACGTCGGCGGCGTCGGCTACCTCGTCCACATTCCGCTGTCCACGTTCTACGAGCTGCCCGATCCGGAGGGCCCGGCGTCGCTGTGGGTCCACACCCACGTCCGCGAGGACGCGCTCGCGCTCTACGGATTTATGACCGAGCGCGAGCGGACGCTCTTCCTGCTCCTGCTCGGCGTGACCGGCATCGGCCCGCGCGTCGCCCTGACGGTCCTCTCCGGAATACCGCCGTCCGAGCTGGTCGACGCGCTTCGCTCCCAGGACGTCCGGCGCCTCGTCGCGATCCCGGGCGTCGGCAAGAAGACGGCCGAGCGCATGGTCCTCGAGCTCGCCGAGAAGGTCGCGAGCCTCCCCGGCGAGGCGCCGGCCAGGGCGCCCGCCGCCGCTGCGGCCGACGACGTCGTCTCCGCCCTCGTCAACCTCGGATATCGGAAGGCCGAGGCCGAGCGAGCCGTCGACGCGACCGCGCGGGCGGGAGGCAGCCGCGAGTTCGGACCGTTCCTGAAGGAGGCCCTGCGGCGCCTGACGTCGGCCTGAATCGCCCGCGCTTCGAGGCAGGTCGGGCGACGACGGGACGATAGACTGTGAGAGCTTGACCCAGGAGAGAGAGATCCTCGCGGGGACCGCGCTCGAAGACGACGCCGCCGTCGAGCCCAAGCTCCGGCCCCAGCACCTCGGCGAGTACATCGGCCAGAACAAGGTCCGAGAGAATCTCTCGGTCTTCCTCTCGGCCGCGAAGGGGCGCGGCGAGCCGCTCGACCACGTGCTCCTGACGGGTCCGCCCGGCCTCGGAAAGACGACCCTCGCCCACATCGTCGCGCGCGAGATGGGCTCGGGGCTGCGGATGACCGCCGGCCCCATGATCGCCCGCGCGGGCGATCTCGCGGGGATCCTCACGAACCTGCAGCCGCGCGACGTGCTCTTCGTGGACGAGATCCACCGGCTCTCGCCGACCGTCGAGGAGATCCTGTATCCCGCGATGGAGGACTTCCGCCTCGACGTGCTCATCGGCGAGGGGCCGATGGCTCGCACCATGAAGGTGGACCTGCCGCCGTTCACGCTCGTCGGCGCGACCACGCGCCCGGGCCTTCTTTCCCAGCCGCTCCACGGACGCTTCGGGATCACGCTGCGCCTCGACTTCTACGATGTGGCTGCCCTCGCCGAGATCGTCGAGCGGTCCGCCCGGATCCTCTCGATCCGGATCACGCCCGAGGCCGCGCGCGAGATCGGCTCGCGCAGCCGCGGCACGCCCCGCATCGCCAACCGCCTCCTGCGCCGTCTGCGCGACTTCGCGGAGGTCGCAGGCCGCGACGAGATCGACCTCGAGACCGCGAAGCGGGCCCTCGCCCGCCTCGAGGTGGACGAGCACGGCTTCGACGAGCTCGACCGCCGGATCCTCTCCACGATCATCGATAAGTTCGGCGGCGGCCCCGTCGGCGTCGGGGCGATCGCCGCGTCGCTCGGCGAGGACCGCGGCACCCTCGAGGACCTCTACGAGCCCTACCTCCTGCAGGCCGGGTTCCTGCAACGCACGCCGCGGGGACGCGTCGCGTCCCCGGCCGCATACCGGCACCTGGGGCTGCTCGCGCCGAAGCGGGACGGCGAGCTCTTCTAGCCGTGCGACGCGGCCTGCTCGTTTACAACCCGAAAGCCGGGCAACGCGATCGCCGCGGCGAGATGAGCGCGCTGATCGACCGCCAGCGCCGGCGCGGCCTCGAGCTCGTCAACGCGCCGACGAGCGGACCCGGCGACGCGACGGAGATCGTGAGGACCTTCCTCCCGCGCGGGCTCGACGTCGTCGCGGTCTGCGGCGGGGACGGCACGATCTCCGAAGCGGCGCGGGGCCTCGAGACGTCCGCGGTTCCGCTCGCCGTCCTTCCCGGAGGCACGTCGAACGTCCTCGCGATCGAGCTCGGGATCCCGACGGCGCTCGAGAAGGCCGAGAATCTGCTGTACGACGGCCAGATGCACGCGCTGCGGCTCGCGCATGCCGACGGCCGGTCTTTCCTGCTCTGGGCCGGAGCGGGGCTCGACGCCCGAGTCATGGGGAACATGCGTTTCGCCTGGAAGCGCCTCCTCGGGCGGGCGGGCATCTTCCCGACCGCGATGACGGAGCTTCTGAAATACGAGTTCCCGCGCCTGGAGGTGACGATCGACGGAGCGGCGCACGCCGCGACTTTCGCGGTGGCGTGCCGGGCGAGCCACTACGGCGGCAAGTGGGTCATCGCTCCCGACGCGCGCCTGGATGCCGACCACTTCGACGTCCTGCTCTTTTCCCACCGCAGCCGCCGCAAGCTCGCGGCGCTCTTTTCGCTGATGGCCGCCGGCAACGCCGGCCACCTCGACAGGGGCCTCGCCCGCATCGTCCGCGGCCGCAACGTCGGGATCCGCTCGCTCGACGGCGCGGTCGAGGTTCAGGTGGACGGCGACACGGTTCTGTCGACGCCGGTCGCCTGCCGCGTCGGCGCTGAAACCGTCAACGTGCTGGTGCCGAAGCGGGCGACGAAGACGTAGCCGGCTCCGTCGACCGGTCGGCCGTCTTCTTTCCGGACTGGACGGTCCGCTCGACGTCGGCGAACTCGCGGGGCGCGCCGCAGGACAAACACTCGTAGCCGGTCGGAGTGACGAGCACGGTGTCTTCGATGCGGACGCCGATGTTCCACCACTTCGGGTCGACGCCCGCCATGTTGGGCAGGACGTAGACGCCGGGCTCGATCGTGAAGACCATCCCGGGCTCGAGGAGCCGTGACTTGCCGTCGGCGCCCCGGTAGGGACAGGTGTCGTGGACGTCGAGGCCAACCCAGTGAGAGACGCCGTGGAGCGTGAAGCGGCGGTGGCCCATGCTCTTGACGAGCGTCGCGGGATCGCCAGTCAGGAGGCCGAGCTTTACGAGCCCTTCGGCCTGCGCGAGCGCCGCGGTCTTCTCGATCTCCTCGTGGGGGACGCCGGGCTTGACGATCGCCATTGCTTTCTTCTGGGCGTCGAGGACGACCTCGTAGATCGCCTTCTGCTCGGGCGAGAAGTGGCCGTTGACCGGATAGGTGCGCGTGATGTCGGTCGCGTACATGCCGTACTCCGCACCCGAGTCGTTCAGAAGCACCTCGCCGTCCTTGATCTGGCGGCTGCTGTTCTCGTAATGGAGGATGCAGCTGTTCGGACCGGAACCCACGATCGACGGGTAGGCCATCCGGCGCACGTCGTTGGCGAGGCAGTAACCGTCGAGCGCCTCCTGGACCTGGAACTCCCAGAGGCCCGGAGCCACGGCCTGCATCGCGCGGATGTGCCCCTGGGCGGAGACTTCGGCTGCGCGCTTCAGGAAGCGCAGGTCCTCGGCGTCCTTGATGAGCCGCATCTCGTGGATCACGCCCCGGGCGTCCACGAGCGATGCCGGGCCCTCGTCATGGGAGCGGAGCTGTTGATAGTGCTTGTCGAACTCTCCCGCCCACGCCTCGTCGTGGCCGTCGGAGACATAGAGCTTCTCGGCGCCGATGAGATATCCGCTCGTCTTGTACGTCGTGCGGTCGAAGTCGGCCATCTTCGATTCGAAGTCCTTCAGCGGAAACGCCGCGTCGGCGCCGTAGGCCGCGACCGCCTCGTCGGGCCCGACGCTCGGCCCGGCAAAGGCCTCCCGCCGCGGCTCGCGAGGCCGCAGGAACAGGACGTACTTCTTGCCGTCGGCCGCCTCGGGCCGGAGCACCGCGATCACGTCGTCTTCGGTGATCCCCGTCAGGTAGTAGAAGTCGGAATCCTGCCGGTACGGATAATGGACGTCGTTCGACATCGTCCGCGTCGGCGCCGTGCGCAGGATCGCGATCGACTTCGGCCCGATGAGCGCCATGAACTTCTCGCGGCGGGCCTTGAACGCCGCCGGGTCGGGCGTCAGTGGAGCGAAATCGAGGGCGAGCGCCGCGCCGGCGTACAGAAAGAGGGCAACCGCGAGCGGCCAGCGGACGGACGTGAACTGGGGACGTGTCGAATGAGAGGGCACGGGACCTTCCTTTCTCAGCGTTTGGAGATGAACGACCAGGGCGCCGCCGCGGCCGGGGGCCGCACGCGGTCGGGACGAACGACGGCCGCGATGCGGCCGCGGTGGGTCTTCAGGAGACGCCGCACCGGCGTGCCATCGGCGGCCTCTTCGAGGATGTCGGCGCCGGATTCGTCGACCTTGGCGAGGAACGCCTCCCAGACCGCCTCGCCGATGGGCATCCCGCGGAAGACGACGTTCGGGATGCGGGCGAGCTCGCGCTGGAGAAAACCGAGCTTCTCCGCCAGGTACTCCTCGTCGCGCAAGCCCTCGTCCTCGTACGGGGTGTGCGGCTTGGGGATGAATGCGTTGACCGACGGGACGATCTCGGCGACGCGGCCGAGCCGCCGGCCCTCCTCGACCGCGATCGCGCGCATGCGGTCGACCGTCCGGACGATGTCCTCGACGTCGCCGTCGGTCTCGGAGGGCAGACCGACCTGGAGGTAGAGCTTCAGCCGCGTGAAGCCGCGCGCGAAGACGAGGCGCGCCTTCTCGAAGAGCATCGCGTCCGAGACTTTCTTGTTGATGAAACGGCGCAGCCGCTCGTTGCCGGCCTCCGGGGCGATCGCGAGCGCCCGCTCTCCCTGGCGCGCGAGAACCTCGAGGATGCGATCCTCGATCGCGTCGATCTTGATGGAGGAAAGGGCGATGTGGTACCCGAGTGCGGCGAGGCCTTCGAGGATCGTCCCGATCTCGGGGTGGTCGCAGACCGCCGTCGCGATGAGCCCCGTCCGGTCCGTCAGCGCGCGAGCCTCGCGGGCCACCTTGAGGATCGACGCCGCCGGGTACTGCTTGACGGGCGCCATGGCATACGCCGCCCAGCAGAAACGGCACATCTCGGTGCAGCCTCGGGAGATCTCGATCAGGAGCTTGTCGGCGAGCTCGGTCCGCGGCGTCAGGATCGTTGTGTGCGGCACCTCGAAATCGGGAGCGATCTCCTTGCGCGACATCGGCTGCTGGACGACGACGCGCCCGCTCTCGGCCGACTCCGCGCGGGGGCCCTGGACCGCCGGGACGTAGAAGCCGGGCGAGGCCGCCGCGGCCGCGAGGAAAGCGCCGCGGTCGAGCCCCGACGTCGCGAGCTCGGCAATGCGCGGGACCAGCCGCTCGCCGTCGCCGAGGGCGAAGACGTCGACGAACGGCGCGAGCGCCGCGGGGTTCATCCGGGCGATGTCGCCGCCGACGAGGAGGATCGGGTGGCGTTCGTCGCGCTCCTCCCGGCGGCGAGGGATGCCCGCGGCACGCAGCGTTCGCAGGATATGGACGACGTCCATCTCCCAGGAGAGCGACCAGGCGAGGAGGCCGAAGTCGGCGAGCGGCGTTCCCGTCTCGAACGTCACGGCGGGCTCGCCCTCCTCCGAGAAGAACCGCTCGCACGAGACGTCCGGAACCCGGTTGAAGAGGCGGTATACCCACTGGAACCCGAGGTTCGACATTCCGACTTCGTACGAGTTCGGAAACCCGAGCGCGAACCGGTAGGCGCCGAAGCGGCGGGGCGCTTCGGTGAAGCGCTCCAGCGCGGCGAGCTCCTTGTTTTTCGGCGTGGCGGGCATGGTCGAACGGACGATTATACGGGCCGATGCGGGCGCCGGTTTCGGACCACGAACACCCAGTCGCCGACGTTCCCCTCGGTCGGACCGGTGACGAAGAGGCCGCCGGCTGCCGCGAAAAACGCCCGGGAGTCGTGCCGGCCGAGCGCCTCGCGAGGATCGAGGCCGAGCCGCTTACCCCGCGCCAGAGTCCGTCCGTCGGCGAACGCTCCGGCGGCGCCAGAGCTCCCGTCCAGGCCGTCGGACCCCGCGGCGAGCAGCGCGAGGTCCGTTCCGACGAGCGCCGGCGCCGCCGCCAGCGCAAGCTCGAGGCTTCGTCCTCCTCGCCCGTGCCGCGGCGAGAGCGTCACCACGGTCTCGCCTCCTGACAGGAGCACCGTTCCCGCGGGGAGCTCCCGCGC
>Ga0126381_100001489_pt1 | contig 25119 bp, 17 predicted proteins | sample PanSoiMetPlot_28_FD_96465 | JGI IMG/M metagenome (GOLD analysis project Ga0126381, IMG submission 96465) | Tropical forest soil microbial communities from Panama - MetaG Plot_28 | ecosystem: Environmental > Terrestrial > Soil > Tropical forest > Bulk soil | place: Panama | collected 2016-02-17 | reverse complement strand
GGATCATGGGAGGAAAGATAGCTGCCACCGTTGTTCTTCAACCTGGTTTTCTGGATACCCCCGACCGACCAAGTGAGGCGGGCGCCGATGGCATTCCGGTTACAATGAACGCCCTGGAGTGTGATTCCGAGCCAATGATTTTCCTTCCCCGCGTTATTCCTAAGCAACAACGGGGCCTCGCCGTTGATTCCTACCAACACGTCACTACGCCCATCATTGTCGAAGTCGCCGATGGCAAGGCCGCGGGCGGAAAACGATTTCGCAAAAACGGGGCCGGCTTCTGAGCTGATGTTGCGCAAGACGCCATCTTCTTGCCGAAATAGTAAGAGCGGTTCCTTATACTTCACGCCGGCGCTGGCGATTTCGACCATATCATCCGGATGCCCATTGGCGAGCAGGAGATCAATGGCTCCGTCGTTGTCAAAATCAAAAAACTTCAGCCCCCACCCGCTTAACAAGCGTGTTGCTTGTGCTACTCCGTGCTGGTGCGCAACATCGGAGAATGTCTCGTTTCTGTTGTTTTCATAGAGAGAAAACATTTCCTGATCCACGTTGGCGACAAAGAGGTCTTCCCAACCTCGTCCATGCAAGTCGACGGCGTCCACGCCCATTCCGGAACGTGCTCGCCCACTATCACTGAACCCTACGCCGGCAGCAAGCGCCACCTCTTCCCACTGGTTCTTCCCCCGGTTCATGAAGAGAAAATTCTGGACTGTGTCGTTCGCGACGAATAGGTCCATCCGGCCGTCGTTGTTCACGTCGGTAGCCACCACGCCGAGTCCTTTGCCGAGAGCTTTCTCAAGGTCCGTGCCTGCCGTAACGTCTGTGAAGGTGCCGTCGCCATTATTGTGGTAGAGAACGCTGTGGGTTGGTCTAAAAATGCGCGGGATGCAGTAGTAATGCCTGCCGAGCTTGTTGTCGCCGCATGAGGTGTGTTTGTTCAAGCCGTAATCAACGAAACTGCATATGAACAAATCAAGCCGCCCGTCATTGTCGTAGTCGAACCAAACCGCGCTCGTCGTCCACCCAGGAGTCGCCACACCAGCCTTACCTGTAACTTCTGTAAAAGTCCCATCGCCATTATTGTGATAAAGCAAGCAACGACCGTACGCCGTGATGAACAGATCCGGGAAGCCGTCATTGTCGTAATCGCCCACGGCGATGCCCATGCCAAAGGTTCCACCGGGCACGCGGGCCCGGTCAGTAACGTCGGTGAAGGTGCCATCGCGGTTATTTTTGTACAGGGCATTCTTGGGTGGTTTGGAAGGCTGATAAAAGTCGCAAGCTCCAGTGTTCACAAGATAAATGTCCATCCAACCATCGGCGTCATAGTCGAGGAACGCGCAGCCCGGCGGCAGTGTCTCCGGCAGATGACGGTCGGGGGACATGGCATTCTCGTGCACCCAAGTGATGCCGCTGACGGAAGGCGAAACCTCTTCAAAGAGCGGAACAGACGTGGACGGGAGTGTGGCAGAGCGCGACTCTTCTCCGCTCAAGAGAACCGAGAGTCCCAAGCCACCGGCAGTGACTAGAAATCTTCGACGCGAATAACGCATGTTCTTTGAATTACTGAATCGTCAGTGGGCATTTTACAAGCCTCTCTCAATTCTTTCTCAGCTTGTCCAACCGCATGAACTCAGCACGTGCGTGGTCCGCATCTGCTTTTCTCCCAGCACGCGCGTAGGCAGTATAGAGTGCGAAGCGCACCTCAGGGCTGTCTGGAGCGAGCTTGACCGCGGTCGCAAGTTCGCTGATCGCCTGGTCCGTCTTCCCCATTCCGAGGAATATCCTTCCCAGAGCGTCGTGAGCGGCGAATAATTGTGGTGCCAACTCCACTGCTTTCTCCGCAAAGGGAAGCCCGGAAGCGAAGTCCTCCCGCTTAATGTGTTCGAACGCGATTTGCAACCGCGCTGGGACGTGATTGGGCGAAATCTGGATCTCACGATTGAACTCGCCGAGCGCAGTGTCTGCATCGGTGGTGAGGAGGAAGGTTCCGTAAGCGTAATGAACATTGGGCATTTCCCCATCACGGGAGATCAGCTCCTCGAATTCCTTCTTGCCCTCCGTTGGCCGATTCGTGCGCATATCATAAGCTGCACGGCCGGCCATCAGGACCATTTCCCGCTTATCGGGTGGCATTTCCGTGGGCAAGAACGGCATGCGCAAGACACTCAAGCCGAGCGCTTCGATTAGGGAGGGACTCTCATTGCCTGCTCTAGCCATGGTGAAGAGCATCTCCGTGCCCGCCTCGTACTGTTCGAAGCGAGTGTACAAAATGGCCAGATGATACAGTGCCACCGAGCTCAATTCCCCCCTACTTCCTAGGCCACCGGTTGCCTGCGCGCGGCGGAGATGCTGCAGCGCCTGCTCGTAATCACGTAGTTCAAATTCGCAAAGCCCCAGCATCGCCCAGGCCGCTGCCCCATCGGGCTTTAAGTTGGCCAATCGATGAAACGCTGGCCGCGCTTCGTCATAGCGGTCAGCATCATAGAGAATTGTCCCCAAGTCCCACCAGCCTTCGAGCCAAGAAGGCTTGATTTTCAGTGCTTCACGATACAATCGAACAGCGTCTTCGAGATTGTTCCGGTCGCGTGCCTGAGCGGCTCGCTTTGCAACTTGCTCAAACTGGCTCGAGGACGCTGCTGATGCATTGGCCTTGTCAGCCCTTACTGCCGAATGTGGCGTTGCTTGTGCCGAAGCCAACTGCATCGGAGCAATCAAGAGACATGCTGTTAACCCGCGAACCGCAATGCGTTTGCTCGTCATACCGCTGTACGGGCATGCAATTTCACTTCGCCCCACACGATTATAAGACTCCGATATGGAGCGCTCATTGTCGGGGCGGTTCAACCACTCCAAGGTCTACGGCTGTCGGTGTGTCTTTCGCTCCGGGCTGGCGCGCCTGGATTTCGGCAATGAGTTTATTGACGGTAGCGCGTTCGCGATCTCCGTCCTGTTTTCTTTTCTCCAGGTAGTACGCGCGAGCAAGAGAGACATGCGCTTCGACGAAACTGGGAGCCTCCTTGATCACTTGCTCCAGCTCGCGCTGTGCCTCCTCAATCTTTCCGATGCTCAGGTGCAGTGCAGCAATCTGGTAGCGGACACCTAGATCGCCCGGCCGGACTTCTAGAGCCCGCCGCAAGAACCGCGAGGCATCCTCGAGATTCTCGTCCTGGCGCGCCAAGAACCCAAGGTAAAGATTGGAGTCAAAGTCGTTGGGATTAACTTCGAGTTCACGCTTGAATGACTCCGTTGCGCGTTCTGGACTGCCGGATTGCAGAAGTGCCTGGGCGTACGTGGCATTAGCGGAAGGCAGCTTCGAGTTGAGCTCAACGGCACGTCGGAGGTCAACAAGGGCGCCAGGGATATCGTGGATGGCCAACTTTACATTACCCATCATCAATCGAGCTTCGGCGGAGTCCCCATCGCGTAGAATGCGGTCAATGATCTTCTGGCCACGATCGATCTGATTGTCACGGATCAGGGCTGTACCGAGCAAGTAGGTTAGAGCGCTATCCTGCCGATGCGCGGACTCAATTGGAGAGAGCAATTCGACCACCCGCTTGTTTTCGCCCATGCGCAGATCGCAGTCTGCCAGCAGTAACAGCACGTTCATGTTGTCGGGCTGCGATTTTGATAATGAGAGGAGCTCACGGCTTGCATCGGGGATTTGTCCGGCTTTGTAGTACGCCACTGCCAGGTTGAAGCGAACCCCCAGAGCTTCGGTGTCGCCCGAGCCTTCCGGAATTGCGCCAATCGCCTCATGATACTCTTCAATCGCCTCACTATACCGGCCGAGATGAGCGAGCGCGGCGCCCAAGTTCGAATGGGCAATTACCTGAGACTTGCCCTTAGTCGATGTGGAAAGGAAAGCCCGGTATTCACGGATTGCGCCTTCAAGATCTCCGGCTTGGTGCAACTGGATTGCTTTCGCCAGAGCATTCTGGGAATCGCTTGAAGCGTGCGCTGCGGCTGGGCTGCCCTGTTCAGCATCGGCCAAACCTTGGGGGGTCGGATATAGAAAAACGCCTAACAGGGTGAGCACCAGGAGAGATTTCCGACTCAACCTCGAAGCGAGTAAACACGAGACGCCAGAACAAAGCTGTACACTCCGATAATTGACACCTCGCGAACTATTCGTCAAGATTCGAGATGCACCTGGCTGCGAATATACGATACACATTCCGAAACTTCCTGTTTGGGATCGGTTCCTTCCTCATATTCGATCGCGCACAGATTTGGGAAAGAATCGCGAGCAATGATCTGAAGAAACTGCCCGATGTTACCCTTTCCTTTCCCTAATACAACTGAATGGCCGGGAACATCCTCATCCTTAATATGAATAATGCGTACATGCGTTTTCATTTTGCGATAAGCTTCGACCGGATCTACGCCCACAGCTACCATGTGCCCGGTATCGAGCGTGGCGAAGAGATTCGGCCGTCCCTCCAGGGCCGAAAGTACCTCCTCCGGAGATTCATATGTGAACTTGCGATCGGGGAAGTAGTGGTTGTGAATTCCAAACGCGAATCCCGCCTTGCCACAAGCTGTGTTGATGTCGTCCAGCATCTCACGGGGCGCGGCTCCTGAGACGGTTTTCACACCAAACCGGCGGACGCCTTCAACCAGGGCTTCGATCTCTGCTTGTTTTGAGAGATGTCCGCAGAACCATGAAGTCAAGTTCACTCCGCCTGAGGCCAGTCGCTCGCGGACATCGGGGAACTCCTCGAGTTTGGCTTGCGGCAACATGTATTGTGGATGAGATAACTCGATCGTGGTGAGGCTCAGCTCCTTGCAACGCTCGATGAGGCCTTTGAGGTCCAGCAGCCTAAAGGTGTACGTACCGAGGCCCAGTTTGAAGCGGGCGGGTGGCGCTGATTCTGCGAGCCCGGAAACCACTCCATTGATCGCGAGGGCCGCGACACCGATCAACGACCTCTGAATAAACTGCCTGCGATTCGACGGCATTCAGGAATTCCTCCCCCGTCTCGGCACCATATATTGGTAATACACACAAAACCTGCCGCTGATCGAGCTGTCAAGCCGCTTTCCTTAAGCCGAAGCCCTTTGCTCCCGGTCGACTTCTAACTCGTCGGCAAGATTCTTTATGAACGCCAGACCTTCACGGGCCAAACTCTCGCCCGAAGGGGCCATATCACGCCAAATGCAGGCGGCCGCGGCGAGCTGGGGCTCTGGTTGCGCGAACGACTCAATGGTCAGCCAGCCGTCATATCCAATTTCTCTGAGCGCGAGCAATGTTCCTCGCCAATCGACATGCCCAGTTCCGGGAATTCCTCGATCACTTTCGGAAACGTGAACATGACCAGCCCTTGTTCCGAGGGCCTTCAACGACTTCACCGGATTCTTCTCCTCAATGTTGGCGTGGAAAGTATCGTAATGAACCCGAACATTCGGCTCGCCAATTTCACCAATGAGAAGGGCCGCATCCTCCTGCGTATTCAGAAAGTACGTTTCAAACCGATTCAGCGGCTCGACGCACAACGTCACTCCCAGCTCTCTTGCTCTTCGTGCGACTTTCTGAAGACTCTCGACTGATCGACCCCATTCTTCGTCTGTCCGTCTCCTTCCAGTCATTACGCCCAGCCCCGAATGCAGCGGCCCGCACATCAGATGTGCTTCGAGATCAGCTGTTCGTTCAACACATTGATTGAGGAACGCGACTCCCCGGCGACGCGTTTCCATGTCAGGACTCGGGAGATGCGCATCGCGCGGCAGGACAACGCACGTTGTTCGCTCCAGACCGAGGTGGGTAAGTTCTTTTCTTAGGAAAGGAATATCGGCGGGTTCTTCAGGAGAGAGAAAAAGCTCGACACCTTCAAAGCCCCACTCGCGGATAGACGCGAGAAGTCTCTGGTGTTCGTGGTGAACCCTCGTTGTCCATACCATCAGGTTCACGCCGTATTTCATACATGGCTCTGTTCTCATCTGACAAATTGGCACTCGATCAGACGGTGGCGGTTGCAAGCAACTCAGCCCGCATCAAGTGCAGCTTGACCTAGAAAAACAATTTCATTGTCAATTCCAGCACCCGACTGCCTTGTTTCTTAACCGGTCTGCCAAAGTTTTGCAGAGAGGCCTGATCCAAAACACCGTTGACATAGTTTAATGAGAGACCTGAGTCTCCCGTCTGGAAAACCGAAACGGGATGGTTTATGAAGTTGAACGCCGAGGCTCTGAATTGAAGTTTTCGTTCTGCGTGTTCAGCGCTCAGGGGGAAGTTTTTAAACAAAGATACATCGTGGTTCATATAGCCTGGTTGTTTTATGTACGGTATCCGATAGTTACCGTTATGCCCCGGTTCGGGTGAAGCGAAACAGTTCGGGTTCGCGTATTGGTTTGAGGCGAGCCCCTGCCGCGGGTCACACGTCAAAATAGCGTGGACAGTTGTATCCGGTGTGCCGGCTATAACTTCTGGACTGATGGTTTCGCCGTCAGCCGTTGTGCCAGTAAGAGAGAGAAGTGCTGTGGTTTGCTGAAATGGGCCGCCGCTTTGGACCTGGCTGATGCCCGACAACTGCCAGCCGTCAAGAGCCCCCCTGGCAAGAGCATTCCCTTTGGGGCCCGGGAGGTCGATATTGTAAGCGAAACTCAGGATATGGGTTCTATCGTATGGAAGTGGGCCGTAACTGCGTCCTCGTGGGTCAAAAGGATCTATCTGCCCGCTAAATCCTTTGTAATTACCTCCAACCCCAAGGGCTTTGCTGAAGGTGTAGGCCACCGAGTAATTGATTCGTCCCGTCCAACGCTTTGCAGTGACTTGCAAAGAGTTGTAGTTCTGGCTAAGGGCGTGGTCGTAAAGCGTGATCGTACCGTAATTTTTGAACGGACGATAAGCGTTGGGATCTGTACCAAGCGGAAATCCGAACATCGCCCCTTCTGGAACGACGTTGATATTGCGCTGGTCCGTGGTGAGTTGATGACTGCTCGAATTGCCTACATAGGAAGCCTCGACAACTGTTCGTGAGGGAATGCGCTGGGAAAGAGTCAGGCTCCAGGAGTAGGTGGTCGAAATGTGATGGTCGTGTGGATCCAGCACACTTAATGTCGGTGGAAGCAGGTTTTTCGCTGCACTGACTTGGTCTAGCCCTGCCAGCGTCGATCCTCCCGGCGAAGTAGTCGAGAAAGGCGGAGCGAAGCTGAAGTTGACGCTTTGCACCAGCGGGGGGTTGGCAACTGAGTTCTCGGTGATGTTGCCTACATCACGATACAGAAATTGACCTCCCCCTCCACGAATCACGGTGTTTCCTGTTCCGAAAATGTCGTAGGCGAAGCCAAACCGTGGACCAACGCTAAGGGTATTTGGAGGGAATATAGAATTCGGCACGTGGTCTCCCCGGTAAGGGGCAACCACGCCGGAGAACGCAGAAATTGGCGCAGTCGGGTCATACTTGCTGATGTCGAAACCAGAGTAATGCCCCTGGGTATCGCCCATTTGCGCAATGTGGTAAAAGCGCGCGCCGTATTCCAAGGTTAGGCGCTTGGTGACCTTCCAGTTATCTTCGGCGTAGAAAGCAAATTCGTGTGTGTGACCGTGCCCCACCGGGTTCGTCGTGAACTCATCATAGGCTGCGAGACGACCCATGAGAAGATCCGCATACGCGTTTCCGGTCGACTCACCACCCCAATTGCCCGGTTGTGCATCGCCCTGATTATCGTTGAAGCTGGGCTGAACGTTCGTGGTTAGCTGGTAATAAACCCCGAACTTCATGGTGTGAGTTCTCTCAACTTTCGTGAGGTTGTCTCCCACGTCGATAATCCACTTGTTCGCAAACAGCTGCGGGTCAAAGCCCCCGGGCGTTACTATGTCGGAGACGCCAGTTCCCCAGTCGGTGACGTTCGGAATGATGTTGGATGTTTGACCGAACACACCGTGGTAGGGAAAGCCGAGAGCTGTGCGCGAGACTTTGTTGCGATTTACAAAGCTATTAGGCAAATTGAGATAAGTCGCCCCGAATACGACTTCATTGGTCAGGGTCGGCTCGAATACATTTACCAAGCTGGTACTGGTCGAAAACGATCGGTTATTCCCTATAACTGGCGTCGGATAAGGCACCGCCGTTGTCTGCGTCCCTCCCCACCAGGTAATGTACGGGAACGGGAATGTTTCATCCTCGTGATTGAACACTGTATAGAGCTTGGTGTTGTCAGAGATGTTGTAATCTACCCTTAGCCGTTGCTGCGTGCGATGCTGTGGGTTCACGATGTCCGAAACATAATTAAAACCATCGTTGGCGTTGGGATTCCTATTGGGGAGCGGATACAGGTTCATGAGAATCTGACCGCCGCGATCGATCAGCGAAGGGTTAATCACTCCCTGCGGACTGATTCCAGTAAGGGGGATTGGCGCACCGGCATAGTTGTATGTAGCCTGAGCAGCGGCCGAACTGCTGGGAAGCAGGTTGACATCTGACGGGCCGGTACCCGGGGCATAATATCCCTGCGTCAGTTCGCTGAAGTCACCCACGCGCATTTTGGCGGTAGGGACTGTGTCGGAGTGGACACCCAGGTCCACATTTTGCCGCATCCATTCGGCTCCGAAAAAGAAGAACAGCTTGTTCCGGTTGTGATTGAAGTCGGTGCCAGGAATGACCACAGGGCCGCCGATATTGAAACCTGGGAAATAGTAACTATCTTTGGGGTGAGGCAACCCAAAATGGTTCGATAGCCAGTCCTGGGAATTCATAACATGGTTTCGTGCGGAGAAATAACCTTCGCCATGAAAGCTCGATGTCCCCGCCTTCGTTACCGTCTGAAACACCGTCGGTCCACGCGTGCTGTCAGCGCTAAAATTAGATACCTGAACTTTAACTTCCTGAACCATGTCGATATTTGGGGTCACCGCCGATCCACAGTTGCACCCCGGGTCGATTACGTTAGTTCCGTCGGAGTTGATGTCCATTGTCTCGGAACGCGTGCCAGCGATGTTGTACGAACCGACCGCGCCTCCAACCGTTGTAAACATCGTGAACTGCCCGTTGAACGGAGTTCCGCCTGTCTGTCCGCCGCTGTTCACAACACCGGGCAAGATCTTTAGCAGCTCTACGGCATTACGGCCAACGATTGAGAGGTTTTGTACCTCATTTGACGTGATCACTTCGGATTTTTCTCCGCTGTCCACAGGTATCTCCGCGGGGGTCGCCTCGACGGTCACCTCCTGTTGTTCGGAAGCCAGCTTGACCCTAACGTCGCGAAGCTTAATCACATCACCTTGGTGGAAGACAACGCCTCTTTCTTCCCAAGAGGCAAAGCCACGGGCTTCAACAGTAACGGTATAAACCCCAGCAGGGATCCCGACGATCGTGAAAAATCCGTCTCTGTTGGATTGCGTCCGACGAATGGCGCCGGACTCTTCACTTTTGAGGACAACATTTGCGTCAGGCAGGAGCGCACCCGATTGGTCCACGACAGTGCCATTGAGCGTTCCCGAGGGCGCCTGAGCCGCAGCCTCAGTCGGACAAAATGAAACCAAGAGGAGCACGAGACCCGCGAAGATCCAGTGAAGGTATTTTGCGGTGCCGACTGCTGGGTTGGCGACAGCTTCGGGTACATGGCCGTCCTTCATTGGCTTCCACCCCCCGCTTTGAAACTTGGTTTCAAACCCAGGATGCAAGACGGCCAGAACTTATACGATTAAGTAATAGCGTAGTCAAGCTTTTTTTGAATTTTTTTGTGCTTCGCCTTGCCCCCTTTTCCTTCCTCTGCAAACCCGGGTCACCAAAGCAAAACCCTCGGTTGTGAACAAGTCCGGTAGGGCCAATTTTGGGAGCAAATTCGCGAAGTAGAATATTGTGCGGGAGCTTATTGTAAATACTGGGGATTTTCAATTGGGGCTGCAATCGACTACTGACGGCCTGGACGAAGGCGGGACCCTAGAGCTCCCTCGCCCCCAGGAGATTGCACGGACGAAAAAACTCCTCTTTTCATTTTTCCATTCTTGACGAAAGCCCAAAACAAAATATACTTCCTGCACGCCAATTAACTTAATCGTGTAAGTTTGAGCACTATTAAGCACATCGCGGAAAGAGCTGGAGTTTCGACCGCGACGGTGTCTTACGTCATTAACAATGTCCCGGGCGTTTCCCCGGAGGTGCGAGAGCGGGTTCTTCGGATCGTTCGAGAAGCAAGGTACCGTCCCAATGCTGTTGCCCGCGGCCTCCGCACAAAAAAAAGTGGGACGGTCAGCATGATCGTTCCTGATATCACCAACCCCTTTTTCCCTGGTCTCGTTCGGGGAGCGGAAGACGTGCTAAGAGGCGCCGGACACACACTGATCGTCGGAAACTCCGATGGTGACGTGGTGAAAGAACAAGAGTATTACCGTACTTTTAGCGCCAGGCAGACGGAGGGGCTGCTGATCACGGCTTCGATTTCGTCCCGAGCTCCAGAATATCTTCTGCACCACGATCTGAGCGCGGTCCCCGTTGTATTCGTGGACCGATATTATCGTGATGTGCGAGCCGATACCGTTTGTGCCGACAATGCTGACGGGAGCTTCCAGGCCGTGCGTCACCTGTTGGAATTGGGGCACAGGCGCATCGCCATCATAACCGGCCCTCTACAGTTGATAAACGCTCGATTGCGTCTCGAAGGATACAAGCGAGCCCTTACCTCCGAGCACATTCCAGTCGAGGACGCGCTAATTCGCGAAGGGAGGTATGACTCTGAATCGGGATTCGAGCAGACCCTAGCGCTACTCCATCTTAAGAACCGGCCAACCGCGGTGTTTGTTTCTAACGCGCCAATGACGTTTGGTTGTCTCCGTGCGCTCCGCGATAATGGTGTCCAATGCCCGGACGAGATCGCGCTGATCAGCTTTGATGACGCCGAGTGGTTCGAACTTTCTAGACCGTCGGTAAGCGGAGTGGCACAGAACGCATATCAACTGGGCGCGGCCGCGGGGAAAGCTCTCGCAAAGCGCATCGCGGGACAGTTAACGGGTCCTCCTCGTCGACGAGTTTTCAAGACAAGCTTGGTGATCCGAGAATCGAGCGGCAGGAAGATAAAGCTACCGGAGTTAAAGACTCACTGCCAAAACCCTATCTGAGAGGACCACGTGGAAATCGTCCAAAAATCCGAGACATATGACGTTGTAATCATCGGCTCAGGAGCCGGCGGCGGCATGGCAGCCATGGTTTTGACTCAAGGCGGGTTGCGCTGTGCGCTGCTGGAAGCCGGTCCATCTATTGATCCTGCAATGGACTACAACGAGCACGCATGGCCTTACGACTCTGTGTATCGCGGTTGGGGTCCCGGTTACTACTACCACAGCAGGCCATATCTCGACGAGTTCGATGGGCACCTTGCATCGTGGGATCTCAAAGGGGAGCCTTATGTTGTAGCCGAGGGCCAGAAATTCAGGTGGCTGCGCTCACGCGTGTTGGGTGGTCGCACCAACATTTGGGGACGGGTATCTTTGCGCTTTGCTCCCTATGACTTCAAGCCATACTCGACCGATGGTGGCGGTGTGGATTGGCCAATCTCATATGAAGATGTCGCGCCGTATTACGATGGAGTTGAGCGATTGATCGGTGTTTTTGGGAATCGCGATGGCGTACCGACAATGCCGGATGGCATCTACTTGCCGCCGCCCGCCCCGCGTTGCCACGAGCGCTTAGTGGCCAAGGGCTGTAACAAACTGGGCATTCCGATCATTGCGATGCGCAACGCCATCCTGACCCAAGCCCACGACGGGCGCGCTCCGTGTCATTATTGTGCCCAGTGCACGCGTGGATGCGTCACCGCTTCCCGTTTTAGTTCACTTCAAGTGTTGATCCCGAAGGCCACGGATACGGGCCGGCTGAAGCTGATGACTAATGCAATGGCACGGGAAATTGTGACTGACGCCGAGGGGCGCTGCACGGCGGTTTCCTATATTGATCGTACCAATCGGCGAGAATACCAATTGCGAGCCCGCGCCGTGGTGGTGGCCGGCGGTGCTCTCGAATCTACCCGCCTTCTCCTAAACTCCCGATCGCCGCGGTTTCCAAATGGATTGGCAAATTCGAGTGGCGTAGTCGGACAGTGTCTAAGCGACTCGATTGGCTACATCACAACCGCCTATCTTCCCCAACTAATCGGCCGCAAGATCGAAAATGAAGACGGTGTCGATGCGGGACACCTGATTATTCCCTGGTGGCTCCAGGGCGTGAAAGGACGAGATTTTCGACGCGGCTATCACATTGAATTGTTCGGTGGGCCCCAGATGGGATGGGTTAAAAACAATGGCAGCGTTACCGCAGCTGTTTACGATGGATACGGAACCGAATTCAAGAGGCACGGGCGCGAAATCTTCGGCAACGCATTCGGTCTTGCGGGCCGTGGCGAAATGATTCCCAATAGTAAGTCCTGGATTGAAATCGATCCCGAGACGACTGATGCTTACGGCGTTCCCGTCCTACGCTTCCACTGGGAGTGGAGCGAGGAAGACCTCGCCATGGTGCGCCACATGAAGCAAACCTTTGAAGAAATCATTGATGCTGCCGGAGGCAAGATGATCAATCGTCAAAAAGAGATTTCGGCGGGGGGAGAGATTCTTCATGAACTGGGCACTGCTCGAATGGGATCAGATCCTCGGACCTCAGTCTTGAACGCGTATAACCAAGCCCACGATGTGAAGAATTTGTTTGTAGTAGATGGAGCGGCATTTTCCAGCAATCCTGAGAAGAACCCGACATTGACGATCCTCGCGCTCTCCATGCGGGCTTCCGAGTACATTCTTGATCAAGCAAAGAAAGGGAACCTGTGAATGGGATCTGAGCGGCAAGACAAACTATTTGCTCACAACAGCGGAGAGAATTGACATGCGTGAACCGCCCCGATTCGCATGTGCTGAAGACTGACGCGACCCGAAAGGAGGACTTGTGAAAAGAAGGGATGCTCTGAAGGCGATTGTGATAGGCAGTGCCACCGCAAGTGTTGGCCAGGGGCAAAGCATTTTGCGAACGATCCAATTACCGCAGCAAACGGCAGGTGCCACTAAGTCGCATAGCCCGACCGCAGCCCTCGCTTTCACCCCGAAGTATTTCTCGGCGCACGAATTCGCCGTTGTTTCACGCCTTGCTGATCTGATTATTCCGCGCGACACCAGCCCAGGCGCCCTCGATGCCCATGTGCCCGAATACATTGATTTGCAAGTTTCGAAAATGCCTGACGCACAGACGCAGATGTCTGGTGGTGTGCAATGGCTCGATCGCGATTGTTCCGAACAGTTCAGCAAAGATTTCCTAGAATGCAGCCCTGCCCAACAGACCCAAGTGCTGGACAAATTGGCCGACGCAAAGAGAGTACCTCCGGAATTGCAGCAAGCGCGTTCGTTCTTCGTTCTGGTGCGTGGTCTTACTTGCGACGGCTTTTATTCCAGCAAGCTTGGCTTTCAAGAATTGGGGTACAAGGGAAATACCTGGGTTACCGAGTGGCACGGCTGCACCCACCCTGAGCACGGCGCATAACAATGCGCCCCCGCGCAATGGAGATTGAACTCCAAGTAACCGCGCGGAGATCCCGAATATGCGGTCATGAGGAGGTCATCCGTGAAAACGATCAAAGGACCAGCCATTTTTCTAGCCCAGTTTGCGAGTGACAACGCACCGTTTAACCGTCTTAGTGAGATTTCACACTGGGCTGCGGCCCTGGGCTACAAGGGAGTGCAGATTCCGACCTGGGATCCTCGTCTCTTCGATCTGCGCCGTGCCGCCGAGAGCCGCAGCTATTGCGATGAGATTAGGGGTATGCTGAAATCCAACGGCTTAGAGGTGACTGAGCTTGCGACCCATCTCCAAGGGCAGCTGGTTGCGGTTCATCCTGCTTATGACGAAGCATTCGACGGTTTTGCTCCGGATTCGGTTCGTAGAAATCCTTCCGCTCGTCAGGCCTGGGCTGTCGAACAACTCCGCTTGGCAGCAAGAGCTTCCGCCAACTTGGGGCTCAAAGCTCACGTAACGTTCCCGGGGGCGTTAGCTTGGCCGTATGTCTATCCCTGGCCGCAGCGTCCGCCCGGGCTGATTGACGTGGCGTTCGACGAGCTGGCAAAACGTTGGAAACCTATTCTAGACGCGTTTGACGCGGTTGGCGTCGATCTTTGTTTCGAGTTGCACCCGGGCGAAGACCTCCATGACGGCATAACCTTCGAGATGTTTCTCGATCGCGTCGGTGGACACAAACGGTGCAATATCCTGTTCGACCCGAGTCATTTCGTCCTTCAGCAACTCGACTATCTCGAGTTCATCGACCTCTATCATTCGAGAATCAAGATGTTCCACGTTAAGGACGCAGAATTTCGGCCGAGCGGTCGACAAGGAGTCTACGGCGGATACCAGTCCTGGATTTCGCGAGCGGGGCGCTTTAGGTCTCTAGGTGATGGTCAAGTGGATTTTGGCGGCATCTTTTCAAAACTGGCGCAATACCACTTCGAAGGCTGGGCCGTCCTTGAGTGGGAGTGCTGTCTAAAGAGTAGTGAGCAGGGCGCGAGAGAGGGTGCGCCTTTCATCGCGCATCACATCATTCAGATTGCCGAGCGCGCATTCGACGATTTTGCAGGTTCTGGAGCAAATGATGAGGCGAACCGCCGAATGCTTGGCCTTGCTGCTCGAGCGGAGAGCAAGCATGCCGATTGAGGCCAAGAAGGAAAACCAACATCGGCGACTGCGTCTCGGCATGGTCGGCGGTGGGCCGGGAGCTTTTATCGGAGCTGTACATCGCATTGCGGCGCGTCTAGACGACCGCTACGAACTGGTTGCGGCCTCGTTGAGTTCTGATCCCGAACGAAATTTAACGGCAGCCGAACAACTCCACATTCCACGCGGATACCGGCACTTCAAGGAGATGGCTTCGGCCGAATCAAAACGATCAGATGGCATCGAGGTGGTCTCTATTGTTACTCCGAATCACCTACACCACCCTGTGGCCAAGACGTTTCTCGAATCGGGCATTCACGTCATCTGCGATAAACCGCTAACGACTACGATTGCAGACGCGTTAGACCTAGCCGAGACGGTGAATCGAACAGGTTTGGTGTTCGGCTTAACTCACAATTACACCGGCTACCCGATGATCAGACAAGCGCGCGAGATGACCATGGCTGCTGAACTCGGTGTCATTCGCATTGTTCAAGTCGAATACCCGCAAGATTGGTTATCTACCCCGGTGGAGAAAACTGGACAGAAGCAGGCTGAGTGGCGCACTGACCCGGCGCGCAGCGGGCCTGGCGGATGCCTCGGCGACATTGCGACGCACGCCTTCAACCTGGCATGCTTCGTAACCGGATTGACGTGCGAGGAAGTGGCGGCCGAGGTAACTACCTTTGTGCGTGGCCGACGTCTCGACGATGACGTCCAGGTGATGCTCCGATTTTCGAAGGGAGCGAAAGGGGGGCTCTGGGCGAGCCAAGTTGCACCGGGAAATGAAAACAACCTGCGTCTGCGAGTTTACGGCGAGAAGGCCGGCCTTGAATGGCATCCAGCGGACCCAAACGAGCTTTGGTTCACCCCTTTAGGAGAGCCCAGACGGACGATTCGACGGGGCGGTGCCGGCACTGGGCACTCTGCCAGTCACTCAACCCGCGTACCCGCGGGCCACCCAGAAGGATATCTTGAATCGTTCGCACAACTGTACAGCGATCTATCGGAACAGATCATCGCAAAGCAAGAGGGGAGACAGCCGGAACCCGAATCACTTCTCGCGCCGGGTGTCTCGGACGGCGTCGACGGAGTGCGATTCATTATGGCCGTGCTTGAGTCCTCCCGTCACAACTCGGCCTGGACTCGAATTCCTGCCTCATTGTGACGTTCGCGGTTGACTGCGCAGGTAAATAAGGAGGCGAGTTGCCGAATTTTAGACGACGTGCTCACTGCGTACGCACTACCGAGGGAGTTTGGGCGGATTGCTCCGTTTATCCCCTTGAACACAATCGGATAAAGCTCGGAATGGGTCGGAACCTGTGCTGCGCGAGCTCTCTCCGGTCCGCGCCTTACACTGGAGCGAGAGCCGAGCTGACCCGGGCGGGAACCTGCCACGCCGCGTCCAACGCCGAGCTACTGTGCCCATGTAGACGTCGGCTGGAGACTTCGATCTGATGAAATCACTTCCTACACGTTCCTTTCGGCGAGCATCAATTGCGCATTCCGCGTTTCTCGCCGAATGGCTGTTCCGAAGCAGCGTCTTACTCTGTGGCGTCCTCGCTCTCCTGCTTGTAGGACGGGGCGCACTCCTTGCCGATGAGAATGTAGATCACCCCATATTGGAGATTGGCTCTGTCGCTCCCGACTTTTGTCTGCCTGGAGTAGATGGAAACAATCATTGCTTGAAGGACTACTCGAGCAGCAAGGTGCTTATCATCGCCTTCATTTGCAACCACTGTCCGACGTCGCAATTGTACGAGACGCGGATCAAACGACTAGCCGAAGATTACAAGCGCGAGGGCGTTGCCTTGATTGCGATTGAGCCGAATAACCCCGAAGCCGTCCGCCTCGACGAAATGGGATACACCGACGTGGGTGACTCGCTGGAGGAGATGAAGACTCGCTCCCAGTATCGGCACTTCAACTTCCCGTATTTGTACGACGGCGAAACTCAAAAGACGGCCTCTGCTTACGGTCCTAGCGCTACCCCGCACTTGTTCATCTTCGATTCCGAGCGGAAGCTGCGTTACCAGGGACGGCTTGACAACAACGTTCGTGAGTCGCTCGTCACTCGGCGCGACGCCCGGGACGCCATTGACTCCTTGCTATCGGGTAGGTCGGTCATAAAGCCCACGACGCCCTCGGTAGGATGTTCGACCAAGTGGCTCTACAAGGCGGCAGGCCGCCGCAAGGAAATGGAAGACATCGAAAAGAAACCGGTTGATGTCAAGCCCGCGCGCACGGACGAGCTCGCGTCCCTTCGCCGCAATACTACCGGCAAATTGCTACTGGTAGATTTCTGGGCGACATGGTGCGGTCCGTGCCGCGAAGAGCTGCCGCAATTTGAAACCATGTACCGTATGTACGGCAAACGCGCGTTCGATCTGGTCACCGTCAGCATCAATTATCCCGACGAAAAACCCGGCGTATTGAAGGTGCTGAATAATGAACATGCAACCAGCACAAACCTCATGCTTAGCTCCCCCGACATCTACACGCAATTGGCGGCTTTTGATCCCAACTGGAATGCGGCTGTGCCTTACACCCTGCTGATCCGGCCAGGTGGTGAGGTCGTTTACAAGAGCACCGGTTCGGTGGACGAATTGCAGCTGAAGCGACTGATCATCGCAAATTTAGCTGACGACGATTACCTTGGCCACCAAGCGTACTGGAAGAGCGTGGCGGAAGTCAGAAGGTAATGGGACTTGCCGGCATCTCCGTGTCATTCGCCATAATTCAAGGGTGCCTTGAGAAGCAACATGATTGATCTGTCAACCTTAAATTTAGGAGAGATAAGTCTAAGTGAGCCCACAAAGTGTCGTTCCTTTTGTCCAGCACGGGCATTTCTCGGCTTGTTTCAGGAACAGAAGCTACGATCCCATAGGACTCTGTTATGCGGCGTGTTCGTAGCGATGGTGCAAGCCACCGAGTCGCGGATGAGAAACAATGCAGCCCCCTCCCGCGGATCGAACTCTGCCACCGGGGGTTTGTTTCCTCAATCGCGTGCGATCGTCGTGATAGTAGCGAATGTAATCGGCAAGAAGTCTTTTCAGGTGTCGCTTGTTCCCAGCGATGATGTGATCGAGCAGATCACGGCGGCAGCTTTCCACGCGGCGCTCGGCCACGGTGTTTTGCCACCGACTCCGGATCGAGGTTCGCACGCAGGTGATTCGCAATGAGCGAATGGCAGCAAGTACTTCTAGGCCGTATTTCTGGTCGTGATCGAAGAGCAGGAATTTCGGGGCCGATTCGTAAGAAAACGCTTCTCTGAGCTGCTGCATGATCCAACTGCTGGTGGGATGGCGGGTGATCTTGAAGTGCAGAATCCGTCGCCGGTCATGGCTAATATAAAGAAGCAGTACAGCTGGAAGGTGACTGTCGGAGCCGTAAAAAAATTCATGGCCGTGATCGCTTCGCGATGATTGCGAAGAAAGGTCAGCCAGCGTCGGGCAAGGTCCGGATCCCAGGGTTTCCGCTTCATCCAACGGGAGACTGTGGTTCGCGAAAATGTCATCGCTGGCTAGGAGCCTGAGAATCAGAAACATCCAGATCGAAGTTCACTGGTCGGGGTTTACCAAGATAGGCATGTAACATTGCTACATGGGCCTGGAGGATCCCTTGCAGGACCAGACGGTGTTTTTCGGTAGGCACAGACGACGACTGCTTCCAAAAGCTAGTCGCTCAAGGGGCAGATTCCGGCTGTACGCGGAAGACGCTGTCGAGCGCCTTCGGTTCATCTAGCAAATGCAAGGTCTCGGCTTCTCGCTGACGGAAGTTGGGGAACTGCTGAACCTGCGCGAGCGCAAGGTGGAGGCGTGCGAGTCGGTAAAGCAACTGCTGGTGACGAAGCTGGTCAACGTGCGCTCAAAGCTCGCCTACCTTGTCTGGCTTGACGCTGTGGATGGTGGTGCGCGTCAGATTCTCGTTAATGGTGCCCAGGTCCGCCTGCCGACGAAAGACGATGTCCATGGCGTATTCACACTGATCGATGCTCCAGTCTGACATTTCATTAGTATTCGACCTTGGTGGAAGAATATCCGCACACGATCACGTCAGCCGTCTGTTCGCAACCATTTACTACAATCTCCCAGTTCTCCTGGTAAGGCCTTCCCTGTTCCGAGTTCAGCGTTCTGCCGGAATCTCCAGCACCGTCACGGAGTGTGGAGGAAAACTATTGGTGAGCTCCCCCGCGTGAGGCTTGAGACTCCTCTGACTTATGCTCACATCTCTCGCATTGCCGTAAGGGTTGGCAGCATCGCGGCCTGAACCATTGAGTTCAAATGCGGGAATTGGCGAGTCACCTGCAATCTTCCAACCCCGCACGCGCACATCAGTCCATATGGGCCGGGCCTCATCGCGGTTGATCACCGCAATGTAGAGTGTTCGGCCGTCGGCACTGACTGTCGCTGCCGTATCCATGCTTGGGAGCTCGGGGTTGAAGTCTGTCACTGGGCCATGAACTCGCGATTCGACCACTCGATTCCCGATGTGGTTTGCGTAAAGCACGTAGGCAAAGTAGGGGGGAGTAAGTTTTATACTTATCGGATTTACTCCAATGAGGCCCTGCACGTTAATCGTTGTGGAGGCTTCGGCGGTGAAAATTTGGTCCGCTCTCCTGAGAAGAGAGTGAAAGACGCCAGCGAAGTAAAGAGCGTTAGCGAGCCGATAATCAGGGTCCACCTTCTCGGAGAGCCACCAGGAATTGATCTCTGAAACGGCAAAGAAACGAGACTTGTCAGGAAACCGATCGCCCATGGACCGTATGTTGTCCGCAATTTTCCGATCAACCTCGAGCGGTTCTGCCACCACCTTTCGATAGTAATCGGCCAAATCGTAAATTCTTGTGTCATCTCGATGGACTTCCCATGGTCCGGTATAGATCGATATCGCCAGGGTCTCAACCGGCATAGCCTGTAACAGGTTATGAATCCATGTCAGATCGCCCACCGAGGAGGCCATCAGACGAATCGTGGGATCTACACTCTCCATGGAGCGTTTGTACTCGGCAGATCGGGAAACATATTGCGCCAACTTTGTTCCACCGGTGAATTGCTCACTGCACAATGAGGGGGCTTCGTTTCCGACCGCCCAAAATTTCACCTGATACGAGTCGCGATGACCATTGGAGGCGCGCAACTTTCCCATGGGTGTGTCTGGGCTGCCATTGAGATACTCTACCCACCGCGCTGCCTCTTCCGGTGTGCCGGAAACATAGTTCGTGGTGAGTTGTGGCTCGAAATGCAGTTCCCCAGCCAGAAACATGAATTCATCGATTCCGAAGTCATTGGCGTCCCACTCCTTCCATGCGTCATCGAATACATCGGGACGCTTGTCACGTTCCCCGATACCGTTTTCCCAGTGATAATAGTCTGCAAAGCATCCACCCGGGTAACGCATCAGAGGAATCCGCATCGGCCGCATCGCTTCTACTACATCCCGCCTCATCCCGTGTAGATTATCCGCTGGCATAAGCGATGCCGAATCCATCCAGAAAGTACCCAACCCTTCAAACCCAATACGCAGTCTGCCTTCCGCGGTGTCCTCGGTAGCGGTAAAGTCAGTTTCGTACTTTCGCCAATCGGCGGTAATTTTTCCGAAGTCTTGACGGCCAAAAGGCATGCCACCAAGCCGATCCATCTCCGCGAACCCGGAACCATTGCCCGCCGCTTTCAGGTAGACATAAAAGTGATATCGCCGTCCCTTGGCTAGTCGCAAACCAATTTGATAAATGCTCCTTTTATGCGGTTCCGTTCCGGTCAGCTCGATTGCCTGCGACCGCCCGCCTCCGAAATACTCTGTCTGATCTACAAAGTAGTGGACGTCCGGACTGCTGCCGCCTTTCAAGCTCCAAAATCTGTCCTCAACGCGTTCTTCTGGTACCCATTCGTCGGAGACGCCATCGCGGTCCGCGTCGCCCTCTTCGAATTTCCGGTCGCGCAGTAGTTCCGCCCAGAGTCCACCCTGAATGGTGTTGTATTCGTGCTCGATGAATTGTCCAAAGAAATAGGGCGAAACTGTTCCTATTACCGAACTCGGATTCACTTCAATTCGTGCTGAGAGAGAGGGAGACTCCTTCAGCGTTACAGCCTGCAAGGATAAAGCAGTCAAAGTGGCGATCAGAGCCAGTCCGAAAACCTGTCTCGTTATCGGCTCGTCCGGATGCCGCACCCATTGCTCCTCTTATTTCATTATACTGATGATAATTATGGCATATTGTAGAAGGGCAGCCGAACAGTTCGGGCTGCCGTTGGTCGAGATCAAGGCGAAGAACAATTAGTCTTGTCTTACGGCAAGTTTGGGGCCGCGCCATCCAACATCCACTAGATGGCAACTCACTGCGGTTTCGCTAGGCTGCCTACCATTGTGAAGATCGCTTCGTCGGGTAACTTCATCTCTGCCACGCCTCCTCGGACGGCTATGGTATCTACTTTCAGGCAATCCACGTCTCGAGTAGTCTCGTACACCTCCCAGCTCGAAACTGCTGATTCTCCGTCCGACAAAGCGACCTGAATGTGGTTGGGACCCCCTTCTTTTACCCCCACGATGATCAGAGAGTTTCTGGCGCCGTTGCGGAAAGCCGACACCGTAAGGCCGGAAGCTCTGGTGCCGGCCGCAATCCTCTGTGACCCGGGCGCAATGAAATGGTACAGCTGTTTGGTGGCGTAGTAACGCTTTTTCGGTGCATAGATATGGCCGGCACTCTGAAAGAGGCCCCAGTAACACAGCCGCTGCACGGCATCCTCATAGTCGTCAAATGCGTCGAAGATCACCAGGGCCTTCGCGCCGCTGTTGAGCGCCGTCAGCGCGCGCCGGTTGACCGCCAGCGAAAATCGCTTCCACTCGTTTTCCGCTGTCCGATTGAGGTCGGTAAGCTCACCGTATTCCGTCAGCCACACAGGGGTTTGCGGGTACGCACTCTTCTTAACGCGCTCCATGTTTAGTCCGACCGCGTCGGAGTCCGCGTAATTGTGTAGGGTCAGGACGCCCACTTGCTTCATCAATTCCTTATCGCTGAGGATCGGACTGAAGTAGTCCTTTGCGGGGTCCGCTTGATCTGCCACCGCCAGTTTCACGTCAGACAACCCCTCCTTCTTTAATTGCCGCACCACCGCTTTCAGTACCTTCGGTGCCTCTTCCGGATCAACGCGAGGTCCCTCCGTTGGATAGACATCGGTCTCGTCAAAAGGGCTGAAGTACGTGAAATCCACGTGCGCTTGACTGCGTGTGTAAGCCAGCATGGAGACCACTTCCTCGGCAAACGCATCGTACATCTTCGGGCTCAAATGATTCTGTCTCTTCTTATACAGCTCATCTAGACTCACGGCTTTATCCAGCGGCCCCACCTGATCATCCGTCATCCATTCTGGGACTGGCCCAAACAGGGCGATCAGCGGGCGAATGCCGCGGAAATTCAGGTATCGCATCAGAGCCGCAGAGCGTTCGAATGTCGGGCTGGAGTAGCGGTTCTCCCAGTACTCCCAACTCGCGGGAAGGCCCTGCGCAAGTTCAGGGTTCGTGTGGTAGTCCCCATCTTCCCAATTCGTGGGGAGATTCCTGTTGTCGTACATGTTATTGGCTTCCCAATCGCTTACATCGTGATAGGGGTCTACCCGGAACATAGTCGCCCCGAGATCGTCGATCAACATGTCAAACATCGCCTTCTGGTCTTCCCGGAACCATCCTCCAATGAGGTTGACGCCGAACCCCTCGATGAGTTGGAAACGCTCCTGAGGGTTCACGGCGATGCGCACCGTGGGGCCGGACCACTGCGCCACCATAACGGAGCTGAATAAGAACAATAGGAGAGCCGGAACGACTCCTCCGTACCCTGAGAGCATATAAACCTCCTAGGCGGGTTGCTGAAAAGCTACTCGTAATCCACAGCCTTGTATGGTACGAGAAAGCATGCGCGGAGACGATCAGCAGCAGCATATGTTCAGTTACTTGTCGCCCGAGAAGCGCGTTCGCAAGGATCATCCACTGCGTGCGATCCGGGCGATGGTGGACGAAATACTCACGCAACTTTCGCTGCAGTTCGATACGATCTATGCCCGCGTGGGCCGTCCCTCGATTGCGCCCGCTCGTTGTAGCGCCGAATGCAGGCAGGCCAAGTACAGCAAGGTGGTACTCCAGAAACCACACGAAGCTGATCGCCAGGTCGCCTCCCGTATGAAGATGCGTTTTGCCTTATAAATCCGCTTTGCGAGGCCAGCAAGTCGCTTAACATCCAAGCTCGTACGCAGAGCGTTAAGGGTTTGGTTGGAGGGTGTAGAACTTCCAATTTCTCTCCTCCATTGATTAACGACCGTTCGCGAGCCGCACTGGGCACTCTCCTTGCCGGCCAAACCGGTGCGTCGGGTGGAGCAGCAATCCTCCCCGATGGATCGAACATAAACCCAATTGCGCTGACACTTTTGCAAATGAAGCTGCCGAGCGGTGGTTTTCTTGTTCCGACCCCTCAGGTAATCGATCCGAGCAAGCCTTTCGCGTCGCAGGGGTTTCTCCGTGTTGAGCGTCCCTTGCACTCTTAACGAAGATCAGTTCATGATCAACGTCGAAGAAGAAGGGTGCAGGAACTGCGTGCTCTGCCAGAGAGAGCCCACAATCTCTCGCCCGGCCGCCAGCAGCTCAGAATCAATTACTGCCCTGAGATCTTAATGGCACCAGAACGAGTGTGGCGGACCCGGACAATGAAGTCGCCAACCGAAAGCGCATGAACCGTATAGCCGTCGACGTCGAGATCGCCGCGCTCACTCAACAAGGCGTCGCCAGCTGTGACTCTTGTCGGCTTGAAACGCAGACGAAGTACTTCCGTGCTCCCAGAGTCAAAAGTACGGTACTGGATGAATCGGTTCTCGTAAGCAACCTTCTGCACCACGGAGGAAGAGCGCAGCAGGTGGTCTTCCCCTGCTGGAGCGAACTCCGGGATGGCGCCCATGGCCCAAGAGAAATTCCGCGAGTAATCGCCGTACCCATCATCGAACCAGTATTGCCCGACGAATCCCTGCCCGCAGCAGGAGATTTTCCCATCCGAGCCGGCGAAATAGGTTGCGTAGTTGAGCGTGCGGAAGGCGTCTTCGCGCGCCTGCACGTCGCCTGTCTTCTCGTAATACAAGGCGTTGATTGCGGCCCACCGGGAGGAATCACTGGCCAGACCCGCACGCGAGCAGCAACCGCGGCCATCCGGCGTGCCCTGTTCGTCGATCGCCCAGGCGGCGAAATACGGCCCGCGCCCAAGTTTGACCCTCACCCAGTCGAGCAGGTGTCCGACGTCACCTTGCCAGTTGCGGTCCAACACCGAGGGGTCAGGGCTGGTGAGAATGTAATAGGCCGTCATGGTGGGAAACGCTTGATTTACGTTCTCTGTGTTTTTCGGAACATCCTCGAAGTAGCCGCTCCACTTGTCCCAAACTTTGCTTCGGGTATTCAGGGGATAGTCGAGAATCCACTTCCAAGCAGTATCGCGGGTGCGACGGTAACTCTTGATATCGCCCTCTTGGAGGCGAATCAGTTCGTCGAACAGACGCACGGGTGCAACGATCATTCCGCCATACTCTTCCCTATTTATCACTTGGCCGCTCTTGGCATCCACGCGAAACGGCCAAGGCGTATGCTCAACATCGCCCGGCCGGACGTGTTTGGCCAGCGCGTCCGCGCAATGGATCGCAGCTTCAACATATTTTCGATCGCGAGTCATCTCGTAGAAGAGCACGTAACCGATCCCCAGTTCACCGACCTTGTCAGTCTCGATGCCACCGGAAAATTCGTTAGGCATGCCCCGGATGCAGCGACCGTACTCCCGATCGTCGTCACAGGAAGTCGCGTAAGGCACACTCTGCCACTCCCAGTCCGAGGGTGTGGTGCCGTGGGCCAGCTGGTAGTCCAGCATGGAACGTACTACCTCGATGGCCTCGCCATCGCCAGAGTATGGATACCAGCCCAGCAGAGAATCCACAAACTGACCGTAGACGCTGGCGGGATTGTGCTGCCAGTTGGAACCCTGGAGTGTCTCATCGTTGAAGACAGAGTTGATCAAATAGATCTTCAGCCCCGTGCCCGAGCGCGTATCATTGGGTACCTTGTGCTCGATGAAATCCCAAGCGAGGCGCATGACCTTGTCATAGCCTTGATTCTTCTCGGGGTGATACCAGGCTAGCAAGCGCCCATCAGAATCCACTACAGCCCTTTGCCAGGGAAGTTGAGCGTTGACCCACGCCGGAAGCACTTGTTGGCTTGAAGCGGGGAAAGAAAGCATTGGGATCACCAAGAGACAACTTATCAAGGTTGGACGTAGCCTGCGAGGCATAACGGGCTCCTTTCGGAAACTTCATGAGTGCCGCCAACCCATGCGCGCGATGGACGCGTCGAGACCTGCGTGCGTCGTGAGACGAGTCCGCAATTTGTCCCCTCTGCAGGAAACGAGCTACTTTCCCGACACCTCAATCTCGTTAGACTGAGCGTGCCGGACACGAACGACGAAGTC
>Ga0126381_100001488_pt1 | contig 25129 bp, 24 predicted proteins | sample PanSoiMetPlot_28_FD_96465 | JGI IMG/M metagenome (GOLD analysis project Ga0126381, IMG submission 96465) | Tropical forest soil microbial communities from Panama - MetaG Plot_28 | ecosystem: Environmental > Terrestrial > Soil > Tropical forest > Bulk soil | place: Panama | collected 2016-02-17 | reverse complement strand
GCTGCCCCAGTACACGGTCACTGCCACGCTTGAATGCACCGGCAACGGGCGGGCGTTCTATACCCCGAAGGTTCCCGGCATCCAATGGTCGCGCGGCGCGGTGGGAAACGCCGAGTGGCGCGGTCCGCGCATTTCCGAGGTGTTGAAGCTGGCCGGAGCGAGCGCGTCGGCGGCGTTTATGGAGATCGACGGCGCCGACAGCGGCGTTGCGGCAACGCCCGATTTCATCCGCTCGATGCCGATGGCCAAGGCGATGCATCCGGCGACGCTGCTGGCGTTGAGCATGAATGGCGAGACACCGGCGATCCACGGTTTTCCGGCGCGGCTCATCGTGCCGGGATGGGATGGGACGAGCTGGGTGAAATGGGTCACGCGCCTCACGCCGGCGGAAAAGCTGGGAACGGGCTTCTTCATGAATCCCGGCTATCGCATCCCGAAGTACAACCTGCCGCCCGGCACGCCGGCGCGGCCCGCTGAGCTCGAGGTGATCGAGGGAATGCCCGTGAAATCCTCGATCACGGCGCCGCAGGACCAGGCCAAGATCGGAGCCGGCGCAACCACGATCCGCGGTATCGCCTGGGCGGGTGAGCAGGCCATCGAGAGGGTTGAAGTCTCGACTGACGGGGGGAGCCGCTGGCAGCCAGCGAAGCTCTCCGAACCCAAGCTGAATTTTGCGTGGAGGCTGTGGCAGATCGAGTGGAAGCCGGCGCAGCCCGGGTATTACACCATCCTCTCGCGCGCTACCGATAGCGAGGGCCGCGTGCAGCCGTTTGTTCCCGTGTGGAATCCTTCCGGGTATTTGTGGAATGGCGTGGATCGCATCGGCGTCACAGTGGAGGCCGCATGAAGCTCGCACTCGTGCTCTTTGTATCCACCGCGGCATGGGCCGCCGATCAGGCTGCGCTGGAACGCGGCCGGAAGGAGGAGGGCACATGCGTGGCGTGCCACAGTGTGCGCTTGGTTCATTCGCAGCGGCTGTCGCGCGCGGCGTGGAACAAGGAGCTCGATAAGATGGCCGGCTGGGGGGCGAAGTACAGCGATCGCGACGCGCTGCTCGAATACCTGGTGGCCAATTACGGCGATGACAAACCGGCCGGAAAGCCCGAGATGTCAGCTGACGGGCGGGGCAAACGGTAGGGCCGGCGGTTGGCACGCCGCAAAAACCGGCGACCCGCCCAAAGGCCGATTGGCGGAAGTCGCCGCGGGGCAGAGGTCGCTTTATGCCGTCTGCCAGCCCGCTAGTTCAAAAAGTAGGTCCTGTACAGTGTATCCCGCTGCTTCGGTACGAATCCCGCATCCCGAATCATTCTGCGCAGCTCCTCTTCGCTTGCGCGATGATGCGCTCCTGCCGCCGACACCACGTTCTCCTCGATCATGATGCTGCCGACGTCATTGCCGCCGAAGCGCAGGCCGAGCTGGCAGGTCTTGAGGCCCTGCGTCACCCAGGAGGACTGCACATTTTCAAAATTCTCCAGGTAGATCCGTGAGATCGCGAGCGTCTGCAGGTATTCGACCGCGGTGGCTTCCTCGTGTACGAAACGGCCGAGGGAAGTGTTCTCGCGCTGAAAGGTCCAGGGGATAAAGGCAGTGAAGCCGCCGGTTTCTTCCTGCAGGTTGCGCACGAGTTCCAGGTGATGCGTGCGCTGTTCCAGTGTTTCGCCGCAGCCGAACATCATGGTGGCGGTGGTGCGCATGCCCAGTTGGTGCGCCGCGCGGTGTACATCCACCCAGTCCTGGGTCGAACACTTCAAGCGGCTGATGCGATGGCGCACGGCATCGTCCAGAATCTCGGCGCCGCCGCCGGGAATCGAATCAAGCCCGGAATCCATCAGGCGCTGGATCGTATCCCGCAGGTTGAGGCCGCTGACCGCGGCGATGTTCGTCACTTCGGGCGCCGACAGGCAGTGCAGGTGAATGCGGAAGCGCTCCTTGATGCTTCGGAATAAGTCCTCGTACCACTCAATCTTCAGATCGGGATGCAGGCCGCCCTGCATCAGGACGCCCGTGCCGCCGAGATCGATGGTCTCCTGAATTTTCCGGAAGATCGTGTCTTTCGGCAGAATGTAGCCTTCGGCATGGCCCATGGGCCGATAAAACGCGCAGAAGGAACAATATTCGGTGCAGAAGTTGGTGTAGTTGATATTGCGATCGATGATGTATGAGACAATGCCCTCCGGATGCCAATGACGGCGGACAGCGTCCGCCTCCATGCCGATGCCGATGAGATCGTCGGAACCGAAGAGGTCGAGGGCTTGTTCAGTGGAGAGCATAAATAACTATGAGCGATGAGCTCTGAACCGGAGTTCGGGCCTTTCAAATGATTTTACAATAACGAAGGATTGGGAATTTCGCGGGAGCTTTTTATGGAAGCCGGTCTTGGCTCACGGCTCAAAGCTGTTTTATCTTCCCGCCGCCATGAGCTGATTCGCCATCTGCTGCGCAAACAGGTAGATCGTGAACAGGGGCTTTGGATCCCCTTTACCCCAGCGGTTCAATTGCCATTTCGCGCGCAGGTACTTGACGTCCGTCTGTTGGGTAAGATCGAGCAGAATCTGATAGGTCCCACAGTAAAACTTCTGCGGAAAAGAAAGCAGCGGCTTGGAGTTCCAGCTCTGGCCGTCCGGAGAACCCCAGATAGAGACGTCAATGCTTTCCTGTTCAAGGATGCGGGTAATGCCCAGGGTGAGAAGCAACGTTTCGCCCTGCTGGTCGCCGAGGCTTAATTCCGGCCCGGCTCCGGCTTCCCGTACGGTAGTTTCCGGTACTAGAAACTGTGGAAGCATGCTTCCCTCTCGCGTACAGCGGTTATCGTAGCTTACTTAGCTGTTGGCTTGCTAACTCAAGCGTCTCATATTTCTTCCAAAAACAAAAGCGGATTTGACGGGATCCACCGCACGAGTGTGCGTAAAAACTCGAGCCTGGTACCGCCGCTACTCCAATATTTTCAATCAGATGGCGCACGAAAGAGACGTCGTCTTTGAAGCCGAATGCAGAAATATCCGTCATGACGTAATACGCGCCGCGAGGTACGAAACACCTAAAACCGGCGGCTTCGAGCGCTCCCACAATGTGATCACGGCGGGCCAGATACTCCTGGGCCAGATGGGTATAGTACTCCGGCGGAAGTTGCATTGCGCACACACCTGCCTGCTGCAAGGGAGCGGCCGCGCCGACGGTCAGGAAGTCATGTACTTTCCGGATGGAGTTCGTGAGGTCGGGTGGCGCCAGTACCCAGCCGACGCGCCACCCGGTGACCGAATACGTCTTGCTCATGCTGTTCACCAGGATGGAACGCTGGCGCATCCCGTCGATCGACAGAATGGGCGTGTGCTCGGCGCCGTCGTACAGGATGTGCTCGTATATCTCGTCGGTGATGGCGAGGGCGTCGAACTCCTGGCAGAGGCCGGCGATGAACTCGAGCTCGGCGTGCGTGAAGACCTTGCCGGTGGGATTGTTGGGCGAGTTCAGGATGATGGCTTTGGTGCGCGGCGTGAAGGCGCGGCGAAGCTCGTCTGGGTCGAAGGTCCAGTCGGGCGCGCGCAGCGGCACGTAGCGAGGCTGGGCACCGCACAACTCCGAGTCCGGGCCATAATTTTCATAAAAGGGCTCGAACAGCACGACCTCGTCGCCGGGATCCATCACTCCCATCATGGAGGCGATCATGCCTTCGGTAGCGCCACAGCAGACGGTGATTTCGCGGTCCGGGTCGAATTCCATCCCATAGTCGCGCGCGTACTTCGCCGCGATGGCGTCGCGGAACGGCTTGGCGCCCCAGGTGATGGCGTATTGGTTGATGTCGGCCGCGATCGCTTCTGCCGCGGCGCGTTTGAGCACGTCGGGGGCAGGGAAGTCGGGATACCCTTGCGCCAGGTTGGTCGCTCCCGATTTCAGCGCGAGGCGGGTCATCTCGCGGATGACCGATTCCACGATATTCAATGTGCGGCGGCTGCGGAACCGCTCGCGTTGGGTGATGGCGGAAGTCGACACTCAACTATTGTGGCAGAGTTGAGTTTGTAGGGCAGGTTGGGAACCTGCGGGCCGCCCGGCAGTCGCCCGTCCTACCCCACAGCGTGAACTACAAGGTTTTACACCACTTTCGTCATGGCCTGCCGCATGGTCGCATCCAAGTCCGCAATGGCGGCTGTGACCTTGCGGCTGATGGTCTCCAGCCCGCACAGCGTCTGAATCCTCTGGCGCCTCGCGCTCAGTTGCGCATCACTGACCACGAAGCCGAGCAGGCCGCATGCCTCCGCGATGCTGACCAGCATAATGTCGTGTGTGTCGGGAATGATGTCCGTGAGGATGGCTTGGGCGAGCCGCATCTTCACGTGCTGCTGCGGTTTGTTGTTGACCAGTGGAAACCGCTCGACGTCGATGATCCACAGACGCTTCGTCTTTTCGTGACGTAGAATGCCTTGGGCCATCAGCGAGCGAAGGGCCTCACCTTCCAGGTCCCGGCGGCGCTGAAAGATCTCCTCGATCCATTGCCGAACGGTCGAAATGTGCGGGTGCCGGGCTACGGCATCGAGCACGTGGTCGAGCGTGGCGTTACCGGTGGGTGTGCGGTCCACGATCTGTATGTCTTCCGTGTCGGTATCGATTTTGCCCGCCAAAGCGAGGTCGAACAACACAGCGCCCACCAGCGCATAAGCCGTTCCGAATTCGCGGGTGGAGCGCAGGCCGCCGGACATCTCGTCGACCGCCAGCAGCACCACTTCTTCGAGCATCGTCAGCATGGCAATTCTCCGTGGATCGTGAGGATATGGTCGAGTCCGCTCATGTCGAAAACCTTGCGCACGGGAGCGCTGGGGGCGCACACGGCAAACTCGACCTTGCCTTCCTGGGCGGCGCGCGCGGCTTGCAAAACCGCGCGAATGCCGGCGCTCGAAATATAGGCCAGCGCGGAAAAATCAACCGCTACCTGGGGATGGTTCTCGACGGCGCCGCGGAGCCGGCTTTCCAACTCGGCGGCGGTTTCGGCATCGGCGCGGCCGCTCACTCCCAACACGCACCAGCCCGATCGCGTTTGTTCGGTTACCTCAATCATACGGACTCTGTAAGGCGCAGCTTCAAATGATTCCAGCCATCCTGCCGGCGATACTCCAGAATGCGCGCCAGCGAGCGGACGAAGTGCAGGCCTAACCCTCCGGCTCTGCGCTCGCCGAGAGGCGCTGACAGGTCCGGCGGCGGTGCGGCGGAAGGATCAAACGGCCTGCCGCGGTCGGAAAATTCCAGCGTGACGCTCCCATCCGGCTCGCGTTCCAGGCGCACCCTGGCGGCGCCTTTCATTCCTCGGCACCCTCCGTGCGAAACAGCATTTGCGAACAATTCTTCCAGTACCAGGTTGAGGTTGAACTCCACGCTCTCTCCCAGCGAGCCGCCGCGCGAGAATTGCGCAACTTCGGCGCACAGCCGGGGCAACTCACTCAAATCGCCATCCAATCGGAATTCCGCTGCGGTCAGAGTGGCCGATTGTGACATAGGGCAGGGGAGAGTTTCAACTGAACTGGGCCCCTGGTCTGCTGCGGGACGCCCTCGTCCCACCCGGCCGAAGGCCGGCCGCAGTCCAGGGGGTCTGCCCCATCAGTGATCCCGCTCAGTGACCAACTCGGTCACGGCCATCAGCGCGCGCTGGTAAGGCGACTCCGGAAATGCGCCCATGATTTGCCGCGCCTTATCGGTGAATGCGCCGGCGCGCTCTTTGACGCGCTCGATGCCGCGATAGCTCTCCAGCAGCGCCAGAATGCTGGCGAACGGAACGCGTTCGTAGTTCCGGTCTTCCAGGATGGTTTCCACCAGGCCGCGCTCCTGGGGCGTAGCGCATTCGAGCGCATAAACCAGAGGCAAGGTGACTTTGCCTTCGCGGAGGTCGCCGCCCACGGGTTTCCCCAGGACCTTCTCCCGAGCGGTGAAGTCGAGCATATCGTCGACCAGCTGGAAGGCCATGCCCAGATTCCAGGCGTATTCGCCGAGCCGCTCCTGCGTGTTGGCATCGCCGCCAGCGGCGAGTGCGCCCAGGCGGGCGCATACGGAGAAAAGACAAGCTGTCTTGCGGTCTACCAGCTCCATGCAATCGGCTTCGCTGACGTCGATGCGGCCAATGCGCTCGAGCTGCAGCAACTCGCCTTCGACCATCATCTGGGTGAGACCGATGAGCAGGTCGAGGATGGTGAAATTGCGCTCACGCAGCGCGATCTGGAAGGCCTGCATGTAGAGCCAGTCGCCAGCGAGCACGCAGGTGTGGTTGCCCCACTTGACGTTGGTTGAAGGTCGTCCGCGGCGGGTCTCGGCCGCGTCGATGACATCATCATGCAGGAGTGTGGCGGCGTGGAGCAGTTCGACTACCGCGCCGAGTTCCACTGCGGAATCCGCCGTGTCGCCGTTGCCCACCAGCTTCGCGGACATCAGCAGCAGTGCCGGCCGCAGACGCTTGCCGCCGCTGGATTGCAGGTATTTTCCGATCGCCGTGACTGCGTCTACAGAGGTCACGGACTCGACGGAGATTTTCTTCTCCACGCGGCGAAGCTCTTCCTGCACCAGGTCGAAGATCTCGCGCGCGCTAACGGCCTGCCCCAGCTTGCCTAAATTCATGTAAGCGACCAGTTTACCCGTTGGAAGGTGCGCGCCGCAAACACAAGCGTTCAAAATTCGCGGTCGTGACTTCGGCGATGCGGGCGGGTGTGACGCCGCGAACCTCCGCCAGACGGCGCGCAATCTCCACCATGAAAGCGGGTTCGTTGCGTTTGCCGCGATGCGGCACGGGCGCCAGATAAGGACAATCGGTTTCGATCAGAATGCGGTCTTCCGGCGCCAGGCGCGCGGCTGCGCGCGTCTCCTCCGCTTTTGGAAACGTAATCACGCCGCCGAAGGCGAGATGAAATCCGCGGTCGAGTGCCTGGCGGGCCTGTTCGGGATTGCCGGTGAAACAGTGCATGATGCCCCCGCTCTGCCAGCGGCTCAGCGCCTGGAGCGTATCGTTCCAAGCCTCGCGGGTGTGGATGACGATGGGCTTGCCGGCCTGCTGTGCGATCGTAAGCTGCCTTTCGAACGACTCGGCCTGGACAGGGCGAGGCGAAAAATCGTAGTGATAGTCGAGCCCGATCTCGCCGATGGCGAGCACTTTAGGGTGCTGTGCCAGCTGCGACAGCCGGTCCCAGGTTTCGGGAGTCGCTTTGGACGCATCGTGCGGATGCACGCCAACCGTTGCGTAGATAAACGGATACCGCTCCCCCAGACGGATGGCCGCTTCGAGGTCGGGAGGCCCATTCCCGGTGCCTATGGCAAGGAGCTGCGATACGCCGGCATCGAGAGCACGCTGAATGGTCTCAGCGCGGTCGGCGTCGAACTTGGAGTCGTCGAGGTGGCAGTGGGAGTCGATCATAGAAATGCAGCTTCGAGCTATAAGCCCAAACCGCCCGGCAGGCGTCTCCTAGCTCAAAGCTGACTTATTTCAGCCTTGCGCCGACGGGAATGTCTTCATGAAAGCCCGCCAGCACCGGTTTTCCGCCTTCCACCGATGCCGCCACGATCATGCCGTTCGATTCGATGCCCTTAAGTTTGCGCGGCTGGAGATTGGCCACGATGACGACTTTGCGGTTGATAAGCTGTTCGGGCGTGTAAGCTTCGGCGATGCCGGCGACGATGGTGCGCGGCTGGCCCTCGGCGAGATCGATCTTCATGTGCATCAGCTTGTCGGAACCTTTGACGCGCTCGGCGGAAAGGACAAGTCCGACGCGCAGATCCACCCTGACGAAATCGTCGATCGGGATTTTGGGCGTTGTTGTTTCCGCGGCTGCCGCGGTTTTGCCCAGCAGCGCCGCCTGCGTGGCGGTCTCCTTTACCTCGAGTTCCTTCATGGTCTCAATCGCCTTGGGTGCTTCGATGCGCGGAAATACAGGGGCCACTTCGCCGGTCTTCTGTCCCGGCTTCAGACCGCCCCAGGCCAGTGCGTCGTAGCGGATCGAGTCTAGCGGCTCGGTCATGCCGAGCTGAGCCCAAATTTTCGGCGCCGATTGCGGCAGTACCGGCCATACCAGCGCGGTGACGATGCGGAGGGCCTCCGCTGCGGTGTAGAGTGTCTCATCGAGCAGCTTCTCGGACGTTTCGTCCGATTGGCGAGCGAGTTTCCATGGCGCGCACTCCACGATGTATTTATCGACTGCGGAGATCAGCGCCCAAATCGCTTCCAGCCCGCGGGAGAATTCGAATCGGTCGAAGGCCTGCTCGACGGTAACGATGGTGTCGGCGGCGATGGCGGCGATGGCGGCGGCAGAGCCGGAAGGGATCACACCCTTGCGATACTGCGTGATCATCGTGAGCGTGCGGCTCGCCAGGTTGCCCAGGCCGTTGGCGAGGTCGGAGTTGTAGCGGCCCACCAACGCGTCGTAGCTGAAGCTCCCGTCCTGACCGAAGACCACTTCGCGCAGCAGGAAGTAGCGGAGGGCGTCGGCGCCCATCACCTGGCGGATCGGTTCGGGCCGCACGATGTTGCCGCGGCTCTTGCTCATCTTGCTCTCTTCGAACAGCAGCCAGCCGTGAGCGAAAATTCGCTTGGGAATCTCCAGGCCCGCGGCCCAAAGGAACGCCGGCCAGTAAATGGCGTGGAAGCGAACTATCTCTTTGCCCATGAGGTGCAGGTCCGCCGGCCAGAGGCCCTTGCCATCGACCGCGCTCATGTAAGCAGTCAGCGCGTCGAACCAGACATAGAACACGTGGGGCGCTTCGCCTTCCACCGGAATGCCCCACTTAATGTTGGAGCGGGTGATGGAAAGATCGTTGAGCCCCTGCCTGAGGAACGAGATCACCTCGTTGCGGCGCGTTTCAGGCTGCAGGAATTCCGGGTTGGACTGGTGGAATTCCAGAAGCTTGTCAGTGAATGCAGACAGCTTGAAGAAGAAATTCTCTTCCGTCACGGTTTCCGTGGGGCGCCCGCAGTCGGGGCAGGGGTCGCCGGGTTTGGCGTCGTTCACATAGAGGTTGTCGAAGATGCAGTATTGGCCCGTGTACGAGCCCTTATATATGTACCCGCTCTCGCGGCAGCGGCGGAAAAGATCGTTCACCACGCGCGCGTGAACCGGGCTGGTGGTGCGCTGGAAATAGTCGATGTGGAGGTCCAGACGCTTCCATTCGTCCTGGAAAACGCCGGCGATCACGTCGCAGAACTCTTTCGGCGATTTGCCCATGCGCCCGGCGGCGCGCTCCACGTTCACGCCATGCTCGTCGGATCCGGTGGTGACGACAACTTCATAGCCCTGCATGCGCTTGAAGCGATATACGGTGTCGGCCACCATGGTGGTATAGGTGTGGCCGATGTGCGGCGCCGCATTGACGTAGTAGATGGGTGTAGTCAGGTAGTATTTCATTTGAGTTGGTTCAGGTACGCGAAATTCGCCTCCGCGATGATGTGCTTCAGGGCCACTCCCGTGGCAGCCGCCAGATTGCGGCAGTCCTCATACTCGGGCGCGTAGTAGCCTTCGCTGGAAACTTTCACCCGCACTTTTCCGTACTGCGTCTCCACTTCCTTCCAGCAGCGTGCCTGCACCCGGCGCTCGGCCGAGTAGATGCGAAGTCCGAAGGTGGAAGTCTCCGAGAAGACGATCTGCGCCAGCGCTTCGCGATCTTCGGGCAGAGCGATCACGCGCAGCAGGTGGCCGGGCCGGCCCTTCTTCATTACAATGGGCTGCACGCTGACGTCGAGCGCGCCGAACTCCATCAATCTTTCGGTGGCGTAGGCGAGCACCTGCGGGCTCAGGTCGTCGAGATTGGCTTCGATCACGGCTACCGCGAGAGCCTCATTGGCGCCCGTAGGTTCGCCGAGGATCACGCGCAGGACATTGGCCTGTTCGGGGAAGTCGCGCGTGCCTGCTCCAAAGCCGGTGCGGGCGATCTTCATGGGCGGCAGAGTGCCGAAACGCTGCGCGAGCGCGGCGGCGACGGCGGCTCCTGTCGGGGTCGTTAGTTCCACCGCCGGACCGCGGGAATATACGGGCGCGCCTGCGAGCAGAATGGCGGTAGCCGGGGCCGGCACCGGCAGCACGCCGTGCTCGGCTTTCACGGTCCCGCTGCCCACATTCACTGGCGAGCAGACGACCGTATCGACATCCAGCAGGTCAAGCGCGACGGCCGCGCCGACGATATCGGCGATGGAATCAACGGCTCCGACTTCGTGGAAGTGAACCTTTTCAATGGACGTATCGTGGACTTGAGCCTCGGCTTCGGCCAGTTTGCGAAAGACGGCGATGGCTTTCTCCCGCGCCCGGGGCGCCAGCGCGCCCTTTTCGATCATCTTAACGATATGCGACAGGTGGCGGTGCCCGTGCTGCTCGCCGGCTTCCACGTGGTACTTGGTGGCGCCGATGCCGTTGCGTTTGACCTTCTCGAACGAAACCACCGCACCCGCATCAAGCGAAGTGATCGCGGCGCTGATGGCACCGGTATTCGCACCGGCATCGGCCAGCGCGCCGACCGTCATGTCGCCGCTAATGCCCGAGAATGCATCGAAGTAGCAGGTGAGGGGCACATCATCGATTGTAACGGGTAGCGCTGCCGGGTCTGTCCCCAGATTTCGAGTGTCGTGTGTACTAGCCTGGAAATGTGACCGCATTCCGGACCTTTTCCCAGCGCCCCGGCTTTGCTGCTCTCGCCGTGCTTACCCTTGGACTCGCGATAGGCGGCGGAACCGCCATCTTCACCGTGGTGAATGGCCTGCTGCTGCGTCCGCTGCCGTTCCGGGATCCGGGCCACCTGACTGAACTCTCCGCCAACGCGCGCGGCGAACGCCATGACGACGGATGGCTGTCGTACGGGCACTACACACTCGAGCGCGACCGCAACCGGGCATTCGAATCTTTGGCCGCGTGTACTTTCGAGGTGTTCAACCTGACGGGGCACGGCGACCCCGAGCAGATTGCCTCCGCCCGCGTCTCCTGGAATTTCTTCCAAGTGCTCGGCATCGCGCCGCGCGCCGGGCGCTCGTTTCTTCCGGAGGAAGACCGGCAAGGCGCAGGGCCCGTCGTTCTGATCGGCTACGAGCTTTGGCAGCGCCTGTTTTCCGGCGACCCCGGCGCGGTCGGCAAGACCCTCACGCTCGATTCCCAGGACTTCACCATCGTCGGCGTCGTTCCGCCCAATCTCCCGTTCCCGCTCATCGGCAACAAAATCGATATCTGGGCGCCGCGCGTCGTTGATCTCAGCCTGGTGACGCCGGCGCGCGTCGAGGCTGGGGGCACCTATTTTCACGTGGTGGGCCGTCTCCGCTCGGGCATCTCCCGCGAGCAGGCCGCCGCCGAGGCCCAGGGAATCTATGAGCAGTATCGGCGCGATTACCCCGCCAAGTACGACGCCACCATTGATGCCGCCATGCGCGTGGACGATCTGCAGGAGCGCTTCGTCTCCGACGCGAGGCCGACGCTGCTCGTTTTTGCCGCGGCGGTCGCGCTGGTACTGCTCATCGCCTGCTCCAACGTGGCCAGCCTGCAAATGGCGCGTGCGGTGGAGCGGCGGAAGGAATTCGCGGTTCGCACCGCGCTCGGCGCGCCACGCTGGGCCATCGTGCGCGACCTCGTTGCCGAAAACGTCGCGCTGGCGCTGGTGAGCGCCGCGCTCGGCGTTGTGCTCGCTTTAGCCGGCATTCATTACCTGACGTTGCTCGGCGAAACCACTTTTCCGCAGGCACACCACCTGCGCCCGGATGCGTGGGTCTTCGGATTTGCCCTGTCCATCGCGCTGGTCAGCGGCGCGCTGATCGGGTTCATACCCGCTGTCGAGTTGTCGAAGCCCGACCTCAACAGCGTGCTGCGCGACGAAGGACGCGGCAGCTCCGGAGGTCCTCGCCACAGTCTCGCCCGCGGTGCCCTGGTGGTATCGCAGGTAGCACTTTCGACGGTCCTGCTGGTGGGCTCGGGCCTCCTGATTCGCAGCTTCGCGCGCCTGTCGTCCATCAATCCCGGTTTTCAGCCGGGTCATCTCCTGACGCTCCAGATGTCGCTGCCGGTTTCCAAATATGCGACGAAGCCGCAGCAAGTCGCGTTCTACGATGCGGTGCTGCGCGAGGTCGAATCCGTGCCGGGAGTCGAGAGCGCGGCTCTTTCCACGGCCGTGCCGGCCTTTCCCACGCACCAGACCCCGGCGCTGTTCGAAGGCCAGCCCGTGGTACCACTAGGGAAACGGCCCATCATTAATATTCAGCAGTTGAGCCCCGACTACGCCCGCACGTTGCGCATCCCCCTGCTCGCCGGCCGCGTGTTCACCGCACATGACGACTCCGGCGCTGCGCCCGTGGCCCTCCTGAATCAGACCACCGCGCACCGTTTCTGGCCGAACGGCGGCGCCGTCGGCAAGCACGTGTGGATTGGCAGCCTGCCCCATCCATTCGAGGTGGTCGGCGTGCTGGCGGATGTGAAGAACGCCGCGCTGGCCTCGCCGCCGGAAGCCGAGGTTTTCCTGCCGTTCCCGCAGCTTCCCTGGTCACTGCTTTGCCTTACCGTCAAGACCGCCGGCGATCCGCGCGGCTCGGTGGCTTCCATACGCCGCGCCATCGCCGCAGTCGATCGCGAGCAGCCGCTCACGCGCGTCATGACCGCCGACGAACTGCTCGTCACCGCCAACGCCGAACCGCGCTTCACCATGTTCCTGATTGGTGTATTTTCGGTCGCGGCTTTTGTAATCGCGGCAGTCGGAATTTACGGCGTCATCGCCTTTTCGGTCGCGCAGCGCACCCAAGAACTTGGAATTCGCATCGCCATTGGCGCGGCGCGGACGGATCTGTTCCGTCTCGTGATTGCCCATGGCCTGCGGCTGACCGCAGCGGGCCTGCTGATCGGTCTTGTGGGATCGCTCGCCGCCACACGGTTGATCGCGGCCTTGCTGTATCAGACCAGCACCACCGATCCCGTCACCTTCGCTGGCAGCGCTGTTCTGTTTGCCGCTGTCAGTGTGCTCGCGAGCTATCTGCCGGCTCGCCGGGCGGCCAGGGTCGATCCCACAAATGCGTTGCGGGGGAGCTGACCCCATTGGCGGGACAGGCGGACCCAGCGGGTACGCCGCCGTCGGCCCTGCGCCAGCCGGACCGCCAACATTGTCTGTCCCACCGTATTACCGGCTCGCATAGGTCTTCGAATAGTTGTTGCGCCCGTTGGTGATGGTGAATTGGCCATCTTTCGAGATGCTCGCTTTGATCCAGTGGCCGTCGGATGCAGGGTCGATATTCGCGATCATCGGCTCGGAGGTGTTGTGGGCGTCGTCATTGGCTAGGGAACGGTGAGACTGCCACACGCCTTCGATCCCCGGGATCTTCGCGATGGTGTCCCAGGCGTTGGAGGCGAGACCCTTGCGCGCGCCGTTGTTCACCACGACTACCTGCGGCTTGACAGCCCAGACGAGGGCCGGCGCGCCGGAAAAGTCGCCGTAAAATCCGTGGTGTGTGGCCTGAAGCAGCGTTACGGCTCCCACTTTGTTTACCGGGCAGGCCAACTCCATCTCCTTGTCCCAGGTCAGGTCACCGAGGTCGAGGAACTTAAATTTTCCGTAGGTCAGCAGGAAACCTGCGCTGCGCTGATTCTCGGTGGTGTCGGCCGGCTTGGTCTCGGCATCTTTGCACAGCGGGTTCGGTCCGCCGCCGGCGAGCGGCTTGGCGATTACCTCGCCGTTGGATGTGAGCACCTCCACCTGTACGCCGTTGAGCGGAATCTTGTCGCCCGGTTTTAGTGTGGTCCGGTTGTCGCCGGCCGTGGCTTTGTAGGCGTCGAAGAGCTTGGCGCCTGGGGGCGTGTTGGCCTCGATGGAATCGCCATGGTCGTAATATTTGCCGATGGGAATCAGTTTGGCGAGCGCGGGCGCGCCGCCGACATGGTCGCTATGGAAGTGCGTGGTGAACAGAATGTCGATCTTCGCGAGGCCGGCCATCTTGGCCACATCGGCGATTCGCTTGGGATCGCGGTCGGCCGGGCCGGGGTTCCCGGTGTCGGCCAGCAGCGACTGGCCCGACGGCGTCACGATCAGCGTGGCGGCCCCGCCTTCCGTATCGATCCAGTAGATATCCAGGTTGCGCGATTGCGCGGTCAAAATTGCGGCCGTGAACAGGCCGAGGGCGATAAGCTGTCGCATCGCCCACACTGTATCACAGGGTAGTAGGCACGACGCTCAATTCCGTCACCACCGCTTTGGGCGGCAGTTTGGCGCAGCTCAGTACGATTTCCGCCACGTGCTCCGGCAGCAGCGCCTGCGCCACAACCTCGTCGGGTGTCTTCACCGGGCGCTTGGCCAGAATCTCGGTATCCACCAGGCCCGGATTGACGACGGTAGTGCGGATCTGGTTCTCGCGTTCTTCCACGCGGACGGCGTGAGCAAGACCGATCAGACCGCGCTTCGAGGCCTGGTAAGCGGCGCCCGAAACGTCCGGCGTGTGGCCCGAAATCGAGGAGATATAGATGAGGTGCCCGTCGCGCGCCTCGCGCATCGCCGGCAGGACGGCATGGGTAATGTAATAGGCGCCGCTGAGGTTCGTCTCCACCAGTTCGTCCCAGATCTCGGGGCGCAGGCGGCGCATGGCCCGGTCGGGTGTGTTGGTGCCGGTGGCGTAAATCAAGATTTGAACCGTGCCGAGCAGACGCTTGGTCTCATCGGCCAGCCGCTGCATTTCCGGCGCTTTACGCGCATCGGCCGCGCAGATTTTAATGATTGAACCAGGCAGTTCCTTCTCGAGGTCGCGCAGTCGCGCCTCGCGGCGCGCCGCGGCCATCACCTTCGCGCCTTCCTTGGCCAGCATCACGGCGCAAGCCCGCCCGATGCCGCTTGATGCGCCCACGACCAGCGCCACTTTGTCCTTCAGGGAGACAGGCATAAGAGAATATGATGGCACGCGGGCGCGCGGTTTTCACCGCCGAGGCGCCAGAGAAAACGGAGGTTTTCGCGGACCCAATCAGAACCTGTTCTCTCCGTCTTCCTCCGTTTTCTCTCGGTCTCGGCGGTGAATAGACGCCTCCAAAAGCCAACGGACCCGCTCGACCGCCGCTTCTCTGATCTTCTCCTCCACCCCGAATCCGTTGAGCCACACGAGGTCCGGTTCGCGGCGGAACCAGGTGAGTTGGCGCTTGGCGTAGTTGCGGGTGTTGCGCTGGGCGTAGAAGACGGCCTCCCGCAGATTCAGCTCGCCGCGGATGAACTGCAACGCCTGTTTGTAGCCGTGCGATTCGAAGGGCTTCTCGTCGCCGGAAAAACCCAGCGAGAGGATGTGCTTCACTTCGTCCACCAGGCCGTGCTCGAACATGGCGGCGCAGCGGACGTCGAGGCGCGAGTAGAGCGCGTCGCGGTCAGGCAGCAGCCCCAACTTCAACACCCGGTAGCCGCGCAGCGCATCGCGCCCTTCGCGAAACAGTTCGCTCACCGGCCGGCGCGTCAACAGGCAGACTTCCAGGGCGCGCGTCACCTTGGGAACGTCATGGGGGTGAATTTTGGCGGCGGCATCGCGGTCGATGCGCGCGAGTAGCCGATGCAGCGACCCGGCGCGTCGCCGCTCGCGCGCCGCCAGCCGTTCGCGCAGCTCCCGATCGCGCGAGGGCCCCTCGAAGAGTCCCTCCACCAGCGCCCGCAAATAAAAACCGGTCCCGCCGGCGACAATGGGCACCCTCCCGAGCGCCGAGATTTCCATGATCCTGCCGCGGCCCAGCCGCGCAAATTCCCCCGCCGTGAAAAGGGCGTCGGGTTCCAAAATGTCTATGAGATGGTGCGGAATGCCACGGCGCTCGGCCAAAGGGAGCTTGGCCGTGCCGATATCGAAGTGGCGGAACACTTGCAACGAGTCGCAATTCACCACCTCGCCGTGGAATAATTCCGCAAGGTGTAAAGCCAGGTCGCTTTTTCCGGAGCCGGTTGGGCCAACGACTGCAACCAGAGGAAGCTGCCGTGCGTCTGCGTGTAGAGGTGAGGTGTCCGCGGGCTGGTCTGAGACGTCGTTCGGGCCGCTGTGCACTGACCCCGTTATACAATGAAAATGAAAAGATGGCTTTCGGCCCTCTGGATGCACTGTGAAAGGTCGAGGGAAGGTAGGGTTCTCATGATCCGCTCAACCAAAGCGTTCCTACTGGTCGCTTCAATGGGGGTCGGCTGCTTCGCGCAAAGCGCCAAGCCGCAAACTCAGATTCAACCGCCGGCAAATGCCGCCGCCGATACCAAGGCAAATGCCTATTACAACTACGTGATGGGCCGGGTCTATGCGGAACTGGCTGCCGCGGAAGGCAATCGCGACTACATCAACAAGTCGCTCGAGCATTATAAAGAAGCCCTAAAACTAGATCCCGGGGTCAGCGTCATTTACGACGAGCTCACCACCCTCTACCTGGAGATCCGCCGGCCGGCCGACGGAGCGGCATTCGCCGAAGACCTGCTGAAGCAGAATCCCGAAAACCTCCACGCCCGCAAGATGCTGGGCCGCATTTACCTGCAGCTGGCCAGCGGGGGGCGCCAGGGCCGTACCAACGAGGAGTATTTGAAGAAGGCGATCGAACAGTTCCAGACCATCACCCAGAAGGATCCTAAAGATGCCGATAGCTGGGTGACCCTGGGCGAGCTCTACGATGCCTCGAATAATTCCGCCGAAGCCGAGAAGGCGTTTCAGACCGCGCTCAAGCTCGAGCCGGACAACGAAGATGCGCTCTCGAAGATGGCGGAGATGTACTCGAACCACGGCGACAATGCCAAGGCCACCGAGCTCCTCAAGCAGCTGGCGGAGAAGAATCCGAGCGACCGCACCTACCGCGAACTGGCGCAGCAGCTGGAGCAGGTCAACGACTTCAAGGGCGCTGCGGAAGCTTTAAAGAAGGCGCTGGAATCGGCGCCCGACGATGAGCGCTTGCAGTTCGCCTTAGCCAACGCCCTCATCGAATCCAACCAGCTCGACGAAGCGATTCCGCTCTACCAGCAGTTGGCGCAAGAGAATCCGAAGGAGGCCATTTACCCGCTGCGCTTGGCCCTCGCCTACCGGCTGAAGAAGGACCTGCCGAAGGCACAGGATTACCTGGACCGCGCCAAGAAGCTGTCGCGGAAGGACGATCTTGAAGTGCGGCTGGAAGAGGTGAACCTGCTGTCTGACCAGGGTAAGACGGATCAGGCGATCACCCAGCTGAAGTCGATGCTCGACGATACGGCCAAGCGCAGCTACTCAGCGCCCGAGCAGCAGGACCGAATTCAGTGGCTCTCCCGCCTGGTGCAGCTCGAGGAGCAGGCGCATCAATACGATCAGGCACTCGATACCGTGAAGCAGATGTCGGCGCTCGATCCCGAATCCAAGAATCGCGGTATCACCGCCATGCGTGCCGAAATTCTGGCAGATCAGGGAAAGGTGGACGACGCCGTTACGGAGCTGAAGAACCTGCTGAAGGGTGACAACTCCGATCGGTCCATTTACCTCGAAATCGCGCAGACCTACGAAAAAGGGAAGCGCTGGAACGATATGGGCAAGGCCCTCGATAAGGCTGAGCCGCTATCCGACAGTAAGGCCGACAAAGTGCAGCTTTATTTCATGCGCGGCGCCATGTTCGAGAGGCAGAAGAAGTACGACGCTTCCGAAGCCGAGTTTCGCAAGGTGCTAGAGCTCGACCCCCAGAACGCCGGGGCTCTGAACTACCTCGGATATATGCTGGCGGACCGCAATGTCCGTTTGGACGAAGCTTTCCAGATGGTCAAGAAGGCGGTGGACCTGGAGCCCGATAAGGGCGAATATATGGACAGCCTCGGTTGGGTCTACTTCCGCCAGGGAAAGTTGGATGACGCCATCGGCCAATTGCAGCACGCCCTTGACCGCACCGAGGATCCGACGATCCACGATCACCTGGGCGATGTATACGCCAAGCTCGGCAAGACCCGGGAAGCGATCGCGCAATGGCAGGCGTCCTTGCGCGAATTTCAAAAAGCTCCAGCCGGGGAGAATGACCCCGAAGAGGTGGCCAAAGTAAACCGCAAACTCGACGAAGCCCAGGCCAAGCTCGCCAAAGAAACGCGCCAGCATTAGCCACGACAGGTTTCCATCCTGTCAGCCATCACGCACCGGGGGCGGCCGGGTCGGCCGCCCGGCAGCGTTTCTGCATAATTCCTGTCGTTCTTTTTGGAACCCTTCTGTTTTTCCCTAATCAACTGAAAATAATTATCTTATCTGATCGGTAACACTTCGAAATCTATCGTTTTGCTTACTTCTGTGGGATACTCTTGGTAGAACAGGTTTCGATCGCTTCATGTCTCAGTTGGATGACGCCATAGCCAGATACAACAAGCTATTGGAAACAGGCCCCTTCCGGGAATCTGCATGGGCTGAAGCCCTGCACCAGCGCATGGAGACCGCGGGCCTCACTGCGGGGGGCAGGCTGCTGTGCCCATTCCTGCGTCCCAGCTTCATCTCGCGCCGGCAGTATGAGTCGCTGGTGAAGAGCGCCGAAGCACTGATCTGCGCCATCGACCGCATGGAACAGATGGTGCTGAGCAACCCGGCCCTGCTGGCACGCCTCGAGCTTTTGCCGGCGGAAAAGATGCTGGCCTCTATCGATCCCGGTTATCAGACTCTGGAGGTGGCGGCGCGGCTCGATACCCACATGAAGAACGGTCACCTGCACTTCGTGCAGTACAACGCCGATTCTCCTACTGGCGCGGGTTACGCCGATGCCTTGGCGGATTTGTTCTACGACATTCCGCCGATGAAGGAGTTCCGTAAGCGCTACTCCATGACCAAGGTCGGAAGCCGCAAGCATTTGCTGTCGGCGCTGCTGAAGTCATACAAGCAGTTTGGCGGGACGAAGAGGCCGAACATCGCCATCGTGGAGTTCCGGGCGCCGTACCACTCCGGCCGAAGCGAATACGAGCTTTACCGCGATTTCTTCCGCGAGGAAGGCTACAACGTGGAGATCGTTTCGCCCGAACAGCTCGAGTATCGGAACCGCGTGCTGCGGCGCGGCCTGTTCACCATCGATCTGGTTTACCGCAGGCTGGGGGTGCAGGAATTCCTGCTGCGCTTCGATCTTTCGCATCCGCTGGTGCAGGCGTATCGCGACCGCGCGGTCTGCGTGGTTAACAGTTTCCGCTCCGAGCTGGCCCACAAGAAGGCCATGTTCGGCTTGCTGACGGACGAAACTCTCACCGCCAAGTTCCCCGCGCAGGAACGCAAGGCCATTCGCGAGCATGTGCCGTGGACCCGACTGGTGGCCCAGGCCAAGACCACCTATGAAGACAAAACGGTGGATCTGCCCGAGTTCATCACGCAGAATCGCGACCGCCTGGCGCTCAAGCCTAACGACGACTACAGCGACCAGCACAGCTATTACGGCTGGGAGATGGAAGGCGCGGACTGGGACCGCGCGCTGAAGCAGGCCATGCGCACTCCCTATGTGGTGCAGGAGCGCGTCGAGCCCGTGAAGTCGATCTTCCCTTTGATGAGCTTCGGCCAGATGGAGTTCCGCGAGATGCAGGTGGACGTCCACCCGCACGCTTACCTAGGCAAAGTGCAGGGCTGCTCCAGCTGGCTCACCGGCGGGAAAGGCGGCTTCTCCACCGCCGGCGGAATCGTGCCGACGTACATCGTGGAACCCAAGGGATAGGACTCGCCGGTAGCTTCCATTTCATTGCGGGGGAGCGGAGGCTCAGAAGTTTTTTCTCCGCTCCTACGCGTCTCCGCTAAAGGGAAGTCTTCCAGCTTTCGAGCGCTTTCTCCAGCCCGGCCGGTTCAAACCCGAAGGGTCCCGGCTGGCTCTTGAAGAGCACCTTGCCGCCGCGCGCGATCAGGTAGAGCCGGTCAGGCCAGCCGGTGTACCGCCTCTCCGTTAGGTTGGCGATGCCGTCGCGCACGGCGGGTATCTGAATGCCCAGTTTACGCACGCAGGCCGAGGCCGTTTCGTTGCGTTGGGCGTCCGTTTTTGGCGAGGCGTACAGTACGCCCTCGCGCACGTTCGACTGCATCTGCCAGAGGTCGGTCGGATGCGCTTCCTGAATATAGACCACGTAGAACGCCACGCGGTCCCTGTACTCGTCGTAAAGCTTGTTGAGCGCGGGAACCTCCCGGCGAAAGGGCGGTCAGGTGTAGCTGCCAAAAATGAGAACCACGGGGCGTTCGCGATACTCGTCGGAGAGCGTCACGGTGCGGCTTCCGTCGAGCGCGGGCAGGGAAAAATCTACCGCCTGGTCGCCCACATTCAGGGTCCCGGCGCGGGCGGACATCCAGAGGGGCTCGAATGGCATCACGATCATGGCAGGCATCGGGACCTTCGCCATGATGGCGCCAAATTTCTCCGGCGGCTGCCGCATCGCAACGTACATGCCCGCGGTCGCGACCGCGTAAAGCAGAACCAGCCCCGCCAAGACGCGCACAATTTTTTTCACGCCCCCTCCATACCCGTGGGACAGACCATCGCTTTTTGTGGCCTGTCAGGTCCGGCAGACGGCAAAAACCAACCATCCGCCCTACGGCTCGGTTTCCATCCGCCAAATTCTCTCTCCAGCCGCGCCGCGAGCATCAGCGCAACGTCGTCCCGCCACGGCCGCGCCACCACCTGCACCGCGATCGGCAACCCCTCCGCGGATTCTCCGCAGCGCACCACCGCCGCGGGCAACCCCGCTAGATTATATGCCATCGTGTGGCTGAATGAGCGGAAGTTCGCCTCCTCGATGGATGTTCCATGCAGCAGAGCGGGCTCCTTGTATACCGGACAGACAATGGCGTCGTAGCGGAGCAGGAAGTCCGCCATTCGAGCGCGGTAGCGGTCCCAGTCCGCCCAGTAAGCCTGCAAGCCCGCCAGATCTGTGCGGTACGCCTCCAGCTTGTCCAGCCAGCCGGTCAACAGGGGATGCAGTTCGGTGGAACCCAGGGACGCCAGGTACGCGCGCAGCGAATCGCCGCCATCGGCTCCGAGCAGTTTCATTTCGAGATCGTAAGCGCCATCCAGGCAGCAGGGCCGGTCTTCGACGGCGCCGAGTGCAGCCGCCGCCGCGCGCACCACCCCCGCCACATCCTCACGTGCATCGTCGGCATAGAACGCGATACGCGGCTGGGCCACGGCCGGCCCGCCGAAGGGTGGCTCCAAAGCCATCACCCGCATCATGGTTTGGAGGTCTTCCACCCGTCGGGCCATCGGCCCGATTTGCCAAAGCGCCGAGATCCATCCGCCTTCCGGTGGAAAATGGCCGCGGCGCGGCAGGCATCCGCTGGTCGGTTTCAGGCTGGCAATGCCGCAAAAGGCTGCCGGCACCCGCACGCTGCCGGCGCAATCGCTGCCCAGGCCCATGGGCGATCCGCACGCCGCGATCAGCGCCGCTTCACCGCCGCTGCTGCCTCCCGGCGTGCGCGCCGGGTCGTATGGATTGTTGGTACGGCCGAACAGAAGGTTATCGGTTTCAAAGGCGAACAGCAGGTCGGGAAGATTGGTCCTGGCAATCGGAATCGCGCCCGCCGCGCGCAAACGAGCCACCAGCACGGCGTCCTCCGTGGAGGCCGGAGCGCCGCGCCGTCCCACGGTGCCCGCGGTGCAGACTGTCCCCGCGAGCTCTATCGAATCCTTGATGCTGAACGGTACGCCGTGGAAGGGTCCGCGAAGCTCGCTGCTGTCGGCGGTGCGCGCCTCCGCCAGGGCTCGGTCCGCCAAAAGTTCGGCAACTGCGTGAATCGTGGCATCGGTGCGTTCAATCTGTGCCAGGTGGGCCTCCACCAATTCCACCGAGCCGATCTGGCGCGCGCGGATCAGCCGCGCCTGTTCCGTGGCGGAAGCCGTGAGAACCTCGTCCATAAGGAAACAGCATACAGCCCACAGCTTACAGCTCAAAACCTGGCCTGAGTCCCCGGGCCGTCTGCTGTAAGCTGTTAGCCGTTAGCTCGTTCCCACCTGTGCCCGCCCTTCCACAGGCTCGCTGCGCAATTCCTTCCTTTTCAGTGACGAAACTCCGGTATCATAAGTGCTGGTAACACCTGTAATGAAACGCTTCGCTTCGGTGACCGCTTTGTTTGCCGCCTCCTGCGCGTATGCCAGTTCGGCTGCTTCCCCCGAGGAACTATACAAGACTGCCGTGCGCCACGAGAAGCGCGGCAAGCTGGAGGAAGCGCGCCAGAATCTGGTGTGGCTGACGAACTACTACGCAGAGAGTCCATTAGCCATCCGCGCCCGCGACGAGATTGGCGCCATCTACCTGTTTGAGGACGGACAGGCCCGTGTCCGGGACGGCCGGTATGGCTCGGCGACCGTAACTTTCCGGACCATCGCCCAGGTTTACCCGGAGAGCCCTCTCGCTCGCCAGGCCGAAGCTGCCGGCCGCAGCGCCGAGCGGAAAGAAGAGCAGACTGGTGGACCTATTGTACGCTCGCTCACCTTCCGCAATACCGGCCCGGTGACCGCCACTCAAATTCTTGACCGCTTCAAAGAGCGCGAAGTCGGCCTTGCCGTGGAGCAATCCTATCGCACCGAGGACATCGACCACGCCCGCCAGGTCATTGCCCAATTACTGGCCGAAAAGGGCATGCAGAATGCCGACGTCCACGCCGACATCCACCCTGCCTCGAACAATCGCGTCAAGATCGAATTCACCGTGCGCTAGCGGAGCCGCGACCGTTCGGCAGCGGGGGTAGCATTACGGAACGGAGTTTCTGAAGCGACGAATAAAGCTGTAAGCTGTTAGCTGATCGCATACAGCTCCTATGCACGCCGCACGCATCCACCAGCACGGTGGACCTGAAGTTCTCGTTTACGAAGATATTCCCGAACCGCGCATCAAGGCCAACCAGGTGCTGGTGCGGGTGCGCGCCTGCGCGCTGAATCACCTCGACCTGTTCGTGCGCGCCGGCATTCCCGGCATGAAATTCCCGATGCCGCACATTCTCGGCAGCGACATCGCCGGTGAAATCGTGGAGGTCGGGGAGCTGTGCGAGCGCGTCAAGCCCGGCTGGCACGTGCTGCTCTCTCCCGGCCTGAGCTGCCGCCAGTGCGAGCAATGCCTGCTCGGCCAGGACAATTTCTGCCGCCGCTACACGCTCTTCGGTTACGGTGTAGATGGCGGCAATACCGAACTGCTGGCCGCTCCCGAGTACAGCGTCATCCAGATCCCCGACGACCTCGGCTTCGAACAAGCCGCCGCCGTTCCACTCGTATTCCTCACGGCGTGGCACATGCTTATGGCGCGCGCCCAACTGCAGCCGGGCGAGGACGTACTGGTGCTGGCCGCTTCGAGCGGCGTCGGCTCCGCCGCCATCCAGATCGCGAAGATGTTTCAGTGCCGCGTCATCGCCACCGCGGGCAGCGAATCCAAGTTGGCCCGCGCGCACGAACTGGGAGCCGATTACGTCATCGATCACTATCACGAGGACATCGCGGCTGAAGTCAAACGCATCACCGGCAAGCGCGGCGTGGACGTCGTCTTCGAACACGTGGGAGTGGCCACCTGGCCCAAGAGCCTGGAGTCGCTGACGGCGGGCGGGCGCCTGGTGACCTGCGGCGCCACTACCGGTTCTGACGCGCGCATCGACCTGCGCTACCTGTTCGCCAAACAGTACAGCCTGCTCGGTTCCTTCATGGGTTCCATGGGCGAGCTCCACCAGGTGCTGAAGTTCGTGTTCCGTAAGCAACTCAAACCGGTCATCGACCGTGTGTTTTCGCTCGCTGAAATTCGCGCCGCGCACGAACGGCTGGAGAATAAAGAACAATTCGGTAAGATTTTAGTGACGCCGTAGAGGGGCGCCACGATGAAAGCAATCTGGATGCTGGCGGCGTTCGCTTGTTCCGCCGCCGCGGCTACCGATGCCGCGCAGTGCCGCGACATGCTGCAAAAGGCGCTCGAATCCAAGAATCCCGATACGCGCAAGTCGGGCGTGGTGGCGCTCAGCCTGGCGGCCAATGACAATCCTCTGCTCAATCAACTCGCCGGCATGCTCGACGATAAGGACGTACAAGTGCGCATCGCCGTCGTCACCGGTCTTACGGAGATTAAGACCAAGGCTGCCACCGCGGCGCTCGAGAAGGCGCTGCATGACGACGTTCCGGAAGTAAGCTTCGCCGCGGCCAAAGGGCTCTACAGCCGCGGCTCGCCCGACGGGAAAGCGGCGTTGCTTTCGGTGCTGGCCAAGGAGACCAAGACGTCGTCCGGTTTCTTCACGTCGCACATGCGGGATGCCATGCGCATGATGCACACCCCCACCGCCACCTTCCTTTATGCCGTGAGACAGGGCCTGGGATTCGTCCCGCTGCCGGGATTCGGCGAAGGCGTCTCCTCCATGCAGGCGCTGCTCTCTGATCCCGGCGTTTCCGGCCGCGCCAGCGCCGCGCTCCTTCTTGGCAAGGACAGAGACCAAGCGACCATCGACGGCCTGAAGGACGCTCTTTTCGACAAGGACTGGCACGTGCGCGCCGCCGCCGTCCATTCCATTGCCTTACAGAACAACCCCGCGCTCAAGCCCGACCTGGCAACCGTCACGCTCGACGACAAAGAAGAGGTCCGTCTCCGTGCCGCTGCTGGTTGGCTGCGGCTGAACGCGATCGAAGCGCGAAGAAAAGGCGCTGGCCCAGCCGCCAAGCCGTAAGGATAAATTGTCCTCTCGGCGCCTTTAGATCTTTGCGAGAGCCATTAGAAAACTTGAAAGCAGAAAGCCCTGTTCGAACTCCCCGGGCTTAGCGAATACTCGCCTGGGTCCAGTTCGTTATACACCTCGATGCGGTAGATCTTACCCTCCACCGGTGTTACCTGCAGGCGGATTGGCTCCGCCGCGTTTCTCCCAATGGTGAGTTCGCGGTGGCCGTTCTTGACGTCGAGCTTGTACAACTGCAGGTTCTCCACAGGGATCTTGTCCGCCTGATACAGGAAGATCGGCAGGGCGAGCGGTGTTTTCGCGCTCGACGCCGCGCCCGCGATGACGAACGTGCTCTGGTCTTTCTTCTTCTCCTCCTCGGCCTGTACCGTTTCGGTGGGGATCAGGTTGTCGGCGTGTTTCAGGTAGGGCAAATCGGGTTTGGGCGGTTTGAAGGCGCTCAAAGGCTGCGAGTGAGCCCCGAACATGAGGGCGGCCGCCAGCGGAAGCATCCGGCAATTCATAGCTGATCCGGATCTATCTTACCTCCGCCAGTCGAAAGCGGAGCGCCAATTGATGTAGCCGTAGTATCCGAACCAGGAGTCGTCGTCG
>Ga0126381_100001487_pt1 | contig 25152 bp, 18 predicted proteins | sample PanSoiMetPlot_28_FD_96465 | JGI IMG/M metagenome (GOLD analysis project Ga0126381, IMG submission 96465) | Tropical forest soil microbial communities from Panama - MetaG Plot_28 | ecosystem: Environmental > Terrestrial > Soil > Tropical forest > Bulk soil | place: Panama | collected 2016-02-17 | reverse complement strand
GAGAATGAGCGACATCAGCCCAGGCAACGCCAGTCGGCTGAGAAACGAGGACACGCAATTCTTCATGTGTTCCTCCGTCCGCAAATCTGCCGCTGGGGAGCGTATCACAGCTCGTGGACATTAAGAATTAGGAGAAGTCCCCCACAGGTGCGTTTCGATGGGGAAGCACGTAGCTTCGTTGCGGTCGGACGACGGCTAGGGGATTGCCCCTGCCCTACAAGGCATATTCCCAGAACTCACGGATTGGGACATAATTCACTCACAAGAAGCTGGGCCGACTCCCATGGCCCACTTAAACATGAACATGCAAGAAGTCGGGAGACGGTCCCCTTTCTGCGAACTGCCGCCTCCCGGCTCTGGGTGAGGTCTAAACTAGAGAAGCGTGTATAACTTCGCCTACGACGGGATCGACCTGGAGCGCATCCGCGAGCGCATAAAGAGGATGGACGATGCCGCCCTGGAGCACTACGGGTGCGCTGCGGCCTTGATGGCTGAGCATAGCAGCGGCACAACGTGGAAAGTCCAGCTCGAAGAGGCTCGCGCCGAGTGTCGGCGGCGGTACCCTGCGGTCCATGCCCAAAATAGCTGACCTGCTTTATTCCAACAGACGAGGGAGGGTTCAGCGATGGATTCTCACGCCCGTCTTGCACTTCGGTCTTGGGACCTCCGAAACTCCGAAAAAAAATTAGAAAATTTTTAGAAATTCCAGAGCGCGTGTCACTGCTTGCTGGCACCCATGCCAGCAGAAGCCACCAGTTCGATGGCCTTGACGTCAAGGGTGCCCTCGGGCGGGGTCGGGCGTTTGGAACCTTCTTTCGGGTGGGCGGTTTTGAGCCACGTTCCCTGGCGCGCCGTGCCGACACCCAGCGTTCAGCCAACTCGGAGAACCGACATTGACGGTGTGCCGATGGCCGCGACCGAACGGTGCGATAGAAAGCGTCTATAGGGTCCGCAAGACGACCGCCCGCTGCCGAAGATGATCCCGCTGCTGGCGACGGGCAGGGCAGGCATTCTACGCGGTCGAGGCGGCCACCGTCCGTATCACGAAGCGCAGCCACAAATCCGACTCCCGGTATGCCCAAAAGTATGACCGCGACCTGCATAGGTGCATTGATGCCGAGTGCTATGCCCGATCTGACAAATCGCTGGAAATACAAGTCGGTAGCACCTGATCGCATTTCGCATAAATCACTGATTCTCCGTGAAGCAATGGCTACGAACCAGTAGGTCGGGAGTTCGAATCTCTCCGGGCGCACCATTAAATCAATAACTTGCAAGCTAATTGACGGTCTCCTGGTCGGATTTGACAGCAACCGTGACAGCAACCGTCGGCTGCCTGGGCGTCAAAATCTGGTCCATCTTGTCGGCGGTTTCCTGCCGCCCGGCGGCGAACAAGTGACCGTAGACATCGAAGGTGGTCTGGATGGAAGCGTGCCGCAGTAACTCCTGGATGGCTTTGGGGTGGACGCCTTGCGCGATCAGCAGAGCGGCGGCGCTGTGCCTTAGATCGTGAAAGCGGATCTCGCGCAGGCCGGCTGCCTTACACAGATCCTTGAAGATCTTGTAGAGCGGCCATGCGGTTGAGCCGGTCGCCTTCGCTGGGGTGGCCGGGCGCACTCGAAGCGGCCACCCCGATTCTGAGAGTTTGAGAGTTTGTCGCGCAGTTCGTCCTGAGAGCGCGGCAATGGGGCCGAGGGCCAATCGTCTTTCTCCCTCGGTCCCGCCCTATTCCCGCGTTGAGGTGATCGTATTGGGCGATTGCAAGGTCTGTGCCGGCGAGCATGATGTCGCGATTCACAGCGCGACCCTTGCGGTTCACGAGCACATCCGCCAGCGTCTGAGCCGCTTGTTCGAGCCGATTCCGCAGCCGAAAGGCGCCGCCGGCTTCGAGCTGCGCGCCGCCTTGTTGGAATCGTGCGCCAGAGGTAGCAAAAGAGGCGCGCCACACAATCAAGCTGTCTTTGTTCTCCGGCTAGTGCGCGAAGCAATTCGATATTTTCAGACCAACCATTTCCGTCGCTGCAGAAGAACCAGTCCGAGCACACCTGCGGCGAGTAGATACAGAGAAGACGGTTCTGGAACCGCAGCGGCAGCCCCGTTAACTGGAAATGAAATACCGCTGGCCGTGGTGACCGAGACACCGGAGATTGGTGCACCGGTCGTGGGGTTGGTCACCTCGACATTGACGATCGACGCAGGGTCGAGGAAGTCCGCCGTCACGGTACTACCCGCACTTGCCTGGGCCAGCAGGGTGATCTCCTGTTCGAACTGGTATTGCGTTCCCGCTTGAACCGCGAACGTGCTCGACATGAAATCTCCCGAGACTGTGCCGGAAGCAGGAGTGCCGCCCGCGCCTAGACAGACGCTGGTTGGTGCCGGAGCAGAGCACCCTGTTCCGCCTCCCATGTTACCAAGGAAGATGTAAGTGTTCTCGAAGAAGCCGGTGAAGCCGCCGGAAGCGGGACTGAGCGTGTAGGAGCCCGTGACATGCATATCGAAGTTGAGATCCACGGTCTCACCGCTCGGCACGCCGGTTACCGTGAGCAATTGAACCGACAAAGCACTAACTTCTGGACCAGTAGCGGACCCAGTGGACAGTCCCGTTGTAGTGAGCTTGGTGCCGATCGTGCTGAAGGTGGCGAGTTCCGACTCCGTAACCGATTGGTTGCCCGTCGTACAGGATGCCGTATTCGAAAGCGAGCCACCCACCGGGCCAGGACCTCCCGTGGTCAGTGTGTTACTACCGCCGCCCAAGCAATCTCCCCCTATTGTCACATAGTTAAAAAAGTCCGCACGCGCCGGCTCTACCAGTGCGAGACAAGCCAAAAACACAAGAAGTCCTACCCGCACCCATTTGGTGTTCATAAAGATGCACCTCTCCTTGAATTGAGAACGCCGACAGTCACCAAAACCTCCTAAACCTGCGCGTGAGAACCGGCACAGAACAGCACATGTTAATTATCATACCGGTCATCCAAAGTCAACGGTTTTTGGGCGGGCCGAAAGGAAGCGAACCCTGACGGCCCTCGGGCAGTGGGAAAATGCTTACGCCCCCAGGCGGATCGGTTCCGGTAGCGCCAGCGCGATATCCGCAGGCACACTAAACTCGCACAACGGTCTCTCTGTCTCCTAATACTTTAGGAGAGGTTGACAGCAACCGGAGGTAAGATTCCGAACTCCATAAACTCAGTGAATGTGTAAGTTGCTGGAAAGGCTAACCCGGTAAACTGCATAAACCCGGTCACGGAGGCGAGAACTAACTACGAACCAGTAGGGCGGGAGTTCGAATCTCTCCGGGCGCACCACATTCTAAAAGCTTTACGCATTAGCTGATCCCCTGAAAACCTGTCTTGGTAGCAACCGGCGATAAAGAAGTATCCATCTTGTCCGCAACCTCCTGTTTCGTCTCTTCCAGACGGCGATCCGTATCCCTGCGCGTCCGGTGGTGGCCTTCCCGACGTCGTAGCCCTCACACGCCAGGCCCATTTCCAGCACGGAGCGCAGCAAATCGTCGTCTTCGATCACCAGGACCAGGGGGGTGTCCCGCCGCCGCGATTCCGAGCCTCATGTGCCCGTGAGCCGCGCACGCTCAATGCGCGGAAGCGGGCGGTCGGTTGAGGCAGGCCGGCGACCGTCACCGCGTCTGCGGCGTGACGCACGCGCTTGCGCGTTCGCGCCGGCGATCGCGACCGGGATCGGCGGGGGCGCGCAAAGCGCGCGCGAGCCTCTCGACCACCGGGCTCGCTCGCCGCCGCCGGGCAGCGCGCCAGGCAGCCATCAGAAACGCCGACTTCGGGAAGCGCGAAGCCCGTGGGTCGCGGCCGCGGAGTGCGCAAAACGCCACGATCGGTTGCGGCGGGCCGGCGCGCCAGGCGCGGACGTGGGCAGGTATCTCGCCCGCGCTGAACAATGCGCCATGGCGGAAATGGCCGTGCGACCGTCGGCGTGCGGAACGCGGTCCGATGGCCGACCCACGGATCAAGTAGCGCGCCTCGGCGGATGGTACCCCACGAGGTGCTTGTACTCCTCCAACGCGTTATAGATGATAGGGCAAAGCGACGCCCAGCGGCACAGCGAGGAAAACCGACTGCCGAGGGCGTGGTCTCCAGGCAGCACGTGCGGAAAGCTCCGGCATACGCTGGGCCGGTGGTCGTAGATCGTGCAGATGTTCCCTTTCAGAAACACGCAGCCGCCGGCAGTGGAGCGCAGGATGCGGCGGGTCCGGCAATCGGGATCCGGCTCGGTATAGCGGTGCTCGGCTTCTTCATACTGCAAACCCAGCTTCTGAGCTATGGCCTCGATCTCCGCCTTTATAACGGGCACCACGGAGTATCGGCAGCAGTTGGCGCAGACTTTGCAATCGGTCTGTTCTTGTACATGCGCCGCCAGAATCTGGAACGGCTCCGCCGAAACGTGATGCCCGGCAAGGAAACGGCGGAACTGCAAGTTCTCGGCTTGCTTGGCTTCGCCGAGGCGGCGAATCTCACGCAAATCCGTAACCACCGGCCCAGCATACTCCCATCGAGGCGTGAACGGAAGGGATCAAACTCACAAACAACCTCACGCAAGGGCAATCCGACCGCGTCTTATATCGCCTGGGAAGTGGCCCCTGCGGGCAACGAAAACCACCCGGCCCCCGCCGCCTGGCCAAGTATGTCCGACAAGCCTCCTCGGTCGCGAAGTTCGCCTCCAACTCCGCCAGGTTTCGAGGGTATTCTTCTACCACGCTCGCATACCACATATTGGGGCTACCTGAGCCCGGGGCATACCCACCTTGAGCAATTCTCTGCCTGGTCGTCTGCTGTAATTCAGAAGAAGGCGGGGCGGATTGTTGGCGTGATATACAATGTCAAAATAATTGCGATGATCGTCGCTCTCAATCCGAGGGGCGGGTTCAAGCCCTGAGCGCCAGGGCCGATAGCCTACCTGAAAATCGAAATGAACGATATGACTCTGGTGAATATTTTTCTCGGCGCTCCTGAAGGCCTGGAGGAAGAGCGGCAGGCATTCCACGATGCGGTTGGCGATGTAAATGAGGCCGAAGGCCTGAAGCGTGGGGTTCTCTTTGTGCCGCTGTTCGTTTCCCGAAAACTGCATGAGCAGGCAGTCATCGATAGCAACATCCGATCCTGCACTTATTACATTCTGGCCGTTGATGATTACTTGGGATCTCTGGGACGCAGCTTCGAATACGATTTGAACTTAGCGGTAAGGTACCGCGCGAATGCGGAACTGCCAATGCGGGAAGTAGTTGTGCTGCTGAAGCAGCCGGCGGAGGATCGTTCCCTGGAGTCCGACGTCGCGGCGTTCCGGGCGCATCCGGTGCGGGAGGGCGAGCCGCGTCGCATCGAATTCGCCGATGCCCCGCAATTCAAAACAGTAGTGCGTGATCTGCTGCAGGGGTGGATCTGCGATCTGACGTCGGCGCCGGGATGGGCTTCTTGACGCCGCAGGACCAGGCGGCAGTGGCCGATAGCCTGGACTACCTCGGCAAATGGCTGGAGTTTCGCTCGTGGACGGAGGCGCCTCCGGCAGAGGAGGTCCGCAACGGCAGCCGGCAGCTCCGCCATCTCCTGCTGGAGCGCGCGTTGGTCCGAGCCTGGCAGAGCGCCGGCTTCAACAAGGAGCCACAAATTGTTGCGGTGGACCTGGCCGCAACCGTGGCGGCCCAAGGACCCGGCACGCCCGAGTTTGCGCTGGCCGGCTCGACCCGCCACACGCAGCCGACTGTCGAAAGCATCGCCGCTCCGAAGATCCCGCGGGCGCGGTCGTTCGTTCGGGCTTATGCGCTTTCGGAGTATCTCGAATCGCCCAGTATCTTTCTGGGACGTACCACCGTCGCTCGCAGAGAGGTCGTTAAGTACCTCGCGCACTTAAACGGCGCACCAGCGGCCGCCAGCACCAAGGGACGGAAGAAGGAGGACGAATTCGCGGCGCACATGACCCGGATCGAGGCAAGGGCGAACGGCTATCGTGCTCATGCGTTCGAGTTGGAACTCTTTTCGATCGGTCAGTCGCTGGCGCAAACACCTGATACCGGCAGATTATTGGAAGCGCTCGGCCGCGGCGGATTACCGTCGCCGGCCGCTGGCGACGGTTGAAACGGTTGCCGCGGGTTCTTGGCGTCGAAGCGGGCCGCCTCGCGCATTTGCTTTATTTCTGCCTCGCTGAAAAGCACTCCGAAATGGGAACCGATACCGCCCCACACCGCTTCCGGCAATTGCGAGTAATCGACGAACATCCCACTGGGATCGGACCGGAAGCCCGCCGCCGCATCCAGAAACCCGGACAACACGCGGCGGCACCACTGCTCGCGATCCAGCGTGACGATATCTTCGAAACAAAGCCCCAATATGCGGGGATCGAGCGCGCCCGGCGCACCGGGCAGGCCCGGTTGGCGGAGTTGCGATGCCACCACGTCCTCCAGACGCCTATGCACAAAAATCCAGGGCACGCCGGGGAAGGCTTCGCGGATGAGCGCCATATGATGGATATGCCAGGAATCGAGCTTCAGGAAGTAGAGCGACTCGGTTCCCCTCGGCCGTTGTCCCAGTGCCGCGACCACCTGGCGCAGCCAACGGACCTGCCGTTTGCGGGGAAGATCCGCCACGAGCAGCCCGGCCTGGAGCACTTCATCCACTGGAGCCGCTTCCGAGATCACAACGCAGCGATCGAGCGATGCCAGCATTTGCGCAATCAACGTAGAACCACAGCGCGACATATGAAAGATGAAGCCGGTGGGCGCAAGCGCATCGAGGCTCTCCGCGGCATCGAGCGGCATCTCGCGGCGGAACAGCGCCGTGAACGGATTGCGCTTCGCCAGGCGGGCGCTGTCCTGAAAGAACGGTTCTGTAAACCGCAATGAACCCGTATAAATCCATTCCGCGACAGGTTCGCCGCCGGGGAACGACACTTTGACCGGCGTCCAGCCCTCAGCCGTAGCAGCCGACCCGGCCGGCGCGCCGCCAAAACATGCGCCCACGTCAGCTAGGTTGAATTGAAAACCCAGCTGCCGCCCCATTTCGACAGCCCGGGCGATCAAGTTACCCCGCTCGCCGATTCGCCGCAGCTCGTCGCGCAGCTCCGGCGACTCGAATACGCGCTCGCGAAACTCCGCAAACCCCAGGGGCGGCGCTTCGCAGTGCGGAATATGCCAGTCCTCGCCCTCGGCCCGGCTGAACAGATCCGCAAGCCAGTCATCGACCACCGCATCGATGACCAGGTGGATGCGTTCGCGATCTCCGCGGTTGTCAACACGATGCGGCAGGCTGACGTTGACGTAATAGCAGCGGCCTTCCTCCAGCAGGAGCCGCTCTCCGGCCACATAAAATTCCGCGCTGGTGCTGGTCTGGATGGGAATGTGGAGGCGAGCCTCGCCATTGTCCCGATTGAGGCCGGGGTCGCGGTGCTCGCGGATAAAAGAACCGGGCGCGAGCGCGAGGAGCCGCACCGATTGGAGCGGGCAGGGAAAGGCGGCCAGTGCCTGACGCAAATAGGGGCAGCGGTCGAGAAGCGGCGTGTCGGCGAAGCATCCGGAGCCGCCCTGCCAAGCGGCCAGATCGCCGGTGGTGCCGCTACGGGAGCGCAGAGCAACACCCCGCCAGCGTCCGCCGTAATCGGCTTCGTTGTAGTGCGGCGCCCACTCCTGCGGAGAAACCCGCTCCAGGTCGGATTGCAACCGCAGCGGGTCAAAAGAAAACGGGAGGACGATGCCGCGTTTGCAGCGTTCTAGGGCTGCCGTGGCCGCCGTTTGAAAGTTAATTCCGGCTGGGGAAGATTCCATTCAGGGCGATGATGAAGTTCACACAAAGATACGGCTGGATGATCCCGACTGGGAGACTGTTCCCGGTCGCCTTAATCATGGTCGGAGCCATAGTACCGGCAGCAGTAGTGTTGTAGATCTGCACTTCAGAGTTGCCGACATTCGCCGTTAGCGACGGCAGATTTCCCGATGGATTATTACCGCCGCGCGAGGGGGCCGCAGTTGCGCAAGCCACCTGATGGCTGTGGGAAGGCAGATTGTTAATTGTAAGAGTCACGTTCTCAGTCCCCGCCAACTGGCCGATTACATAAGGACTCAAGCCGTTGCCCTGGCCCGCGTGGACAGGTACCCGGCCACGGAAATCGGGAAGTGCAAAGTTATTCGTCCCGTTACCTCCAAAAAAAGTGCCGAGGATGGAAAACAGGGCTGCGTATTGTGAGATTGGCAGAAGTTGCCCGTTACACAGGGCCCAACCCTGGGGGGCGAAGTTGCCGCAAAAAAGTACGATCGCACCGATATATGGCTCGTTCATTTGGTTGCGCTCCTTTCGAGGAAAGACTTAGCTTGAACTAGGGAACTCGCGCTCCTCCCAAGAACAATCCAACGACATTGGCGGTTACTCTCGAGACGGTGATACCGGTGCCACCCGCCGTGGCGGCTGTGCCACCGCCGCCCGAGACACCACCGCTACCACCGGACCCGCCGCCGCCGCTGGCATACCCGAGGGAGGTATCGGCCGGGGTTCCGGCGGCGCCGCCGCTGACGTTTAGGGTTCCGCTCGTAATGGCCGGAGCTAGCTGAATGATGATGCCCCCACCGCCGCCACCGCCATTGCTGTTTCCGGGGGATGTGGTGTTCCTCGCGCAGCCAATTCCGCCTTGTGCTGAAAGTGTTGCTCCGGTGGTGTTAACCGAGGTCGCTGAGGCGAGAATGATGATCCCGCCGCCTCCGCCACCCCCGCCGAAATTTCCATTCGCCGTACCGCTGCCGCCGTTCGCAGTAATTGCACCCGTGACGGTCAGGGTATTTGACGCGAGAATGGAGATGCTACCTCCGCCCACGCCTGCAAAAGAGCCATCATTCCCAGCAGCCGAAGTACCGCCATAGCCTCCAGCTTGCACGGGCGCGCTGACAATCATGCGCCCAACGACTGTGGCGACTGCTGAACCGCCGGGGGCACTGAGCCCGCTTTGATCGGTTAGCGCGAAGGTGCTGGCAATTCCCTGGCTGAGGAGCACCGGATTTGTCGAAACGACAATGTTTCCGGCTATGGACACAGCGCCCGTGGACCGGATCACCGTGCCGCTCGGCACAGTCAGCGTTATTCCGCTATTCACCGTGAAGCTGCTGAACTGGAGCGTGCCCCCAGGAGGACTCGTACCCCAATTCGTATTCGCCGAGATCGTCACGGCGCCGTCCAGGCCATCGCCGAAGATTCCCACCGGGCCCGCCGCGCCGGTTGCACCTGCGGGCCCCGTGGCTCCTGCGGCTCCCGTGGCTCCGTTCGCGCCGGTCGCACCGGTTGGACCGGGGACCGTCGATGCGGCGCCAGTCGCGCCGGTAGCTCCGGTCGGTCCCGTCGGGCCGGTGCCGCCTTGTGCGGCCACTAAGGCCCAAACCGTGCCATCGGTCCCGGGCTGCACGTTGCTATTGTTGGCCAACGCGATCCAACTCTGGTTGTTGAAAGACACCACCATGCCGGTCACGTAGGGGTTCGAAGAAACCCAAGGCCCTTGGAAGCTCATGGGCGGCCCGGTTGCGCCGGTCGGTCCCGTCGCCCCGGTTGGACCGGTCACACCGGTTGGGCCGGGGACAACAGAAGGATTCCCTTGTGGGCCAGTCGCACCCGTCGCTCCGATCGGCCCGGTAGCTCCAGTCGGGCCTGGGACTGACGAAGCGGCGCCCGTTGCACCGGTTGGTCCAGTAACCCCAGTTGGTCCTGTGACGCCGGTCGGGCCAGCAACAGTCGAAGCCGCACCGGTCGCGCCTGTCGCGCCAGCAGGACCCGTGACGCCGGTCGGTCCGATTGGCCCAGTGGCTCCGGTAGCGCCAATTCCTGTTGCTCCGGATGCCCCGGTCGGGCCGGTGCCGCCTTGTGCGGCCACTAAGGCCCAAACCGTGCCATCGGTCCCGGGCTGCACGTTGAGATTGCTGGTCAACGCAATCCAACTCTGGTTGTTGAAAGACACCACCATGCCGGTCCCGTAGGTTGTCGAAGAACTCCAAGGCCCTTGGAAGCTCATGGGCGGCCCGGTTGCGCCGTTCGGTCCCGTCGCCCCGGTTGGACCGGTCACACCAGTTGGGCCCGGGACAACGGAAGGACTCCCCTGTGGGCCAGTCGCGCCCGTCGCTCCCGCGGCGCCAACTTGTCCCTGGATGCCTGTCGCACCGGTCGGCCCGGGAACGGTCGAGGCCGCTCCAGTAGCACCGGTTGCGCCCGGAGGACCAGGCACAGTCGAAGCTGCGCCGGTAGCGCCGGTAGCACCGATCGGGCCGGTAAGGCCAACTGGTCCCGTGGCGCCGACCGCGCCGGTATTGCCGTTCGGGCCGGTGGCGCCAACAGCGCCGGTATTACCTGCCGGTCCCGTCGCGCCCGTTGCACCCCCGGGGCCTTGCGGTCCACCCGAGCCTTGCTGTCCGGCGTCGCCCGTTGCACCCGCCGGCCCGGTGGCGCCCGCGGGGCCGGTAGATCCTGTTGCGCCCGTGGCCCCGGTGGGTCCGGTCGGTCCTCTCTTGAGGTAAGGGGGGAGTATTATGTCCGCCCCCGCCGTGGTGGTCGCCGTCCCCGCAACCCCCGAAATACTCGATGCAAAACTTCGCGGCGCGGCATATCTTGACGGCGGCGTTTGCAACGTAACAAAGCCCGACGTGACCTGATTCAATATAACCGTGGCAGAAACACTGAAGCTATCCCCCAGCCCCATAACTGCCGCTGGCCCGACATACGTTAACGTCAAGCTCTTGCCATCGGCGCTCAGCGCGGTCAAGAAATTCGAAGCCTGCAATCCTGGCGACGTCACTGCAACAGCGCCCGCCGAAAGAATAGCTCCACCATTGATACTCAGATTGAATGTGAAGGCGTCGCCCGTCTGAATCTGCTGGGTAGCATTCGGATTGGCGTTCAGTACCGTCAGCGTGACGGCGCCGTTCGAGCCAATCTGAAATACGGAGGGCGCTACAGCATATACTGGACCGATAGTTGTGTCTGTCTGGGCTCGGAGTGTACTTACCAGAGTTAACAGCAGGAAAAAGTAGGTTAGGGGCACCCTCGTCTTAGTTATTTCCCTAACATCCCATAGCATTGTTAGTGAGGTTACGATGGTTTGAAGGCGGGTGTCAAGTAGTTGTTGCTAAAGTTTTTTCCTTATTTACCGGCCTCTGCCGCCAAGCCCTCATGGAGTATACGAACGTTATTAATGCAGCGAAGCTGATGATATCTGCCATCCACATTACTCCCGTCCGCCGCCAGCTTGCTTCCACCCGATGTTCCCCGGGAGGAACTGCAAAGCGAATCTGGCCCGTCGGCGTAGCCGGCGTGCTTTCCGTTTCACGTCCATCGATCGTCACCCGCCAACCGGGAAAATAGGAGATGGCAAGCTGGATCGAACTCTGGTGCCGGGCACTCACCAGAGCGGACCACGAGACCGGTGTGCGCCCCAGCTGCTGCACATCCGCATCTCCTTCGGTCACCACGGCCGTCCGAAGATTATAGGCCGGCAGCACGGCCACCCAGCGCGGCATATACTCTCTTGCCGTCGTGACTTCGATGCCGCGCGCGGCAATCTGCTGCGGTGTCCAAAAGACAGGGTCGACGTCATGCAAACGCGGCGGGGCCAGATGAGACAGATTGGGGAAGACAAGCAGCGCCATAGCCACGGCGAATCCCGGCCGACGCCAGCGCGGCGTCGCTTCGAGAATCCGCCCAAGCGGTGCGATGACCAGGGCGAGGCATATGGAGGTTGGCAGCAATAATCGCCAGGGGAATTCCAGATATTGCAGCAGTGGCAACCGGTCCCAAAGCCATTCCGCATCGCGTAGCATGAGGAAGCAAAAAACGCCGCCGCAGCAGGCGAAGAATCCAAGCCATTGGCCCCCGCTCGACACCTGAGCAGGTCGCATCCGTTTCCAGAGAATCCAGGCAACCAACCCCAGAAGCAGGTGGCTCCAGCCGAGCGTGAAGGACATCCCGTCGTTCGGTCCAGGCACGGAAACGCCGAAACCCCAAGGCGAATAGAAAAACTGCTGAAGATAAACGAAGTGGTTCGAATAGCGCAGGTAACCTTCCAGCAACCGGCCCGTCTGGATACTACCGCGCAACGCGAGGCTGGGAATCCACGTGGCTGCGGCCAACGCCAGCCCGACCAGAAATGCGATGCACGGGTAGACTCCCAAGCGCCACTGGCGGTTCTGCCACGCCGTGAACACGATGAACGCAGCCAGCAACGGTGTGAGGAACAGCGCCACGGCATTATGGCTGAGGATAGCCCCCGCATATGCTGCCGCTCCTATCAGCAATGAGTTCCGCTTCCCCTGCCGGGCATAGGCCGCGAATCCGTAAAGTGCCAGCACCACGAAAGGAAATGCCGCCGTCTCCGCCAGGGCGGAGCGGACATACAAATCCACAGCGAAATACGGCGCGTAGAGAAGCGCCGCCGCGGCCAACCATCCTCCCAGGTCACCGAAATACAATCGCCCCAGCAGAAACATGGCGCCGGCGGATGAAAGCACCACCAGCACGCAGGCGAGGTTCATCGCCGTGACGAAGCTGAAGCCTAGCAGGTGCCAGAATTCGCCGGCGAAATAGATCAGTGGTGGATTGAACAGGAAAAAAGGCTGACCGTTGCCGGACGTGAGATCGGGAGCCCAGCGGGGCCAGAGAATACCGTTGGCGAGATTCTCATGAAACTCGGTCAGGCGCGGAAAATACTCGAAAGAGTCGTGGCCTTCGAGCACTTTGCCCGAAAACAGTGGCAGGCACACCGGCGCCGCCAGCAGCAGCAGCCCCGCGGAGATCAACAGCCGCCGCCCTGCATCAGGATGCTCCACCGCCCAAAGTTTCGGCCACTCCCACTGGATTTCGAACGCTCTACGCCTTTCCGCCACGGACATCAAGATCACGAGCACAATTCCCAGCAGCGGTCCCCAGGCTCTCCAGCTTTCCGGTCTGTACTCCAGACGGATTAGATGCTGCCCGGCGGCCACTCGCACACCGAGGAATCCGGGCGAGAGCATGGCCGTGGGAACCATGGCACCGTCCAATTGGGCTCTCCAATTCGCATGCCACGTCATCTTGAACAGTGCGTAACAATCGCGTGAGGCTTGAAGGTCCGCCTCATATGCGCCGCCGGCATTGTGCTCGCGAACCACCATTCCGGGTGGGAGCACAGGCTGCACTAGGGGGAGCCGATCGTCCGGCGACAAGCGCGGCAGCGATACCGGTGCGTCCCCACGCCAATCCAGCAACAAATGCTGGTGCATGTGGACCCATGGGCTTGCCAGCCATCGATCGTTGACCTGGTAGAAGTCGTTACGGGAAGCGGTCACTGCCGCCGGTACGTCCACCACGTCAAAATAGCCGCCCCCAGGCGCGGCCCACAGACGAAAGCGGCCTGGCGGTTCGATCGGAACGACGAACGGCGGCAGCGGCGGGCCATTGTCTGCCGGCGCCAGCACGGTCTGAATGTTGAACAGCCGGTACTGGTCCGGGTCCCAGTCGTTGAAACGAACCATGAGGTCGGAAGTAAGCGCCATCGAATGGTAAAGGAAAGAGACGGCCGGAATCTGCGCCGTACTTAGAAAGGAATGCAGTGGCACGTCGCCAATCTTGAACTTCGCTCCCCAGGTGGCCGCCAGCCCGGGATAAACGCGCCCGCCGCGCTCCTTGATTTTCGCGATCTCGGCATCGAGCGAGGTTCGCTCCTTTTCGTAGGTCGCGAGGTTGTTGCGCCCCCAGGCCGCATTCTGGCTCAGGTTTTTCCAGCGCTCCTTGACGGCAGGATAAAGCACCAGCGCCAGCATCACCGCGACGAGTTCAAAGCGGCGCCGGCGCGCCAATTCACCGGCAGCCGCGCTCAGGCCAAGCGCAGCCAGGAAGAGAAGAAAAATCTGCACGCCGCCGATCACGCGGTGCAGTTGCATGTCGGGCGCGACACCGAGGAGGTCGAGCAGAGGCCCCCAGAAAGGGCGCCCGAAGAATATGGCGGTCCAGAGCACCGCCGCCAGCAGAACAAAGATGTCCGCTTGATCCATGGGCCGCCGCCGGTACCGGCGCCAGAGCACCCAGCCCACGCCGCCCCATGCTGCAAGCGACAGCACCGGAAGACGGCCGTGATCCAGTAGTTGTCCGGTAACCAGCCATCGAAGCGCCTGGGCCGCGCCGAAAGAGTCCCATTTCCAGGAGAATTCCCAGCGGCTGTGATTGATGGTGCCATCGATCAGCAATGGCGCAAGTTGGAAACCCGCCAGGACCGCGGCGCACGCGCCAATCCAAAGCGTACGCTGGATGCGGGTTCTCCGCCGGACCTTCGCATCCGGCATGAGCGCCAGGAGGCACAAGCTTACGGCGCCGAGATAACCATAGATGAAATGCGCCAGGAAGGCCAGCCCCAACAAGGCCCCCGCGAGCGTCAGCCTTCTGCCGCCGCGAATCGCGCGAAAGCCAAGACCGAGCGACAGCAGCAAAAGATGCGTCGCTACGCACTGCGGAAACAGCCCGCTTCCCGCCCAAGTGAAACTGCCGTATTCGACACCGTATAGAGAATTCGTCGAGATCAGCGGCGCCAGCAACGCGGCAAACGCCGCTGTCCACGAGCGCATTCCAAACAATCGGGCCGCGGCAAAAAAACTCAGTGGCAGCAGTGCTAGGGAGAGAAATCGCGCCCATACAAAGGCGGTCATCAGCGAAACACTCTTGCCGAGCGCAAGCCACACGCCGACTACCAGCAGATGAGCCAGGGTTTGATAGGTCCGCAAAACCGGATAACCCAGCGTCCATTCGGAAGACCAGCAATCGAGCGGATTCTCGCCCTGGTGAATGGCTTGCGCTATCCGCTCCACCAGGGTGAAGTGAAAAACGTTGTCGTTCAGATCGACCCGGCTGATGGAAACTTCCGGTGAGAGAGCCGCGGCGTTGGCGGCGAGGATAAACAGCAGAACAACCCACGGCAGAAAGCGCCGGCGATCGGTACCCATGGAGAGGCCTAATATACCAGCCGAGGGCCATCCACATCAACGCTTACTCCGTTGCTTTGGGCACCGGTTCTCCTGGTAGCGAACGAAACGAGCGGGGCGGCGTTTGGACCGCCGGTCAGGCCCTGGTCAGGATTAATCGCGGAGCCATCGCATCATCGCGGGATAGCGCTCGTCGGTCAAATTCATCCAGACGAGCAGAGGGACTCCGACATACCGGCGTTGGCTGAAATTGGTGATGATCGCCTGCGAACCACCCCGATAGCCGGCGGGGTGAAAGACCACGGTCAGGTCGAGCTTCAGATGGAGGGCCGCGGCGTAGGACCATGCAATCGCGGCCATCTCCCCGCCGGGATCGTCCCCCGTATTGCCCGAGAGCGAGCCGCGAAGAGCCGAAGGCGAGACCGCCAGGTGCCCCGCCTCGTGCAGAAGGTCGCCAGGATAGAGAAGCCGGCCCTCCTCCACCACCAGAACACCATTTTCGACGTGGATGCCGGGTAAAAACGTCTCCAAGGGAACCGCGCCTAACCGAACCGGCAAGCCGATCTCATTCAGGAAGCCGGTAATTTGATTCGTGAGGGGATTCAGGAAGGGGCCCTTCATCTGGTTGCTTGTTTGCCTAAGCCATGAAACCGAGGTTGGCGTTCCCGCTCAACCGCGGGAATAATCCTTGCAAGTCTGAATAAGGTACGCCCGCCCAATTCGCCAGCGTGGAAAGATACTGCTCGCGCGAGGTGGTTGGGACCCATCCCCCATCGGCGTGGCGCTCCGCGGTCGCAATGTCGGGAAAGACGCCATAAATGTCGTGTCCCAAGACTGATCCGCCCATGACCAGATGATGATTGCCCCAGCCGTCGCCTGATCCGTTATTTCCCACGGGCTTGATAGTTCGGCCGAATTCCGACTCGGTGAAGACCGTAACTTTGTCCGCGATTCCGACCTCGTCAGCCGCGGCATAAAAGGCCGCCATGCCGGCACTCAATTCGCGAAATAGGGAAGCCTGCATCTGCAACTGGGCGGCACGCGTATCGAATCCGCCCATCGCAATGGTGAATACGGGATTGCGGAGACCGCCTCCGCGGGCGGCCTGTATCAGCCCGACTACCTCCTTCAGGGAATTCGATATCCCAGTGGATGGGAATTGCGAGCGGAAACGAACCGCCCCGGCCGCCCGAACCATTTCCTGGTATGGCGCGCGGCTGCCACCGACATCCTGCGAAACCATCGTCACCCCTCGCGCCATAACCAGGGCTCCGCCCTTGTCGGTAACCTTCAGCCCTGCCCTGGCCGCCGCGAACGGAAGCGTAAACGTGCCGCCTTCGAGGAAAGCCACGGAATCGTACGGGTGTCCCTTGCGCGAATCGTGATACTCGAGCGAACCCACGTTCGCGACTACGGCCAGCGCGCCTTGGTTGTACAGGTCGCGCAATTCGCTGAGCGCCGGATGAAACCCGTACGTGCCACTGTTCCGGCTCGCCTGAACGGGCAGCAGATCACCGGCCGCGAGGGCCAGCGGACCGCGCACCCGTTCATAAGCCTGGTACTGGGCGCGCTCCAAGGGAACGATCAGGTTATTTCCGTCGTTGCCGCCGAGAAGGTACACGCAGACCAGTGCATGATCCGCTGGTGTGGCCCCTTGCGCAATCTTCGCGATACCCGCTGCCGCCAATCCGAGCACAAACCGGCGGGTAGGGCGGCTTAGGTCAGGCATTTCCCCCTCCTCGGACGCCTAAGGAAACGGCGTGCAGGTGCAAGTGTATTTTACAAAACCCATAGTGGTCAATGCCTAAATCAATCTTTTCCAATGAGATAGTACCGGTTAACAGGTAAACTACGGATGGCGATAGTACGTCCGCTAGCCGGAACCTGCTGCATGCGGCAGGCGAGCAGCAGGGAGTCTGGAAGGCTTGAGGTGATAGCCCTGGCTTGAGATCGGACCCCAACATGCACCGGGCCAAGTGGGGCTCATCAGAGTGCGAAATAGAAGCACGGCAATGGAGCGGGTGGCGCCAGACTTGCCCACCGGGAAACTGACGATTTGGTAAGCTCACAGCTTGCCTATGAAATTCGCTTTACTCCTCTTGGCTACCGCGGCCCAGGCGCAAACTCTCGTGCCCGTGGAGCCAGGACTGGCCGAGGTTGCCAGTACCCGCCGGTTCCTGCAGGCCGCCATTTCACCCGATGGATCGCAGGTCGCTTACGTCGAGGCGCAGCCGGCACCGGGAAGATCGGAGATCTACGTCGCGCCGCGCATACGCATATCGGCCGGCGGCGGCAAAACGGCGTGTGATGAGAACTCCGTTGCCTGGTCGTCCGACGGTAAGCAGATTGCGTTCCTTTCCGATTGCGAGAAGAAAGATCAACTGCAGCTTTACATCGCGCCCGCCGCGGGCGGTCCGGCGCGCCAGTTGACGCACGTGCGGGGACTGCTCGCCCAGCCGCGATGGTCGCCCGACGGCCGCCGCATCGCGTTCCTCTTCACAGAGAATCTGCCGCGCTCGGCGGGACCGCTCGACCCCGTTCCGCACGAATCCGGCGTTCTGGAATCCAAGATCTTCGAACAGAGGCTGGCGACCGCGGATGCCAATACCGGCGTGGTGCACCAGGTATCGCCGAAGGACATGTACATCTACGAGTACGATTGGTCGCCCGACGGCGGCAGCTTTGCCGCAACTGCCGCGCTGGGCGACGGCGATGCCAATTGGTGGATTGCGCAGCTTTACGTAGTCTCGGCCGAGAACGGCGTTATGCGGTCTATCTATAAGCCGCCCGCCGACCGGCAACTGGCCGCGCCGCGATGGTCGCCGGATGGCGAATCGGTGGCATTCATCGGCGGTCTGATGAGCGACGAGGGCTCGACTGGCGGCGACGTTTTCCTGGCACCCGCGGCTGGCGGCACAGTCCGCAACCTTACGTCCGGCATGGCCTCGTCGGCCAGCAATATCGCGTGGCCGAAGAACTCTAAGAAGCTCTATTTCACGGAACATTTCGACGGTGGCAGCGGGATCTCCGCGTTCGACCTCTCCACCGGGCAGGCGGAGCGCCTATGGCAGGGTGACGAAAGCATCAATCCGCCCTTCGACGACTCCGGCATCTCGATCACCACGGACGGCGCTGCGAGTGCCGTAATCCGCCAATCATTTGCGAAGCCGCCCGAAGTGTGGGCCGGGCGCATCGGCGAGTGGAAACCGGTGACGCAGGAAAACCGGCTGCGCAAGCCGCAGTGGGGCGAAGCCAGGAGCCTGCACTGGACCAACGAGGGCTTCCACATTCAGGGCTGGCTGCTCTCCCCAAGTCACGTTGAGTCGGGCAAAAAATATCCGCTCGTGGTCGCCGTGCACGGTGGTCCGGCATCGTCGGTCAAACCGGCCTGGCCGCGGCCCGGCTATAACCCGGTTCTGCTCTCCCAGCAGGGCTATTTCGTGCTGATGCCGAACCCGCGCGGCAGCTACGGCCAAGGGGAAAAATTCGCGGCCGCGAACAAGCGCGACTTCGGTGGAGGCGACCTGCGCGACATTCTCGCGGGCGTCGACGAAGCCGTCCGCACCGCGCCCATTGATCCGGAACGCATCGGCATCACTGGCTGGAGCTATGGCGGCTTCATGACGATGTTCTCGGTCACGCAGACAAATCGCTTCCGTGCCGCCGTGGCGGGAGCCGGCATTTCGGACTGGAAGAGCTATTACGGGGAGAACGCCATCGACACCTGGATGATTCCGTATTTCGGCGCGCCGGTGTATGACGATCCGGCGGTGTACGCCAAAATGTCGGCCATCGACTTCATCAAGAACGTGAAGACCCCGACACTGGTGGTGGTGGGCGATCGTGACGGCGAATGCCCCGCCCCGCAATCGTATGAATTCTGGCGCGCGCTGAAAGCCGTGGGCGTGAAGACCCAGATGGTAGTGTACGAAAACGAAGGCCACGCGTTCCACAGCCCGGCGCACCAGAAGGACGTTCTTCTGCGCATGATTCGGTGGTTCAATGAAAATCTGAACTGACCCGCAGTCCAGATTCCTGCGCATGGCCAATGCCGATTCCCAGGCATCTGCGGCACCTCTAGATCGGACCGGATTGGCAGGCGATCCACGAGCTTATTCTGAGGCGCGACAGGAATCGCTGCCAACGTTGCCGAGAGCCGCTAGACGAGTGGATCTTCACTTATACCTGGAAAACACGGGATCCGGAATTCGGAGGCGTCTGGCGGTACGGCATGCTCTGGATCCGGGAGGGAAGCAAGGTTTGGCGGAATCAGTGGGGCAAGCCGTGCGCGCTCCTTCTTTTTCCATCTACACACTGCGCGATTCTAGCGAGATTTTGAGCGAGAGTTCTGACCGAAACCTGGGGCCGTTGCGCGCAACGCGTGAAGGGGCCGCGCATCTCGCGGAGAGTTTGCGGTGCGTGCTCCGTTAATACGACGCCGCGGCACGGTGAGAACCTCGGCCGTCGCGCTGGCGAACTCGCCGGCCGCTCGATTCGCGTCGGGGAGGGAAGCGGCCCAAGGGCGTGGCGCAGCGCCGTCTACTGGATATCTATTTGCGCGTGATTGGAGGACACTCCATCGACCGTCAGGAAGATATCGACTGTGCCGGAGCCGCGAAGACCGAGCGGCAGCTCAAAGGTGACCAAATTGATGCCGGCCAACGAGCTTGCGCTGTCCAAAGAGGTGGTGCTGGTGAGGGGTATGGTCGTGCTTCCGATCGTGACGGTTACGGCTGCGTCGTCTGATCTCCCCAGAACCCCGGTCGCATAGGCCATCACCGTGACGGGCGCATCGAGGCCTAGGTCGAGCGGAACGCCCGCGCAACTCCCCGGCACGGTGCCACATTCGAATACGGCCGTCGGCGTGGCGAGCGCCGTCGAAATCACGGTGCGGTATGCAGTTGCCGCGACTACCCCCTGGCCGTTGCCATTTGCTGTAAACAGCGCCGGAGCGACCGGCTGCACCAGGGCTGTGCCGCTGAGCGCGTTTCCAGTTCCATTTGTCAGGCTGATAGTCACGTTCCCGGCAGCGGTATTCGCGGGCACGAAGTAGTTGATCTGGGTGGGAGAAACGTAGAGCAGTTCCGCCGGTTGCGAGTTCCCTGCGCCGTCCACAATTTGCAGGCTTACACCGCCGAGACTGGTCGGATACGGCGCCGTCCCGGTCGCCGTTTGCGTCGCGACATTCGGGCCGAAGATGCTGGCCAGCGAACCCGGTGCAACGGCCGGTGTTCCGCTGGCAGCCGATACGCTGACAAACGCGTTACCGGACGCGAGTGCGCGGTCGAGGTATGGTTTTACCCGTTCTGCCATACTCTGCTGCGGCGCGGCCAGGAGTCCCGTGCCCGCGATGGCTGCGAGCGTTACCCAGCGCCCAAAGCGATTCATGGTCTGCAACCCCTTGCTCATAAGACGGACAAGCATGTCGAAAAAGCGCATTATAAATACTCCCCTGCCGCATGCAGGTTTTTAAGCTCTTGAATCAACAGCCGGATAGCGACGTTCGAATCCTCGGCAGGAGCGCTCCGGGTATGACGTAATTCAAAACGCCCAGCGCATTTTTAGCACGCCAGGTAAGCAGGATGGCCTGGTGTCGCAGAACCCTGATGGCACATGGAGTGGTCCGATCGGCGAAAGCATTGCCCGCGCGATGGAGCAAGGCTAATCACTGGGGTGCGCACTTCATGGTGAGACACGACGGTGTAGTTTATGAAAAGGATCTAGGGCCGAAAACGCTGGACGAATTCAAGAGGATGGAGCGGTTCAACCCCGATAAATCCTGGACGGCTGCTGCGGAAGAGAATGAGTAAGCGCTGCCTTCGCAGGCGTGCTGACTCCGAAAGACCATCTGGCGAACCGAGGAGGTCGAAATGTGCTTTCGCTTGGCGCCGACAGTCCCACGGGGAGATTCACAAGGCGTTCACAGATCTGGCGCGGCCGCTGGATCCGCCGGGTCGCGGCGGCTTGTGAGGTGCACGGCGACAAGGGGACTTGGACCATTGTTATCTATGCCGCCGCGTCGAGGGAAAAGTGCCTCTGCGGTTGCCGGATGAGATCTGGCGAAAGAGGTGTCCTTTTCTCCCGCCCACATCACGTCGCCACCTTGCGTTGGCAGCCGCTCAATAAGAAGCCCGGCGGTGCGGTGAAGGTCCGCTGCCGGGCTTGCTTGAGGTAGGGGATCAGATATTGGCTGTTGTCCGACGTCTACTATCCCCGCATTGAAAGATGCGCCCCGCTCCAGGCAGATTTAGTTTTTAAGATGCACCCGTCAAAAGGTTGAACTCATTTTCTGCCGCTACGCCGCCTTCGGACACCGGGTCCATCGTGGCGCCGGTGTCGTTACCGTGCTCGCTCTGCTTACCCTTTTTGGGGTCAGAACTATCACCGCGATCAGTGTGGTCGCGCTTTATATCATCCGGATTTATAAGGATGTGCGCGGTCGGCCTGAGTACATTGTCGAATCCAGCGTCGGATTCTCCGAAGTATTGGGGGCGGCGGTCGGGTTTGGGGCTGATGTTGCTGTTGCTCCGATGGGGCCCCGACTTTCATGGGAGAACCGGCCCGTGAAGAAACCCTGAACCCACCGAATCGACGCAATCAAGTTCGAATCTCTCCGCGCGCACCATTCCAACGGATTTGCCTTTGGAGGCGTCATGTAGCTGGCGGCACCAATCACCACCGGCACCACGGACACCCACGACGGGGATGGGATCGGATGTGTACCCCGATACTGACTGCGAGGCCAGCCGGTGTCATGATGTCCGCGGATGAAGGCTCTTTTGGCGCTGCCGCTTCTGGCTTTCCTGCTTAACGCGTCGTCTATCACCGTCACGACTCCGATACCTGTCACGGGGCACGGCGAATTGTTTTCCGGCATCCCGTTCCTTGCTCCCTATTACGTCATCACGTTCGGCGGAACGGACAGCAGCGATTCGATTTCGTTCTGCTGCGATACGGGAAGCATAGACGCCGTCGCCGGTGTCGCTGGTGCGCATGGAACAGAGGGCGACAGCTTCACGGTCGATGGAGTCACGTCGAGCATGTTTGTCACCGTCTCTATGACCGATTCGGAGATATTCGGCGTCGAATCCTATAATCCGGTCAATCCCACAAGTGTTATGGCCAGCGTCGCTGTAGTCGGGTACTTCACCAACCAGGTAACGACACCCATTTGTAGCGGCCCGCTGGGCTGTAACGGTTCAGAGACGACTTTCGATATCAGCCCCACGCCCGTGCTCGTGCCTGAGGCTCCGACGGTTTTCGGCTGGTTTGCGGGCGGCCTGATTTGGGTTTGCGGCAGGGCTGGGCGAGGTCTGCGTGGTCCTCGCCAGAACCTCCGTCCGTGAGCGCCGGGGCGTCGTGAGGTGTCCGTTACCGGACGTTGGAGTGCGGTAGCGGGACGACCGACAATCCGTTCTCGTTTTCTCCTCAACCGATTAGCGATGGCGACCTGTGTGCCGGACCGCAAGCCGAAAAGGGTCCTCGGTGGGCAAACCGGATCGGACCGCCAAGATCAAAGGCATCTCAGAAAGGAGAATGTAATGACACCGACGCGCGGCATCGCCGGACTAGCCATGTTGTTGTCGACGGCCACTATTGCCCAAGTCTCCCGGCCACAATTGCAATTCGAGGTCGCTTCCATCAAACCGAGCGACCCTATGGGCCGTGGACAATTTCAAATACACCCTGGAGGGACGCTTGACCTCCGGGCAGTTACTCTCAATCTGATGATCCTATGGGCCTATGACATTAGAGACTTTCAACTTGCGGGCGGACCAGCATGGACGGTCACCCAGAGATACGACATCCTGGCCAAAAGCCCAAAGAACGAAAGCGAATTGGAAACTGCTCCGAAAACGACAGCAGCGGAGGACGGAAACTCCGTTACGGATTCGATACGGCTTAGGCTCCAGGCACTGTTGGCGGATCGTTTTCACCTTAAGCTTCGCCGCGACATGAAGGAAATGTCGGCCTATGCGCTGGTCGTGGAAAAAAATGGTCCGAAACTCAAAGAGAATGATGCTGAGCTCCGGGGCTGGATGCAGTGGGGTAGAGGCCATTTGAAGGGGACCCATGTTGATATGCGTTTCCTGTGCGTACACTTGTCGCGCCAAGTCGATCGTACTGTGGTTGATGAAACAGGCTTGACGGGCGCATACGATTTTGAGCTGAATTGGGTCCCTGATTCCGGTCCGGCGCGCCTGCCGGTCGGGCCAGGCGCACAAACGCCCCCTCCCGGGGAGGGTGGGGTCACGCCAGCTCCACCCGACGGACCGTCAATCTTCACGGCGATTCAAGAGCAACTTGGGCTGAAATTAGAACTGAAGAAAGGCCCGGTCGCTTTCTTCACGATCGATCATGCCGAAAAGCCCTCTGATAATTAAGTCGGCAGTCTCGAAAGCGGTCCTTTGCGCAACAGGCAACGAAGTTCGTCTTCGCGGGCCAGCTCAATGAACTCTGAGCACCTTCGAAGACCAAACGAGAAACTGTGAAGCGGATATGCCCGCCAGACCAAAGACAATCAGCACGCGCAGCAACGACAACCTTCCAGTGGCGCGTTGAACCATGTCCCGGTGGATTCGGCCTGAACGGAACAGCGGGAGATAGATGAGAACGGCGATGAAATACGCCAGCAGCGTTCCGTCGAATATCACTGCCGTCGCCGCCAGCCACGACCGTCAGGGTCAGAGGAACGGATTTGCGGAACCGCTCATCCGCTTTCCGAGAAACAACGGTGACCACGGTACGCTGAGAAAAAGAATCAGCGGAAGCGTAGCGGCCGGCGGTGATAGCCAGAACGCCAGTTCTCATTCTCAACGCAGAGCCACTGCCATTCCCCGATAGTATCGACTTCCTAGCTCGCTATCCCGGTATGCGGTTGCCCGCCTCGGGGTTTATTCATAGGCCTGCTCCTTTTGAGGGACCCGATGGCGCGCGTGCGCGCGGAATGCGGAGGAAAATCCGCGCCCCGGACGAGTGACGCTATCCTCAGGGTGTGGAATGGCATAACATCACCGATCTCGCAAGTCCGCAACTGGACCAGCTTGCGGAGCGATATCAGCTGCATCCGCTGCACATCGAAGACTGCCGCCATCGGAATCAGAGCGCCAAGATCGAACAAGGCGAAGGATATCTGTTTGCTGTTCTGAAGGTGATGCGGCTCATGGACGACGGCTCGCTCCATGCCGCGGACCTCGACGTCTTTTTTGGCCACAACTTCGTCGTCACTGTCGAAGAGGAAGCCTGCCCGGAAATGAGATCCATTATCCAGCAGGTCCGCCAGACGCCGACTGCTCCGGAGCGGCCCGACCAAGTCTTCCACCGCATCATGGACCGCGTGGTGGACTCATATCTGCCGATCCTCGATCATTTCGACGATTCGATCGATGCACTGGAGGACGAGGCGCTTGAGAATCCCACGCCCGATACTCTCGCTCGCATCTTTCAAAACAAGCGCGCTCTCGCCATCCTGCGCCGCGTTCTCGTCAACACGCGCGACGTCGGCGGACACTTGCAGAGAACGGAGTCGCCGTACATCGCGCGCAATATGTGGCCGTTCCTTCGCGATGTCTACGATCACGTGGCGCGCAATCTGGACCTCGTCGAGATGATGCGTGATCTATTGAGCGGCACCCTGGACGTGTACCTTTCCAGCATTGCAAACCGGACCAATCAGGTGATGAAAGTGCTGACGGTGATGAGCACGATAGCACTTCCCGCACTGGTAGTGTCGGGATTTTACGGAATGAACGTGAAAGGACTGCCGGCGGCGGACTCGGCGTACGGCGTCGGGGTGGTGATCCTGCTCATGGTTGGCTGCACGGTGCTGCTTCTCTATCTGCTCAAGCGCTTCCGCTGGCTGTAGCGCCACTGCAAAAAGGGGGCCGGCAATAAAACGCCGATCGTGGAAACTGCACGGGGACGGTCCTTTCCATTACCCGGCGAAAGCCGAAGGCGCCCACTGTACAATAAGTTTAATCACTTTACGTTGACTCGGGCTTTTCCATAACCTCATGCTTCTCAACATGCCCCTGTGCGGCGCCGTTTGCGTTTCCAGTGCGGATCGAGAGTGGAGTATCAAATCTCGAGGCACCGGGTCTCATCCGACTACGGCCCGGTCGATAAATTGTCCTCCCACGAGGGCGGGGGCTACTCTGCTAATCGCGTAATCTGCGGCTAACGCAACGTCTGCTGCGAACCCTCTTGCAACCAATTCCTTG
>Ga0126381_100001486_pt1 | contig 25166 bp, 30 predicted proteins | sample PanSoiMetPlot_28_FD_96465 | JGI IMG/M metagenome (GOLD analysis project Ga0126381, IMG submission 96465) | Tropical forest soil microbial communities from Panama - MetaG Plot_28 | ecosystem: Environmental > Terrestrial > Soil > Tropical forest > Bulk soil | place: Panama | collected 2016-02-17 | reverse complement strand
GGTATCTTCTTGTTGAGTTTGACGTACTGGTCGAACTGGCCGAGCAATGCTCGGCGCATCGCTTCGATTTCATTGCTGCCTGCCTCGACTCCCGGCAGGATGGTCGCATTGGCGGACAGATAGTCGCCACTTTCGTCGATGCGCAGGATGCGTGCACGCTGCGTTCCTTCGACCAGCACCTTCACTGTCCCGTCGGGGAGCTTGAGCATCTGCAAAATAGTCGCCACGCTGCCGATGTCGTACAGATCTTCCGCACCGGGCTCATCCTTGGCGGCCGACTTCTGTGCCGCGAGCAGAATGTGCTTGCCCGACTCCATGGCGACGTCCAGCGCCTTGATCGATTTCGGCCTCCCGACGAAGAGAGGGATGACCATATGGGGAAACACCACCACGTCGCGCAGGGGCAGCAGCGGGAAGGTGTTGAGACCTGAGGGGTTCGCGGTGTCGGTAGTAGCCATATCGCCGTGTTGTTTCAGGACCTTGAGGGAGAGAACATTAGATGGGGCCGAAGTCCGGGTGGTTCAAGCCGCCCGACGGGCGCCACTGCTCCGCCGGCTTTGAGCCGGCTCTCGAGCGCGCAGATTTTCTTCGCCGCTGGTCGAGCGCGGAACCAGCGTCCGCGTTGCAACATTCCGATCAGGAATGCGCCGCCGCCACTTTGGGCGCTTCGGCGAACATCAGCAACGGCTTGCCGTCGTTGGCGATGGTCGCTTCGTCGACCACCACGCGCGAAAGATTCCCCTGCGATGGCAAGTCATACATCACATCAAGAAGCACTTGCTCCAGGATCGAGCGCAATCCGCGCGCCCCGGTCTTGCGCGCCAGCGCTCTGCTTGCAATCGCGCGCAGCGCCGGCTCGCGCACTTCCAGCTCCACGCCTTCCATGCGGAACATCTTCTGGTACTGCTTGATGAGCGCGTTCTTGGGCTCCACCAGAATCTGGATCAGAGCCGATTCGTCGAGTTCCTCCAGCGTCGCCACCACGGGGAGCCGTCCGACGAACTCAGGAATGAGTCCGAACTTGATCAGGTCCTCGGGCTCTGTCTCGCGCAGCAGTATCGAGATGTCCTTGCGGTCATCGGGGCTGGACACTTCCGCGCCGAAGCCGATGCCGGTTTTGGCCGTGCGTTGGCGGATGATCTTTTCCAGCCCGTCGAACGCGCCGCCGCACACGAACAGGATGTTAGTCGTGTCGACCTGAACGAATTCCTGGTTGGGGTGCTTGCGGCCGCCCTGCGGAGGTACCGAGGCGATGGTACCCTCGATCAACTTGAGCAGCGCCTGCTGCACGCCCTCGCCGGATACATCGCGAGTAATCGAAGGGTTATCGCTCTTGCGCGAGATCTTGTCGATTTCATCGATATAGACGATGCCGCGCTGCGCCTTGTCGATATCGTAGTCGCACTTCTGCAGCAGCTTCTGAATGATGTTCTCGACGTCTTCGCCGACGTAGCCGGCCTCGGTAAGGGTCGTCGCGTCGGCAATCACGAACGGTACATCGAGGAGACGCGCCAGCGTTTGCGCGAGCAGCGTCTTGCCGGATCCCGTGGGACCGATCAGCAGAATGTTGCTCTTGGCGAGTTCGACATCGTCTTCCTTGAGGGTCGTGTCGAGGCGTTTGTAGTGATTGTAGACTGCAACGGAAAGAATCTTTTTCGCGAGATCCTGACCGATCACGTACTGATCGAGTATCTGCCGGATCTCGTGCGGGGTGGGAAGCTTGTTCTTGTCCGAGCGGGCGGCGTCGGCCGAGGCGCCCTCTTCCCGGATGATGTCATTGCAGAGCTCGATGCACTCGTCGCAAATGAACACCGAGGGACCCGCGATCAGCTTCCGCACCTCATGCTGGCTCTTGCCGCAGAAGGAGCAATAAAGAAGCTTGTCGCCGGACGTCTTGTCTGCCATGAGCCGCCTTTAGATCCCGCCAACCGCACCGCCTGGGTGTCCAAGGCGGCCCGGGGCTCTAATACACTGTACAGGGCTTAAGCCCGGCTCTGCAAGACTTTATCGATCAAACCGTAAGTCAAGGCCTCATCCGCTGTGAGGAAATTGTCACGGTCTGTATCTTTTTCGATCTGCTCGACCGGCTTTCCGGTGTGCTGTGCAAAGAGGCGATTGAAGCGCTCGCGAAGGTTAAGGATGAACTTGGCGTGGATCGCGATGTCCGACGCCTGGCCTTGGAAACCGCCCATCGGTTGATGGATGAGCACTGTCGAGTTGGGCAGGCAGAAGCGCTTGCCCCTGGCGCCTGCCGCCAGCAGGAACGCGGCCATGCTGGCCGCCATGCCCACGCAAAGCGTCGAAACGTCGCACTTAATGAACTGCATGGTGTCGTAGATCGCCATTCCCGCAGAGATGGAGCCGCCGGGCGAATTGATGTAAAAGTTGACGTCCTTGTCGGGATTCTCCGATTCCAGGAATAGCATCTGCGCCACGACCAGGTTCGCCGTCGCGTCGTCGACCGGGCCGACCAGGAACACCACACGCTCCTTGAGCAGGCGCGAATAGATATCGTAGGCGCGCTCGCCGCGCCCGCTCTGTTCGATCACCATCGGGATCAGCCCGAGGTCCCTGGGTTCTTCGACTTTACGGTTGCTCATGATTGGTCCATTCAACGATTGCTTGAGACTCTAGATCGCCGCCAAGGTTCAGCCCGCCGCCGGCTCCATCAGCGCGGGAAAGCTCGTCGGCGCGTCCTCGACCTGCGCATGCTGGAGCATCCATTCGACCACATTGTGCTCCACGGCGATCAGCTCGAACTCGTTCAACCGCTCCGGCTTTTCGTAATGCCAGCGGATCACCGCGTCCGGCTGTTCGTAGCTCTGCGCGGTTTCCGCGACGAGCGCGCGCACCTGCTCCGGCCTGGCCTGTAACTGGTGCGTGCGCACGATTTCATTGAGGATCAAGCCCAGCGCGACCCGCTCCTCGGCTTGCCCTCTGAACGCGTCCAGAGACAGGTTCGTATCTTCGGGTTTGACGCCCCGGCTCTTAAGCTCGGCCTGCGCCCGGCCGAGTAATGTCTGCGCTTCGATCTCCACGAGCGACCTGGGAAGGGTGAGCTGGGCCCGCGCCCTAAGCGCCCGAAGCACCTGCTCCTTAAGTACGGCTTCGATCTTGCGCTTGAGCTCCAGCTTCAAATTGCTTGTGATTTCCGCGCGCAGCTCGTCCAGGCTGCCGCTGGCAATGCCGAAGTTCCTGGCGAACTCGGCATCGACCTCCGGCACCTTCGGTTCGCTAACCGAGTGCAAAGTGAGGTCGAATTGAGCTCCTTTGCCGGCGACGTCCTTGCCGTGATAGTCAGCAGGAAAGGTGACCGTGAACTTTTTCGATTCCCCGGCAGCCATGCCGAACAGCGCGGCGTCGAACTCCGGCAGCATGCGCCCCTCGCCGATCACGATGGCGTAGTTCTTCGCCTGCCCTCCTGGAAACTCGATGGCGTCGATGCGTCCGGTGAAATCGACGATCACCCGATCGCCATGCTTCGCGGCACGCGAAACTGGCTCATAGGCAACGCGCTGCTTGCGCAGGATCTCGATGGTGTGATCGACATCGGCGGGCAGCACTTCCGCGACCGGCCGCATGATCTTCACCCCCGAGAGCTCCCCAAGCTTGATCTCAGGATAGACTTCGAACACCGCGGAGAACTCGAATTGATCGTTGGCTGCCGCCTGCTTGGGCTCGATCCTGGGGTAACCGGCGACGCGCAGATTCTGCTGGCGGATGGCGTCATTGAGGCTCGATTGCACCGTATCCGAAATCACATCGGAGCGAACCTGCGGCCCGTATTGCTGCGCGATCATTTTGAGCGGCACCTTCCCCGGCCGGAAGCCGGCGACCTTCACAGTCTTGGCGAGGCGAGCGAGGCGCTTCTGCACTTCGCCCTCGATCTGCTCGATCGGTACCGCGACGTGCAGGCGTCGTTCGAGAGCTCCGAGAGTCTCCAGCGTCATTTGCATGCCCGATGATTCCTTGCTAGATTCTGGTGCGAAAGGAGAGACTCGAACTCTCACGCCTTTCGGCTCCGGCTCCTAAGGCCGGTGCGTCTACCAATTCCGCCACTTTCGCAAGCCCGCATCGCGAAACGCGTAAGTATAGCGGAAACCGCGCATCCGCGCCACGCAAAACCCGCTCTGGCTGCGCTTGAAAAGGTATTCTTCGTGGCCGTCGATCACTACGAGAATTTTCCGGTTGCGTCCTGGCTCGCGCCCGCGCCGCTGCGCGGCGCCATCGCTGCGATCTACCGCTTCGCGCGCGGGGCCGACGATATCGCCGATGAGGGCGACGCGGCGGCGGCGACTCGGTTCGCGCAACTCGACCACTACTCGGCGATGCTCGACGCGATCGAGCGTGGCGAAACACCGGAGGAGCCTCCGTTTTTCGCGCTAGCAGGAGCGATTCGCGCACACGCGCTGCCGGTGGCTCCGTTTCGCGCCCTTCTTTCGGCATTTCGACAGGACGTGCTCAAGTCTCGCTACGCCAGCTTTGCCGAGCTCTGCGACTACTGTACACGTTCGGCGAATCCGATCGGGCGTCTGCTGCTGCACCTTTACAAGGTCGATTCGGACGCCGAGCGAGCGCGCTCTGACGCGATATGCACCGGATTGCAGCTCGCCAACTTCTGGCAGGATGTCGCCGTCGACTGGGAAAAAGGGCGCGTTTATCTTCCAATTGAGGACTTGACGCGCTTCGGAGTGACTGAAGGACAAATCGCGGCGGGCGAGTGCGACGAGCGCTGGCAGCGCCTGCTCGCTTTCGAGGTTGCGCGAGCACGCGAGCTGCTCGAGTCGGGTCGCCCGCTCGCCCGGGCGTTGCCGTTGCGGTCGGGTCTCGAGCTCAAGGGCGTCATTGCCGGCGGCTTGCGCATTCTGCGCGCCATCGATTCAGTGAGAGGCGACGTGTTTAGAAGGCGTCCCACGCTGTCGGGCAGGGACTGGGCGGCGATCTCGGTCGCCGCGCTACTGAGTTAAGGCCTGTGGATCCGCACGCCTACTGCGAAGACAAAGTCACGCGCAGCCGCTCCAGTTTCGCCGCGAGCTTCCGCGTGTTGCCTGAGCCTCGCCGGCGTGCGATCACGGCGGTCTATGCATTCTGCCGCGAGGTCGACGACGTTGTCGACGAAGTCACCGATCCCGCCGTGGCGCGGGTCAAGCTCGCCTGGTGGCAGTCGGAAATCGCCGCCGCTTACGACGGTTCCCCGCAGCATCCCGTGGCGCAAGCGCTCAAAGACGTAGTCAGCGAATACGCCCTGCCGCGCGAGCATTTCAACGCGGTGATCGACGGGATGGCGATGGATCTCGACCAGAATCGCTACCTGGACTTCGCCATGCTTGAGGGTTATTGCCATCGCGTCGCGGGCGTCGTCGGACTGCTTTCGGCCGAGATCTTCGGCTACGCGGACCCTACGACGCGAGACTATGCGCGTGACCTCGGTATCGCGTTCCAGCTTACAAACATCATCCGCGACGTCGGGGAGGACTCGAGGCGCGGTCGGATCTATATCCCCCAAGACGAGCTCAAGCGGTTCGGCGTGAGCGTGTCGGACATTCTGGCACGCAGGACAAGCGCAGGATTCGATAGCCTCATGGCGTTCCAGGTCGCGCGTGCCCGACAGCGCTACCAACAGGCGCTCGCCGAATTGCCGCCGCGGGACCGCCGCGCACAACGCCCCGGGCTGATTATGGCCGCCATCTACGGCTCCTTGCTAGACGAAATCGAGCACGACGGTTATCACGTGCTCGACCGGCGCATTGCGCTGACGCCGCTCGCCAAAGCGTGGATCGCATGGAAGACTTCGTGGTCGTATTGAAACGCTCGCAGCGCGGATAGCCGGTGAAGCAGCGCATCGCTGTCATCGGCGGAGGTTATGCAGGATTTGCCGCAGCGGTGACGCTCGCCGCGGCCGGCCGCGCGGTGACCGTGTTCGAAGCTGCACGCACTCTCGGGGGCCGCGCACGGCGTGTCGAGGCGTACGGTACCACCGTCGACAACGGCGCGCACATTCTGCTTGGCGCATACCGGCAGACGTTGAAGCTCCTGCGCACCGTGCACGGGGCGGGCGCCGAGAGCCACCTGCTGGAACGGCGGCGTCTTGCCTTGGAGCAGCCCAAAGTGTTTCGACTGCGGACGCTCGCGCTCCCGGCGCCGTGGCAGCTCGTCGCGGGGTTGCTGGGGATGCGCGGCGTATCGCGGGGCGATCGTCTGGCGACCATCGCTCTGGTGCGCCATCTTGCACGCAGCGGCTTTCAGTGCGCTCCAGAGGTAACTGTCGCCGCCCTGCTCGCCGACTCGCCGCCGCGAGTAACGTCACTGCTGTGGGAACCGTTGTGCCTGGCGGCGTTGAATACGCCCATCGAAGCCGCCTCGGCGCAAGTCTTCCTCAACGTGCTGCGCATGGCATTCGCTCGTCGCGCGCGCGACTCCGACCTGCTGTTCCCGCGCGTCGACTTGTCGACCCTGTTTCCCGACGCGGCCGCGGCATATGTCGCAGACCATGGCGGCGAGATTCGTGCCGGCGCAACGGTTCGTCGCGTGGAGACGGATGAAAGCGGTGTCGCGGTGACTGCGGGGTACGCCGAAGACAAGTTTTCCGCTGTGGTGATCGCCGTCGGGCCGCATCAGGTGAAGCGGCTGCTTGGCGACGCCGCTGACGCAGCGACCTGCGCCGCACTCGACGCACTGGCCTATGAGCCGATTGTCACCGTGTATTTGAAATATCCGCTGGCCCTCGATCTTGGAAGGCCGATGTTCAAGCTCGATGGATGGCCCGGGCAGTGGGTATTCGACCGCGGCTCCCTCGACGGTCCCGACGGGCTGGCTGCCGTCGTCATCAGCACCAGCGCGCCCGGAGCACGCATTTCGCACGATTCGCTGGCGCGGGCGATCGATGCACAGTTGCGCCGCGTGTGGCCCAATCTTCCTACGCCCGAATGGACTCAGGTCATCGCCGAGCGGCGGGCCACCTATGCTTGCACCGCCGGGCTGATACGCCCCTCGCCAGGCAGGATCGCGCCGGGCCTGTATCTGGCTGGCGATTACACCGACGCCGAGCTACCCGCCACGCTTGAAGCAGCCACACGCAGCGGTGTTGCCGCGGCGCGCGCGCTGCTGGGACGACATCGCTGAACGCGGATTGCTGTCGCAGCGAGTCTCGTGAGAATGAAACGCCGGGCGAAGCTGTCGTGTGTGGGAATTTCGCAGTGTCCTCTCGCTTCAGTGGTACCTTCGACTTGCGCTAAAGCCGCTTGGCCTGTTCCCTCAGCACGAACTTCTGAATCTTGCCCGTCGAAGTCTTGGGCAACGGCCCGAACACCACACTGCGAGGCGCCTTGAAGTGAGCGAGATGTTCCCGGCACCAATCGATGATGTTTTCCGCACTTACCTCGCCTGCTCCCGGTTTGAGCGTGACGAACGCACACGGGGCCTCGCCCCATTTTGGATCGGGTCGAGCGACGACCGCAGCCTCCATCACCTGCGGGTGGCGGTAGAGGCATTCCTCGACTTCGAGTGAGCTGATGTTCTCCCCGCCGGAGATGATGATGTCCTTGGAGCGGTCCTTGATCTCGATGTAGTTGTCACCATGCCACACGGCCAGGTCACCGGTGTGGTACCAGTCTTCGCGGAATGCGTTCTGAGTCGCCGAGGCGTTATCGAGATAGCCCTTCATGACCGTATTGCCGCGAAGCATCACCTCACCGATGGTGCTTCCGTCGCGCGGCACCGGTCGATGGCTTTGCGGATCGGCAACAGTAAGCTCGGAGAGCGTCGGCATGGGCACACCCTGTCGCGCCATCTGCCGCGCGCGGTCCGCTGCGGAGAGCTGCCGCCATTCATCCTGCCATGCGCACAGCGTGGCCGGGCCGTACGACTCGGTGAGACCGTACAGGTGGGTGACACGAAATCCCATGCGTTGCATCGCTTCAATAACGGCGGACGGCGGAGCCGCGCCGCCGGTAGCCACCTCGACGACATGATCGAACCGCCGCTTGGTCTCGGCCGGCGCGTGCACCAGCATGTTGAGCACGATCGGAGCGCCGCACAGATGGGTCACGCCGTGATCAGCGATGGCGCGGAAGATTGCCGAAGGTTCGACCCGACGCAGGCAGATATGGGTCGCTCCGACGGCGGTGACCGCCCAGGTGTAACACCAGCCGTTGCAATGGAACATGGGAAGCGTCCATAAGTAGACGCTCTCCGGCTTCAACCCGAAGGCCAGCGCGTTACCAAGCGCATTGAGATAGGCGCCGCGGTGATGATAGACAACCCCTTTGGGATCGCCGGTCGTGCCCGATGTGTAGAGCAGCGAGAGCGATGCCCACTCGTCCTCGATACCCGGCCAGGAGAATGCCGGATCGCCTTGGTCGAGCAATTCCTCATAGCTCGATGTACCCAGCCGATCGCCGGCAGGCGCCAGCTCATCGTCGATGTCGATGACGGTAAGTGCGCCGCTTCCGCCGGCAAGCGCTTCCTTCACCGTCGCGGAGAACTCGGGATCGGTCAAAAGCACCTTGGCGCGACCGTGACGCAGGCAGAAAGCGATCGTGGCAGCGTCTTGCCGCACATTGAGCGCGTTGAGCACGGCTCCCAGCGCCGGCACCGCGTAATGCGCCTCGAGCAATGCGGGGATATTGGGCGCCATGACTGCGACGGTGTCGCCGCGCCCGACGCCGCGCCGCGCCAGCGCAGAAGCGAGGCGACGGCAGCGCGTTTCGAACTCGCGGTAGGTATAGGCGTAATGCCCGTGGCGAACCGCGACCTTATCGGGATAGACCAGCGCGCTGCGCTCGAGAAACGCCACTGGCGAGAGCGGAACATAATTGGCCCGATTGCGATCGAGCCCTTCCGAGACGCGACTTCCAGGTTCGGTCATTGCCTTATCCTTACCCCGGCGGCAGCGTGTCACCCGGACCCAGCGAGCGTTGCATCAACACCACGTCGAGCCAGCGTTGGAACTTCCAGCCCACACTCGCCATCACGCCGAACTGCACAAACCCTGCGGCTGCGTGCAGCTGAATCGACGCCGCGTTGGCCGAGTCTCCGATCACCGCGATCATCTGCCTCGCTCCGGCGCGCTCGCATGTCGAAAGCAATGCCGCGAGCAGCATGGCACCGATGCCCCGGCGGGCGAAATCGGCGTGCACATAGACCGAATCCTCGACGGTAAAGCGATACGCGGGCCGCGGACGGTACGGGCCGGCGTAGGCGTAACCGACGACTTCTGCAGAAGCGACGGCGACAAAGTAAGGCAAGCCGCGATCGATGACCTCACGCCAACGGCGCTCCATCTCCGCTGCGTCCGGAGGCTCGATCTCGAAGCTTGCGGTGCCCGTTCGCACGTGATGGGCATAGATGGCGGCGATCGCTGCCAGATCGTTACGCCCAGCCGGACGCACCGCAAAGCCGCTCATTTCGCCCTCCTGCCGCGCGCAGCACCCGGCCTGTCGCGCAGCAGCCTCTGCTTTTCGCGGTTCCAATCACGCAGCTTCTCGGCTTCGCGCTTGTCGTACTGTTTCTTGCCCTTCGCCAGCCCGATTTCCAGCTTAATGCGACCATCCTTGAAGTGAAGATCGAGCGGGGTGAGGGTGTAGCCCGCGCGCTCGACCTTGCCGATCAAGCGGTTGATCTCTGAACGATGCAGCAGGAGCTTCCGTGTGCGAGTGGGATCGGGCCGGATGTGGGTTGACGCGGTGGGCAGCGGAGTGACATGCGCCCCAAGCAGCACGATCTCGCCGTCTTTCACGATGACGTACGCCTCCTTGAGCTGCGCCCGACCTGCGCGGATCGCCTTGACTTCCCAGCCCTGTAACGCAAGACCCGCCTCGAATTTCTCCTCGACAAAGTAGTCGTGATAGGCTTTTTTATTAGCGACAATGCTCATGACCGTGCTCGATTATCGGCGAGGCTTATTGTAGCAATGGCCAGCGTCAACAAGTCGGTGCTCGTCCCCTATGGTGCGCATCAGATGTTCGATCTGGTCGAGCGCGTCGAAGACTATCCTTTGTTCCTGCCGTGGTGCGCCGGCGCGCGCGAGCTCGAGCACAAAGACGACTACGTGCTGGTTCGCATCGACATCAATTACCACGGCGTGCGCACGCATTTCACGACGGCCAATCGCAATCAGCCGCCCGAGCGCATCGTGATAGAACTGAGAGATGGTCCGTTTCGCCGTCTCGACGGGTCGTGGACGTTTCGCGCGCTCGCCGAAGCCGCGTGCAAGGTCGAGCTCGAGCTCATCTACGAGTTCAGGACCCACCCACTCGAGAAGTTGGTTGGACCGGTGTTCGGTCATATCGCCGCTAACTTCGTCGAGGCATTCGTCAAGCGCGCCGAAGGCGTCTACGGTACATGAAGCGTATCCGTGTCAGCGTGGTCTACGCTCTGCCCGACGCGGCGACGGAAATCGAGTTGAGCTTGACGGGCCGCTCGACCGTCGCCGACGCGCTGCGAAGCTCCGGGCTAGAGGCGCGTCACCCCGAGCTCGACCTCAAGCGCTGCGCAATCGGCGTGTTCGGACGCCGGGTCGAGCCGAGCACGGTTCTCTCGGACGGCGATCGGGTCGAAATCTATCGCCCGTTGCTCGCCGACCCGAAGGGCGCACGCCGCCGGCGCAGCCGACAGCGAACGACTCAACATCAGAACCGCAGATGAGGTGCGCTACTGCGCTCCGCGCTTGCGCAGCGCTTGGGCAATGCCGATGTAGCCGCCGCGATCCGCCCACGCAAGCGCCGTGGCACCCACCTGATTCCGGTGATTGACCTCGGCGCCTTTGGCGAGCAAGAGATCGACCGTCGCCTCATGGCCGCCGCGCACCGCCATCATCAGCGCCGTAGTGCCGTTAGCCGACTCGCCATCGATCTTCGCGCCCACGCTTAAGAGATACGCGACGATTTCGGTCTGACCGTTGGTGGCGGCGTAGATGAGCGGCGTCCATCCGGGCAGATCCAGCTCGGCGCCGCGCGCGAACAGCTTCTTGACCACCGAAAGATGCCCGCCAAGCGCGGCGACCATGATCGGGCGGTCGCCAAATTTGTTTTGCGCATCGACCTTGGCGCCTGCCGCCAGCAACGCATCCACGGTCGGATCCCACCCGGCGCGCGCGGCAACCACGAGCATGGGGTCGCCATTGGGATCGACGGTGTTCGGATCCATTCCGCGAGACAGCAGCTTGCGAACCTCGTCGCTTCGATCCATCGCGACGGCGCGCACAAGGGTGTCGTAGAGTTCCTGCGCGAGCGCGACGCCGGCAGACAGCGCGAACAAGGCGAGCGCCAGCGAAGCGCTCGCGACACGCCGCCTGAAACGCTCAATGCGCACGATCGCTCATGTCAAAGAGCCGGAAAAAGTTCGCCGAAGTCGCCGACGCGATGGTTTCGACCGGTAGGCCGCGCAGCCGCGCGATCTCCTCGGCGACATAGCGCACGTACGCCGGCTGGTTGGTCTTGCCACGAAAGGGTACCGGCGCGAGATAGGGCGCATCGGTTTCGATCAGCATGCGCTCAAGAGGAACCTTGGCAGCGACCTCCTTGAGTGCGGCAGCGTTCTTAAAGGTGACGATGCCTGAGAATGAAATGTGGAAGCCAAGGTCCATGGCACCCTGCGCCATTTCCCAGCTCTCGGTGAAGCAATGCATCACGCCGCCGGCTTCGCCCGCCTGCTCCTCACGCATGATCGCAAGGGTATCGTCTGCGGCAGCGCGGCTGTGGATCACGAGCGGCTTGCCGCACTGACGCGCTGCGCGAATGTGCGTGCGGAAGCGCGAGCGCTGCCATTCGAGATCGCCCGAGAGACGGTAATAATCGAGCCCGGTTTCCCCGATGGCGACGACCTTGGGCTTTCGCGAAAGCTCGACCAGCATCTCTACGCTGGGCTCGGCCGTGTCCTCGTAATCGGGGTGCACGCCGACGCTGGCGTAGACATTGGCGTGCTCCTCGGCCAGCCGCAACACCGATGGCAGCTCCGGCAGGTTCACACCGATGCACAAAGCGTGCGTCACGTGTTCGCGCTGCATCGCCTCGAGCACTGCAGGCATTTGAGCCGCGAGTTCGGGGAAGTTGATGTGACAGTGGGAGTCGACGAACATGCCAAGGGACCTGCCGGTCCGGGGGCGAGCCGGCCGGATAACGCGCTACCAGCGCGCGCTACATCGTGTGGGTCGGGCGGTTGGAAGCGAGCGTTTCGCCCAGGATCCGCTCGATCGTTGCGCGCGCGGCTGCACCTGTTTCGTCGCGAGTGAACTGCACGCCGATGCCTTGAGTGCGGTTGCCTTGGACGCCGTCGGGAGTGACCCAGACAACCTTGCCCTGCACGGCGATGCGTTGCGGATCATCCATCAGCGAGAGCAGCATGAAAACTTCCTCGCCGAGGTGGTATTGACGGCTGGTGGGAATGAAAATCCCGCCGCCCGCGAGAAACGGCATGTACGCGGCGTACAGCGCAGCCTTTTCGCGAATATTGAGCGACAGCACGCCCGGTCGGGCGACCGTTGTGGGTCCGTTGCTGCCGTTCGAGCGATCGTTTGCCATCCCTTAGCCTTTTGCCGGCGGAGTCGGTCGAGTAAACAAGCTCCGATACTCGAACAACAACGCTTCGGCTACCAGCCGCGCCTGCAGCGGATGCCCGAGCAACGCGCGCTGACGAAGTAGCGTTTGATAATAGCGGAACAGGGGAACGCGCGCCACCCGCCGCCCGAGCTCGGCGAGCGCTTCCCTGTGGCTGGGGTGGAAGCGTGGCGGTCCGCCGCTGGCGACGATCGCGAGATCTGTAGCCCACGTCAGCAGCCAGTACAGCAGGTAACCAAGCTCGCCGCTGCGCTCGTCCCTGGGCAGCGCCTCGAGCCTGGAGCCGATGGCGACGGCGGAAAGCCGCTCAGGGCGCGCCAGCTGCTCAATCAGCGCTTCGCGATCGCGCTGCACTCGCGGGTCTGCCAGCGCAAGCGCAAGCATCGGCGCACCGCCGGCGCGCGCCAGCGCAGCTTCGGGATCGACGACACCCCTGGCGGAAAGCCACGCTGCCGCGATTGCCGTCTCGGGCTCCCGGATTGACAGCCTCATGCAGCGGCTGACGATCGTCGCCGGAAGACGACCGGGTTGGTGGCTCACAAGAAGCAGGAACGTCGCCGGAGGCGGTTCTTCGAGCGTCTTGAGCAGTGCATTCGCGGCCGCCGGGTTGAGCGCCTCCGCCGGAACGATCACTGCCACCTTGGCGACGCGGCGATGACTGGAGAGCTGTGCAAAAGCCGTGAGGTCGCGAATGCGATCGACGCCAATGCTGTCGGCAGGTGTCGCGTTGCCTTCTTCGTCGTAAGTAACCGGCTCGATGAGACGAAGGTCGGGGTGGCTGCCGCTCTGCACCAAGCGGCAGCTTGTGCAGCTGCCGCACGCGTCTCCGTCCGTACGCGGTGTCTCGCAGAGCAGCGCTCGCGCGAGATACTTGGCGAGCTGGCGCTTGCCCAGCCCTTCCCGCCCGCCGATCAAGATTGCATGCGGCCAGAGCGCGCGGCCTGCAAGCATCGCGGTCGCGACGGCGCTTAGCCATGGAGGCAGCGCTTCCCAGGTCGCTCCGGTATCGACAGTGCTCATGACGCGTCGCGGATGAGAGCCTCGAGCTGGTCGCGCACGCTCTGCTGCGGTTGAGTGCTGTCGATCACGCGACAGCGTTGCGGCTCGGCTGCGGCGCGTGCGAGATAAGTGGCGCGCACGCGTTCGAAAAAGGCTGCCTGCTGGCGCTCGAATTTGTCCAGCGTCCGCCCGTCGGCCAACCGCGCCTGTCCGACCGCGGGTGGAACGTCGAGAATGATGGTCAGATCCGGCGCGAACCCGCCGAGCACGATGCGCTCGAGCTCCGCGATCTCACGCATCGGCAGCCCGTGACCGCCACCTTGATACGCGTACGTCGCGTCGGTGAAGCGATCGCAGACGACCCAGACTCCGGCATCCAGCCGTGGCCAGATGTCGCGCTCGCAATGCTCGCGGCGCGCGGCGAACATCAGCAGCGCCTCGGTGAATGGAGCCATCGGATCATGCAACAGAATCTCGCGCAGGCGCTCGCCCAGCGCCGTACCGCCGGGCTCGCGAGTCATCCACACTTCATGGCCCGCGCGCTCGATCAGGGTCTTGAGCCAGGGCAGGTGCGTGCTCTTGCCGGCGCCGTCGATCCCTTCGACGGTAATCAGGCGGCCGTAGCGAGTGGGACTGGGCATCGAACTGCCGCTTTAGCGTCCATTGCGCTGATATTTTGCCACCGCGCGATTGTGATCCGCGAGGTTGGTGGAGAATTCGCTCGACCCATCGCCGCGCGACACGAAGTACAGATACGGTGTCGCCGGAGGATGCAGCACCGCTTCGAGCGAAGCCATGCTTGGCAACGCGATCGGAGTCGGCGGCAAGCCTTCGCGGGTGTAGGTGTTGAATGCCTGGTCGGCGTCGAGATCGCGCTTGTGAAGATTGCCGTCGAAGCGAGGACCCAATCCGTAGATCACCGAAGGATCGGTCTGCAAGCGCATACCCTGCTTGAGCCGGTTGATGAGCACCGCCGCGATCAGTGGCCGGTCGGCGGCACGTCCGGTTTCCTTTTCGACGATCGACGCGAGGATCAGCGCCTGATATGGCGATGCGAGCGGCAGATCAGGCGCCCGCTGTTCCCACGCGGTCGCGAGGCGCCGCTGCATCAGCTTGTGCGCACGCGAAAGGAGCGACGCGTCAGTCGCACCTTTGGCGAAAAAGTAAGTGTCCGGAAAGAACATCCCCTCGGGTTGCGCTTCCGCGGCGCCGATTCGTTGCATGAGCTCAGCATCGGGAAGATCGGAAACTGCCGCTGTCACGCCGCTATCGGCCTTGAGTGCATCGCGCACGTCGCGGAAGGTCCAGCCTTCGACGATGGTGAACGCGCTCTGCGTCATGTCGCCCTGAGTCAGCTTGTCGAGCAAGCCGAGCAGCGTCGTTCCGGCGGGGATTTCGTAGTTGCCGGCCTTGATGTTGCGATCGGCGCCCTTGGCGCGGGCGAGCGCGACCAACACCCAGTCGGCGGGAATGATGCCAGCGCCTCGGAGATCGTGCGCGACCGAACGCAAGGTCGATCCCGACTTGACGTCGAACGCGTAGCCAGCCTGCGCGACGGGAAGCGGATGCCGCGCGGCCCACGCAAACGCAGCGCCTGCCACGGCCAGCACGCATACGAACAACCAGGCGAGAGTACGCAGCACGGATTGCTTCGACAGCGAGGAGAAGGGTGCGGGCGATTATAATGGCTGCATGCGAACGTCGCTCCGCTCGCAAGGTTTTACGCTGGTCGAGGTCCTGGTCGTCATCGTCATCCTTGGCATTCTCGCGGCCCTGGTCGTACCGCGGGTTCTGGAGCGCCCTGACGAAGCGCGAGTGGTTGCCGCAAAGAACGACATCGCGGCGATCATGCAGGCACTCAAGCTGTATCGACTCGATAACGGGCGCTATCCGACCACCGATCAGGGGCTCGCCGCGCTGGTGAGCAAGCCAGCCATGGCGCCAGTGCCGCCGAACTGGAAGCCGAACGGTTATCTCGAGCGTTTGCCCAAGGATCCGTGGGGCAACCCGTATCAATACTTGAATCCGGGCTTGCGTGGCGAGATCGACGTATTCAGCTTCGGAGCCGACGGTCAACCCGGCGGAACCGGATTCGACGCCGACATCGGCTCGTGGGATCTGTGATGTCGCGCCGCACCGCGTGCGGTTTCACCCTTGCGGAAGTGCTGGTCGTGCTGCTGGTAATCGGGATTGCCGCGGGTTTTGCCTACGCTCGCTTCGAAAGCGACCCTCGCCATGATGTCGAGCGCGAGGCGCGCCGCTTTGCAATGGCGCTCGAGCACGCTGCCGCATTGGCGCAATGGCGCAGCCAGACGCTCGGGGTATCGGCCGGCGGTGCGGGATATCGCTTCTGGCGGCGAACGACGAGCACCGAGGGCGACCAGTGGCTTGCGCTCAATGACGACGAGATCCTCGCGCCGCGCGCGTTGCCGGAATCGCTGGTCGCCGTCGCCCGGCAATACGCGGGCAACAGTGTTGCCGCGGATGCCATCCTGCCCCTCGCGGCCAGCGGTCGCAACGAACCCTACGCAATCGAGATCGCCTCGCCGGAATGGCGAGTGCTGCTCATCGCCGACCCCCTGAATCGCGTCTCGGTTTCCGAGCCATTAGCGCGCTAGTCAAGCATCGCGGCTTCACCCTGGTCGAGGTGCTCGTCGCACTGGCGATCCTTGCCGTCGCTCTTGCGGCGGGGTTTCGCAGCGTTGCGCAGAGCGCGGACGGCGCCACCGCGCTCAAGGCGCGCACGCTCGCGTTGTGGGTCGCGCAGAATCGCCTCGCCGCGGCCCAGCTCGAAACACCGACGCCCACTACCGGCGAGCGCAGCGGCAGCGCTGTGCAAGCAGGCGAAGCGTTTTCGTGGCACGAAACCATCGGCGGCACGCCCAATCCCGCGTTCCGCAAAATCGAGATCACCGTCGCCGACGCCGCGGTCCCTGACTACGTGCTGGTCCGACTCGTCGGCTATATCGGCAACCGATGATGCGCCTCCGCGGCTTCACTCTGCTAGAAATCCTGATCGCGATGGCCATCGTCGCCGCCATGGCGGTGCTGGGCTATAGGGCGCTCGCTGCGCTGTCCGACAGCGAGTCGCGGCTGACCGCCGAGTCGATGCGTTGGGGCGAGCTGGACGCGTTCTTTGCGCGCATGGAAGCCGATCTGCGGCAAGCCGTTCCGCGAAGCGCGCGGGTCTCTGCAACGCGCGTACCGGCGTGGCTTGGAACCGTGACGGCTGCCGACGGCAATTCGGTGCTCGAGTTCTCGCGCGCCGGTCCGGAGTTCAACATCGAGCCCAGCAGCGCCGGTCAGCGCCTCGGGTATAGATTGCGTGATGGCGCAGTCGAGGTGCTCTATTGGCCCGGCTACGACCGGCCTCCCGGCCAGGTGCCCACGCCTTATGCGTTGCTGGCCGATGTCGCGCGTTTTCGTCTCTCCTATCTCACGAGCGAGGGCGCATGGGTCGATGCCTGGCCCGTCAACCAGCAACCGGAGCTGCCACGGGCGGTGCGCGTCGAGCTGACTCTGGCGTCAGGCGACGTGATCGAACGATGGCTGGCGCTGCAATGAAGGCTCGAGCAACGGGCGCCGCAATCATCATGGCGATGCTGCTCGCCGCACTGGCGGCAACCATCGCTGCAACGCTGCTCTGGCAACAGCAGCGCTGGTTGAGTGCGCACGAGCACCGCCGCGACCAGGTGCAGGCACAAGCTCTCGCTCTCGCCGGCATACAGTGGGCGCGTCAGATCATTCATGACAACGCCCCCGCAGGACTGCCAGTGCATCTGGGGCAGCCATGGGCGCTGCGCCTGCCGGCGATTCCCATCGAAAACGGCTCGATCGCCGGCTACATTGTCGACGCGCAAAGCCGCATCAACGTGAACAATCTCGCCAACAACACGCTGCAGCCTTCGACCCGCACTGCTCTCGCGCAGCTTTTCACCACGCTCGCGGTGCCGCCCGCGCTGGTCAATGCCATCGGGGATTGGGTCGACGCCGACGATGTGGTCAGCGAGCCCGGCGGCGCAGAAGATGCCTGGTATCTGGCGCAGGGCACGCCGAGCCTCGCAGCCAACGCACCGGTCGAGCGCGTCGACGAACTGCTTGCCGTGCGAGGCGCCGACGCGGTGACGCTGCAAAGGCTGCGACCGTTCCTTTCTGCGGTGGATGCGCCCGCTGCGGTCAATGTCAACACGGCTTCGCCGGAGGTGCTGTCCGCGCTCGTCCCCGGCCTCGATCGTGCCGATGCGCTCGCCCTTACCGCCAAACGAACCCAAACTCCGTTTGTCAGCGTATTTGATTTCAGAGCGCGCCTCGGGCGTCCCGACCTGATCTTCGACGACACATTGGTGGACGTAAAGAGCGCGTGGTTCGAAGTATCGATCGAAGCGCGTCAGGGCGAGACGCTGGCACGCGCCCGCGCCTTGCTCAAGCGTAGCGCGTCCGGCGCCGACTGGCCCTCGGTGGTGTGGCAGACGGTCGAATAGACATCGCAGGTCCGATGGCCCGGTCGAGTAGAATCCGCGGATGACAACGCTGCGGATCCTGGTCGATGCACCGCCCGAGCCGGCACGCGAAAGCGAATGGGCGCTATTCGACGCGTCCAATCGCAATATGCGCACGGGCCGCGGCGCCAGTACGAGCTGGCCCGCAGCAGACGATGTCGAAGCAGTCATCGGCGCCGCACGTGGACGGGTCGTAACAATTTCGCTGCCGCCGGTACCGGCGCAGCGCCTCCCCGCGGCGGCACGCTACGCCCTCGAAGATCAGCTCGCCGGTGCAGCCGACGACAGCCACATCGCGCCGGCGACACAGAGCGCCGATGGCAGCCTTCGCGTCGCCATAATCGAGGACGCGTGGATGCGCTCCTTCGTTGCTGCATCCTTGAAGAGCGGCATTCAGTGGCGCAAGGTCATGCTGGAAAGCGATTTGGCGCAACCTCCACCGGGAGGCTGGTGCTGGTGTGCAGCAGCGGCAGATCAGCCGGGCTTTGTGCGTACCGCCATCGGCGCAACCATCGCAGTGAGTCCGGTGCGCGGTAACAGCCTGCCGGATGAGATCACGGTTGCCCTTGCGGGCAGCCGGGCACAGCGCCCACGCGCCGTGCGCGCCGACATCGCAGGTGCAACCCCGGCGCTCATGGCGCACGCCCGGGAAACGACAGGCGTCGAATTCTCGGCGGGAGCGCCGTGGCGATGGCATGCCGCATCTCCCGCAGCGTTTTCGGCAGCGATTGATTTGCAAAGCGGCGCCTTTGGCACGCTGCCTTCCGCACAGCGCATTGACCTTGTTCGCTGGCTGCGGCCTGCGCTTCTGATCGCCGCCTGCGCGGTCGGTGTCCATGTACTGGCAAGCGTTGGCCAGTGGCTCTGGCTGCACTGGCAATCGTCGGATCTTCGTCGCGACCTCGCTACGGTCGCGCGCACCGCTGCGCCGGATGCACCGGCCGATCTCGCCCCCGCAACGGCGATCGCGCGACGCGATGCGTCGCTCCGCCATAGCGCCGGCCTCGCCGCTGCCGACGATTTCGTGCCGCTACTCGCACGCGCGGCCCCCGTGCTCTCGAGGCTTCCTCCCGGCGCAACGCGATCGCTGCGGTACGCGGACGGTCATGTCGTCGTTGATCTGCAGAAGCTGGACGCAACGCAACTCTCGCGCGTGCAGCAGGATTTGCAGCGCGACGGATTGGTGGCAATCGGCGCACCGACTGCGTCCGGAGCGCGCCTGCGCCTGGGGCTCGATTAGAGGCCTGTCAACGCAATGGCCACAACGCTAAAACCAACAGCAAGCGAAAGATTCGCTCAATGGTGGCAGCTGCGCACCAAGGCCGAGCGAACAGCGCTGGCGCTCGCCTGTGCGATAGTCGTTGGCGCGATCGCATGGTTTGCGCTCTGGCGGCCGCTGGTCGACGACATTGAGCGCACGACGCAGCTCGTCGCTTCACAACGCGCTCTACTCGCGGAAGCACGGCGTCAAGCGGATGACATCGCCAACCTGGCGCGAAGTCCGACGGCGCCGGTGGCACGCGACACGCGAGCCGACCTCGATGCGGCGCTCGCCCGCCAGGGCCTCAAGCCGACTGCGCTTGACCGCCTCGACAACGATCGGCTGCGCGTGACTTTCGATGCCATCGGCTTTGATGCACTGGTGACCCTGGCCGACAACCTGCAGCGCGAGGCAAGACTGCGCGTCGTCGATCTGGCGGCAACCGCTCGAGTCGAGCCGGGACAAGTGCGCGCGGAAGTGACGCTGGCACCGTAGGGACCTCTGAAAAGGTCCCGAATGAGCCGCGTTTCAGAAGTTCCATAGATGCGAACCGGGATCGCGATCGTCGTCGGCGTCCTGTTGTTCGCACTCGCGCTTCTGATCGAGGCGCCCGCCACACTGGTCGACAGATGGCTCGCTGCCGCCTCCCGCGAGCGAGTGCGTCTGGCTGACCTCCGCGGCACGGTATGGAACGGCAGCGGCATGTTGTGGCTAGCACCCGGTTTCGCAGGAGCACGTATCCAGTGGCATCTCGACGCGATGCCATTGTTGTGGGGCGAGGCACGCGGGTCGCTGCGCGCGGAGGACGGGAACAGTCCACGGGCCGTCTTCGCGCTGGCCAACCACGGCTTTGTTCTCCGCGATGTTGAGGTTGCCCTCCCGGCCGATGCGGTTTTGCGTGCCGTTGCGATGCCGCTGGCTTCTGCCGGAGGCACTTTAGGACTTCGCTCCGATGCATTGGCGTTGCGCAGTGATGTGTTCGAGGGACGCGCCGCGCTGCACTGGGATGGCGCGAATCTTCAGGGTCCGATACCCGGAACTCGCATCGGGCTGGGTGATGTACGGCTCGATGTGGTCGGCGACGGTAGGGCTCTGACCGGTACACTGGCTAACGCTGGCGGCGACGTGGACATTTCCGGAACCACAAGCCTCGCCTCCGATGCAATGCTGGCAGAGGTTCTGGTCCGCCCCCGCGCAGGAATCGACGCTGAACGCAGCCGCAGCATCTCAAGCACGCTTGCTCTGCTGGGTCAGCCCGACGCGAAGAACGGCTACCGGTTCGTCTGGTCGGCGCGACTGAAATGAGCCGGAGAAAGCCCCACGCGTCTTCCAGGAACGCACGTCCCCATTCGAAGGGCGTCGGCGCGTCGCTGCCACCTGCAGTGGCCCGCGCAGTGGCAGCGACGCGCATACCCGCGATCGACGCGCTGCGCGGCGGCGCCATCCTGGCGATGATTGCATACCACTTCGCGTTCGATCTGAACTGGTTCGGAGTGTTTCGCGCGGATTTCAACAATGACACGCTGTGGCTCACTCTGCGCGCGTCGATCGTGAGCGCGTTCCTGCTGCTTGTGGGAGTGAGCCTGACCCTCGCCCAGCGTGCCGGAATCAGCGCGCACCGATTCTGGCGGCGCATCGCGCTTATCGTGTTCTGCGCCTTGCTTGTAACTGCGGCGAGCTACTTCGTGTTTCCGAAGACATTCATCACCTTCGGCATTCTGCACTGCATCGCGGTGTCTTCGCTGCTCGCATGGCCGCTGGTGCGCTATCCGCTGGTCGCGCTCATCACCGGTCTTGCCATTGTCCTAATCGGATTACAGGTGCGACTGCCGCTGTTCGATACGCCGTGGCTCAACTGGGTAGGACTGATGACGCACAAGCCTCCGACCGAAGACTACGTCCCTCTCCTGCCCTGGCTCGGCGTTGTGCTGCTCGGAGTCGCCGTCGGAGGTTGGCTGATCCGCAAGGATGCCCATCCTTTGCGACCGCTGTCGCGCTCCTCGCCGCGTTGGCTGAACTGGATGGGGAGGCACAGCCTGCTCATCTACATGGTGCATCAGCCGGTGCTTCTGGGAATGCTGCGCGTGTTGATCCGTTGATCTGCTGATAGCGTGGCGGCGTAGGAGCTCGTCCGGTATACTGCTTAACGCAATAGGCGCGTAGCTCAGCTGGTTAGAGCACCACCTTGACATGGTGGGGGTCGTTGGTTCGAGTCCAATCGCGCCTACCACTCTCCCAAAGCCTGTACGGCGCCAGTGACCCGCGGCCGCGATAAGGCGACGCGGGCTCTCTTCGATCTTGGAACGGTGCCGGGCGTGGATTCCGCGGACGCTAGGACAGTACCCAGTACGTGCAACGATTGTCGTGTGCTGGTAGCATTGTTATCTTGAGATGGCGCGTCGTCGTCCGAGTTTGATCGCGCCGCCATTTCACCCGCCCTGCGCTGGGCCAGACAGGAGTCACGGAAAGGCTTGGGTTATGACACCGCGAACGCGTTCGGAGATTGGCTGACGAAAAAGCGAGTTCGCACGCGGCTGTCATGCGGAAAAGTGCGGCTCGTCCGCACTTTTTTGCTTATGAGGAAGCACCATGCCTGACATCAGATTGCCTGACGGCGCCGTGAGACACTTCGACGCGCCGGTGACCGTCGCCCAGGTCGCTGCGGCGATCGGACCGGGCCTCGCCAAGGCCGCGCTCGCCGGCAAGGTCGACGGCAAAGTTGTCGACACATCCTACGTCGTCGATCGTGACACCAGCCTTGCCATCATCACCGACAAGGATCCCGAAGGGCTCGAGGTCCTGCGTCATTCGGCGGCACACCTGCTCGCCTACGCGGTGAAAGAGCTTTTTCCCGACGCGCAGGTGACCATCGGGCCGGTGATCGAGGACGGCTTCTACTACGACTTTTCCTACAAGCGGCCCTTCACCCCGGAGGATCTTGCCGCGATCGAGGAGAAAATGGCGGAGCTTGCAAAGAAGGATGAGCCGGTGGTGCGCAAGCTGATGCCGCGCGACGAAGCGGTCAAATATTTCGAGTCGCTGGGCGAGCATTACAAGGCAGAGATCATCGCTTCGATCCCGGCGAACGAGGAAATCTCGCTCTACAGCGAAGGCAAGTTCACCGATCTATGCCGCGGCCCGCACGTACCTTCGACCGGCAAGCTTAAGGTCTTCAAGCTCACCAAGCTTGCCGGAGCCTACTGGCGCGGCGATTCGCGCAACGAAATGCTGCAGCGGATCTACGGCACCGCATGGGCGAAAAAAGAGGACCTCGACGCCTATCTACACCGCATCGAAGAAGCCGAGAAGCGTGATCACCGCAGGCTTGGCCGCCAGCTCGATCTGTTCCATTTGCAGGACGAGGCGCCGGGCATGGTCTTCTGGCATCCCAAGGGATGGACGCTGTGGCAGCAGATCGAGCAGCACATGCGGCGGGTCTATCAGAACAACGGCTACCAGGAAGTGCGCGGCCCGATGATCCTCGACCGCAGCCTGTGGGAGCGCTCGGGTCATTGGGAGAACTACAAGGAGCACATGTTCACCACCGAGTCGGAGAAGCGCGACTTCGCCATCAAGCCCATGAACTGCCCGGGGCATGTGCAGATTTTCAACTCCGATCTGCACAGCTACCGCGAGTTGCCGCTGCGCTACGGCGAGTTCGGCTACTGCCATCGCAACGAAGCATCGGGCGCGCTGCACGGCTTGATGCGCGTACGCGCCTTCACCCAGGATGACGGCCATATCTTCTGTAGTCCGGAAGAGATCGAGTCCGAAGTCACAGCGTTCAACAAGCTCGCGCTCGCGGTGTACAAGGATTTCGGCTTCGAGGACATCGCGATCAGACTTTCGCTACGACCGCCCAAGCGCATCGGCTCCGACGAGGTCTGGGATCGCGCCGAGGGCGCGCTGCGCGCAGCGCTCAACGCGTGCAATGTCGAATGGACTGATTTGCCAGGCGACGGCGCATTCTACGGCCCGAAGATCGACTACAGTCTGCGCGACTCTTTAGGCCGCTCGTGGCAGTGCGGGACCATGCAGGTCGACTTCTCCATGCCGGGGCGGCTCGGCGCCGAATACGTGGCCGAGGACAACACGCGCAGAGTTCCGGTGATGCTGCACCGGGCCATCGTCGGATCGCTGGAACGCTTCATCGGCATCCTGATCGAGCACTACGCCGGCGCGCTGCCGCTATGGCTCTCACCGGTGCAGGTGGCGGTGCTGACGATTACGGACCGCCAGGCAGCCTATGCCTCGAAGGTCGCGGCAGATCTGCGCAAGGCCGGATTCCGCGCCATAGATGATTTGCGCAACGAGAAAATAACTTATAAAATTCGAGAACATAGCCTGCAAAAGTTGCCGTACCAGTTGATCTTGGGCGACAAGGAGTTGCAGGCGAGTCAGGTGGCCGTGCGTACCCGTGCCGGCGAGGATCTGGGGGCTATGCCTCTGGATGGCTTCATGCGCCGCCTCGCAGATGAAGTGGCAGCCCGTCGTTGAACGGGCGAGCCGTCGGTTGGGCAGCGGGAGCGCGGCCGATTTTTTGATACTTCGAGGAGACTGGACAATAGCTCAAGACAAAGCGCAGCGGATCAACGGTGAGATCAACGCCCCCGAGGTTCGCTTGATTGGTGCGGAAGGTGAGCAGGTCGGCGTCGTGTCGATCGCGGACGCGATGGCGCGGGCGGAAGCGGCGGAACTGGATCTGGTGGAGATCGCCCCGCTGGCGCAACCCCCGGTTTGCCGGATCATGGATTTCGGCAAGTTCAAATACCGGGAAGCCAAGCGCGCCCACGAAGCGAAGCTCAAGCTCAAGCAGATCCAGGTCAAGGAAGTGAAGTTCCGCCCTGGGACCGACGAAGGCGATTACAAGATCAAGCTCCGGAACCTGATTCGGTTCCTGGGCGAAGGCGACAAGGCGAAAGTAACCCTGCGCTTTCGAGGCCGCGAGATGGCGCACCAGGAGTTCGGCATCCGCCTGCTCGAGCGCGTGCGCGGTGATCTTGAGCCTTACAGCGTCGTCGAACAGTTTCCCAAGCTCGAGGGCCGGCAGATGGTGATGCTGCTGGCTCCGAAGAAGGTGTCAGTAGCGAAACATCATCCAAACAAGCCCGAGGCCGGTAAAACCGCTAAAGCCTCTCCCAAGGAGAGCACCGCCGTGGGCAGCAAATAGGAAAAGTCATGCCCAAGATGAAAACCAAGAGCGGCGCGAAAAAGCGCTTCCGCGTTCGCGGGAGCGGCAGCATCAAGCGCTCGCAGGCGTTCAAGCGCCATATCCTGACCAAGAAGTCGACCAAGAACAAACGGCACCTGCGCGGCCCTACCGGAGTCCACAGCACCAACGCGGACTCGGTCAAAGCCATGCTGCCGTACGCCTGACGGAGCCTCGCCATGCCCAGAGTCAAGCGTGGAGTAACCGCCAAGGCGCGGCACAAAAAAATTCTCGTCCAGGCCAAGGGCTATCGCGGCCGGCGCAGCAACGTCTATCGCATCGCCAAGGAGGCGGTGATGAAGGCGGGGCAATACCAGTACCGCGACCGGCGCGCGAAAAAGCGCGAGTTCCGGGCGCTGTGGATCGCCCGCATCAACGCAGCTGCCCGGGAGATGGGCTTGAGCTACAGCGCGTTCATGAACGGTTTGAAAAAAGCATCGATCGACATCGACCGCAAGGTGCTCGCGGACCTGGCGGTTCACGACAAGGCTGCGTTTAGCAAGATTGCCGAACAGGCCAAAGCCTCTCTGGCCTGACGATCGAAGATCAACGAGGGAGGCGCGCTGGCCTCCCTTTTTTTATTTCCGTCGCCGGTTTCGGTCGGCGAGCAAGCTGTTGGCTGAATGATTGAAATGGCGATGCAG
>Ga0126381_100001485_pt1 | contig 25188 bp, 19 predicted proteins | sample PanSoiMetPlot_28_FD_96465 | JGI IMG/M metagenome (GOLD analysis project Ga0126381, IMG submission 96465) | Tropical forest soil microbial communities from Panama - MetaG Plot_28 | ecosystem: Environmental > Terrestrial > Soil > Tropical forest > Bulk soil | place: Panama | collected 2016-02-17 | reverse complement strand
GAGGGCGCTGGTCGCGCCCGGCCAGTGACTGGCGCCGCCGCGGAACATGTGCAGCAGCGAGTGCGCGCTGACGGCCACGATCCGGCGGCTGGCCGGAAGCTGCCGGAGCAGCAGGTCAACCCGGCGCTGGCGTCCACCGCGGTGGGCGTGGTCCCGCACCGGGCGGCCGGGATGGCCTCGGGCATCAACAGCACGTTCCGCCAGGTAGGGGTGGCCACGGGGATTGCCGTGTTCGGCACCCTGCTCGCCGCCCGGGTGGGACGCCGCCCCCTCGCGCAGGTTCCCCGGGCCGTGTTCGTCAGCGGGCTGAACGAGATCCTCGTGGTGAGCGGCGTCGGCGCCCTGGTCGCGGCGGTCGCGGCGCTGGCCCTGATCCGCGCCCGGGACTTCGCGCTCCCGGCCGCCCCGCCCGACCTGGCCCAGAACCAGGATCATCTGGACCCCTCACGGATCCGGTGATCATCGGGTCTGCGGGCCGGGCCGGGAGGGGAGCGCTGCCTAGGGCTGGGGGACGCCGAGGCCCTTGGCGCCCGGGCCGGACTGGACCAGGTCCAGGCCGCTGCGCCCGATCCACTCCAGCGCCACGCCGGCCCGGTGCACCTTCTCCCGCGCGATCGCGGCCGCGTCGCCGGCCAGGTGCAGGCCGCTCGGGTAGAGCGGCCGCGCGTTGCGCAGCCCGAACTTGACGTACATGGGCGCGGCCGCCGCGATCAGGTCGGCCGCCTCGTGGCCCCGGACCACGCCGCCCAGTGAGTCGGGTGCCTCCACGTACAGGTCGATCGGGACCGACGCCGCGGCGCGCATCTCGGCGAGCTGGCCCAGCGTGATATCGGAGGGCACGTTGACCGTCGAGGCGCCCAGCTGCTCCAGCTGGCGCAGGCTGACCGGGTTGGACGGGGCCAGCACCGCCGACACCTTCCAGACGACCGACTCCGGGATCTGGCCGGCGGCCTGGTCCTCGGCGAGCAGCTGCAGCAGGCCGGCGTCGCCCACCAGGAAGCCGCGGATGCCCTGGTCGACGGCGCGCAGCACGTCGTCGACCGCGTACCTGAGCTGCCGGGCGCCGCGGAGCCTGCCCGCGAGCGCCGGGCCGTCGGCGGCCTGGGCGGACCGGCCGGTGTCCCATTCCTCCCGCGGGCCGACGAACAGCGAGACCTCGATCCCGTGGTCCGCGCCGATCCGCGCCATCTCCGCGAGCTCGGCCCGGGCCAGCAGCATCGCGCCGCTGCCCTGCGACACGCGGTTGACGGTGACGCCGGCCGCGACCGCCGCCTCGACGGCGGCCAGGAACACCGCAGGCCCCTCGACGCTCGGAATCTCGATCCTGAAGTGGGCGCCGTCCGGGAACCTCGCCGGGCTCGCGGCCGGCGCCGGCTCGGGCACGATCCCGTACCGCGCGAGGAGCTCGGCTCCGGTCATGCCCCGCCGCCCTTCTGGAGTTCCGGCCCGCGTTTTTAACATTGTGCAACGCACCCACCCCTGGCAGGCAAGGAAGCAACGATGACGTTCACCAGCGTGAATCCGCATGACCCGGCCGACGTGATCGGCGAGTGGGAGGCCGCGGGCGAGCGCGAGGTCGCGGCCGTGGTCGAGCGCGCCCGCCAGGGCGCGGACGCCTGGCGCCGGACCCCGGCGGCGGCCCGCGCGGCCGCGCTCACCGCCGCGGCGGCCGCCGTGGAGCAGCGGGCCGCGGAGGTCACCGCGCTCGCCGTCCGCGAGGTGGGCAAGCCGGTCACCGAGGCACGCGCCGAAGTGGCCCGGGCGGTGTCGATCCTGCGCTACAACGCCCAGCTCGCGCTGCTTCCCGACGGCGAGACGCTGCCCGCCGCCGTCCCGGACGCGCTGCTGATGGCCCGCCGCCGGCCGGTCGGGATCGCCGCGCTGGTCACGCCGTGGAACTTCCCGGTGGCGATCCCGCTCTGGAAGGCCGCCCCCAGCCTGGCCTACGGCAACGCGACCGTGCTGAAGCCGTCGAGCGCCGCGGCGGCCACCGCGTTGCTGCTGCACGAGATCATCGCCCCGGCCCTGCCCGAGGGCGTCTTCCAGGTGCTGCTCGGCGGGGCCGAGGCCGTGCGCCGGCTGGCCGGGCATCCGGACGTCGCCGCGGTGTCGTTCACCGGCTCGGTGCCCGTGGGCCAGGACCTCGCGCGCCGCGTCGCCGCCCGGGGCGGCCGGATGCAGGCGGAGATGGGCGGCCAGAACCCCTCGGTCGTGCTGGCCGACGCCGACCTGGACCAGGCGGCGGCGGCGATCGCCTACGCGGCGATGGGTTACGCGGGGCAGAAATGCACCGCCACGAGCCGCGTGATCGTCGACCAGGCGGTGTACGCCGACTTCCGCGACCGCCTGGCCGCAGCCGTTACGCGGCTGCAGGTCATCGATCCCGCGGCCGAGGCCACCCTGGTCGGCCCGGTGATCGATGAGGGGTCGCGGTCGGCCGCCCTGGCCGCGGTGGCCGCCTCCGGCGGGCGGATCATCACGGGCGGCGGGCCGCTGGATGCCCCCGGGTACTACCTGGCGCCCACGCTGGTCGAGCTGGACCGCCCCGCGGGCCCGCTGGCCAGCGAGGAGGTCTTCGCGCCGGTGGCCGCGGTGCTCAGCGCCGGCTCGGCGGAGCAGGCGGTCGAGATCGCCAACACGGTGCGGTTCGGGCTGGTCGCCGCGGTCTTCACCACCGACCTCGGCCGGGCGCTCCGGCTGACCGGCCAGCTCGAGGCCGGGATGATCAGGGTCAACGCCCCGACCTCCGGCGTGGACTTCCACGCGCCGTTCGGCGGGGCCAAGGAGTCCAGCTACGGCCCGCGGGAGCAGGGCCTGGCCGCGCGCGATTTCTACACCGAGTCGCAGACCGTGCTGATCATGCCCTGACCCGGGATGATCAGGCCCGGGCCGCCGCCAGCACGGCAAACCCCCAGTTCAACATGCGCCTGGCGGCGGTGAACGGGGCCATGGGATCGGTACCGGAGCTGTCGAGCACCACGCCGATCAGGGTACGGCCGTGCCGCCGGGCCTCGAACAGCAAGCTGTACCCGGCGCCGTGGGTGAACCCGGTCTTGATGCCGAAGGCGCCCGCGTACGAGCCGAGCAGCTGGTTCGTGTTCTTCCAGAAATAGGCGTGGTGCTGCGGCGTGGGGGCCAGGTAGTGCGTGCGCTGGGCGACGATCTCACGGAAGGCGGCCAGCCGCATGGCCGCCCGGCCCAGGATGATCAGGTCCCCGGGCGTGGAGTAGGTGGTGTGCTCGGTCGGCCACGGCAGCCCGTCGAAGTTGGCGAAGTGAGTGTGCCGCAGGCCCAGCGCCTGTGCCGCGGCGTTCATTTTCCGCACGAAGGCGCGCCAGCCGGGCCCGTAGGCGCCGGCCAGGGCGAAGGCGGCGTCGTTGCCGGAAGGCAGGAGCATGCCCTCGAGCAGCTGGTGCGCGGTGAGGACATCCCCGGCGCGCAGGCCCGCGCTGCTTCCGTCGTGCTCCAGCACGTAGGTGACCACCGCCTGGGAGACCCTGACCTTCCGGGTCAGGTCGCCGGCGCGGATGACTATGAGCGCGGTCATGACCTTGGTGATGCTGGCCATCGGCCGCTCGGTGTTCAGGCCGCGGCTCCACAGCCGCCGTCCCGTCGCCGCGTTCACCAGGTCGGCGCCTGCGGCGCTCACCCAGGCCGGGGCGCCGGCCGCGACCGCCGACGGCTGCGCGGCCGCGACCGGGCGGGCCTGTGCGGCGAGCCGCACGGTGGCGGCTTGCGCCGGGGCGAGCAGGGCGGACCAGGCCAGCCCCGTGGCCACGAGGCCGCCGGCGACGGCCGCCAGCCGGGGCCTGGCGATCAGCAGACGTTGCGGGCGCACGGACACTCCAGCACGCGGGAGGCGGACCGCGTCTTGGTGATCGTAATACCGCGCAGGCCGGTCCGGGGAGAGGCTGGCCGGCCCGGCCAGGCAGGCCCGGACATGCCGGGCGACGGCCGGCTCGCTCCGGGCCCGGCGAGCCGGTCAGAACTCGGCCCTGAGCCTTTCGATCTCGCGGGTCCGCTCGCGCAGCTGCGCATAGGCGGGCCGCTCGCGAATGCGGGCCAGGGCCCAGCGGACGGCGTCGGCCCGGTTGGCCGCGATGCCCGCGGTGATCAGCGTGTCCACGGTTTCCAGGTCGGCGGGCCCGAGGCGGGCCATCACCGGGGTGAGCTCGTCCCGGCCGGAGCGGCGCTCGCCGGGAGCGGGATCGCCCGGGGCCAGCCGCATCATGAACCGGCGGTGGTCCCGGCCGCCGGGCTCGTCCCGGATCACGAGGATCCGCCGGGCCTCTGGCACCCGCTCCAGCAGCTCGCGCCGGAACTCGGTCAGCTCCGGGCCGTGGGCCTGCTCGAACGTGTGCGGGGTCCGTTCCGGCCCGTCTGGGCCTTCCTCGAGCGTCAGGGTTATCCGGATCACCACCTCGCCCGGCTCGACGACCGGATCGTCGCCGTGCTCCAGCAGGCTGATCTGCTGCACCGCGCCGGGGAAGCGCTGGTTCGCCTCAATCGCCAGTTCTTGCTCGATGCGCTCCCTGGCTGCCTGATCCATGGCCGCCCTCCGCTCCCGGTATTACTGAAGAAACTAGAGTAACACTCTGGCATGTTTTGAGAAATAGTTACTCAAGGAACCCTTGAACGCCGGTTCCCGGATACGTCCGCGGCCCACGGCGCGAGCTGCGCTGACGCGGAGCCCCGGCCGGGTCACCAGCCGGACGGCAGCGGCATTCCCTCGGTGTAGCCGGCTGCGCCCTGCACCCCGACGATCGCCCGCTCGTGCAGCTCGTCCAGGTCGCTGGCTCCCGCGTAGGTGCAGGCGCTGCGCAGCCCGGCCGTGATCGAGTCGATCAGGTCCTCCACGCCGGGGCGCTGCGGGTCCAGGTACATCCGCGAGCTGGAGATGCCTTCTTCGAACAGTTCCTTGCGCGCCCGGTCGAACGGCGAGTCGGCGGCCGCGCGCAACCGCACCGCCCGGGCCGAGGCCATGCCGAAGCTCTCCTTGTACTGCCGGCCGTCGGCGTCACGGAACACGTCACCGGGCGACTCGCAGGTGCCGGCGAACCAGGACCCGATCATGACATTGGAGGCGCCGGCCGCGAGCGCGAGCGCGACATCCCTCGGGTAGCGCACGCCGCCGTCGGCCCACACGTGGGCACCGAGCCGCCGGGCCTCGGCGGAGCACTCCAGGACCGCGCTGAACTGAGGCCGGCCGACGCCGGTCATCATCCGGGTGGTACACATGGCGCCGGGACCGACGCCGACCTTGACGATGTCGGCGCCGGCCTCGACCAGGTCGGCGACGCCCGCCGCGGTCACCACGTTGCCCGCCACCACCGGCACCGAGGGCGAGACATCCCGGACCGCGCGCAGCACGTGGATCATCTTGTCCTGGTGGCCGTGGGCGGTGTCGACCACCAGCAGGTCCGCGCCCGCGTCCAGCAGCAGCTTGGCCTTGCCCGCGACGTCGCCGTTGATGCCGAGGGCGGCCCCGATCCGCAGCCGCCCGCGGCGGTCGGTGGCCGGCTGGTACAGGGTCGCGCGCAGCGCGCCGGTGCGCGTCAGGATCCCCACGCAGCGGCCGGCGGCGTCCACCACGGGAGCCAGCCGGTGCCTGCCGCCGTGCAGGAGCGCGAACGCGTGCTCCGGGTCGGTCCCCGCGGGCAGGGTGAGCACCTCGGTGGACATGACCTGGCGCAGCTGGGTGAACCGGTCCACGCCATGGCAGTCGGACTCGGTGACCACCCCGACCGGGTACCCGTCCTCGATCACGATCACCGCGCCGTGCGCCCGCTTGGGCAGCAGGCTGAGCGCGTGCCCGGTGGTCGCTTCCGGGCCTAGCGTCAGCGGCGTGTCATGCACCAGGTCGCGGTGCTTGACCCAGGACACCACCTCGGAGACCACGTCCACCGGGATGTCCTGCGGGAGCACGGCCAGGCCGCCGCGGCGGGCCACGGTCTCGGCCATCCGCCGCCCGGCGACCGCGGTCATGTTGGCCACGACCACCGGGATCGTGGTGCCGCTGCCGTCGCCGGTGGCCAGGCTCACGTCGAGCCGGGAGGCCACCGCGGACCGGCTCGGCACCAGGAACACGTCGCTGTAGGCCAGGTCGTGGGGCGGGAGCTGCTCAGTAAGGAATCGCACGTCACCGATTCTGCCCCCGGCCGGCGGGTGCGCGATCCCGCGGGATATCAGGGACGCCGCCCGGCCCGGGCTACGCGGAGTGGAACGCCGCGTAGATGATGGCGCTGATCCGGTCCACCATCTCTTCCCTCGGCAGCCCGACCTCGACGCTGAACAGGTAGTTGACCCGTTCCAGCATCATGAGGCAGGCCACGGCGGTCAGTTCGGCGTGCTCGGGGACGCCGGCTTCCTGGCCCGACGCGCGCCGGGCCGCCGAGGCGGCGGTCATGCCCTGCGTGATGGCCTCGGCGATGCGGAAGAACAACTGCAGCCCTTCGCCGTAGACCTCCTCGCTGACCACGTCCGCCGTGCTCAGGATCCGGATCACGCTGGCGTGGGCCGCGTAGGTGTCGCAGAACTTGCTGACCCAGGCGCGCAGCGCCTCCCGGCCGGCGTCGTTGCGGGTCACCACGGGGAAGTCCCCGGTGATGATCTCCATGTCGTGCAGCGCGTCCCGCAGCAGCGTCCTGAACAGGTCGTCCTTGCTCGAGAAGTAGAGGTAGAACGTGCCGTGCGAGGTCTTCGCCCGGCGGACCACATCGTCGACCCGCACCGCCTGGAAGCCGCGCTCGTCGAATTCGGCCAGGCCGGCCTCGAGCAGCTTGCGCACCGTCTGGCGGCCCTGGCGGCCAAGCTCGCGTTCCTGGGCGGGCGCGCCGCCGCCCAGCGACGGCCGTATACCGGACGCTCCGCCGTCTGGGCGGCCCAGCGCCGGCGCTACCTTTCCGTCCACTGCCGCATCCTGCCGCGGGGCGCCATCCGGTGCGGTCCTCTCCTGCACGGCTCCCTCAAGCCTGGTCCCTCCTGTGCAGTCCCTTCATCCGCGGCACCTTTGCGCGCGGTCGGTCCGGGTGCGGACCGCGGGCGGCTTCCGGGTCATGTCGCGAGACTAGTCCCGACGCGCGGCCGACCACGTCGATTTTCCGCGGCCGTCACGGACCGAGTACCTGAGTCAGGTAAGCGTTCCCGAACCGGCGCTCGGGGTCGAGCTCATCGCGCAGCGCGACGAAGTCTCCGTGCTTAGGGTACGCCTGACGCAGGTAGTCCGCGCTTCTGGTGTGCATCTTGCCCCAGTGTGGGCGCCCGCCGGCGGCGGTCATCACGGCCTCCGTATCGCGGAAGTACTCGCGGTGCGGCGAGGCGTGGAAGACGTGGAACGCGATGTACGCGCTGTCGCGGCGGTAGGCGGTGGACAGCCAGGGGTCATCGCCGGGGGTGACCCGGACCTCGATCGGGAAGCCGATCCGCCAGTCCCGCCGCGCGAACAGCGCCCGGACCTCGGCGAGCACGTCAGCCATGGACTCGCGCGGGATCGCGTACTCCTGCTCCTTGAACCGGACCCGCCGCGGGCTGGTGAACACCCGGTAGGCGGCGTCGACATAGGTCCGCGAGCCCAGGGCCTTCCCGGCCGCGGCGTTTAGCGGCTTGATCACCGCGGGGACCGTGTGCCCGAGTCGGCAGATCGCTCCGAATACGGTATTGGACAGGAACTCGTCGTCGAGCAGGTAGCGCATCCGGGACAGCGGCCGCGCCGGTCCCGCCGACCGGTTGTTCCGCTTGGTCAGGCAGCCCTCGGTGTGCGGGAACCAGAAGAACTCGAAGTGCTCGTTCTCCGAGGTCAGCTCGTCCAGCCGGGCGGTGACCTCGGACCATCGCATCGGCTCCTCGCGGGCCTCGAGCAAGAACGCGGGCACCACCCGGAACGTCACGGCCGTCAGGATCCCGAGCGCGCCCAGCCCGACCCGCGCCGCGTCGAAGAGCCCCGGGGGGGAACCGGCGGGCGAGTCCGCCGAACAGGTCACGATCGTCCCGTCGGCCAGGACCAGTTCCAGGCCGGCCACCTGGGCCGCCATGCCGCCGACGTCGCGGCCGGTGCCGTGGGTGCCGGTCTGGATCGCCCCGGCTACCGTCTGAACCTGGATGTCGCCCATGTTGGCCAGGGACAGCCCGCGGGCCAGCAGCTCGGCGTTGAGCACCCGCAGCGGGCAGCCCGCCTCGGCGGTGGCCAGCCCCGCGGCCGCGTCCACCGACCTGACGCGGGCCAGCGCGCCGGGATGGAGCAGCACCCCGTCGGTGACCGCGGCCGGGGTGAACGAATGCCCGGTGCCGGCCATCCGCACGGTCAGCCCGTCCGCGGCCGCCTTGCGGACCTCATCGGCCACTTCCCCGGCCGAGCGCGGCCTGGCCATCCGGCGCGGCCGCGCCGACTCGTTGCCCGCCCAGTTCCGCCACGTGGCGCCGCCGCGGCCGGCGGCCCGGTCACTAACCTGCATCGGCTCATTGAACTCTCTTCATCCGTCGATTTCACGCTCAGGGCCCTCGGGGAGGATGAAAGGGGTTCATTCGGCCGGCCGCGGCACCGGGCGCAGCCTGCGCAGGCCCAGCAAGCACACGGCCACGGCCGTCGCGCCGCAGCCCGCGGCGAACCCGTAGCCCCAGCGCGCCCCGCCCGCGTCGATGACGTGCCCGGCCACGGCCGACCCGGCCGCCAGGCCGATCGCGATCGAGGAACTGAGCCAGGCCAGAGCCTCGGTCCGCCGCCCGGTCGGTGCCTGCTGCTCGATCAGGCTGAAACCGGCGATGAAGGTCGGCGAGATGGCCAGGCCGGAGCAGAAGATGACCAGGGCGAGCACGATCAGCCCCGGCAGGGCCCAGAACGTCGCGGTCCCGGCGGCGACCACGCACAGCGTGACCGCAAACCTGCGGTGCACCGGGGCGTGCCAGGTCCGGGACCCGTAGCAGAGGCCGCCGACGGCACTGCCCAGCGCGTACGCGCCGAGGATGAACCCGGCCAGCGGCTTGTGCCCGCGGGACTGCGCGAAGGCCACGGTGGACAGGTCGATCGCGGCGAACATCGCGCCCATGCAGAGATAGACGGGCGCCATCGTGATCAGCCCGGGCGCCGGAACGGCGGATCCCCGGGCGACCGCGGAGCCGGCCGGGGCGCGCGGTCGCGCGCTTTCCGCGGGCGGCTCGGTGCGGCGCTGCGCGGCGAACAGCAGGGTCCCGGTCACGCAGGCCACCGCGGCCACCGCGACCCCGGCGGCGGGGTAGACCTCGGTGGCGAGCAGCGTGACCACGGCCGGCCCGATGACGAAGATCGCCTCATCGGCGACCGACTCGAGCGAGAACGCGGTGTGCAGCAGCGGCGAGTCGCCGAGCAGCGCACTCCAGCGGGCCCGCACCATGGAGCCCAGCGAGGGCATGGACGCCCCGGCCAGCCCGCCCGTGATCACGAGGGCCCAGACCGGGGCGCGCCACTGCGCGCAGCCGGTGAGGGCCGCGGTGCTGGCGGCGAAGAACACGGCCAGCGGGCGCAGCACGCGGCCCTGCCCCCATCGGTCGGCGAGCCGGGCGGCGAACGGCGAGCAGAGCGCGTAGCCGACCGCGCCGGCCGCGGCCACGATCCCGGCCAGCCCGTACTGGCCGGTGACCGACGCGATCAGCAGGATCGTGCCCAGGCCGAACATGGACATCGGCATCCGGCCCACGAAGCCCGCGGCGGAGAACCGCAGCGCGCCCGGCCGGGCGAGCACCTCGAGGAACGGGTTGCCGTGCTGCTGGCCTCGCTCCCTGACCTGCGCCACGATCCCGGCAACCTCCGCCTTGAACCTATCCCAGGCGCGGCCGCGTTCCTTCTGCAGTCCCGCCGTGCCGGCCGGAGTCAGGCCTGGCGCGTCTACAAAACAGCCGGAGACCGGGTTAGGGTAGATCGCGATGATGGGACGGTTGCTCGGGCGGCTATTAAGCCGCCACAGGGGGGCACGCACCGCCGCTTCCCGTTCGCACGCGCTCGCGCTCCGCGGCGTGGCGGGCTGCGGTGCGTTCGTGCTGCTCGGCACCGGGGCGTTCGGCAGGCTCCCGATTCCCCCGTCCAGCGAGTCAAGCCACGCCCGGCCGGCCGCGGCGGCGAACGCCGCCTCGTTCCGGCAGATCATCCTGCCTGATCTGCTGATCGTGGCCCCGTCCGGGCTGACCGGGACGCAGCTGACCGCGCTGAGCAAGATCACCGGCGTCCGGAACATGATCGCGTTCGATGGCGCGGAGATCAAGGCCGGCCCCAAGCCGGTCAGCGTCATCGGTGTCGACCCGTCCCAGATCCGGTCCTGGGTACCGCTGCAGACCGCCTCGGACCAGCCGTTCTGGACGGCGCTGGCGGGCGGGCAGTTCGTCGCCTCCCCGGCCGCGCGCCGCTCGCTGGGCCTGCGCCGCGGGACCAGCTACCAGCTGACCGGAAGCACCCGTCAGGCGGTGACGTTCGGCGCCGCGGCCTCGCTCGGCATCGGCGGCGTCGACCTGCTCGTGAACACCCAGCTCTCCCGCGAGCTCGGCCTGGTGCACCGGGTCGCGGCCCTGATCAGCGCGCCCGGCACCGGCCTGGACGCGCTGACGGCTAAGGTCAGGGCGGTGCTCGGGCCCTCGGGCAAGATCGTCAACCTGCGCCAGCAGCAGCTGCCGGCGACGCCGGCCGCGCCACCCGCGCCGGCCGCGCCGGCCACGTCCGGCCAGCTGCCCACGACCTACCTGCAGCTGTTCCAGGAGTCCGCCGCCCGGTACTGCCCGGGGCTGTCCTGGACGGTGCTCGCCGCGATCGGCCAGATCGAGAGCGGCGACGGCACGAACGTGGGCCCGTCCCCGGCCGGGGCGCTCGGGCCGATGCAGTTCCTGCCGGCGACCTGGGAAGTCTGGGGCATCGACGGGTTCGGCCAGGCCGGCCCGCCGGACATCATGAACCCGTATGACGCCGTGCCGTCGGCCGCCCGGATGCTGTGCGCCGACGGGGCCGCCTCGGGCGGCAACGGCCTGGCCGCCGCGATCTTCGACTACAACCGCGCCACCTGGTACGTGAACGAGGTGCTCGCGCTCGCCGCCGAGTACGCGCGGGACTTCCCCTGACCTGACCTGACCTGACCTGACCTGACCTGGCCTGGCTGCCTCGCACCGCCTGGTTGGATGGTGACATGTCCGCGTACGACGCCTTCCTGCTCGTGTCCTTCGGCGGCCCCGAGGGCCGCGATGACGTGATCCCGTTCCTGGAGAACGTCACCCGGGGCCGCGGGGTGCCGCGGGACCGGCTGGAGCAGGTGGCCGAGCACTACTACCGGTTCGGCGGGGTCAGCCCGATCAATCAGCAGTGCCGCGACCTGCTCGCCGCGGTCGAGAAGGATTTCGCGGCCAGCGGCATCGACCTGCCCGTCTACTGGGGCAACCGGAACTGGGATCCGCTGCTGACCGACACCGTGGCCGCCATGGCCGCCGACGGCAGGCGGCACGCGATCGCGTTCGTGACGTCGGCCTACAGTTCCTACTCGAGCTGCCGGCAGTACCTGGAGAACATCGAGCGGGCCCGGGCCGGGGCGGGACCGGCCGCCCCGCGGATCGACAAGCTGCGCCCGTACTTCAACCACCCTGGGTTTGTGGAGCCCCTGGCCGAGGCGGTACGCCGGGCCGCGGAAACCCTGCCGCGGTCCGTTATGGATGATCTCGACCTGGTCTTCACCGCGCATAGCATTCCCGAGGCCATGGCCGCCGCCAGCGGGCCCGGCGGGGATGCGTATCCCCGGCAGCTCGCGGAGGCGGCCCGGCTGGTCGCCGGGCGGGCCGGCCTCGGACGATCATGGCGGCTGGCCTACCAGAGCCGCAGCGGCCCGCCGTCGGTGCCCTGGCTCGGCCCCGACGTCAACGACTGCCTGGCCGAGCTGGCCGCGGCCGGCTCCCGGGGCGTGGTGCTAGTCCCGGTCGGGTTCGTCTCGGATCACCTCGAGGTCGCCTACGACCTGGACGTCGAGGCGGCGCGGCTCGCCGCGCGGCTGGGCCTGCCGCTGGCGCGCGCGGCGACCCCCGGCACGGACCCCCGGTTCGTCGCGATGATCACTGAGCTGGTGGCCGAGCGGCTCAGCGGGCAGCCGCCGCGGGCGCTCGGTGACCTCGGGCCGTCCCTGGACGTCTGCGGCAGCGGCTGTTGCGGAGCAGGTGCCGCCCGCCCCGGGGCCTCGCGGTGACCGAGCCCCGCGGATCCCCGGCCGACCTGCTGGAGCTGGCCACCTCGGTGGCCGTGGCGGCGGGGCGGCTGCTGCTCGGCCGCGGCGGCCGCCCCGAGGTCGTGGCCACCAAGTCAAGCCCGACCGACGTGGTGACCGAGGCGGACCGGACCGCGGAGGCACTGATCAGGGACCTGATCGGCGCGGCCCGGCCCGGTGACCGGATCCTCGGCGAGGAGGGCGGCGAGACCGGTGGCGCGGGCGGGGAGGGCGCGGGCCGGGAGGGCGCGGGCGGCGCGGGCGGGTGGAGCAGAGTGCGCTGGATCGTGGACCCGCTGGACGGCACGGTCAACTACCTGTACGGGCTGCCCGACTGGGCGGTGAGCATCGCCGCGGAGGCGGACGGCACGGTGGTGGCCGGGGCGGTGTTCGTGCCGCCGCGCGATGAGCTGTTCAGCGCCGCGCTCGGCGGGGGCGCCTGGCTGAGCCGGGGGGCCCTGGACTGGCGGGGCGAGGATGCGCCGCAGCCGGTCAGGCTGGCCTGTAACACCGGCGTGCCGCTCGACCGGGCGCTCGTGGCGACCGGCTTCGGGTATGAGGCCGGCCGGCGCCTGATCCAGGGCGAGGTGCTGCAGGGCGTGCTGCCCAGGGTGCGGGACATCCGGCGCGGCGGGTCGGCCGCCGTTGACCTGTGCTCGCTGGCCTCGGGCAGCGTTGACGCCTACTACGAGCGCGGCGTCAACCTCTGGGACATCGCGGCGGGCGGGCTGATCGCGGCCGAGGCCGGCGCCCAGGTCACCGGGCTGCACGGCCGGCCCGCTAGCTCGTCGATGACGGTCGCGGCCGCGCCCCCGCTGCTCGGCGAGCTGCGCGACCTGCTGGCCAGCCTGGATCCGGAGCGGGACGGCTGACCGCCGGGCCCAGCGGGGCTACGGCTTCTTCAGGGTCCCCGTGGCCATCGGCCCCTGCTTCCCCCGGAAACTGAACTGCAGGGTGTTCCCCGGGCCCGGGCTCACGGTGACCACGCCTCCCGAGCACGGGCCCTTGACGATGACCTGGTCCAGCTTCAGGCGGCCAGCGGACTGGGACACCGGGACGAGGTCGCCCGCGCAGGAAAAGGACGTACCCGAATAGTGCACAGATCCCGAGTTGGCGCCGGGCGCCAGGTTCACCTGGACCTGGAACACGTCGGCCGGGTTGGTCTGGCTCACCTGGCCCGACCAGGTCCCGGCCAGGGCGGCGGGGACCTCGGCCGCCGGCGTCGGCAGCCTCAGCGCGCTGGCGCTGGGCGCGGCGCCAGACGGCCCGTCCGGCGGGGGCGGCTTCGCCGCGCCGGGCGAGCGGCTGCCCTGGCCCTGCACGAAGAGGAAGACCGCGGCGATCGCCACGATGCAGGCGGCGACCCCGCCCGCCCACCAGGCGGCCGCAGCCCGGCGCTTCCTGGCCCGGGGCGTATCCGGGTCCGCGGCCGGGGTCGCCAGAGGCCGCACCGAGACGCGTGCCGCGCGCCGGGAACCCTCGCCGAGCACTCCCGCGGGCGGATGGTCGTCGCCGAGCAGCTGCAGGAGCAGGGAGCGGGCGGACGGATGGTCGGCGTGGTTCGCGGACATGCACTGGACGGCGAGCGTGCGCAGCGGCTCGGGCAGCAGGTCCAGGTCTTCGGGATCCTCGGGGTCCGCGGTCCCGCCCGCCGCCGCGTACAGCATCGTGTGAACCCAGGCGCGCAGGTCAGCGGCGGGAGTGGCGATGCCGTACGGCGGGGTTATCCCGAACCCCACCACCCGCGGGCCCTCCGCGCCGAGCACGACATGCTCGGGCCCGAAGTCCCCGTGGACCAGCCCGGCCTGGTGGATGGCGGCCAGCCCGGTCGCGGTCCCGATGGCCAGCGCCAGCAGGTCGCGGCCCTCCCACGGCCCTTGCTCGGTCACGAACTCCTTGAGCGAAGGCCCGGGCACGTACTCGCTGACCAGGAAGGCATGGCCGCTCTCGAATCCGGCCCCCAGGAACTGCGCCGCGCAGAACGGCGCGACCCGGCACGCCGCCTTCGCCTCGGCGGCGAACCGGTCCCGCTCCGCGCCATCGCCGGTCCAGTCGACCTTGAGCAGCCGGACGGCTACCTCTCCGCCTTCGGGGGAGCGGCCGAGGTAGAGCGGGCCGTCGTTGGGCATCCCCGCGAAACCTTCCGCGGCGCCGCCGAGGTAGGCCGAGCCGTCAGGCATCCCCGCGATCCGCCCGGCCAGCCGGTACCGGCCGACGCGCTTCGGGTCGCCGGCATGCAGCGGCGTGACGTGGGGCATGACTCGTCTCCGCGAGGTCATTGCAGGCAGACGCGTTGCGAGGTTTGTACCATACGCACTTTGCCCCTGCTAGTGGTTCTGATCAAGCAAGTTATCTGCGGAGATTTTAGGGGGAATGCCTTGTGTTATGCGATGTTGGGACCGGCTCCGGACGCGACACGAACCGCCAGCGAGGCGTCGTACGTGTACCAGGTGCCGGCCCGTGACAGAATTCTCCGCCGGATTCGGGCACAACTGAGGCTTCCCGAGCGTTACACCCGCGCGATAGGTGAAGAAGATGGAGGGTAAGGGCCCACATGGCTACGGACTATGACAGCCCCAGGAAGACCGACGACGAGCTCACCGAGGACAGCCTGCAGGAGCTTCAGGCCCGCCGGATGGACAAGTCGTCGACCGCGATCGACATCGACCCCGACGAGGTGGCCGAGTCGCTTGAGCTGCCAGGGGCGGATCTGTCCAATGAGGAACTCTCGTTCCGCGTGATCCCGCGCCAGGCTGACGAGTTCACCTGCTCAAGCTGCTTCCTCGTGCACCACAGGAGCCAGCTCGCGGAGACCAAGGGCGGGCGGCTCGTCTGCCGGGAGTGCGCGGCCTAAGGCCGGCCAGGCGCTGCGATGCCTGGGCCAGCCAGGCCGCGTGACGTGCACGACGCCGTGCACGGTTGCTGGCGTGCGCCGCGGGTCGGCCTGGACGCCGCCGCCCGCCGCGTCGAAGATCATTACGGGGTAGGCGTCATCGGAAATGCGCCATCCAGGACCGCCAGAGCGGGCCGGGGCGATCCGGGCGGGGGGCATCCGGCCGGCTAGGGCCGGCGGCGGCCCCCCAGGCCGCAGACTGTGCCGTACCGGGGGTAACGGCGGATTCCGTGAGCCGCGTCTGGCCATGAGGTCCAGCATTTAGGCTAGGTCGGCCGTTGCTGTCGGCTGCGCGGAAGCAGGCCGCCTCAACCGGGCGGCAGCAGGCGCGGCAAAGATGAGGAGATGCGGATGGGCGAGCAGGCGGACGTGGTCTTCACCGGCGGGGCCGTCTACACCACGGATCCCGCGGGGCGCCGTATGGTCCCGGCCGGATCGGGCCCGCCAGCCAGCGCCGTCGCCGTGCGCGCCGACCGGATCGTCGCCGTCGGCGACGCCGCCGATGCGGGCCTCACCGACCTGATCGGCAGCCGGACTGAGGTGGTGGACCTGCGTGGCCGGGCCCTGCTGCCCGGATTCCAGGACGCGCACGTACATCCGGCGTTCGCGGGCGTGACGATGGTCGGATGCAGCCTGATCGGGGCGGCCAGCCTCGACGAGGCGCTCGCCCGGATCAGCGCCTACGCGGACCAGCACCCGGACAAGGAGTGGATCGCGGGCAGCGGCTGGCGCATGGAGTGGTTTGACCACGGCACGCCGGACCGCGAGCTCCTCGACCAGGTCACCGGCGGCCGCCCGGCCTACCTCACCAACCGCGACGGCCACGGTGCCTGGGCCAGCTCCCGCGCCCTGAAGCTGGCCGGCATCGACGCGCACACGCCGGACCCGCCGGACGGCAGGATCGAGCGCCGCGCTGACGGCACCGCGCAGGGAACCCTGCACGAAGGCGCCGCCAGCCTGGTGGGACGCCACATTCCCGCGATCACCCTGGACGACCAGGTCCGCGGGCTGCTGCTCGCGCAGCAGCACCTGCACGCCCGCGGCATCACCGCCTGGCAGGACGCGATCGTCGGCGAGTACCTCGGCTCAGCCGACCCGCTGCCGGCCTACCTGGCCGCCGCCGCGGCCGGAAAGCTGACCGCGCGGGTCCAGGGCGCCCTCTGGTGGGACCGTGACCGGGGCGCGGAACAGCTGCCCGGCATCCTGGCCCGGCGCGAGCAGGGGCAGGCCGGCCGGTTCCGCGCGAACACCGTCAAGATCATGCAGGACGGGGTCGCGGAGAGCTTCACCGCCGGGATGATCGAGCCCTACCTGGACTCCTGCGGCTGCCAGACCGCCAACCGGGGCCTGTCCCACGTCGACGCGGAAGAACTCCGCGGCTACGTGACGCTCCTGGACGCGGCAGGCTTCCAGGTCCACCTGCACGCGATCGGCGATCGCGCGGTCCGGGAGGCGCTGGACGCGATCGAGTCCGCCCAGGGCGCCAACGGCGCCAACGACCACCGGCACCACATCGCCCACCTCCAGGTCATGCAGCCCTGCGACATCCCGAGGTTCGCCGCGCTGGGCGTGACCGCCAACGTGCAGGCGCTCTGGGCCGCGCACGAGCCGCAACTGGACGAGCTGACGATCCCGTTCCTCGGGCCGGAACGGGCCGGGCGCCAGTACCTGTTCGGTGACCTGCTCCGGTCGGGCGCGCGCCTCGCGGCCGGCAGCGACTGGGCGGTGAGCAGCGCCAACCCGCTGCGCGCGATCCACGTCGCGGTGAACAGGAGCCTGCCGGGATCGGCGGGCGCCGCGGCGGAGCCACTGCTCCCGGCGCAGAGCCTGGGCCTGGCCGAGGCGCTGGCCGCGTACACGAGCGGCTCGGCCTACGTGAACCACCTGGACGAGACCGGCGCCATCGAACCGGGCAGGCTGGCGGACCTGGTCGTGCTCGACCGTGACCCGTTCACGGGCCCGCCGGACGAGATCGCCGCCGCGGCCGTCGAGCTCACCTACGTGGGCGGCGAGCAGGTCTACGCCGCGCCGCGGCAGCCACCTCCTAGGGTGGTCACCAGGTAACCAGGAGGGGCGGGATGGAGTCGATCACGCTGGGCAGCGGCGGGCCGGCCGTGTCCCGGGTCGGCCTGGGCCTGATGGGCATGTCCGGCATCTACGGCCCCGCCGACGAGACCGAGAGCATCGCGACCATCCGCGCGGCCCTCGACACCGGGATCACGCTGCTGGACACCGCCGACTTCTACGGTATGGGCCACAACGAGATGCTGCTGCGGGACGCCCTGCGCGGCGTGCCCCGCGGCAGCGTGTTCATCCAGGTCAAGTTCGGCGGCCAGCGCGACCCGCGGGGCGCGTTCATCGGGCACGACGCCAGCCCCAACGCGGTCAAGAACTCCCTGGCCTACAGCCTGCAGCGGCTGGGCACCGATTACGTCGACCTGTACCAGCCCGCCCGGCTGGATCCGCGCGTTCCGATCGAGGACACGGTCGGCGCGATCGCGGAGATGATCGAGGCGGGCTTCGTCAGGTACCTGGGCCTCTCCGAGGTGGGCGCGGCCACGATCCGCCGCGCGCACGCCGTTCATCCGGTCACCGCCCTGCAGATCGAGTACTCGCTGATGAGCCGCGGGATCGAGGCTCAGATCCTGCCGGCCGTCCGTGAACTCGGCATCGGCGTGACCGCCTACGGGGTGCTGTCCCGCGGCCTGCTGTCCACCACGAGCGCCCGCGAGATCGGGCCGGGCGACCCGCGGGGCAGGTTCCCCAGGTTCCGGGCCGAGAACCTCGGGCGCAACCTGGACCTGCTGGCCGCGCTGGAGAAGATCGCGCAGGAGCACGGCGTCAGCACCGCCCAGCTGGCCATCGCCTGGGTACTCTCCCGCGGCACCGACATCGTCCCGCTGATCGGCACCAAGCGGCGAGACCGGCTCGCGGAGGCGCTCGGCGCCCTCAGCCTGCGGCTGGATCCCGCCGACCTGGCCGCCGTGGAGGCAGCGGTCCCCCCGGGCCAGGTGGCCGGCGACCGCTACGATCCCGGCCAGATGGCCGCGCTGGACAGCGAGAAACCCGGAAATAGGTCGCCATAACGGGCCGCTGCGTGCCTGATCACGGATTCGGGCCGTTGATCAGCCCGAGCGGCACCGGCGCGGCGAAATCGATGACCATGACGGACTGCCCGCCGTGGCGCGTCGTCTCGATGTGCGCGGCATGGTAGGGCCCGGGCTGCCCGCGCAGGCTGAGGAGCATGGACCGCGCGATGGCAGCACGGCCCTTCTCGGCCAGCGTGACCGAGCGGAGCGGGACGCCGGGGCTGGCACCGGGCCCGGAGTCGCCGAACGCCAGGATGTCCAGCGGATGTATGATCGCCAGGCTCGTGATCACGATCAGCACCCGGGCGTCGACCTGGCCGGAGGTCATCTGCCTGCGGGCCACGGCCGTCAGCGTGATCCGCGGGGTGCCCGCCAGCGCGCCCCCGGCGCTCTTGCGCTCCTGCCAGTCCGCCCGGAGCGCGGACAGGTAGGCAGCCGCTCCGTCTGGGGCGATCACCCGGATGTCGATCCGCGTCTTCCCCGACCCGAAGCTCGCGAGCACCGCCGGCGCGTAGGCGGTGTCCAGACGGCTGCCGAATAGGGTGCGGATGGCGGCTGTGGACACGATGACCTGGGAGCTCAGAAGATCCTTGGCCTTCGGTCCCATAACGAGCAGGTCCCCGACAGGAAACCCGTCGGCCTTGAGGGCCAGGCACGTCGTGACATCGCAGGACACGACCGCATCGCGGCTGACCTGCCGGGCCACCCAGGCCGCCGCCTGGTCGCGGGTGACCTTGGCCGCGTTGGGCGTGACCGGTGAGGGCCGCGACAGCGCGAGAGCCAGCGGCCCGGCGGCCAGGGCGGCGGCCACCCCGGCGGCCAGGGCGATGGTGCGGTAGCGCCGACGGCGTGGCGCCCTTCGCACGGTCAGGGAGGGCCGCCCGGCCCGGCTGGCCGGCGAGGCGGTCTGGTCCGGCTCGGCTCGGTCTGGCGAGGCGGTTCGCTGGGCCTGCCCAGAGCGCTCGGCCAGGTCTTGTCCGGCCCCGGCCGCGCCCTGGGCTGCTGCGGCCTGTCCGGAGGCCGGCCCGGCCGGTTCGCGTTCGGTATGTGCGGCTCGCTCATGCTCGGCTTGCGCGGCGCGCTCCCGCTCGGCCCAGGCGGCTTCTGCGGCGAGCTCGCGTTCGGCGCGCTCCGGCTTTACGGTGCCGTCTTGCTGCGAGGTGCCGTCTTGCTGCGCGGTGTCGTCTTTTTGCGCGGTGTCGTCCTGTTGCGCGGTGTGGCTTTGCTGAGCGCTGTGGTTTTGCTGTGCGGTGTGGTCTGCCTGCGCGCCTGCCTGGTTAACCGGAGGGCTCGAGATAGTCCCCGAAGCCGTGAGGCGCGGCAGGAAAGGATCCGTGTCGAACTCCGCATCCTGATCCGGCAGACGCCCGTACGATGCCGTGGGCAGCCTCGGCCGCGGCACCCCGTTCGGCGCCCCGGCCGTCCCCGGCACCCGCCCGGGCGAGGAGGCTGACGCCTCGTGATGTGCATCCGGATCCGGTGCTGCGGCCCCCGCGCGCCGGGCCTCCTCCTCCTGCAACGCCTGCGCGTGCGCGGCTTTGACCACGGCCTGCATGCGCCGCAGTAAGGCCTCGGGCAGCTCCGGCCGGGACGGCGAGGCCGGACCGGCCCGCGTCGCCCCCGGCACGCGCCGCTCTAGCGGCGGCGGCTTGCTGCGGTCATCTGCCATGCGGCCAACCCCCCGGGGTCACGCAATAGGATGACGCGATCCTTGCGGACAGCGCAACATGCGATGCCCACGCGTTTCCGCGAAATGACTAATTGTCATGAAATAGTTACATAATGCACTTGCAAACTGGAAGCCCACGAGCCTACGCTACGGGCGGAGTGTGTGACTAGCACACCTTCCCTGGGCTCCGGAGCAGAAGGTTTGCATGCAGAAGATTAGGTATACATCCTTCGTTGAGCCTGGCTGAACAGTACCTTTTCGTATGGGGTATTCCTGTCCGGGGGGAGTATCGCCGCGGCGTGTGACGCCGTCATTACAGAAAGTGGGCTGCCGGGGGGGAGCCGAGGTACCCCATTTGGTACGCCCCTGATCGTAGGCAGGTGCGGCCTATGGAGCACGGCGCAACGACCCGCCGGGCGACGGACGCTTCCGGTCCTCAGGCTTCCGGCACACAGGCTCCTGACGTTTCCGCACTGGACACGGCTCCCGCTGCTCCGGCGGCAGGCTCGCGCCCGGAAAGGCCAGTGCTCGGACAGCACGCGCCCAGCTGGTGGCCGTTGGTGGCGGTGCTCGTCGTGCAGGCGGCCCTGTCGCTGCGGCTCGTCGGAGCCGACACGGCGTTCGAGGATGAGGCCACGTACCTGTGGGCCGGGCACCTGGAGTGGGCGAACTGGCTGCACGGCACGCCGATCCCGCCGTTCTCCTCCTACTTCTCCGGGGCACCGGTCGTCTACCCGCCGATCGGCGCGCTGGCCGACAGCCTCGGCGGCCTGACCGCGGCCCGGCTCCTGTCCCTCGCCTTCATGCTCGGGGCCACCGTGCTGCTGTGGGGCGCCGCCAGCCGGCTGTACGGGCCTCGCGCCGCCTTCTTCGCCGCCGCGCTGTTCGCCGTCTGCGGTCCCACGCTGCATCTGGGCTCGTTCGCCACCTACGACGCCATGGCGGTGTTCCTGGTCGCGCTCGCGGCGTGGTGCGTGATCGGAGCCGGGGATAGCGGGGACGCGACCGGCCGGATGGTCGCGGCGGGAGCCGTGCTGGCGCTGGCCAATGCCGCGGCGTATTCGTCGGCTCTGTTCGACCCGATCGTGATCCTTCTCGCGCTGCTCACCGCGTTCCCGAAGCCCGGCGGCAAGGTGGCGGCGCGACGGATCGCGATCCTGCTGGTCGTGCTGGTCACGCTCGTGCTGGTGGGATGGCTGATCGGCGGCAGCTCGTACCTCAGCGGGTTCAATCGGACCACGTTGATGCGAGTCCCCGGGGCTGCCTCCTGGCTCACCGTGCTGCGCGATTCCTTCGCGTGGACCGGGGTCATCACGGTTCTCGCGGTGTGCGGGGTCATCATCAGCCTGGTGAACCGGCAGAGCCGCGCGCGGACGTGGCTGCTGGTGGTCCTGACCGTCGCCGCGATCCTGGGGCCCCTGGAGCAGGCGCGGCTGCACACCGCGGCCTCGCTCGACAAGCACGTGGGCCTGGGGGCCTGGTTCGCCGCCATCGCTGCGGGCTACGCGGTGGACTGGTTCATCGCGGCCGCGCCCGCAGGGCGCAGCCGGCTCCTCACCATCGGGGCCTGCGTGCTGGCGCTGGCCTTCCCGATATCGCTGGGGGCCAGCCAGTCGCGGGCGTTCGCCACGAGCTGGCCCAACTCAACCGGCTTCACGGCGATTCTGGGCCCGATGGTCGATCACGGCCACGGACGCCTGCTGGTCGAGGACCCGAGCGTCGCCGAGTACTACCTGCCTGCCGGGAGCCAGTGGCAGCGATGGTCAAGCACCCGGAACATCGTCCTGCCGTCGGGCGCGAGCACTGGTGGCCCGAGCCAGAAGGCGGGCGTCGTCGGGCCCGGCGACGCGGGCACTTTCGCCAACTACATCCGCGAGGGATACTTCTCCCTGATCGCCATTAACTTCGCGGACACGACATCCCTGGATCACAGCATCGCCGCGGACATACACCGGAACCCTAACTACCGGCCCGTCGAGGTCATACCGTTCGGCGCTGGCCCACGCGGCCCGGCGCCGGGTACGTACGTGATCTGGAGATACGTGCCGCACGAGAAACCAGAGCCGCAGACGTGAGCGTAGTCACTGCCGCCGTAGACAGGCGGCACGGGCAAGCCAGCCTGGTGCTTCCCGAGCCCCCGGATGACCACGAAAAATACGCCTACGTTCAGCGGAATCTGCCCTACCTGACGACCGTCCTGGTCATCGGCGCGAGTTGCCTCATCGTCAGCCAGCTCAGGTTCGAGCTGCAGGACCTGGTGCTGTTGCCGTTCCTGGCCTTCACGGGGACGTACATCGTCTACCAGATGATCAGCCTGCCGGTGAACTTTGCCGGCCGCGGGTTCGACCTGCCCGCTCACCAGGCGCGCATCCAGGCGTGGCACCCGCTCGCCTATCCCGGCGTGGATATCTTCCTGCCGATCTGCGGTGAGCCGATCGAATTGCTGCGCAACACCTGGACGGCCGTCGCCGACCTCATCGCGGACTACGAGGGAGAGGCCCGGGCCTACGTACTGGACGACGGGTCGTCCGACGAGGCTCGCTCGGTGTCGGAGTCCCTCGGCTTCTCCTACATCTGCCGGCCCGACCGGCCCGCCTACAAGAAGGCCGGCAACCTGCGGTACGCCTTCGCGCGCACCAGCGCGGAATTCCTGGTCATCCTGGACGCAGACTTCGCGCCGCGCCGCGACTTCCTCGCCGAGACGCTTCCCTACATGGACGACCCGGCGATAGCGATCGTGCAGACGCCCCAGTATTTCCGGAGCAGTGCCGCGCAGACCTGGGTCGAGAGGGCCGCGGGCCCGATCCAGGAGGTGTTCTACCGGACGGTACAGGTGGCCCGCGACCGGTTCGACGCCGCCGTCTGCTGCGGCACCTCCGCCGTCTACCGGCGCAGCGCGCTGGGGCCGCAGGGCGGCCCGACGCTCATCCCTTACGCCGAGGACGTGCACACCGGGCTTGACGTGCGCCGGGCCGGCTGGTCCATGGCCTACCTGCCCATCAACCTGTCGACCGGGATCTGCCCCGATGATCTCGACGCGTTCGTGCGCCAGCAATACCGCTGGTGCTCGGGGAACGTCGGCATCGTGTTCTCCCGCCGGCTGTGGTCGGTGCCGATGAGGATCCCGGCCCGGCTGGCCTACATCTCCGGCTTCTTCTACTACGCCTACACGGCCCTGCTGACGTTCTTCGGGCCCATCATCCCGATCATCATGCTCGCCTTTCTGCCCGGCCAGAGCCGGCTGCGCAACTTCGTCATCCTCATCCCGGCGATGTTCACCGGCTTCCTGCTGTATCCCTTGTGGCATCGCTCCGGCTACGGGCCATGGGTCTGGCCGCTGGGAGTGGCCCGCGGCTGGGCCCACGTGTTCGCCATTTGGGACGGGGCCCGGGGGAAGTCGATGGGCTGGCATCCCACCCGGACACCAGGCAGCTCGCTGCGGCGCTTCCGGATCGGCGTCATCTGGTGGAGCGGCGGGGCGGCCCTGCTGTGGGTGGCCCTGGCCCTCGGGCGGACCGCGGCCGCGGGGTCCTGGCAGTTCGTGGTCCTGCTGGCCTTCGGCCTGCTCAACCTCGCCGTGGTGAGCCGCGTGATCTTTCCCGGGGAGAAGGCGGCATGAGACCACGCATCGTCATGCTCCTGGCGTTCGTGATCGCCGCGGTGGCCGTCGGCTTCACCGGGGCCCGCTTCACCTACCTGCCGTCCACCCCTCCCGCCATCCACGCGCCGCTCCCGGCCGACCAGACCTCTTACCTGGGCGTCTTCGAGGACGGGGCGCCGCCCTCCTTCGGACCGATCACCGAGTTCTCGCTGGCGGTGGGCAAGAACCCGAACCTCATCGGGTTCTACAGCGGATGGGCACAGCCTTTCTCGGTGCCGATGGCCGACAGCATGCACCGCCGCGGCCTTATCCCGTTCGTGCAGATCGATCCCACCCTCGCCTCGGTCTCGGCGATCGCCTCGGGTTACTACGATGACTACCTGCGCCAGTACGCCGACAGCGTCCATGACTACGGTCACGCGGTGGTCATCGGCTTCGGGCACGAGATGAACGCCACATGGTACTCGTGGGGCTACGGGAGTACCCCGCCGTCCACTTTCGTGGCGGCGTGGCGGCACATCGTCACGCTGTTCCGCGCCCAGGGCGACGACAACGTCACCTGGCTGTGGACCATCCAGGCGGACCAGCCGGGCCGCACGGGGCCGATCCAGTCCTGGTGGCCGGGTGCGAGCTACGTTACCTGGGTCGGCATCGACGGTTATTACAACCAGCCATCCGACACCTTCGACAACGTCTTCGTCCCGACCATCGACCAGGTGCGCAACTTCACCGGCAAGCCGATCCTGCTGTCCGAGACCGCCGTGGCGCGCCACGCGAACCAGTTCGCCAGCATCATCAACCTGTTCAACGGGATAGCCAAGTACCAGACGCTGGGGCTGGTGTGGTTCGACAAGGACCAGTCTCAGCAGGCCGTATCGCGGGGTGACCCGGGAAACGTCCATGAAGACTGGCGCGTCGAAGACAACCCGCTAGCCGAGCGGGCGTTCCGGCTGGGCGTATCGCGGCTGACCGTGGTGTCGAAGCGTCCTTAGGCTGGACGAGCCGCACCGGCGGGCAGAGTGCCCTCGCTATCCGCAGATTCACTAATCGTCCTTGCTCTCGTAGAACAGGACTGTAGGTTTTAGAGGCGGCATTCCTGCCGGGGGATGGCCGCGGCACGTGAAGCCGCCAGTACAGTGTGTGGGCAGCACGGTGTGCGGGCAGCGCGGGGGGCGGAAACACCCTGGCACGTGTCCGATCGCAAGCAGGGTGTAGCTATCAATGAAGCACGGCGCAGCGATCCCGCAGGTGGCGGACGCTTCCGGGCCGGAGGCGGATGTGGCCGTCCGACTGGGCTGTGAGCCGCCCCTGTGAGCGCTGCACACGATTCTGCGCCCATGGATTGGCCGAACCTACCGGTTGCGGCTGACGTCTCCGATCCCGATGCGCAGGCCGACGGTGCGGTCGGCACGCTGGAGTCGCTCACTCCGCGGGGGGCGGTGCGCGAGCCCGGCCAGCGCGTGTGGACGGACCTGGGGCGGTGGCCCCTGGCCGCCGTCCTGGCCGTACAGGCGGCCCTGTCCCTGCGGCTCATGTGGTCCAACACGGCGTTCCAGGACGAGGGGCTGTACCTGCGGGCCGGGCACCTGGAATGGGCCAGGTGGCTGCACGGAGCCCGCATCCCCGACTTCCCTTCGTACCTCTCCGGCGCGCCGGTCATCTACCCGCCCCTCGGCGCGCTCGCCGACAGCATCGGTGGCCTGGCCGCGGCGCGCATCCTGTCGCTGGGCCTCATGCTG
>Ga0126381_100001484_pt1 | contig 25200 bp, 17 predicted proteins | sample PanSoiMetPlot_28_FD_96465 | JGI IMG/M metagenome (GOLD analysis project Ga0126381, IMG submission 96465) | Tropical forest soil microbial communities from Panama - MetaG Plot_28 | ecosystem: Environmental > Terrestrial > Soil > Tropical forest > Bulk soil | place: Panama | collected 2016-02-17 | reverse complement strand
GAAAAATTCGTGATGGAGTATCGGCTCCGCCGGAACAATGGGGAATACCGTTGGCTTCTCGACATCGGCATACCGCGATTTAATCAGGATGACTCGTTTGCCGGTTACATCGGAATCGCGGTGGATGTTACCGATCAAAAGACTGCGACCGAGGACCTGTCGCAAGCTAACGAGAGGCTCTATCTTGCCATGGAGGCCGGCAGCATCGGCGGCCTGGAATGGGACATCAAGAGCGGAAAGAATGTCTGGTTCGGAAAGACCTACGAGTTGATGGGCGGCGCCGCGCAAGGCGATTCCGGATCAGTCGAGGAATTCTGGGAGCGCATCCACCCGGAAGATCAAATTCGTCTGCGCGCTGCGCTGGAACAAGCACACCAGAACAAGACGGAATTTCACCTGGAATTCCGCATTCTTTGGGCTGACGGCTCCGTGCACTGGCTACGATCGAGAGGCAGATATGTTTACGCTGCCAGCGGGAAGCCGGAGAAGCTGGTCGGAATTTCGGCGGACATCACCGCGGCCAAGCTGGCGGAGTTGGCGCTGCGGCAGAACGAAGAGCGGTTGCGCCTGGCGGCTCGAGCCGGAAAGATGCACGGCTACGAATGGGATGTGGCGACTGATGAAGTTATTTTTCTCGGTGACTTCAGGAGTACTCTCGGTGAATTGACGGATGGTTCCAGATTGCCGCTCGAACAACTCATCGAGATGGTTCATCCCGACGATCGGGAACGCGTGATCGAATCAAATGCACAGCGAACCCCGGCGACTCCCGATGTTCAGATAAGCTATCGCTTCTTGCGTCCCGATGGCTGCCTCGTCTGGCTGGAGGAAACCGCGCACGCTTGCTTTGATGAAAATGGGAAAATGACCCGGATGACGGGCATGGTCGCCGATATCACGGAGCGCAAGCTGGCCGATGCCGCACTTTTGGACATGAGTCGTAAGTTGGTGCATATCCAGGAAGAAGAACGAAAACGAATCGCGCGAGACCTTCACGATGACATTAACCAGCGCCTCGCATTGCTGGCCCTTCAAATCGAGCAGCTGAAAGAAGAAACACCTGATTCCGCCGGCGAAAACAAGAGCCGGTTGACGGATATTTGGAAGCAGATCTTTGAGGTTTCCACCGAGGTTCAATCGATTTCCCATCAACTCCATTCCAAACAGTTGGAATATATCGGAATCGTGGCGGCGATGAGGAGCTTCTGTGCAGAGTTTTCGTCTCGGCATAAAGTGAGGGTTGATTTTTCACATGTCGACGTGCGGCAGGCGATTCCACAGGAGATATCGCTGTGCCTGTTTCGAATCTTGCAGGAAGCCCTGAGCAACGCCGCGAAATACAGCGGTGTAAAGCACTTTCAGGTGAAACTGGAGTGTCAGGGGGCCGAGCTTCGTTTGCGGATTTCCGATGCCGGAATCGGATTTGATTCCCATGCCGCAACCCAGGCGGGACTAGGCCTGCTCAGCATGCGCGAAAGGGTGCGGCTGGTAAATGGGAGCATTTCCATCGACTCGAAGCCCATGGGTGGGACCACGATCCAAGTTCGAGTCTCTTTGGCGCCTGAACCCATTCCGGAACACGCTGCGGTTTGAAGTCGAAAAACCGCCTCCAGACTGCCAAGAATCGGCTACTGTCATGCGTTTCCCGTAGCCAGTTGTCTGTTGTTATTGCTTCCACAGCACTCCAGGATAGAGGCTGGGTATACGATAACCGCGATAAGCATTCTCGCCGGTAACAGTCATCTGCCATACGATTTGCGGAGAGGGTGTGTAGGTCACCTCGACTATCTGCGACGACGTGTTGTTCAAGGGATCGCTACTATCGAATTCGACGTCCCCGTTGCTCAAAACGTCGATGCTTCCTCCCCAAAATGAGAAATAACCGGGGAGATCTTGCCACAACAAATTGGCGACGCTGGTACTCTCGTCAATTTGGAAAATCGTAGCTCGCGTGAAGCACGCGGGCGCTCCGGCGGCGCCGCACGATGAGCCGTCGGAATAGACTCGATCGTTACCGTCGTCATAGATGGCCAACGTGGTCTGAGAACTGTCGACAGTTAGGATGTTGGGGTAGTGTTGTCCATAAAACCATTGGCTGGGATCGCCCCCCAGAAGGGTGAAATCGCCATCCTGACCCAATTTCCACAATACATTTCCGGAGCCGGTGCCGTTCGCATAGTCAAGTTTGAGAATCCAGCTTTGGTTCCGCATCGAAAGCAGAAGGTTGTTATCGGCCGTGAGTACCAGCGCATTGCTGTGGGTCCAATCGGGCATTCCGAAATAGGGATAGCGATTGATGTCGAGGTAGTCGAATGCAGACCACGACCAGACAACGTTGCCATTGGGATCGATATCTACCACTAGGTCTCCCAGCACGCTTGTCGTCCCCGGATAGCCGGGCAGATCGGTGAAGTCCTGGCTTATTTGAATGATGGTTATCCAGTGGCCGTTGGGAAGAGTCAGCACGTCGTGGCTGAAGTTGACCAGGTTGTACGAGAGTCCTTTGGATTGGAGCGATTGATTGACTTGCGACAACGAAACATCGCGAACTGCGTTGCAGGCCAGATCTTCTTCCGACAAGTCCGTCGGCCCAAGAAGAATGAAGTGACCATCCGACAGGGGCTTCACAGGAAGTGCGGCGTGTGGGCAGAACCATATGATGTTGCCCTGAAGGTCAGTTGCAACCGCCTGCAATGTGCCCCCGACAGTGGAAGTGAGGCTAAGCAGCTCTATTCCAGGCGCTGGAGCAACCCCCGAAGTGGTCGACTCTGAACGAGCAACGCTCATCTGGGGAGGAGCGGGAGACGGGGGCAGCGCACCGGTTGTGAACGTGCGGTCCTGATCTGTCCAGGAGCCTTGTGGCCACTGAATGTGCGCCCGCATGTGATAGGTGGTCTGAGCGCGCATACCCGCCACCAGAATATTGAGCGTCTCGCCTCCAGTCGTTGTGCTTGAGTCCGTCATGACAGACGTCTGACGACCGTAGTTTGTGTCTGCGCCAAACTCGACCCAAGCACTCGCTCCCGCTTGGAAATGGCGAATGCTGTACTGCGCTACCAGGGGGTTTGCCGTGGGCGTTATCGCAGTTTCGGGCGAAACTGCGGTTTCCGAACCGCACCCTGACAATGCAAGTGTGAATGCCGCCGTCGCAGAAAAAAAGCACGCTACGCGCAAAGTCCGCACCTGGAGCGCCTCCGGTAGTGTCATTGAGAAAAGGAAAACAATGAAGCTACTGGTTTCTCTGTATGGCTGTCAAGAATGTTTACAAACTCTAAAGCAGATTTATGCTCCGCTGACCAGGTTTACAAAAGCAAACGGGTTGAGTTTGCAATGTTAGTGGCTCAGAAGGATGCACCTGATCGCGCATTCCATTTCAGCGGTTTTCAAACCATTCTTCACCTGTGATTGCAATCACTTGCACATTGTGTTCCCAGGGATTGCACACGTCGGCCGTCCACAAATGGAGGAAACGAGTGATCGTAGTCAAAATCGTCCTCAGTATGAGGAGACGCAGGGAGAGGTTTCGCCGTTTTTCGTTCGAAAGGCTCTAAGCTCGCATAGGCAGACAACTACGGCGAGACCTGCGAGACGGCGATGGTCGCGCTTCCGTTGATTCCGGTTGCGTTGACGATTTCACCCGAGATGGTTTGGTCGCCAGGAGTCATCAATGTAAACCCGTTTGTCCACGTATGAGAACCGGCATCCGTTGGGGTGAAGTAATAGTCGCCCGGAAGGACTGCCGACGGATCGGAACTGGTGAAATGTATTGGGCTGTTGATGACAGTGTCTGGCTTGCCCTGGTACAACACGTTGACAGTCACGGTGAAGGGAGTGCCTGCGATGGCACTGGATGGGGCGATGAAGTTGAGCGCAGCGTGTGGCGTAGCGCATGCCGACGTCAACGACATTATGAGAGCCAAACTGAACGTGCATGACCATCGCGAAAAACGCATATCATCGCGCCTGAGCCAACAAGTATCCGGAGGTGCGATGATCGCAGAAGTTGACGCCACGCAGCTATTCTGAGGCATGGTGGCGGGGTTTGCCCAAACGCATATCCAACCCAAACATCGGTCCGTAAACGTTGATGCCGTAGTTGTAAAACTGCGGCTGCGACAAATATGCGTTCGATATATGCATATAGTTCATGCCAGCTGAGAATGAGTACTTGGAATTCAGGTTGTAGCGCGCGCCAACGCCCAGATTGTAGGTGAAGGTGAGGTTTTGTCCCTGGGCAAAGACAACTCCCAGGGGCTCCTTTGCGTTAATGATTCCTGCGCCTCCGCGTTGTTCAAAAAATGGAACGACTTTCCAGTTGCGGTAAACAAAATTTCGCCGAATTCCAAAATCAAAGGAATAGTAATGAGTTTCAGGCCCGCGCGGGATAGCTGTAATGGATCCACTGAAGGTGAAATCCATGTTGCCTCGGAATATCCATTTCCAACCCACGTTGGTTACGTGCCAGCGCAAAGAAGCCACAATCGGCACGAGTGTGTATTTCAACGGCGTCATGTCGTAGCCGCCGCCGACCGCAAAGTCGTAAATGAACGGAACATTGACGGGATGCCACCCAACGTCGAGGCTGAACTCGCGACGATTTCGATAGTAGATATCGAGGTTGCGATCGGCGACCTCGTGTTGTTGAGCAATCAGCGCTGATGAAGCTCTTGCGTTGTCTGCGAGCGGATCAGGGTTGCCGTTCGGAACGGCGTGTTGAGGGACAAGACCCGGCCAGGGCAAGCGTCGCTCCGCGTCAGCGCATGCCGCGCCCAAACTGAGTGTCGGCCGCAGAGCGTCCCGAGGTGCGTCTGTGCCTCCGTTGGGATCTTCAGAGGTTTTTGGAAGATCAAGATTGAGCTCGATGGTATGACACTGAGAGTCGTTAGCAGTGGGAAGATCCAAGTCTAGACAACCTCTTTGAACACCCGCCAATGCCGCCAACGTGGACTGGCCGTGAAGCAGAAACGCCGGCAGGAGCAGGAGAGGGAGGATGCTCCAACGCCGGCTTGCATCGCGAACTCTCATACATCTCCTTGGCGGGAATTGAATCGATCTATCACGCCTCGGTACCCACGGAATAGAAGGCGGGTGACCGGCATGATTCACAAGCCTGGGCGCTCGATTTATGGAAGTCTAGCAGAACGCCAGAGTTGGACGCCGTCTCAATGTTTGTGAGGAGTAGGCCAGAAACTGAACTCAAAGGATGCACCCACATCGGATTGCCGGTTGGTAGCCAAGACAGGGATCAGCCAGCGCTCGTATTGGACACTGCCAGTGAAGCGGAAGCCTGGCCCCGCGAAAATGTCGGCATTGACGGCAGCGTCATTCTGGTTTCCCCCTTGTGGTATGTACCCCGGGTCAAGAGTTCGGTGTCTGAGTTCGATGCCGATTCTCTTGCGCGGGCTGAGCCAGTAATTTGTGCGCATCAATTCGCCCTGAGCCGCGCGCCCAATCCAGCTGCCGATTAACCGGCCGTCGTTGTTGTATCCGCTGTTGTATTGCCCGTTGTAATAGATGCATGTTCCGCAGAATGCGATGGGATTTGTGTACCCGCCCTCTACTCTGAGGTCCAGCTTCGCAATTGCGGGAACCTTTGCCAGGTAGAGTCCGGCTTGCGAGGCGTTCCTTCTCATGTACGGAATGGGAGATGGCTCGTCTTCGCTTAAGGTTTCTCCGTAGAAGGTGAGCCAGTTGCGCAGACCGGGAATACGATACGAGAAATCCACCGTCGTGCGGCCATCGCCCAAGACGTCGCCGTGATAGTGTCTGCCGAACGTGCCGTCCAAGAACGTTGTAATGTTCAGCGGGTTGCCGGGTCCGCCGTAAACGGTCGTTTTCGACATGCCGAACTCGAAATTGGGCGTGAGCTTAAAGCTGAGCTTGCCACCACTCAAGTAGGGCTGGGGATGCAAGTTCTCCCCGTACTGTCCAAGAGTTGAAATGCTGGTCGCTCCGGTGTTGAAAGTCGTTTGGAACTGTACGCCGGTCATATGGCCGATGAAACCCGCAAAGCGGATATCGCCGAGAAACCGAAAAAGCCAAGGCAACCGGAACGGGGTAACGCGGTTGACCGTAAACATGTTGTTGAGCGGAGCCGCGTTGTTGGTGAAAATCATGTCTCCACCGTCACTCGGGCCCCACCACAGGCTGTTCTTGCCGAAAGAGAATTGCCAATTTCCAAGATTGAAGCCCAGATACGTGTCGAGCAGACGGAAGCGGCTTATGGAAGCGACCGGAAGCGCAGGGCCGGTCGGCCAACCATCGGTTCGGTTGAAGAAATCCAGCATCGCGGTAGTTGGCGCTGGAGCCGACGGTGCGGATTGATATTCCCCACGAACATAGAGAACGAGCGGGCCCGCCGTAGCCCAACCCGAAGCTCCGTCAATCGCGCTAAAACCGTGTTCGTATGGACGCCCGTAGTCGTTCAGCAGAGTCTGACCGAAATGGTAGTTGTCGGTCAGAGGTGCACCCGATATTCCGAGAAACCTCGAGTAAGCGGATTCCGGCTGGGCGCCGAGGTTTTGCTCGCCCTCCCTCAGTTCGGATTCGTATCCGAATTCCTTGGCCAGTGAGCTGTAGAGTTGCTGAACGTCAGCGGGAGCGTCGGTGTTCGCGCTGTTCTTGGCGGCTTCGTTCACCAGGCGGGCACATTCGAGGCGCGTCCAGGGACGCAAACTGAGGGACGCGCTTTGGACGTAGCCAAGAGCCGCCAGCCTCTCCAGGGCCGGGTAGACCCAGCTGTCGAGGGGTACGTAACTGGACCCCATGTTTCGCGTGCTGCGAAAGCCAGTTTGCTGGTCCAGCTCCCCTTTGTAAAACGTGCCATATTTCGACATGTCGGCGTCGCCGTAATGAGAATGGGAGCGAAAAACCTGCCGTCCCATGTACCAACCAAGCGCACTTCCGATGACAACGTCCGACGCGAAGTGCTTCTGACCAGCCCAACGCGCAGCGCTGACTCCTCCCGCCACTCCGTAAGCCAGCAAGTCGGTAAGTGGGCCGGGATACTCGTGGGCAATCACGCTGGCAATCGCCCAACTGACCGACGCATGCACAGAGGGAAACGAGTCTCCGCCAACGAAAAAACGTCCTGGACTGGTGCCGACGAATGGCCGCTCCCGTCCAGCCGCATATTTGAAGAGTTCTGTGTCCACCAGGGCCCCGATGGCCGCCTCTCCACTGAGAATTCCCGTTTCGCGCTTCTGATCGTCGCTTTGCATGTGCCCCAGGAGAAACAATCCTGCTCCCACGGTGGCCAACGCAGCAACCCCGGCGTTGGAGGCAGTGACCGCGTGGGAGACCGTACTTTTGCTGGTGGGAACGTGGTTCTCGATGGTCCTATCGGCTTCAATCAGCAGTCCTCCGGCAAGAATCGAAGGCAGCGCCCAGTCCCATTGCTTGTCGGACATGTGAAGCGGAGCGGTCCAGAAGTCCTTCTGATCTAAAAAGAGATTCTTGGGAAGCGATTTGAGATCCACCGGGTTGGTACCGGACGCGGGTTCTTGCGGCTGTACGGTTGAGCTTTGCGGTGTATCGTTTTGATCTCCGGGCGTTTGGGCCCCTGCAAGCAGAGCGTAGACTGAAATCATTACGACCAGCAGGCCGAACTTTCCCAGAACCCTGCTGCGATAGGCTCCAATCCTTAGGGTCGGAACAGCCGACTTCATCGCCATCCTCTTTGGGGGCCCCGACCGTCTTGGTTTGTTCGCCTCAATCGCAAGTCAGACTGTAGCCCAAAAAACAGGGGTTTCATTCTTGGAATTGCATTTCGAATTGTCCAAGCTAGCACAAAACGGGAATGAACCATAGAGAAACAGGAGGCAGCGGGATTAAGACCGGAGGAGCCCACCACCCGAGGCCGAGAAAGAAAGTCTATGGCAGTGCTAGACAAGAAAAAAAGGCTTTGGCAGACGGAAGAGATTGTGCTACCAGCTATGCTCGCAGGCCGAGTCCTTGGTTTCCTCCAATGAAACGGAAAAAACGCCGGCCGGCGATCAGAAAAGCAGGAAGTCCGATTCCGGTAACCATCCAAACGATAAAGATTCCTTGTTGAAAAAGGTCAAGACGCCACAACTCGGCCGAGGCGTAAAGTATTGCACCACAAGGCAAAAGGAAGACGGTTTTGCCAAGAGATGCCAGAAACTCAAAGAGGAATCCCATACATAAGCACATTCCGGTCATGTACAGCCAGCTGGGATTTCCCATCTGCTCATGGAGAGTGACGAACGCAGAATTTGTATTGCGAACAAATTCTTCGTCGGCATAGTTGCGGTAAGTTTCCGAGCCCCCCGCGGCAAGCTGTTCAGTGAATCGCGCCGACCCGATTGCCACCTGAAAAGGGGCGCCAAGATAAGCGATGATCTCGGAAACCCCAGCCTGCGCGAAAGATAATCCAAGGTTCTCGTAGTAGTTCCGGTTCCGCAGCGAATTCGCGACTGACAGAATAAGGAAAAGAAGCCCGGCTGCACCGAGCGTTTTGGTAAGGCTGATCTTGAGCACGTGTTTATCCAAGGTCAGCATTAAGAGCGTCGTAAGAATCGTGGCCACGAATATCAGCCGCGAACCTAGAAGAAGGGTGCTTACGAATAACAGAAGAATATTAAGGAGGTTTATGGCAGTGAAGGATTTCCAGCGGATCATTCGATACAGTGCCATAGCCGACGAATAGAGCACGACATACCGCAACGAAAACAAACCTACACTGTAGTTTTCGTACAACGCTTCTTTCAGTTCGTTAGCCTCACCCAGAGTCATAAAAATGATGGCTTGCGGGAGGGAAAGCACCGTTAATATTCTCGCGAGCGTGGCGACGGTTCCGACCGTGGTCAGCAAAGTAAGACTGTAATAGATTAGGTTCGATTCCAAAGACAGCAACTCTTCACTCAGGGAGCGGTTCTGAAAAATCTTCAGTTGGCCCGTCTTTTCCCCGATGGAGAATCCCATGAAGATCAGCAAGTACCAGCATGCGAGAATTACAAACACGGTGAAATCCAAGTGTGCCGGCTGGTCGAAACCCTTGTTTAGGACCCCAAAAGTAGGAAACAGCCAGGCAGCAAAACTGGCAAGCATGGCAGCCATCGAAAACCGAGAAGGCCTGAGGGCAGCCCTCGAGGGCATGGGTAAATTCATCGATCATCCTAACCACGACTGAAACGGAAGCCGTGCCTGATCAGAGCGAGCTTAACCGCGTATTCCGGGATTAGCGCAGCGCGATGCAGGGCACGCGTTATCAAGGCAATCACGTAGCCAATGACGAACCCGATGAATCCGCAGCCCAGCAGTATCCACAGCCGGTGTGGACCCGACTTCGTGTCTGGAGGAACAGCGCGATCCACCACCTGGATGACCGGAGCAGCCTTCGCCTCATCGATTCGCGCCGCTTCATACTGCTTCGCGAGCAATTCATAAAGGGTTTCGTGATATTTCACCTCGCGGAATTTGCGCGCGTATTCGAGGCTGACTGCCGGCATCCGCTCCGCAGGAATACCGACCGTGTCAGACAGTTCCGGATTGCGCGGGTCGCTCTCAAGCTTAGCCAGTTGTTGCCGCAGCGAGTTGATTTCTTCCCGAGTTCGTATAGCCAAAGGATTCTGATCCGTGGCGAACAAACGCATCGAATCTATCTCAACTTCGCGGCTCGCGATTTCGGCTCTTAACATGGCGAGGCCGCGAATGATTGACTCGGCCTGGCCCCCGAGGTGGATGATCCCAGTCTTCTCGGCCACTTTCTTGAGGTCGTCCTCGGCGACGGTCAGGGCGCTTTTCTCATCTGCCAATTCCTGGTCGAAAAAGGCACGCCTCTGCGCTGCCTCGGTGATGGCCAGGTGAGAATTCATGGAATAGAGTTCGTCCACATAAGCGTTTGCGACTTCGCTAGCTCGGTTGGGGTCGTGGTCGTCAAAACTGATGTGAATCAAGCCGTCCTTACCGGTGAGGAACCGGCTGTTGTTCTTGAGCGCCAAGCGAGTGGATTCCATCTTCCGGGTTTGATAGAGCTGCTGAAGATGAAATCGCGAGATCACGTTGTCGGCAATTGTCCGGCTCTGGAGAATTCCGATGTACATGTCGGCGGGGGTTTTGAATGCGCCGCCGCTTCCACCCGCGCCCGCCAGAGAAACCAGGGCACTCAGCTGGCCCATCATGGTCGCCAGCGATTGCCCTTGCTGGGGAGGCAAAATGATTGCCGTTGCCGTGAAAGTCGGTTTAGACAGAACGCAGAACACGACGCCCAGCGCGACACAGATCAGGATGGAAAGCGCGATCGTCCTCCGGAACTCCGAAAGGACCAGCAGAAGATCGAACAAATCAAAGCTTTTCTGATCGCGAACGACACGCGAACTTTCCTGCTCCGCATGTTCTAAGGTGTCCATAATTCCGGTCGATCCACGTCACACCAGTGTATCAGGATACGGCGGCACGTTACTCGAGCGAACCGAGCCGACGGGGACTCCTCGCGATGACATGCAGAAGACCAATCGGATCTTTGGGCCGATTCCGCCGTCCTCTGCCGAGTACCAGCTAGCCGTACGGCGGATGCATTCTTCCAAATCCTACCGTTTCCCTCAACCCCGGCAGTTTCCGAGCGCCCCACTCTACCGAGGGAAACGTAGCCCGATGGAGCGGCACAGGGAGACGGCTGGTGTTACTTGAGTTTTGGAGCTCTGCCGCGCGGTTGTTCCGGCATAGGCTCGGTTTGGGCGAACTGATCTGCGCCTCGAGGGATTTCCGGAAACTGATGGGGTCAGGTGGATCCTGCCGGCGAAGCCGCTATTGGTAACTCTTGACCGTTCTCAAGAAGCCCTCTTCTATCCCGGTCGTTGGAGTCCATCCAAGAGCTTTTATTTTGGAGAGATCGAGATGTCCTCCTGGATATGAACTTGCAACATATGGATCGCTGGGACCGCGATCTTTGCGAACCACCCGGCATTTGCGTTCAGGGAACAGTGAACACAGCATTTCCGCCAATTGTAGAATAGAGGTCTCCGAATCGACTCCAACGTTGTAGGCGTGGCCGTCATTTCCGCGTAGCAAAACGGTGAATATGCCTTCAATTGCGTCGGCAAGATAACAGAAAGGACGCCGAGCGCTCCCATCGCTCTTCATAACGATGTCGCGACCTGCGATCAGATCTGCAACAAAATCGGCGAAAACGCGGCCGTCATTCAGGTCCATCCGCGGTCCATATGTATGAGAAAGACGGACGATCTTCGCAGGAACACCGAATTGTGAATGCCAGCAGGCACAAAGAGTTTCCCCGCCACGCTTTCCTTCTGCGTAGCATGACCGTACGACGAGCGGGTCGAGGGATCCGAATGAGGTCTCGGCCACCGGGACTGTCGGATCGGTAATGGTCCCGTAAACCTCTCCGCTACTGAGGAACAGAAAGCCTTCGCTTTGGGCGTCTCGAGCCACTTCGAGCATTCGCCAAGTTCCGATTGCATTGACCGTAAATGTCCCCGCAGGGTCATTGCCGTAAAACTTGGGACTAGCTTGGCCCGCGGCATGAATGACAAAGTCAACGTCCCTTGGACCGCTATAGGGATCGCATACATCCTGCACAACGAAGGTGAGATCCGGGCGACGTTCGAGGTGACCGAGTCGGTGCAACGCCTTCTGTTTATTACGAACCAAAGCGATGGTATGAATGCCAGCGTGCGCACTCTCGTTGAGGTAAAGCAGAGTCTCCAACAAGTAGGAGGGCACAAGCCCACTCGCACCGGATATCAATATTCTCTTTCCGAAAAATCTGTCCCACGGGAGACCAGAAGAAGTGATTTTCCGTAGATCTTCTTCAATCACTGGATGTCTCGTCGCTGGCAAATATTGCCTCCTTCGATGAATCTACAGTGTGAGTGCAAACCAGGAGCGGCATTGCGATGGCTGCTCACGAATCTCGCCGCGACGGCAACGAATCAATAATGCCAGATCGAAATGAACACGGCCGAGTACGTTTCAGCTTCGCTGGGCAAGGGTAGGGCGCGATTCTCGATGCCCGATATTCCTGGACTCGACAAATTCTGTGAGGGTCTGGGCTACGAACTCGAGCATTGGCGGCGTTAAACCTGGATACACGCCAACCCAAAAGACATTATTCATTACAAAATCGCTGTTCCGAAGGTCTCCGACGATACGGTAGTCAGCATTCAAATAGGCAGGTTGCCGAACAAGATTGCCCCCGAAGAGTAGACGGGTGCCGATCTTGACCGTTTCAAGCGCCCGGGTGAGATCGTCACGGCGGAACGGCGCGTTCTGGCGCACGCCAATAGGAAACCCAAACCAGCTTGGATCAGCACCTCTGGTCGCTTCTGGAAGCACAAGAGCATCCTCGAGTGGTTGGAGCTTCTGCCTCAGATACGCAAAGTTCTCCTTCCTCCGAGCGATGAAGTTCGGTAGTTTGGTGATTTGGGACGCACCCAGAGCCGCCTGCATGTCGGTGGCCTTCAGGTTATACCCAATGTGCGAATAAGTGTATTTGTGGTCGTATCCGCAAGGCAGCGCTCCCAGCTGCCAGTCAAAGCGCTTGCCGCAGGTGTTGTCCTTGCCAGGTTCACACCAGCAGTCTCGTCCCCAATCCCGGAAAGACTCGATCAGCGTCTGCAGATTCGGTTTGTCGGTGAGCACCGCTCCGCCTTCCCCAGTGGTGATGTGGTGCGCCGGATAAAAGCTCACGGTTGCCACATCGCCGAACGTCCCCACGTTGCGTCCCTGGTACGATGAGCCGAGCGCGTCGCAACAATCCTCTATCAGCCAAAGATTGTGTTTCCGCACGAAGGCACAGACGGCGTCGAGATCGAACGTGTTTCCGAGAGTATGAGCCAGGAAGACGGCTTTCGTGCGCTCGCTTCGGGCGGCCTCAAGTTGACTGACATCGATTTCGTAGGTCGGTAGGGTGACATCAACGAAGACCGGGACCAGGCGATTCTGAAATATTGGATTCACTGTGGTAGGGAATCCAGCGGCGACCGTGATAACCTCGTCCCCTGGCATCAGGCGCCGGTCGCCCAGCTTTGGCGATGTTAGGGCGCTGAGAGCAACCAGATTTGCGGAAGAACCCGAGTTGACGAGCGACGCGGACCGAACCCCGACGAAACCAGCGAGTTTTCTTTCGAACGTTTCAGCGAAGCGACCTGTCGTAAACCAGGCGTCCAGAGCAGAGTCTACAACGGCACTGACGTCGGCCCCATCGATCACTTTCCCCGAGACGGGGACCGGCGTGACCCCCGGGATAAACTCTAAGGGGTGGGATGCTTCCGAGGAGTATTGAGCAACCAGGTCGAGAATCCGCGTGCGAAGTTGGGAAGACTTTTCCGCCATAAGTTCTCAGAGGGTACTCAAATCATAACATTCGGCTGTTTCTCAATGCCTTGATCGCTAAGCACAAGCTTATGATGAGTCTGGCGGATTTCGGCCGGGGATCACTGAATTTCTAACCAGAAGACGCAACGCTGCATAACCTTGGGCTTGGAACATCAAGCTGACAATCAGGAGGCGACCTGGAAGACGAGATGCGAATCTGGCAGGGACGCCGTGTTCTCCTTACGGGTCACACAGGTTTCAAAGGGGGTTGGCTCGCGCTCTGGCTGAGCCGGTTGGGCGCGAAGCTGCGAGGGTACTCGCTCGACCCATGCACTGAGCCGAACATGTTTACACTTGCCTCTGTGGCAAGAGTTGTCGAAGACGTACGCGGCGACGTAGCGGACTACGCGAAGCTGGAAAAATCGATGAAAGATTTTGCGCCCGAAGTGGTATTCCACATGGCGGCGCAACCGATTGTGCGGCGATCGTATGCCGATCCGGTGGGCACGTACACCACGAACGTGCTGGGCACGGTGCACGTTTTGGATGCTGTGCGCAGGACTCCGAGCGTACGCGCCATGGTCTGCGTCACGACTGACAAGGTCTATCAAAACCAGGAATGGGTGTGGCCCTATCGCGAGACCGACGCGCTCGGCGGATACGACCCATATGCGTCCAGTAAAGCCTGCGCCGAAATCGTCAGCGCAGCCTATCGCAGCTCATTCTTTTCCTCTGATCGAGTCCATGAACACCATGTCGCGCTAGCCACGGCGCGTGCGGGAAATGTGATTGGTGGAGGGGACTGGTCCGAGGACAGGCTAATTCCGGACCTGGTACGCGGATTCTGCTCCGGGAAGCCAGTTCTGATCCGCCGGCCGAACGCCATTCGTCCTTGGCAACACGTACTCGAGCCACTGCGCGGCTACCTGATGCTGGCAGAGCGCTTACTCGCACCGGATAAGCGCTTCGCGTCGGCATTCAACTTCGGCCCCGGAGATGACGACACATGGCCCGTCGAACGCATTGCGAACAAACTCGTACAGCTGTGGGGCGGCGGCGCCGCCTGGACGCGCGATCCTGAGGCCGGAGCTCATGAGGCTCACAACCTGGTGTTGGATGCCAGCAAAGCCCGCAGGGAGCTTGGATGGGAACCAAAGCTCAAGATTGAAACTGCGCTCGAATGGACGGTGGGGTGGTATCGGGCTTGGAATCAAGGCGAGGACATGGGGAATTTCACAGCAAAGCAAATTGAGGATTACGGGAAACTTTGATCCCGCGAGTTCCCTCTAAGTGCAGGGTCTACCACGTCTTCCACGGCGCCTTACCGCTTGCCCAGAGTTCTTCCAGCCTCTGTTTGTCCCGCAAAGTATCCATTGGCTGCCAGAAACCACGATGGAAATAAGCTTGAACTTGCTTTTTCTGGGTGAGGTTCATCATTGGGTCGGCTTCAAACATGGTTGCGTCGTCGCGGATCTCGCCGAGAGCTGCTGGAGAGAGAACGAAGAATCCGCCGTTGATCCATCCGCCTTCACCTTTCGGCTTCTCTTGAAAAGCAGAGATGCTAGTCCCATCGACGCCTAAGCCACCAAATCGAGCGGGGGGCTGCACTGCCGTTACCGTCACCTGTCGGCCGTGGCTCCCGTGGAAGCGAATGGCTGCCGAAATGTCGAGGTCGGCCACACCGTCCCCGTAAGTCATACAGAAGGCATCCTCATGCTCAACATAATGAGCGATTTTCTTCAGCCGTCCTCCGGTGCCCGCGTTGTCCCCTGTATCGACAAGGGTTACGCGCCATGGTTCGGCAACACTCTGATGCACTTGCATTCGGTTCTCCTTCATGTCGAAGGTGACATCAGACATGTGGAGAAAATAATTCGCGAAGTATTCCTTGATCAGATAGCCCTTGTATCCACAACAGATGATAAAGTCGTTGACTCCGTGCTGCGAATAGATCTTGAGGATATGCCACAAGATCGGTCGCCCGCCGATTTCTACCATCGGTTTGGGCCGGGTACCGGTTTCCTCGCTCAATCGCGTACCCTGTCCGCCCGCCAAAATAACAGCTTTCATTCGCTTCGTCTGCCCACCTGGCAACGAGGATCCCAAAACACCCTACAGGCTCGAATCCAGTTCGCTGGACCTCGTTCGCTAGCCAATACAGTACACTGCCGGGACCGAGATTGTGTATGCTTATCGGGCGAACCCCAGAAATCGGGAACTATCGATAGGAGAAGTGGTTCGGCGCGCCCCATCGAGGAGAACCCCATGCCGCCTGCTGTTGACCCATCTTTGATTTTTGATCGAGCCATCGCCGATCATCTTTCTGTTGTCCGCTCGCTCGAGACACAGCGTTCGCTCCTTGAACGCATTGCCGAAGAAATGACACAAGCTGTTTTGAAGGGAAAGAAAGTCCTCTGGTGCGGAAATGGTGGCAGCGCCGCCGACTCGCAGCATCTGGCCGCTGAGTTGATGGGCCGTTTTCGCCGGGAGCGGTGCGGCCTTGCATCGATTGCGCTGACGACCGACACCTCAATCCTCACCGCTGTCGCGAATGACTACGGCTACGAGAAGGTCTTCCAGCGGCAAACCGAAGCGCTGTGCAGCAGGGGAGACGTGCTGGTAGGCATCTCAACTTCCGGTTCAAGCAAGAACGTGTGCGCAGCCTTAAACAGTGCAAAGCGTGCTGGAGCATTTACGGTTGCATTTACGGGGGAGGGAGGCGGGACGATGGCGTCCATCGCCGATATCACTCTCTGCGTTGCCTCGCAAGATACCGCGCGCATCCAGGAAGCCCACATTCTTTGCGGGCACATGATCTGCGACTGGATCGAAAAGTGCGTTTGCGAACGGGAACCGGATCCGGTATCCAGTTCGACATTAGGTGCATCTTCCAAGTAAAGCGGAGAGCGGGGTAGCAGCACCGGAGATGTAGATATAATGAGCGCTGCGTAAGTCAACAAGCGATTGAACGAAGTTCCTCCGCAATTTTGGTGGCAAAGGAGTTGACAATGAGTACGGTCAGGATCGGCAATAAGCTTGTGGGCGACGATCAGCCCTGCTTCGTTATCGCAGAAATCGGCATTAACCATAACGGCGATGTCGATCTGGCAAAGAGACTGATTAGTGTCGCCTTGGCCGCTGGCTGCGACGCCGTTAAGTTCCAGAAGCGGACCGTCGACGTGGTCTATACGGCGGAGGAACTAGCCAAGCCGCGGGAGAATCCCTTTGGCTCGACCAATGGCGACCTCAAGTACGGCCTCGAGTTTGAGCAGGAAGAGTACGAAGAGATCGACGCCTTCTGCAAATCCGTCAAGATGCTGTGGTTCGCTTCTCCTTGGGACGAAGCCTCGGTGGATTTCCTGGAGCGGTTCCATGTGCCGGTCTACAAAATAGCTTCCGCATCGCTTACCGACGACAATTTGTTACGACACGTCCGCGCGACCGGGAAACCGATCATTCTCTCCACCGGCATGAGCACCTATGCCGAGATTGACCATGCGGTGGAAGTTCTAGGCAAAGAAGATCTCATTCTAATGCACGCTACCAGCACCTACCCCGCCGCTTATGTTGAACTTAATCTGCGCGCCATTCCAACGATGGCGACGCGCTACGCGGTTCCCGTCGGTTACTCTGGACACGAGACGGGTATTCCAACCAGTGTTTGCTCGACTGCGCTTGGAGCATGCTGCGTCGAGCGCCACATCACCATGGATCGTGCGATGTGGGGTTCCGACCACGCTGCCTCGCTGGAACCGAATGGGATTTCAAGACTCGTGCGCGACATCCGGCTGTGGGAGCAGGCGAAAGGCGACGGAATCAAGCGTGTTTATGAACGCGAATTCCCCATCATCAAAAAGCTTCGCCGGGTGGGAGCCATGGTCTAGCCGCATGGCGCCGAGGAAATCAAGAGTGGCCCGTCTGAGGCGGATCCGGGCGCTTGCCATCGATGTGGACGGAGTACTCACTGACGGCGGACTCTGGTGGGGACCTGGTGGTGAAGAATGGAAGCGTTTTTGCTTCGCTGACATCATGGGCGTCTCTTTGGCGCGGCGCGCCGGCTTCATTTTGGCCCTAATCTCAGGAGAAAACAGCCCGCTGGTCGATCGCTACGCGGAAAAGATGCTTATAAGGCATGTTGTGAAAGGATGCCGCGACAAAGCCTCGGCCCTCCGCGATTTTGCGGCTGCCAGTGGTGTAAGACTCACCGAAGTCTGCTTCATGGGAGACGACGTGAATGACTTGCCGGCGATGGCGATTACCGGCGTTTCCGCTGCTCCTGCCAATGCAGCCGCGGTGCTGCTGGAGCGTGCCGACTTCGTCGCCAAAGCCACCGGTGGCAATGGCGCGGTGCGGGAGTTGGTGGATGCTCTCCTCGCAGCCCGCGGCCTCAGTACACAGGAAGTGTTCGCGCGGGAGTGATCGCTTTTCGTGATCCATTAGCCAATAGAAATCCCATTTACGACAGGACCAATGAAGCTTTCCGACTACGTAGTCCGCTTCGTCGCCGAGCATGGAGTTAAACGCGTTTTTTTGGTGACTGGTGGGGGGGCGATGCATCTGAACCAGTCGCTGGGTGCGCAAACTGAGATCGAACCCATCTGCAATTCCCATGAGCAGGCGAGCGCGATTTGCGCTGAGGCTTATGCCAAAGCTACCAATCACCTCGGCGTCTGCATGGTCACAACCGGTCCGGGTGGTACGAACGCAGTGACGGGGGTGGCGGGCGCGTGGTTGGACTCGACTCCTACTCTCTTCATTTCGGGGCAGGTCAAGAGGCCCGATCGAATGTTTGACAATGCGGGCCTGCCCCTTGGGATGCGGCAGCTTGGCGTGCAGGAAGTCGACATCGTCTCAATCGTCAGGCCGATCACCAAGTACGCGGTGACCGTGCTCGATCCAAACGAAATACGCTACCATCTGGAAAAGGCCGTCCATCTCGCCTTTCACGGCCGACCGGGCCCGGTCTGGATTGACATCCCGCTGGATGTTCAGGCGTCTCCCATTGAAGACCCGTCTCGATTGCGCGGATTTAACTTAAGTGAGTTGCAGGAATCTTCTTCGACAGACCAATCCCTCACGCAAGAGGTCGACAAGCTGATCGAGAAGTTGAACCAGGCTGAACGGCCACTGCTCTTTGCCGGAAACGGCATTCGTCTAGCCCGGGCAGAATGCGAGTTCGAACAGCTCAGAAAACTGCTCCGAATCCCAACTGCAGCCACGTGGTGCGCCGCTGATCTGGTTCCGAGCGATGATCCACTCTACGTAGGCCGACCGGGCTCGGTCGCCTCTCGGGGCGCCAACTTCGCTCTGCAAAATTCAGACTTTCTTTTGGCCATCGGCGTGCGGCTGGATTTTGCAATCACCGGCTACGCTCCTCAAAATCTTGCCCGCGGTGCGTACAAAGCAGCAGTTGATATCGACCAGGCCGAGTTGAAGAAGCTGGATCCGCATTTGCAGCAGCCGATCCAGGCTGACGCAAAGAAATTCCTCGCAGAGCTATTGGCTCGAAAGGGCTCGATTCGCCAGAGGGACCATTCCGTTTGGGATGCCCGTTGTGCGGATTGGAAAACCCGATATCCCGTAGTCACCGACGCGCACCGAAGACCGGAAGGCCCCGTCTCGGTGTTTCACCTGGCCGAGGTGATAGGTACTGAGGTAAATCCGGAAGATCGATTGGTCGTCGGAAGCTCCGGATCGGCGATTGAGATTTATCTGCTCGCGTTTCCTGCATTGCATTCACAGCGTCTCTTCCACACTGCCGGCCTGGGCGCCATGGGGTTCGGTCTTCCAATGGCGTTAGCCGTCGCCGCGGCAAATCCTGGGCATGAGGTCGTCGCGGTGGATGGCGATGGTGGTTTCATGTTTAACATTCAGGAACTGGAAACCGTTCACCGTCTTCAGTTGCCGATCAAGTTTTTTGTGATGAATAACGACGGGTACTCGTCGATCCGCGCATCCCAAAGGGCTTATTTCGGCAAACCCAATTTGGGCTGTGACCGAAGCAACGGACTGACCGTCCCGGATCTTGTTCGCGTGGGCGAGGCCTTTGGCATACCTTCGACGGTGATCGAAGATCAACGAAGCCTTCGCGCGGACGTACGGCGAGTTCTCGATATGAAAGGTCCCGTCCTCTGCGATGTCCGTGTTCTGCCGGATGAGATGCGAGCCCCGCGTCTCCAGTCTTACCAAAAGCCAGACGGATCGTTCGTGTCGAAACCCTTGGAAGACTTGTTCCCGTTCCTGCCACGCGAGGAGTTCTTCGCGAATATGATCGTGGAACCGTTGTCAGACTAGAAAAATAAACTTTGGTACCTGGATGGGCCCGCCGTTGTTGGGTGACTCTGATGGTCACTATCGGGGAATGCAGTAGCAAACGCAATCCCATCCATCTGCGTTGTAAGTCCGCAACGAAAATCGAGAATCCGGCAACAACTCATTCAAGCGAAGAGGAATCATCCAAAAATGCTGCGGCGCATGATACAGACAAACCGCCATTTTTGGGCGATGGTGCTCGATTGTTTCCTCCCCTCCGTCCAAGGCGTCGAGTTCGCTTCCCTCGATGTCGAATTTCATGTACGTCGGTGCGATGCCTTCCAGGGCGTCATCAAGTGTGACGATCTTAACCTCCCAATCTCCGTCTGAGGAAACTCGCGAGCCGGTGCCGCTCAGGATGAAACGCGCCGTCTCAGTACGAGCGCCCGTTCCGTGCGGACGCAATCGTATTCGTGGGTCGCCGTTAATCGAGCGTTGCAAAGCACTGAAATTCTGCGGATCAGGCTCGAAAGCGACTATTTCGGTGAAGTCATCAGCGGTTGCGCGTCGAAACTCAGCAATGGTGTCGCCGTCAAAGGCGCCACAGTCGACGAAGACTTCCTTTCTGCCCAACCGAAAAAGATCTCCTGGGAAATACTGAACCCCGGAATCGATTAACTGGCCGCACGCGTTTCCTAGTCGGAGTTGCATTTGTCGGTCGAATTCTTGCTTCCCCTCCGCGTCCATCAGTGCTCGCGCACGTCCGATTGCCTGCTCATTGCGAGCGTAATAGTCTGGTGTTTCCCAAAACATATGGGGCAGCAGAAAATCTCTGTGGTCCGCCAGGAGCGCAGAAAATGGAACGACCTTCGATGCCCCCAAGGATCTCACTTGCTTCATTCGGTCCGCCATCGATTCGGTTCGACTTGGGTGCCAAATTGCAATCACGAAAGTGGCACTCGGATATCGCTCGATCGCTCTTTCCGGGGACTCGACGGGAATACCCTCCCACCGTGTGCCCCACAATGCAGGGTTGTTATCGCAAAACATAACAGGAGGGACCGCGCGAGCCACACGCCGACCGAGATTGCCAGCGCCAAATATGACAACTGAACCGGAAAGATTCATAAAGAAGGAACGGACACGTTCACCACGAAATCCGTAGCCGATGACATTCTTCGACCATAACACACAACGTACTAAGCCCGCCTCAGCCGGTCACCGGGAATCGCATAGCAAATGCCTTCCCAGCACTCCTCTGCATAGCGCCGCAAGAACAATCGGTATTCAGGTGCAATGGAGTGGACCAGGGTCGGGATTTGCCAGAGGTGTTCGCTGCGATGATAGGTGCAGGCCACAAGAATAGGGTGATGTCGTCGAAGGAAATCGCTCGCGCCCATGATGGCTTCCGGCTCTGCACCTTCGATGTCCATCTTGATGTAGGTTGGCGTGTGCGGCCAATCAATCGCGTCCAGCCGACGGCACTCGACAGACAAGGATCCATTCTCTTGAATCTGCGAGATAACTGTTCCCGTAGAGGCGAACGACACGATTTCATTTCGTTTCCCTAGGGCGCAAGGCACGATGGTCGCGCGATCCGTGAGCCCGAGACTCTCGATTGTCGTTTCTAGCACGTTGCGGTTTTGAGGATCAGGCTCAACGGCGAAAATGTGCTTGAATTTTGAGTTCCAGTGTGAAGTGAAACTCGGGAGAGTGTCCCCCTGAAAGGCGCCACAGTCCACGAAAACCTCGTCCTCAAGTGGTGTGATGAGGTCCAGTGGGAAATACGTCCCGAAGGGATCCAATGGCGCTGGCAGGGCGTCGAAATTCATCCAATACCGCCACTCCACCTGCGCAGCGAGTTCGTCTCGCGACTTGTCGTCTGCGAGAAGCTCCGAGCAGGTTCTGATTTCATCGACAAACGTTGGAAGTTCATGTGGAAGGTTGATTCCAAACCCGGGAGTAAAAACCTGCGGATACCTCCAGGCCAACGCGGCAAAAGGAGCGACACTCGTGCATCCAAGCTCTCTCAGTTGGCGTCGAGCCGCGGACCCGTTATAAACCGTGACCACGAAGCAAGCGGAATCACGATAACGTTCCGAAGCTGAGGAAGGCGGAAGAACGGTCACGCCGTCAATTTCTGTGTGCCAGATGCGCGCGTTGTTGTCGGTGAAAGCGATCGGACGCAATCCCATCTGCTCAAGTCCTCGGAGCGCCACTTTGCCGAGCAGCCCTGCGCCGTGGAGGATTATCGGCTGCTGGTTCTTTCCCGCAAACTCCGCAAACGCACGTTCTTCCCGTGCGCGAACAGCCGCGAGTGGCTCAGACAGCATTTGCTGTAATACCGTTTCGAGGCGATTGACTGCGTTTTTTACTGGCACTTCTGCCTCCCTTGCTGGATCCTTTTCTTCCTTGGACGAGCAAGAAGCTATAATCGTCTGGCGCGTCTGCTTATGGTCTCCGATACCCGGTGGCGAGACGGACAAAGCTTGCCACCGGCCTGCTTTGAGAGGACATTGAGTGTCTAACGGTCTGGGTCAAGCTGTCCTTCCACTTCAGGATCTTTCGAAAATCGCGCGCCTCCGTCACTGGTTGCGCCACATCCTCGGGCTGGATCGGGCTGTCGGTTTCACCGTTCTAGCCAGATTTTGGGCAAGTTCAGCGGGGCTCGTCACGGTCGCGCTGATCGCTCGATTCCTCACGCCTGCTGAGCAGGGATACTATTACACATTCGGCAGCCTGGTCGCCATACAGATGGTATTCGAACTGGGCTTCTCGTTTGTCATTCTGCAGCTCGCGAGTCACGAGCGCGCTCGGTTGTCGATTTCAAGTGATTACGACATCACCGGAGATCCGGTCGCGCACGCTCGTCTCTCCTCGGTGATTCAAAAGTCCGTACGATGGTATTCCGTGGCGGCCTTGTTGCTGGCGGCCACGTTGCTGCCGGTCGGCTTTTATTTTTTCTACACGCATCAACATGGGCAGAATATCTTTTGGCGTCTCCCATGGTGCCTCGATGCCCTTATGGCGGTGCTCAATTTCCAACTGGATCCATTGTTGTCGTTTCTAGAAGGTTGCGGTTACGTGGCAAATATCGCGCGGCTGCGCTTTGTGCAGTCCGTAACGGGAAGCTTGTTGGCATGGATGGTTTTGATCGGACATCACGGTTTGTTTGCGCCGGCGATGATGCTGCTCGGTATGGCGTCCTGCTCGCTTGTTTGGTTGTTTACGAAGCGCAAACTCTTGTCCGGGTTGCTGAAGTACCATCCGGGCACAAATCGCATCCGATGGAGCGAGGAAGTCTGGCCGTTCCAATGGAGAATTGCGGTTAGCTGGTTCTGTGGCTATTTCATTTTTTGGCTCTTCAATCCCGTCTTATTTGCCTATCACGGGCCCGTGGAAGCGGGACGGATGGGGATGTCGCTCAGTCTGACGAACGCTATTTTGAACATAGCCGTCTCATGGGTAAGCACAAAATCGGCGCCGTTCGGCACGCTGATCGCGCGCAAGGAATACCGCCAGCTCGATCAGACATTCTTTCGGGCCCTTTGGCAATCTACCGCGGTTTCTGTGGCCGGAGGTTTGACCGCATGGCTGGGGACGCTTTTTCTAAACCTCGAGCACGTTCGTTTTGCGCAGCGGCTACTCGATCCGAGCTCGATCGCCATGCTGATGATCTACATGATCACGAATGTTATTGTCTTTGCGCAGGCTTATTATCTGCGGGCGCATAAGCGGGAAGTCTTCCTTGTCAATTCGGTCGTTGGCGCGCTGAGCGTGACCGCCTTCACTCTCATCTTCGGAAGAATTTATGGCGCTAGGGGTATTGTGGTCAGTTGCTTCATTGGCAACGTCCTTGGGCTGGTGTGGGCAACATACAAATTTCAAAAATACAGAAGGCTTTGGCACACCCAGTAGAAAGCAGGCACTTCGCCTTATCGAGTCAACCAGCTTTCGGCTCGTACTTGATAGAATGGCAGGCTTGACCGGTGTGGTGCTTCCAGACTATCGGGCGTTCTGAATCCATGATGCGTAAAAAATTTCTGCTTGCATTGATAGTTTTCTTTCTAGGTGTGCGGGCGTCTTTTTCTCAAACCCTCAACGAATCATCCCAGAGTGGGCTATCGCCGAATCTGGCGGTCGACTGCACTGATCCCATGCAAGCCGCCAGCCCGCAATGTGGAGCTGCACAAGGCCAAATCCCCACAGGCGGCCAAGGAGGCCAGTACTTACCGTCCCTCGAGGTGCCGCAGTTAAGAGCCCCCTACGGATGGAATCAAGACCAATATCAGTACGAATACCAATACATGTACCCTCCACGGACTCCACTCAACCCCTCGCAGATTCAGAGGCCCAAGAATCAGACTGGGCCAGAAACGGAGTTCGAGCAGATGGCGGCCGACTCCGCCGGGCGACCGTTACCGCTATTTGGACAATCGTTGTTTGGCCTACCGCCGAGCACATTCGCTCCCCTGGACCTGTTGCAAGTGCCGAGCGATTACGTCATCGGCGCCGGGGACGGACTGCAAGTCAGAATTTGGGGTCAACTCGAGGCCGACCTCCGCGTAACCGTAGACCGATCCGGCCAAATATACATTCCGCGCGTCGGGCCGATTGCGGTCGCCGGCGTGCATTACGGGGAGTTGGAACAGTATCTGAAGAACGAAGTCTCGAAGATATTCAGGAATTTCAATCTTACGGCGACGGTTGCTCGACTTCGTTCGATCCAGGTACTTGTGGTCGGCTATGCCCGCTACCCCGGGACCTATACGATCAGTTCTTTGAGCACGCTGGTCAATGCAATTTTCGTTTCCGGAGGGTCAACGCCGCAGGGATCATTGCGGCATATCCAGGTCCGGCGCGATGGCGTGACGGTAACGGATTTCGATTTCTACGACCTGCTGATCAAGGGCGACAAATCGAAAGATGTTCGTTTGCAGCCCGGTGACGTTCTTTACATTCCACCGGTTGGGCCCCTGGCCGCAATCTCGGGTTCGGTGAATACTCCGGCGATTTACGAATTGAAGGGAAGCTCCAACCTGAACGATCTGATTGAAATTGCCGGGGGAATGAGCAGTCTCGCCGATACAGGAAGGATTACGATCGAACGTGTGGCCGACCACCAGGCGCGTAAGACCCTGGAATTTCCCTACGACGAAACATCGCGCGCTCTGCTGCTTCAAGATGGCGATGTCGTTCGAGTGTTTTCGATTGTGCCGAGTTTCCAGGACACCGTCACCCTCCGGGGAAACGTTGCGAATCCCGGACGGTATCCGTGGAAGATGGGTATGCGCGTCCGCGACCTGATTCCGAGCCCGGCTGCTTTGCTTACGCGACAATATTGGTTGGATAGAGCCGCGATCGGCAACGGTCATGCCACCGAGTATCCGATTGGACCCAGTGTGCGGTGCCAGCCTGCAAGCCAGACGGCAAACACCGCTAACCCAACGAGCTCACAGCCTGTCAATGCGGCCAGTGGCACCCAAACCACTGGCGGCCAAGTTTCATCCGCCAACGCTTCCGAGAGTGCCAGTGGTGCTGGTTCGTCCGGAGTGGTCTACATTCCGTGCGACGCAAATGGCCAACCCTTGCCCGCTGCGGCCTCTGCCAACGCGAATGCTCGTGCGCCCCTGGCGAACGAACCCAACGTTG
>Ga0126381_100001482_pt1 | contig 25216 bp, 19 predicted proteins | sample PanSoiMetPlot_28_FD_96465 | JGI IMG/M metagenome (GOLD analysis project Ga0126381, IMG submission 96465) | Tropical forest soil microbial communities from Panama - MetaG Plot_28 | ecosystem: Environmental > Terrestrial > Soil > Tropical forest > Bulk soil | place: Panama | collected 2016-02-17 | reverse complement strand
TGCCCTTATCGAATTCCATCTTGGCGAATTCAACAATCAGAATTGCGTTTTTTGCCGCCAACCCAATGAGCATGACGAGCCCAATCTGCGCGTAGACGTTATTGTCCAAGCCTCGCATCCATAGGAACCAGAACGCACCGAACACTGCGACCGGCGTGCCTAATAGAACGCTGAATGGCAGCGACCAACTCTCGTACTGCGCCGCCAAGATAAGAAACACGAACAATAGCGACATGCTGAAAATCACTGCTGGCGAAACCCCTTCTTCGGCCTTTTTCTCCTGGTACGACATGCCCATGTAGTCGTATCCCATTTCCGGAGGCATCGTCTGGGCAAACGTCTCTTCCAAAGCCTTCATCGCTTGGCCTGAGCTGTATCCAGCAGCAGCGCTGCCGTTGATCTGTGCACACCGGTAAAGGTTGTACCGTAAAGTAAACTCAGGCCCGATCCGAGGCTTAATGGAAGTTAGCGCACTTAGCGGCACGGGTTGCCCGGTATCATTCGTTATATAAAATAGCCCTACGTTCTCTGCGCGCGTGCGATAATCTCCCTCTGCCTGGACATAGACTTGCCATTGACGCCCAAAGCGATTGAAGTAGTTAACCAACAGGCCACCCATAAATGTCTGCATTGTTTTATAAACATCCGATAGCTGTACACCTTGAGCGATTGCCTTTGGGCGATCGACGTCAACGTACACCTGCGGGACGTTAGGCAAAGCCGTTGTGGAGACTGTTGCCAATTCTGGGCGCTTGCGGGCCGCCGCTAGGAACTTATCCAGGTTTTGACTCAAGAATTGGGGGTCTTTGCCAGCACGATCCTCCAGCATAAAGGTGAAGCCTCCCGAAGTTCCCACACCCGGAATGGCCGGCGGAGGAAACGAGAAGGCAACCCCTTCCACGACTTTCGATAGTTCCTGGTTCAGATGCTTCTTGATTGCTTCATATTGCTCTTCCGGTGCTTTACGCTCCGCCCACTCTTTGAGGGTAATCCAGTAAAAAGAACTATACGTGTTCTGGGCACCGCTCAACATGCTGAACCCCAGTACTGCTGTAACGGAGCGAACCCCTGGAGTCTTCATAATCATTTCTTCAATCTTCCGCGATGCATCGTCGTTTCGCTGAAGTGAAGCGGCATTTGGCAGTTGCAGCCCGGCGAATACGTAGCCCTGATCTTCGTCCGGCAGGAAGCTACGAGGCAGGCGCGATCCAAACCATCCAGCGGCTATCGCCAGGCCAAGCAATATCAGCATGCTCATGCCCGCCTTCCGGATTAAACCTCCGCAGATGCTCACGTAGCCATCCGTGGTCCGTCCGAAGACACGATTGAACCAACGGAAGAACTTTCCCAAAATACCGCGGCTCTCCTTTCGCGGTCGCAACATCAATGCTGAAAGAGCGGGACTCAGAGACAGAGCATTGAAGGCTGAAAAGATCACAGAAATCGCGATGGTGATGGCAAATTGCTGGTAGAGGCGGCCTGTGATTCCAGGGATAAACGCAGTCGGAACGAACACCGCGGAGAGGATCAACGCGATTGCGATGACCGGACCTGAAACTTCTTCCATCGCCTTGAATGCAGCGTCTTTGGGCGTCATGCCATGCTCGATGTGATGCTCGACTGCCTCGACGACAACGATGGCGTCGTCCACAACCAGCCCGATCGCGAGGACGAGTCCGAAGAGTGAAAGAGTATTAATGGAAAAACCAAGAAAAGGAAACACCGCGAACGTTCCCACTAGCGACACTGGCACCGCAAGTAGAGGAATGAGTGTAGCTCGCCATCCTTGCAGGAAGATGTAGACGACCACAATGACGAGAACAATGGCTTCAAACAGCGTGTGCTGGATTTCCTTGAGCCCCTCGGTAACAGCTAAAGTTGTGTCTAGCGCGATATCGTAGTCCAGATCCTGTGGAAAGCGCTGCTTGACTTCTTCCATCAGTTTGCGAACGCCCGCCGCAGCCTGTACAGCGTTTGATCCAGGCAACTGGTATACGGCTACAACCGCAGCAGGCTTACCACTGTAGCGTCCGACTAGGTTGTAGGTCTGCGAACCTAACTCGAGGCGAGCCACGTCTTTCAATCGCAAAATAGAACCATCCGAATTGGCACGAATTATGATCTGGCCGAATTCCTCGGCGGACGGAAGGCGGCCCTGCGCCAAAACGGCATAGGTGTACTCTTGCCCTTTGGGGACCGGCTCGCCTCCAATCTGTCCGGCGGGATTGACGGTGTTTTGAGTCTGGATCGCTTTAACAATCTCAGGGACGGTAACTCCCATTTTTGCAAGCTTGTCTGGTCTTACCCAGCAGCGCATCGCATATTGACCGGCTCCAAATACAGTCACGCTAGCAATGCCTGGAACGCGTGTTAATTGATCATTAAGACTGACGTATGAGTAATTTGCTAAGAAAACATTGTCATAAGTACCTTTCGGTGAGTACAGATTAATTAGCATTAATGGAGCCGCGGTGGACTTTTGAACAGTCACACCATAATTGACTACATCAACAGGCAACTGGGAGTTGGCCTGATTCGTGCGCATTTGTGCCAAAATTTGATCTGTACTGGGATCTGTTTTAATGTCGAAATTAGCGGTCAGCGTCATCTGGCCGTTGTTCGCATTGTTTGAGTACATGTAGTTCATGTTGTCCACGCCGCTCATTTGTTGTTCGATTGGCGTGGCTACGGATTGCTCGACTGTTACTGCATCCGCTCCAGGGTAGGTAGCTTTTACTTGGATTTCAGGAGGAGCAATGTTTGGGAATTGGGCTGTCGGCAATCGCTGCATTGCAACGAGACCAATGAGCACCATAAGGATGGCGATAACCATGGCGACGATGGGACGCCTGATGAAAAAACTGGCCACGGCTCACTCTCCTTGTCCGGCGGAATTGAACTGCTTCGGGTGAACCGTTACGCCCTCTCTTGCTTTCTGCATACCTTCGGCGATCACCTGTTCTCCCGGTTTCACTCCGTCGGTAATCACCCACATCTGCCCCACCCTTTGGCCCATTTTTACGGGACGGATACTAGCTTGATTATTCGAATTTACGACGACGACGCTATAACTACCCTGAGTCTCAAGTACCGCACGCTGTGGTACCAGCAACGCACCTTTGTCTACTCCTGTAATTGCACGAACGCGACCGAACATTCCGGGGCGCAATATGCCTCCCGGGTTGTCAAAAGCTCCCGCCAGACGAATGGTCCCAGTTTTCTCGTCGACTTGTCTGTCGGCAAGCACGATCCATCCTTTTCGCGGATAAGCTGTACCATCGGACAGAATCAGGTCGAGAATTTTCTGTCCTTGCATTCCTCTTCTGCCCTCGCTCACCGCGCTAATCCTGGTTGCGAATTTCAAATACTCCTGCTCGCTGATTGCGAAGTATGCTTTGATTGGATCAACCTGTGAAACGGTGGTGAGAACGCTCGTTGGTCCGACCAAATCACCAATTTGCCCCTTCGCAAGTCCTGCCACACCTCCCACAAGGGAACGCACCTTCGTAAAGCCGACATTTAATTCTGCCTGCTCCACTTGCGCCTTAGCCGCAGTTACCATTGCCTGGGCCGCTTCGTTCGCTTGAATGTCGTTATCTAACTGGGCTTGCGGTATGGCACTTGCTTTGGCCAGTGGTGTATCGCGAGCGACATCAAGCCCAGTCTTAGTGAGTTGCGCTTGAGCTTGCGCTAGCTGACCTTTGGTCTGCTGTAGGGTCGCCTCAAACGGTCGTGGATCGATTTCGAACAGAATGTCTCCCTCACGTACAACGGTGCCCTCCCTGTAGTTCTGCTTCATCAGATAGCCAGTTACTTGTGGCTGAATCTGCGCGTTAACATACCCATCGAGGGATGCGATACATTCCGTGTAGAGCGGGACATCCTCCTGCACAACGGGCGCGACTTCGACTTCTGGAGCCGTTGCGGATGCCGAAACAGTTTCTTTTTTTCCGCATCCCATCGTCGACGATAGAAAGAGGGCCAGGAGGATTGCATTCTTTCGCAAACGCGATATCGGGTAGTGCGATGACAGAAGATAATTCGATCCTTGAGTGCCAATTTCGAGGCCGTGCACCCCACGTCTGATTTGCATGGAAAAGCTCCTCAAGCACTGACTGGTTAAGCGATAAGAGTCCCGCTCAGGAGCAACTTCTCCAAGAACGAGACAACAGGCGGTTTCGATGACCTTGATTCCGTCACACTTTTAAGCCGTTTGGTTTCGACGTCCGGAATCGCGCTCGACGTTGATTCAACCAGAGAGTAGAAGCGATGAAACGAAGCGGGAAACTGGCAGAAATTACAGTCGGTTTCGGAGATGCGACGGGTTCCTTATGTGAGCGATCGTTTGAAATCCGTGGAAGGATCGCGCTTTCTGAACCTTTCTCTAAGCTTTTGCGATTCGCCGAGCACACGCTCCAGATCCCCAACGGTGATTTCATATTCACGTGCGATCGGTGTCATTTTTGTGAGATTTATAACCTGCGGCTCTCCATTCTTATAACCTGACGCTGCAAAATAAATAGTAGTAACACTGTGAACCTTACAGGGAAGCACCGGCTTCGGTACATCGTATTATCTTATCGATGCGAAGCAGGATCCAAGCCGAACAATTGGCTCAAGTGACCGTCGAGCAATCGGAGAGTTTGTACCAAGTAGAAGTGTCGTTACCTCCGCCGCGCATTGTGCTGGCGGACGACAAGAGAGAAGTACTGAGAACGGTCACTGTTGTACTTGGCAGCAGGTTCAATGTCGTCGGAACTGCCGAGAACGGCAGGGACGCAGTGAACCTGGTGATAAATCTGTTCCCAGATGTTGTGGTATTGGACATCTCCATGCCAATCATGAACGGCTTTCAAGCAGCCCGACGGTTGAAGGCGCTTCATTCTCCGGCCCGGGTCGTGTTTCTTACGGTACAAGCGGATCCGGATTTTGTGGAAGCTGCGTTGTCCGTCGGTGCTCTCGGATATGTCTTGAAAGAGTCTCTCGCCACAGACTTGGCCCCTGCGATTTGGGAGGTTATGCAAGGAAATATCTTTACGTCTCCCTCGCTGCCATTGCATTAACCCGGGTTTTCCTACAAACCAACTGTCGAGACGCAGGTCGGTGTCGCGTGGCGCGAAGTCTCCAACCGTGCTCCACGGCCGCCGCGAGGATCAACCAGGAACTCTCTTCTTGATCCCACTTTCTATATGCAGACTGAGAGAAGTGACAGTTATAGCAACGTGTTACTGCGCCTAGCATCACTGCGCAAATGGCCTGGGGTGCCTGGTGTTTCCATCTCCCGAGCAATAAAAAGAGCCGCTCCAACCTAATCGGAAAGGACAATGCAACATCGTCACAGGGCTAGGTTGCTCATTGCTGATGATCACACGTTGCTGGCGGAAGCTTGCAAGACTTTCCTCGAGCCGGAGTTCGAGGTAGTCGGCATCGCCGACAATGGACGAACGCTGCTCCACCTCGTGAACGATTTGAAGCCTGATGTGGTGGTCCTGGATATTGCAATGCCGCAATTAAACGGCCTTGACGCCGCCGATCAGATTAAGCAGATGCTTCCCACAACGAAGTTGGTTTTCGTGACTATGAATATGTCAGCCGAAGTGGCGGCTGAAGCGTTTCGGCGTGGCGCTTCGGGCTATGTCGTAAAGAGCGCCGGCGCTGAAGAATTGGTCACTGCCATCCGAAGGTCCCTGAAGTCAGAATCGTATCTTTCCCCCGTCATTACGAAAGAGACTGTGGACTACCTCCTCAGAAGTGGCTCCGCTTTTTCGGAAGAAAGACGGATCACTCGGCGCCAGAGCGAGGTACTGCAACTCCTCGCCGAGGGCATGTCGATGAAGGAAATTGCCAGCGTTCTGAACCTTAAACCAGGAACGGTCGCCTTTCACAAGTACAAATTGATGGAAGCGTTGGGGCTTAAGTCGAACGCCGAACTCCTCCAGTATGCGATAAAACATCACATCGGGAGCTGAAGACCGCACGAGCTCGCCTTTTGCAGTAAGCCACTCCTCTCGTTGACACCGCTCGGGTTACCAACCAATGGATTTTGTAGTTCTAGAATACTGTCGACTGAGAATCGACACGGACGTCCAGACGTCGCGCGCCGCTGCGCTTCGTTAATGCGCCTCCTCGAACGCCGAAATGGCGTAAATGAAAACCAAATTCCGTGGAGTATCTGCCTCGAAAAAGCATTTCAAGTCTGATTTCTGTACTTTTGCAAAGGCAACACGAAGAACCTCGACCGTTGGGAGTAATAGAGCGCTTGCGCTAGTAAAATTGCTAGGCGGCAGATGTCAAAAGCGGTGATAGTCTCCCTGCGCTTTCGAAATTAAATCTGTCTTGATCTGCACAAACGTGATAGTCTTCGCAACACAAAACTCGCCTATTCCTGTAACGTCCATTTTGGTTTCGAGAGACGGCACTTGTCCTACGCTGAGTGACACTTCACTGGGAGCATGAAGTATGATCAGGAGAAATCTTCCGCGGATATTGATCGCTGACGACCACACGCTGGTTGCTGAAGCATGCAAAAAGCTGCTTGACAACGATTACGAAGTAGTGGGCACCGTCAACGATGGCCGATCGTTGGTGCGAGCCGCTGTTGAATTGCGGCCTCACCTCATTATTGTTGATGTATCCATGCCACTGCTAAACGGTTTGGACGCGGGGCAGCAGATAAAAGAGCTGTTACCGGGCGTGAAGCTGGTATTCGTCACGATGAATCACGATGCCGATCTGGCGGCCGAGGCGTTCCGGCGCGGCGCATCGGGTTATCTGCTGAAGACCTGCGCTGCTTCGGAGCTGGCTCTGGCAGTGCGCGAGGTTCTGCGCGGCAAGTCTTATCTGTCGCCCATGATCGCCAGGGATACAGTCGATTTCCTGCTACGGCAAGACAAGAAGCTGATTGAAGAAGGCCATCGCCTTACGGATCGGCAGCGCGAAGTACTCCAACTGCTGGCAGAAGGAAAATGCATGAAGGAAGTGGCCGGTGTGTTAAACGTCACCACTCGGACAGTAGCGTTTCACAAATACCGCATCATGGAAGTACTGAACGCCAAGAGCAATGCTGAACTGGTCCAGTATGCAATCAGGCACCATCTGATCGCTGCATAATCCGAGATCGTCCGGAATGAACAACGCCCTCTGTTTGAGCAGAGGGCGTTTTTTCAGCAAATTGCAGTTTCGAGTGAGGCAATCCCATCGACCCAGCCGCGGGTTCTGAGACTGCCAACTTGAACCATTTGGCTTCGCGTCCAACTCAACAAATCAAAAGGAAGGGTTCGCGAAAGCCTGTATGTTCAAATGGCGATCTCGAACCCTTGCCTTAAACGGTCTTACGGAGCAAACCAAGTCCGATCGAGGACAAGAGCGAAAGCATCCCAAGCAGCCCAATCAGCGGCAAGGGACTTCCGGTCTTTGGCAACTCCGCAGGAGCCGCTGCTGCGGGCGCAGGCGCGGGCGGCGGCACTACCACAGCGACCAGTATCGGTACGTCGGCCGGCGGTGGTGGTGGTGGTGGCGGCATCGTACCTGTCAACTGTCGGGTATGTTCGACCTGCGTGACGGGTTCCTCAACCACCTTCGTTGCCGAAATCTTCATTCCCTTCTTCAACCCGAAAGCATCCACTTCCTGACCATCGACTGTGAACTTTTGACCCTTTGGGATCTTGAATTGCTGATTCGTTCCATCGTCCAAGGTCAGAATCACAGAGTTGGGAGGGGAAACGTGCCACACCTTTCCCGTTACCGATTTCACTGTGGTAACCATTTGCGGCGTCGTGGTCGTTGTGATGGTTCGCTGAAGCTTCATTCCGGGCTTGAGATCGTGAATCCCAAGTTCCTGACCATCGACATTAATGCGGGTGGTTTCGGGCACGTTGGCAATATGGCGAATTGAGCCGTCTTCCATTTTCACGACAAGATCGTTGCCATTCACCAAGACTACTTCGGCACGCTCCACTGTCGTTTGACTGGTGGATTGTCCGCTGCTCGTGCTGCTTTCGGTTTTTACCTGTGCGCTCATGCTCAGGGCAAAGACAATGCAGATCAGCCCTACCCCAAGCACCAGCCACGCTCGTCTCCTGCCAGTTGCTGAGTTCATGTAGTTTCTCCTTTTAACCCCTGGGATCGTTGATTTGATTTTTCATGACGCCGGCTAAACGAAGCTCTTTGCCCTTCTCACTGTTGTGGAGAATGCAACCTCGATTCTGTCCTGCCTCCAATTGCGGAATCGTCAGGATTCGTGATGGATGCCTGCACGATGTATCGCTGGGGCGCGCTGCCGATAAAGTAAAACGGATAGCAGGTAACAAGAGTCAGAGATCGGCCCGGGCGAGGCTCAAGGACAGACACATCGCTGGGGCGTACAAGCACGATCTGATTAACCTTGTAAACATCCTTGCGGTTTGCGGTTACTAGCTCGATCTCGTCCCCGGGACCGATGTCTTTCAAGGCTCGGAAAAAACCGTCCCGATGCCCGGCAATCCCAACATTTCCTTCTTCGCCTGGACGACCGGTGCCCTCGATATGGCCTACGCCGCGGTTCAGGGTCAGATCGTCGGTCCCCTCAAGCACGGGTACCTCAAGATGAACTTTCGCGATTCGCAAGACCGCTAGAGGCGCATTGAAGTGCTCTGTCAGACTGCTTTCATACGCTTGAATTCTTTTCGGCGACCACTCAGTGAAGTCAACCTTGCGACCGGAATGCGGCAACCAGTTTTCCGGCTGTTCGATCTGAGCATCCGCTCGAAGCTTCTCGAAACGCAGCAGTTCCGCTCTGGACGTAATCGTCCTGTGTATTTGTGCACCAACGTAGATACCCAGCAGCAACACCGCGATGACAAACAACAGGCGCTGCGTCAGGCTTACGATTCTCATCCCCGAGTCATCCTGTGGTCTTCGGTCCGGACCGAGGCCATGTCGATGCATACAAACCGCTCGATCCCAAGCAAGGGATCACGCGCATTGATAGCGCAGTGTAGGTAAAGCAGACGCTAGTTGAAACTGTCATTAGTTACAGGAGCTGAGAACCGCTTAAGCTAAGAACTGCCGATGTCGTCTACACATCCGTGTCGTGGGTTCTTCGCTGTCAGCATTGATAGTTGAACGGGGTACGCTTCAGTCATATATCCAACGTTGAACGAGCACGGTGCTCGTATGCAAAATCAGCACAAGCCGACCGACAGGTCACCCGTTCGAGTATGTGATTGCTACATCTGGGTGGAGATCGCCTACCTGGATTCACCGACTGACTATCGGGAGTGCTTGCCGCAATCTTCTCCACACCCACCAGAAGCCAGCGCTGATCTGGTCATGCTGGACTCCAATTCAGGCTGGCCCGAGCTTTGGTCTCTTCCAGCGTGGACGATTGCAGCTCTATTGCTGCTCGTAGCCGGATTTGTCTCGTATATCAACTGGTGACTATAGATTCCTTTTGGTTGAGAAGGCGGCGGCCTGAGCCGCCATCATGAGGAAGCAACACTTCAGGCCGCCGATGGTGGGTCAAGAACTGAAGGTACTGCAACGAGCGGTATGTGAGAGGCGTAGTGTGCGGTTCCAAAAATAACAACTCGTCTTCAGCCGTCACCTGTCAGAAGGAACAGAAAAACAACGCTTCGATCAAGCCCTTCGTACTTCCACGTCGGATTTCTCACGCTTAGAGAGCTTGGAATCTTAGTACCGCTCCGGGATCCAACGGTAATTCCAGTCGGGTTCCTTGTATCCATGGGGCTTCTGTCGTTTTGGAAGTTTAACTTTCTCCATCGGCACGCGTTTCCAGGGTACAACGCTGACCAGGTGAGCGATGCAATTCAGCCGCGCACGCTCTTTGTCGTCAGTTTGAACGACGTACCACGGAGACTGCGGAGTATCGGTTGCCCTGAACATCGCGTCGCGGGCCCGCGAGTAGTCGTACCAGCGCCGGTGGGATTCAAGATCCATGGGGCTCAGCTTCCATCGTCGCATCGGATCTTCGATACGCTTGAGAAACCGTCTGTGCTGCTCTGCTTCATTCACCTCAAACCAATACTTGACGAGAATGATCCCATTGTTTTTTAGCAGAGACTCGAATCCCGGACACATCCGCAGAAACTCGGCGTATTGCTTGTCCGTGCAAAAACCCATCACGTGCTCGACAAGAGCACGGTTGTACCAACTGCGATCAAAAATCGTCACTTCACCTTTGGCCGGAAGCTCCTTCATGTATCGCTGGGCATAGAGTTGCGATTTTTCGCGCTCCGTGGGCGCTGGCAGTGCTACGTGGTGGAATACCCGCGGACTCACTCGTTCCATGATGCGGTGTATCACTCCACCTTTTCCCGCTGCATCGCGGCCTTCGAAAACAACCACGACCTTGGCTCCGGTGGCTTTTATCCACTCCTGCATCTCAACCAGCTTGGTTTGGAGTTTTCGAAGCTCTTGCTCATATTGCTTCTTTTTTAATTTCTGTTTTTCTTGATTAGATTTCTTGTCGTTCGTCGCCGCCACCGATACCTCCGTCATGAGCAAGATGAAAACAAGTTTCGCAACATGCGTCGATCAGCTTTAGGGTGACGACACAAGCAGGTTAACTGGCAGTTCTGTCAGTTCACTGGATGTTTTGACTGAAAGGACAATCTCACTCTTGCCGCTTCTTCCCAGGCCTTCGCACCCGGCGCGATGGTGTACCGACACTTAACGGTGCCGATGAGAATGTCGTCCGTTATGAAATCGCTGAACAACCATTTGAGCCAGCGTCTACTCGCCCTTGCGTTTCCACTGCTTTTCGTAATATGCCAGCCAGCCTGGCCACAGATTGCCACTCCGGTTAAACCCACTGCTCCTGACAACGAGGCTCAACCCGAGATTCCGAAAGATAAGCTTGGGCGTAACACACCTCGCGGCGCGGTACTCGGGTTTTTGAGTACCGTGCGGAAAAGCAATCTTGAAACAGCCGTCCTTTTCTTAAATACCCCGCTTCATGGTCACGACGCCGAAGTCTTGGCCCGCCAACTTGCCACCGTTCTGGACCGTCGCTTGCCTGCCCGACTCAATGAACTCAGTGACGAGCCAGACGGTTCTGTGCCTGATCCCCTGAGGCCTGATGAGGACCTCGTCGGAACAATCCCTACGGCTAACGGCGATCTCGACATCAAGCTTGAGCGAATCGATCGCGGCAAAGCAGGAAAGGTTTGGCTGTTCTCTCGAAACACTCTCAATTCAATTCCCGGTGTCTTTCAGGAATTGAGCATGCCTCCGGTAGAGAACTTCCTACCGCCGTTGTTGGTGAAAATTCGCCTGGCGACGATACCGCTCTATGAGTGGCTGGCTGTTTTTATTGGCATCCCGCTCCTCTACATGCTCACGGGTCTATTAGGTCGCGCCCTCCGTTCTGGAGTGGGGGTGCTTCGACGACGCGTCGGGGATAATTTCAGCCTCCCGACTGGTCGAGTTTTGCCAGCCCCCCTTCGACTGATCCTCGTTGCACTCATCATCCGCTGGCTACTAACGGTAGTCGGCTTATCACTTCTGGCCAGACAGTTTTGGTCCACAACAAGTTTCATTATCGCGACCGTCGCTTGTGTGTGGTTACTGCTCTTATTCAACGGCTGGGGAGAACGTTATCTGGTCGCGCTCCGTCCGGGCATTAGCGGATCCGCCGCTGTGTTGCGTCTCCTTCGCAGGGTAATGGACGGAGTCATTCTGTTTGCGGGGTTGATGTTCACTCTTCATCACTTCGGCATCAACCCAACCGCTGCACTCGCCGGCCTTGGCGTTGGCGGTATTGCAGTCGCGCTCGCGGCGCAAAAAACTCTCGAGAACGTGATTGCCGGCATCTCTCTTATCGCGGATCGCGCGGTATGTGTCGGAGATGCCCTGAAGATTGGCGATGTTGCCGGAACGATCGAGGAAGTCGGACTCCGCTCCACCCGCATTCGCACGCTCGATCGCACGGTACTCTGGGTGCCCAACGGTCAGATTGCAAACATGAGCATCGAAAAGCTTTCGGCCCGCGACAAATTCTGGTTCCATCCGGTGTTCGGTCTGCGTTATGAAACAACCACCCGACAGCTACATTCGCTTATGGCTGACATTCGCAAGCTCATCACCTCGCACACCAGTGTCGATTCGGCGTCGGTGCATGTCCGACTTCTCCGTCTTGGGCCCTTTTCGCTTGACGTGGAGATTGTCGCGTTCGTCTTTGCTCGCGATTGGAACCAATTCCTCGAAATCCAACAAGGGTTGCTGCTCAGTATCATCGACATCATTCGACAAGCCGGAACTGACATTGCAATCCCGTCGCAGACGCTTTATCTGGCAGCCGACTCTTCCGCCAAAGAAGCTGGGATGAGGCCAATTCTCGGTGGAAAACGTCGGGGTGAACAACTCCAACCCGAACGCAAAGTGTCGCCGTTGAGCTGAGGACGTTTTGAAAACTGACGCACTAGTAATGTTAAAAGCGGACCCATCCCGCGTTCGCCGAAACAGAACTGCCATCGGCGTATTCACGCCTCTGTTGTTTGTGACAGTTTTTTGAGGGAACCACCCGCTCTTACGATAAGTACGCTTTGAGCCTTATGAAAAGCACAAATTGTCCAGTGTCGGCCGACCCTGATTGACACCTTTAAGCAGGTTGTGTCCTTTGCTCGCAGCCGATCTGCAGATTGGAGAACAGCATGAAGCGCGTTTTATTTCTGTCGGTTGGTATTCTTCTCACAATCAGCGCGTTCGCCCAGGACGTTCGCTACAACTTCGATAAGAACGCTGACTTTTCGAAATTCAAGACGTACAAATGGGTGACCTTGAAAGATGCACAAAAGGTCAATGATCTAGTCGACAAGCAAATCGTCGACGCCGTGGATGCAGAGCTCGCGACGAAAGGGTTAACGAAGGTCACTGAAGATAGCGCCAATCTTTATATCGGCTATCAAGCTGGTATTGGCCAGGAGAAACAGTACACGTCGTACAGTTCTGATTGGGGATATGGACCCGGGTGGTACGGTGGCGGTTGGTACGGCGGCGGACCCAGCATGGGTACTACAACCGGACAAACGTCGACTATTTACATCGGGCAGTTGGCTCTTGATATGTACGATTCTGCGAACAAAGATCTAGCGTGGCGCGGAGTCGCAAGCAAGACCATCGATCCGAAAGCTAAGCCCGACAAACAGCAAAAGAATCTCGCTAAGGCAGTGAAGAAACTCCTGAAGAATTATCCTCCGCCGGTGAAGAAGTAGATTCTGACTTTCTGAAATTACGCTCGAGCCGACGGTGTGGCTCGGTTTTTAATACCCTGTCTGTCGGCTTGGCGGATCAGGATGAGCGCGACGTCTCGACCAGCTTGACCACCATTTGTGACCGCCAAACTTCCTCGTTTTCTTCTTAGGACGGTTAGAACCGGCGAGGTCTGGTCACAGACGTCGCCAGTCAGGATTCATGTCGAAAAAGAAGGGCGCCGTTGAACAATCCACACACTGAAGTAGCGAACAATGGCGCCCAAAACTTTCGCGAACCTGTCGCCCTCAGCAGAATCGCGCACTTGCTTTGCGATCGCAGAACGGAGAATGGATCTCTCCAAAACTAGGAACGCTTCGCATTCAGAAACTCGGTGGCCTTCCTCTCTGGAATGATCTGTGGTGCAGCCTTTTCTGACTCGAAAATACTGGCGTAAATTACTCCGCCAACCACCCCGCCGATGATCGGCGCCACCCAGAACAACCAGAGCTGTCCAAGAGCCCATGCTCCGCTAAACACGGCCGCCCCGGTGCTGCGCGCCGGGTTTACCGACAGATTCGTGATGGGAATCCCAATCAGATGAATCAGCGTCAGTCCCAGTCCGATGGCAATAGGAGCAAAGCCCGACGGAGCGCGTCGATCTGTCGCTCCCATGATGATCACTAGGAAAAAGAAGGTGAGCACCACCTCTGCCACAAAGCAGGAAGCAAGGGAATAGCCTCCGGGCGAGTGTGCAGCGTAACCGTTTGCTGCCAAGCCGCCACTCGGATCAAAACCTACCTTTCCGCTGGCAATGAGATAAAGCACCCCGGCCCCAAGAATCCCACCGAGGACCTGCGACACAACATAGGGCAATATCTCCGCAGCCGGAAACCGCTTCCCGACTGCCAGACCGATCGAAACGGCTGGATTGAGATGGCAACCCGAGATGTGTCCGATCGCGTAGGCCATTGTAAGGACGGTCAGTCCGAAGGCGAGGGCTACACCGTAGAACCCGATTCCCAGTTGGGGGAACGCTGCAGCAAGTACCGCGCTTCCGCAGCCGCCAAATACGAGCCAAAAGGTTCCCATGAATTCGGCGATTGCTCGCCTCGATAATTTCATTGTCGCGTCCTCTACTTTTGGAAGTGTGGAATACCGATTGCTTCGAACGTGTAGGCTATAGAGGGAGGAAGTCGCAACTGAGAGAACTAGCAGGGGTTCGTCGTTGGTGCTCTAAACGATTCGACGGTAGTCATAGGCTCAGGTGGGAGCATTCAGTCTATCAGTTCCTGCAGCTTGAGTCGTGCGCGACGGCATCGCGTCTTGACAGCAGAAAGATTCAGATGCAACGCCTCTGCCGTCTGATTCAATGAAAGCCCATCCACATATCGCATTACGAAAGTTGTTCTCAGTCCTGGCTCCAACTCCTGCAATTTTTCATGCAAGATTCGGCTGAGTTCAGCCTCTTTGTATAGCTCTTCGGCATTCGGCCGTGCATCGACAAAATCAACTATTGAATTGTCTCCTTCCACTGGAAGATCGGAATCGAACGAGACTTCTTTCGTGGCACGTATACTCCGCAGTTTCATGAATGACTGGTTGAACGTGATCCGGACGAGCCAAGTCGAGAACTTTGCGTCCTCCCGAAACTGGTCGAGGTGTTGAAATGCTTTCAGGAGTGTCTCTTGCACGACGTCCTGGGAGTCTTCGTGGTTCCGCGTAAGTCGCCGAGCAATTCGAAGGAGTCGAGCATCGTAGCGCCCTACTAGTTGCTCAAAGGCATGAATGTCTCCCAGCTTGGTTGCATGGACTAACGCCAAGTCATCGCTTGTTCGCTCGGCGACTGCGGTTTTTCCTGATGTTTGATGCACGTCGTTCTCTTTCCGTCAGTCAGAGTGGACGGCCACTTGGCTAGCGATTAGAACGACGACGAAGGTGCAATAACACTGTCAGTAGTCTCAGCTGGCACGACATGAAGTCATAAGAAAGAGGGTTCAGAGGGTATGCGGCGAGATGCTACACAGCGGGCAGGGTGGCGCGCTTAAAGTTCGTACAAAGACGCCCCGAAGCGCTTAAGTCCACGATCGGATGCGATAAGGTCGAGATGAATCGACGTCCAGTCGGCCAGGAGCACGCTCTCGCTGCCTTGTCCGTCATAGGTCTTGAGGTAGCCGCCGCAAGAATTGCAGTATTCGATGCGGAGTCCGCCTTCCTCTTCAACCGTGAGAACCCTGAGCCGATGGCCGTTCTCCACAGCACAGAAGGGGCATCCAATTCGCTGAAACCACCACCGGGATTTGCAGCGACCGCACGCGAGAAGTCTCCTGCGCCCAGGATCGATGCCGACCAATTGACCCATAGTGGGTGGTGATCCGCAAGTCGGGCAGTAATTACGAAACCATCGTTCCTCATTGCGCCAGTTGGCGAAGTTATCCACCACTGGGCGGAGGTATCGAGCCAAGGCGGTCCATCCGAGATATCGCAACAGCCCCTGATTCTGAACCGTGATGTACACATCTTTGTCGAGCAACCAGTCAGCAATTCGACCCGGCGTCGCGAACTCACCTATCAGCTCAGTGCTAAGAACGGTCGCTTCGTGTGCCAATTTTCCGGGCAGGCGTGAAACCATTTTTTCGAGGAGCACTCTGAGAGTTGACTCCGCCGGGATAAGATCGATCTCGACAGACGAACTGTGGAGCAGGGGAACACCGTTCTGAAAGTCAACGATGTAGCTGTCCCAGGGAGGAATGGCCGCGGTCACAGTCAGCGTTTCCCTTAGAGCGGACTCAACTCGTCCTTGCAGATCGGCCATCGGTTGAAGATAAGGGTGCCTCGTCAGCCATACATCTTTAGTCATGGGACGCTGATACCTCGCCTGCTTCCGCTTTAGGAAGGAGCGGTACTAGCCGCGCACCAAGCCCGAAGAGGAAGATTGTGGCGGCGATGAGTCCCATCGAGATGCCCCACTCAAAAATGGTCGGCGAATACGCTTCAGGTGCGATCTGGGGCATTGGGCCTTTCAAGTTCATCGCCCAAAGGACTACATCCACACGGTTCAAGATGACGCCCAATGTAGCTAGAAGTGCGCCCGCCAGAAGCACGGTCGAACGGGCCCTCCTTGATGCGGTTGCCAGTAAGGTTAGTGGAACGACGCCACCAAGAACGATCTCCGCCACGAACAGCAAACCCAGCCGGCCTGAAAATGCGTAGGCGAATTCACCACGGACCGCCATATCGCCGAGACGGAAGAGTAGATAGACGAAGAGCGACCAGAAAGTGATTTTTCCCATCGCCGCAAGCTGAGCCATTCGGAGTTGTCTGCCCCACCCTTTCGCGATCCACATCTCTATCAGGATGACCAGGCCGGTGCCGGCCACAATCGAGGACAAGAAGAAAGAGATTGGCATCACGGGAGACCACCACTGCGACGCGAGTTTGTCGGGCATTAGTAGGAACAGAGAACCGAGCGAGCTCTGATGCATCGTCGACAGTGTTACTGCTGCGATGGCCAGCATGATAGGCTCGGCCCTTTTGTCCCTGGCTCGGAATATCCACGCCAGAAGCGAGAACAAGACTGCTGTTAATGCTGCATAGATCAACTTGCGAGAAAGCAGGTACACGAACAATGTAAGCGCAAATGCCACATAATAGCCGGACCATTTCCGCCAGACGTCCATCGCCCTCTGAAGCCCCCACTTCTCCAAGGGCACCGGCAGGAACTCGATGAGCAAAACGGTTACATACAATCCAACGCACCAGGAGACCTCAAACATTGCGGAGTGTGCCGGAGCCTGCAACCCGAGCTGATAGAAATGCCACGGCAATCCTAGATCTGCCACCAGCGTAACTGTGACAAATGAGTAGCTTAAGAGGCCCATTAATACAGTGGATCGTCCTAACGAATAGAGATCATGTCGCTGAAAGACATAAATGAATCCGGCAGTCGCAAACGCACCGGCAGCCACCGCAATCCAAACAAGATCAAACACAATCCACAAGCCCCATGCGTACGTGTCGGAAAGGTTCGTGCTACCACCTAGGCCAAGAGCGAAGCGCGCCAGTAAGGAAACGACGCCAAACGCCATCAGCACAAGGAGAACCCAGTTGAACGGAGTCAACAGTTTGCTCTTAAGCGATTCGAACTCCGGGTGATGGTCGTCATTCTCGTGAGAACGCGAGGATGGCTCCGATGGCGCCGCCAATATCCTTCGTTTCAAGAGGGCGTAGGCACCGCCAAGTAATGCTCCCATGGCAAGGACAGCTGGAGGAACCGCGCCTAGAGCAATTCTGGAGAATGCGGGATAGGGTTTGTCGGCAACGTCAGGAAAGCCGATTTTCTCGAAGGGCACCGACGACAGATAGAGGACACTGGTGCCGCCCGCCTCTTTTTCTCCGTAAACATGGTCCACGTATTTTTCAGGATGTGCGGCAATACGGTTGTGCGCTTCTTCCAGCATGTCATCGCGGGTTCCGAAGCGCAGACAATCTGCTGGACAGGCTTTGACACAGGCTGGTGTGACAATGTCTTGGTGGTATCGTTTGCTCTCTTCCTCGCTGAGCGCCTGCCCATTGCGCGCAACCGGTAAAGGCTGATTGGCTCGGTCGGCGCAGTGAGTACATTTCTGTATCTTGGGAGCGAGTGAATCCCATTCGGCCGTTGGCACACCCCACGGACACGCCCAGATGCAGTAACGGCAGCCGATGCACTTGTCGGAATCGTACGCGACAGGACCATCCGCCATCCTGGCCAATGCAGTGGTTGGACAAGCCGAGGCGCAGGCCGGCTCGAGACAATGCAAGCAGCGTCGCATGGCGAACAGGTAATGAAGCCCACCAGGAGCCTGTTCGTCAGGTACTTCATGAAAGGTGATTAAGGTGTAAGTCTTCGCGCTAAGGGTCGCGGGGTTCTGAAACCCCATGTAGTCTTGCAATTCCGTAACTTCTCCCTCACGCTCATTCCATTGCTTGCAGGCAACCTGGCAAGCGCGACACCCGATGCATCGAGTGATGTCGATCAGTGTCGTCTTGATCGGTGCCGTGGAAGAGGGTGTCGTCATAGTTTTCGCTTTTGGCGCACGAAGGTTTTCCGGGACTCGTGCACCTTGACGACGTTGACCAGACAAGCTTTCGTTTCCTGGGTTCCGGCCCCAGGATCCACCGCATCAATTGTGATGTGATTCACGCTCGGACCCGTCGACAAACCTTTGTATCCCCAGTTGTAGGGCATCCACACAATAGTGACCTCGTGTCCTTGCACTTGCAGCGTTTTCATTCTCGGCGTGACCACTGCTTTCACGGTGAGTTCACCTCTGGCAGACGACACTTTGACCAAGCTCCCCGTTCTCACGTCAAGCTTTCTTGCAAGACTCTCAGGGACCTCGAGCATGGGTTCCGGAACGAGTTCGTTCAACCACGGAATATTGCGGGTCGACGATCCACCACACCAATGTTCTGCGACGGTTGACGTCATCAGGACATAAGGAAATTCCTCGACTGTGCCAATCGGCTGATGAGATTTAACGCGCGGATACTTGAGCACAGGGTTGTGTTTCACATTCGGGTGCAGAACGTTCTCCACCGGGCTCTCGACAGGCTCGTACATTTCCGGCAACGGACCATCCTTCGGCACATACGCCACGTCGCGGGGAAGCTGTGGGTTTTTGGGATCTGGATCCTGATATACGGCTGCGAAGAGACGCCCAACGCCCTCCGGATTCAAGTGAAAGGCACGCTGACCATTCGGAGTATTCGGTCCATCCGTCAAAACGGGAACATCCGGCAGATCGTGGCCCGTCCACCGTTTGGCTTTTTCGTCCCACCACACGATCGGCACCGAGTCCGGATATGGTTTGCCATTTCGATCGCAAGACGCCCGATTGTAGAGAATGCGCATGTTGTTCGGCCAAGTCCACGCGAAATTCGGGTAGAGGCCGAGGCCGCCTGGATCGGTTTGAGAATCCCGCCGCTTGGACAGGTTTACCCCACCGCTGAAAACGCCCGCGTAGATCCATGCTCCTGATGAGGTCGAACCATCTGCCTGGAGATCGCCTACTTTGTTAACTAGATCGCCGGCTTTCAAATTGGAGGTAGGAAGGTCGTGCAATGCGCGGCCATTGATCTCGCGAAGTACGTCCTCGGCGCTTGTATAGGTCCAAAAAGATCTCGTGATGATTTCGTCTTTCGGATCGGACGAATTTTTCACCAGCTCGCGGACGCGTCGGAAAATTAGATCAACGATTTCGCCATCGGGTTTCGCTTCTCCCGGGGGCTTCACCGCGGCGTGTCGCCATTGCACCATCCCCCCGGAGTTGCTGATGGTTCCATTCTTTTCCATGAAAAATGCGGCGGGCAGCAAAATCACCTCAGTGGAGATAGTCTTCGGATCGACACCTGGCCGTCGCCAGAAGCTCGCTGTCTCGGTCTCCCAGATCTCTTGGACCACCAACATTTCCAGCATTCCCATCGCCTCGAACGTCAGATTCAGATTCGGCGTCGTCACTGCGGGGTTCTGTCCTACAATCCACAGCATCTTCATCGCCCCTGCAAGAGCATCCTCGAAGATCGCCATGGTGCTGTAGTCTTTTGCGGAACTTCGCTTCGGCAACCAGGCGTAGCAAAAGTCATTCGCGGGAGTGGCTGCGTCCCCATAGAAAGCCTTGAGCGTATTGACGAGGAATTTGCGGTCTCCCGTCCCATTTCGTTTTGTGTACTCGGCAAGAGTCGGCTCTGTGTGCGTCGGATAATTGAGATAGCCGGGCATGTAATTGTTGAGTACACCCATGTCGCATGCGCCCTGCACATTGGGCTCGCCGCGTAATGCATTGACGCCGCCGCCAGGCTTCCCCACATTGCCAAGCAGCAGCTGCAGGATCGTGAATCCGCGAATTCCCTGCACGCCAGTCGTGTGTTGAGTCATTCCGAGCGCGTACAAAATCGATCCCGGCCGATTCTTGGCCATGATTTCCGCGACCTGTTGAATCTGTGCTCCTGGTATGCCTGTGATGTTCTCGCCCACTCCGAGTGTGTATCGGGAAACGAACTTCTTCAGCTGCGAGAAAACACAATGCGGGTCATCAAGGCTCGTCGCCACGCGCGGTTTCCCACCCGCATCAAGCTGATAGCCCCATGTGTCGGTGGCGTACTTGTGCTTTTCCTCGTCGAATCCGCTGAAGAGTCCGTCTTTGAAGCCAAAATCCGTGTGCCCAAGGAAGAGCGCGTTCGTGTGAGTCTTGACGTAGTCCTCGTCGTACAACTTGTGGACGAGGATGTAGTTGATCATCGTGTTGAGGAACGCTGCGTCTGTACCCGGGCGGATACGCGCGTACATGTCGGCAGTGGCGGATGTTCGGGTGAATCGAGGATCAACGTGAATAATCTTCGCGCCGTTTTCCTGGGCTTTCCGGATCCACTTGAAAGCCATGGGGTGGTTCTCTGCCACATTGCTGCCCTCCACTAGAATCGACCTGCAATGCTGCAGATCAATCCAGTGGTTGGTCATCGCTCCTCGCCCGAATGCTGCCCCCAGACCGGGGACCGTTGGGCTGTGTCAAAGGCGCGCCTGGTGTTCGACAAAGGCAGTGCCAAGCAGGCGGGCTGCTTTCTGAAAGAGATAGCATTCTTCGTTAGTGTTCTGCGCACCGCCCATAAACGCGAATGCGTCAGTACGGTTGACCGAAACCTCCGTGTCGCCGAGTTTCTCACTGGCGACCCAGGAACTATCCCGTGTCTTTCGAATCTTTTGTGCGACGCGGTCGACCGCCTCGTCCCAGCTGATGTCGACCCAGTGATCCGCTCCCGGCGAACGATAACGGGGTTTTGCCAACCGATTCGGTGACGCGTGTGTCGCGAACATCGAGATGCCCTTCACGCATAAAGACCCACGGTTAACGATGTGGTCGTAGTCGCCTTCCATGGCGATCAACTTCCCCTCCCGCACAGCCGCGATCATTCCGCAACCGCACGAGCAGAAGTTGCACGAAGTCGTGAACTCATTCACGTTCGCCAGTTTTAGATTTTCGGCGGCGGCCCTGACAGCCGACAGATCGAGGAGCCCGCTGAGCGCGAGCCCTGTACCACCCCCGATAGTAATCCTCAGCCACTCGCGACGATTGACACCCTGCGTCCCCGCAGAGATCGACGGCTGGCGGAAGACACTTTCATTACTCTGTCTCGTAGACCCGTCCATGGATTGCTCAGTTGCTTCGCAGATGAAAATGAAATGATTTCACTTCGACTACACGATCAACTCGCTCCACGACGCTTGATCGTTTACTGGATAACGCATGGCACGACGCAGTGACCTGACATTAATTCTCATGCGCAGGCATCTAGAACTGTCACTAATGCCAGTGCCAGCACCCAGTACCGCCCTCTACACTCGCGTCGACCTTATAGGGAGTGGAATAACAGTAAGTGATTCATGAACGACACGAGTAATAGGCCTGCATGGTTTCTGCTCACTCGGCATTGGCTGAGTCTTGTTGGTGCGGCTTTAGTAACTACGGCGGGTATCTCCTGGCTCTTTGTGTTGCCACAGCAGTTGCGCGGCCATGTGGATAACCCATATGTCGGAATAATAGTTTTCTTAATTCTCCCGATTGTTTTTTTTGCCGGCTTAGCCCTGATGGCAGTTGGCATTTATCTAAGTAAGCGCCACTTTCGTGAAGGTCTGACCGAGGATGCATTTGACCGTAAGGCTGCCTTGCAACGCCTTGCCTGGTTTTTTGGTCTCACAACGCTGGCCAACGTGCTCATCGGAACGCAACTCACGTATCGCGCAGTTTCGTACATGGAAACTCCTCAATTTTGCGGAGCCTCTTGCCACACGATGGCGCCCGAACTTGCGGCTTATCGAAATTCTCCGCATTCGCGGGTGGAGTGTGTTGATTGCCATGTTGCGCCCGGCGCAGCTGGATGGGTTGACAGCAAGGCCAACGGTCTTCGACAACTGTTTGAGACTGTGCTCAACACCGCCCCCAGACCAATCCCTTCGGCTCTTGAAACCAAGCGCCTGGTGCCAGCGCGAGAAACCTGCGAAAACTGTCATTGGCCGCAGAATTTTCCAGGGGCACGGCTGCGAGTGTTCAGCAAATATGCGGAGGATGAACCAAACACACGTACACAAACAGTCCTTATGATGATCGTGGGTGGAAGTCGTATCGCAGGCATACACGGCGCACACTTTGGGCCTGGGATTCATGTTCGGTACGCGGCCACCGACCCGAAGCGCCAGACCATCCCATGGGTCGAATACCGGAACGCCACCACTGGGGAGACTCGCACGTTCGCGACGCCTGATCCGCCGCAGAGCGCAACTCAGGGGTTACCCAAGTTCGACATGCAATGCGTCGATTGTCACAACCGGCCGACACATACGTTCGATCTGCCGGAGCGCGCAATGGACAAAGCGCTGGCGTTTGGCGAGATCCCCGTCACCTTGCCCTATATCAAGAAGCAAGGTGTTGAGTTGCTGAAGGCAGAATACACCACAAGAGACGACGCAACCGCGAAACTGCCGGCTGCGCTCAGCAGTTTTTATCAGCAACACTACCCTGAGATTTACGCGAAACGCACGGACGACATTCAGCAGGCCGCGCGGGCCGTCCTTGCCATTTACGAACGCAATGTATTTCCGGAGCTCAAGGTATCGTGGGGTACTTATGCCAACAATCTTGGCCATACCGACTTCCCCGGTTGTTTTCGATGTCACGACGGTTCGCACACCACGGCGGACGGCGTCGCTACCATCAAACAAGACTGTGACAGTTGCCACACACCACTCGCGATGGATGAAGCTTCTCCTGAAATCCTTAAAACATTAGGTGTTGAGGAAAAGATCTCGGCGATCCAGAAACAATGACATTAGACTTTCGTACAACACATAGTATCGACTGACAGGTTACGGTTGTTAACTGTAAAAGGAGCGTCTCATGAATTACAAGTTTCTCCGACATACGATTGCACTATTGTTAGTAGCTTCGTCGCATTCACTTGCAGCGGCAGATGGCGCTGCGTTATACAAGAGTAAGTGTTCAGGCTGTCATGGTGCTAATGGCGAGGGTAAGCCTGCGGTCAAAGCGCCTGCACTAAAAGGAACTACTCGCGATGCAGCTCAGATTACCGAACACTTGATGAAGGGAGAGTCTGATAGTAAGCCGCCTCATAATAAGGCCATAAGCGGCTTAAGTGAGGAGCAGGCGAAAGCGATTGCCGACTACGTCAAGTCGTTGAAATAGGACACGATTTAGCGGCTCTCCGCGACATTGAAGACAACACAGCGTTGATGAGTGGGGGAAGCAAACACTTGTCGCAACAGATGGAGACCGAGTGTGATGACGAGACATTGGGACCACTTTCTGAGGCTGGCTGCACTGGCACTTGTGTTGATGCTGTTGTCCATGAGTGCTCTCCGCGCTGCAAGCCAGGATGAAAAGAATGCGACTCCGCCTCAAACCGCGACAGCTCAGTACGCTGGGGTTGATACCTGCAAGACATGTCACGAGGAGCTTTACAAAAAGAACTTCGAATACACGCCACATTTCAAAACTACGCTTGCGAATGGACACGGGTGCGAATCCTGCCACGGTCCTGGCGCCGAACACGTAGCAGGCGGTGGCGATATAACGAAAATCGTAAGCTTCAAGACTCTATCCAAGCAGGACATCAACACTCGTTGTTTGAGTTGCCACGGCGAAAAGCAAGAACAACAACATTTCTCGGCATCTTCGCACGCGAGCAACGATGTGGGCTGTCTGGACTGTCATTCTCCTCACCATGCAAAAGAAGCCGAACACCTTCTCTCTCGGGCACAGCCCGAACTCTGCTACGGATGCCACACGTCTGCGAAGGCAGACTTCGCAAGGCCATATCACCACCGGGTCGATGAGGGCCTAGTCCGCTGCAGTGATTGTCACAACGCTCACGGAACAACGTCACTGCGACAGGTGCGAGCGTTGCCGAGCGGCGATGCAGTCTGTGTGAAGTGCCATGCCGACAAGGAAGGACCTTTCGTTTATGAACATGTACCGGTGAAGACCGAGGGCTGCAGCAGTTGTCATACGCCTCACGGATCCAACAATCCGCGTTACTTGCGAGTGAACCAGGTCAATCTGCTGTGCTTGCAGTGTCACACTTTCCCCGTACTGAGTCCCGGGGGACCTACCCACAATCAGGCCGCCAAGTACCAGGCCTGCACAATGTGCCATACAGCGATTCATGGGTCCAATGCAAGCAACGTCTTTTTCCGATGAAGAGGTAGTGATCATGTTAATCGGGCTCCGCGTGCGACCGACCTTCATATCCATATTTCTGTTCTTTAGTATCGCTACCACTGCTCAGACCGCGGGGAACAACTCGGGCCATGACCAATCGCAACCAGAAGGATGGGAAGGCGCTGGCTATGTGGTCCACCAGTCACTGGAGATCGGTTATCGAGCAAACGACGTCACTGGCAGCCAGCAGATGTACAACTCGCTTGTGAATCTACGTGGCGGGCCTCGTTTCCTCGATCAAAGCCTATCCATGCAATCGCAGAATCACGATGGATTGCTCTTCGACAATCTTTTCATCAGCAGCTTTGGGTGGGGCGGTGATCCGAATAACGGCCTACAAGCCCGAGTCAATGAGGATAAATGGTACGACTTCCGAGCCTCGTTCCGGCGGGACCAGACGGATTTTGACTACAACCTTCTTGCCAACCCGCTCAATCCTCCAACTTCGAGTCCGAGTATTCCAGCTACTTTCTCTCCCCACACCTTTGAAACGCGCCGTCGGATCAGCGACTTCGATCTGACTCTGTTGCCACAATCGGTCATTGTTTTCCGTGTGGGATACTCTCACAACAACATGACCGGACCGTCGTATTCGAGCGTTCATGAGGGAACAGATGCATTACTGTTGCAAGACTGGAATACGACCATGAATTCCTATCGTTTCGGAGTAGATGCCAGGATCCTGCCTCATACAGTTATCAGCTATGACCAGTTTCTGGACTACTACAAGGGAGATACTACTTGGCAGCTAAACG
>Ga0126381_100001481_pt1 | contig 25218 bp, 22 predicted proteins | sample PanSoiMetPlot_28_FD_96465 | JGI IMG/M metagenome (GOLD analysis project Ga0126381, IMG submission 96465) | Tropical forest soil microbial communities from Panama - MetaG Plot_28 | ecosystem: Environmental > Terrestrial > Soil > Tropical forest > Bulk soil | place: Panama | collected 2016-02-17 | reverse complement strand
CGGCGGCAGGTCGCGCGCCGGCCAGGCGAGACACTGCTGGAAAGCGCGCGCCGGGCGGGAATGGCGCCGCCGTTCTCCTGCGAGGCCGGCAACTGCGCGACCTGCATCGCGCATGTCACCGGGGGCGAGATCAAGATGCGCGTGAACAACGCGCTCGACGACGACGAGATCGCCGAGGGCTGGGTGCTCACCTGCCAGAGCGAGCCAGTGACACAGGACGTGACCGTCGTCTACGACGACTGAGCGAGCCGCGAGCGGGGCAAGCTGAGCGAGGCGAGCGCGGCGAGCAGAGTTAGCCGATCGCCCTTCCGTGATCTCCAAAAATGAGAGTATGATTCTCTCATTCGGAAGGGAGATTTCCATGCTTGAGACGACGGCGCTCAGCCCGCATCTGGGTGTGCAGGTCACAGGCGTCGAGAACCTGCTCGACGACACGGTCATCAGCAGATGCGCCGAAGCGCTGAAGTGGCGCGGAGTACTGCTCTTCCGCGGACTGCATCTGGACGACGACGCCCAGCTCGCGTTCAGCCGCAAGCTCGGCGAGGTCGTCTCCCAGCGCGGCCAGGAAATCTTCAAGGTGAGCCTGGACCCGGCCGTCAACCCGACGGCCGAGTACCTCAAGGGCACGTTCAACTGGCACATCGACGGCACCACCGACAAGATCCCGGTCAAGGCGACCACGCTGACCGCCAGGCATGTGGCGATGATCGGCGGGCAGACGGAGTTCGCGAGCACCTACGCCGCCTACGAGAACCTGACCGAGGCCGACCGCAAGCGGTACGAGGGACTGCGCGTGCTGCACAGCTTCGAGCGGTCTCAGCTAGCGGTCAAGCCCGACGCTTCTGAGCAGGAGATCGCGATCTGGCGCCGGGTGCCCACCAACGAGATGTCCCTGGTCTGGAAGCGGCGAGACGGGCGCCGCTCGCTGGTGATCGGGACGACCGCCGACCACATCGTCGGCATGGAAAGCGGCGAGAGCCGCGCGCTGCTCGACGAACTGCTCGAATGGTCCACCCAGCCGCGCTTCCGCTACACCCACGAATGGGAAGAGGGCGACCTGGTGGTCTGGGACAACACCGGGATGCTGCACCGCGCCCTGCCCTACGACGTGTCCTCGCGGCGGACCCTGCACCGCACCACCGTCTACGGCGACGAGGCGTTCGCGTGAAGACAGCCGTCGTCACAGGCGGCGCGTCCGGCATCGGCCTGGCTATCGCGCAGCGGCTCGCCGCCGACGGCTACAACGTCGCCGCGCTCGACAGGAACCCGGCCGGGGAGGGCGTCGGCGGCGTCGGCGGCTTCGGCGGCCTCGGCGTGATCGCGGACGTGACCGACCGAAGCGCCGTGGACGCGGCGCTGGCCGCCGTCAGGGAGCGGTTCGGCCCGGTCACGATCCTGGTCAACGCCGCCGGGGTGGACGGGTTCAAGCGGTTCACCGACCTGACCTTCGAGGCCTGGTCGCGGGTGATCGACGTCAACCTCAACGGCGTCTTCCACTGCACCCAGGCCGTGCTGCCCGGCATGATCGAGGCCGGCTGGGGGCGGATCGTGAACATCTCGTCGTCGAGCGCGCAGTCCGGGCAGCAGTTCATGACGCACTACGTCGCGGCCAAGTCGGCGGTGAACGGGCTGACTAAGGCGCTGGCACTGGAATTCGGGCCATACGGGATCACGGTCAACGCGGTGCCGCCAGGCTTCGTCGACACGCCGCTGCTGCGCAAGGCCGAGTCGCGCGGGCTGCTCGGCGGCACCGTCGACGAGCACATCGCGCGGACGCCAGTCCGCCGGGTCGGGCGGCCGGAGGACATCGCGGCGGCGTGCGCGTTCCTCGTGTCGGAAGAGGCCGGGTACATCACCGGGCAGATCCTCGGCGTGAACGGCGGACGCAACACGTGAGCCGGCTGCCGCATCTGCCCTACGCGGAATGGGACCTGGAGTCCCTGGCCGACGCATCGCCGGGAATGAAGCCGCCGCAGCTCACGGTCCTGGAACTGTTCGCACACCATCCCGCGCTCGCGCGCGCCTTCCTCGCCTACAACCGGTACCTGAACGGCCGTCGGTCGACTCTCCCGCCGCGCGTGCGCGAGCTGGCGATCCTGCGCGTCGCGTGGCGGCGGCGGTGCCGGTACGAGTGGGCGCAGCACGTGCGGATGGCGGCGAAGGCGGGCGTGACGCCGGAGGAGATCGCGCTCATTCGCGCGGGCGGCGGCGTGGGGGGCGCGGACGCGCTCGCGCGCCTGGTGATCGGGGCGGTGGACGAACTCGACGCGAATTCCCGCCTGTCCGACCAGACGTATCAGGCGCTCGCCGCGGAGTTCGGCGAGCAGCAGCTGATGGACCTCGTGTTCACCATCGGCACCTATGTCCTGCTTGCCATGGCCTTCAACGCGTTCGGCCTTGAGCTGGATCCCGGCCTCGACGACGAGGGCTTCGACACCACAGACGCGACACCTCACTTGGCACCTGACCCTCAGGGCACACCTCGGAAGGGGACTTGACCATGCCGCACTTCGCCAAGCCTGCGGAGGGGAGCTGGACCGAGCACTACTCCGAACTCGGCACCGGTCCAGTCGACTACACCGACTCCGTCGATCCCGCGTACTACGAGACCGAACGAGCGGCGATCTTCTCCCGCACATGGCTGCAGGTGGGCCGCGCGGAGCAGGTGCCAAAGACGGGCAACTACTTCACGAAGGAACTGACCGTCGCGGGCACGTCACTGATCATCGTCCGCGGCCGGGACGGCCAGATCCGCGCGTTCCACAACATGTGCCGGCACCGCGGCAACAAGCTGGTCTGGAACGACTATCCCGGCGAGGAGGTCAAGGGCACCTGCCGCCAGTTCACCTGCAAGTACCACGCCTGGCGGTACAGCCTCGAGGGCGAGCTCACGTTCGTGCAGCAGGAAGAGGAGTTCTTCGACATCGACAAGGGCGCCTACGGCCTCAAGGCCGTGCGGTGCGAGGTGTGGGAAGGGTTCATCTTCGTCAACCTGGACCCGGCGGCGGCGCCGCTCGCGGACTACCTCGGCGACATGGCCAAGGGCCTTGAGGGCTACCCGTTCCACGAGATGACCGAGGTGTACAGCTACCGGGCCGAGGTCGGCAGCAACTGGAAGCTGTTCATCGACGCGTTCGCCGAGTTCTACCACGCTCCGGTGCTGCACCAGAAGCAGGCGGTCAAGGACGAGGCCGACAAGCTGTTCCAGGTCGGCTTCGAGGCGCTGCACTACGAGCTGCACAGCCCGCACGCGATGATCTCCTCGTGGGGCGGCATGTCGCCGCCCAAAGACCCGAACATGGTCAAGCCGATCGAGCGGGCGCTGCGCAGCGGACTGTTCGGCCCGTGGGACCGGCCCGCCATCTCGGGCCTTGACCCGCTGCCGGCGGCGCTGAACCCGTCGCGGCACAAGGCCTGGGGCACCGACTCCTTCCACTTCTTCCCCAACTTCATGCTGCTGGTCTGGGCGCCAGGCTGGTACCTGACGTATCACTACTGGCCGACCGCGGTGGACAGGCACCTGTTCGAGGCCAACCTCCACTTCGTCCCGGCCCGGTCGGCGCGCGAGCGGCTAGCCCACGAGCTGGCCGCGGTCACGTTCAAGGAGTACGCGCTGCAGGACGCCAACACCCTGGAGGCGACCCAGACGATGCTGAAGAGCCGGGTCGTCAGCGAGTTCCCGCTCTGCGACCAGGAGATCTTGCTCAGGCACCTGCACAAGGTGACCGCCGACTACGTCAAGGAGCACCGCGATGCCACCGCTTCCGCCGCCGATACCGCTGCCCGCTGAATTCGCCGCGCTTGAGCCTTTCACCGACTGGGTGCTGGCCAGCGAGCGCGAGCGCTACGCCAAGCGGCTCGCCTCTTCCATGGCCGACATGCAGGCCTTTTACGACGCGGCGTTCCCGCTGCTCGAGCGGGCCACCGCGTACCTGGAGCAGTTCCCGCTCAGTGATCTGCCCGACGCGGAGCGGAACCTGCTGCTGCTCATGATGTCGCTGGTCATGGTCTCGTTCCCGGTCGAGGTGTGGAAGCAGGCGCGCGTGCCGGACAGCGGCGCCGCGTACCTCAACGTGGTAGCCGAACCGCGGGTGTGAGCATGCTGGCGTCAACCGCCTCGCGGTGAGACGCTATGCACGTGTCCCCGGCCGGCGCTCAGCGCGGGCCGGGGACATACCACGTTCAGGCGGCCGGCGGCAGTCGCCGCTCGCCGCTCATCGCGTGAGTTCGTAGAGGCTGTTGAACGGGTTGTCCATCGCGACGTGCCGCACTTGGGTAAAGCCGGCCTTGCCGGCCAGCTGGCGCAGCACCGGCTCAGGCAGGCCGAGGGTGCCCAGGCCCTCGCCACCTTCGGCGAGTGAGGTCGTCATGCAGTACAGGATGGAGAATCCGTACAGCAGGGTGGCGATCGGGCCTACGTTGCTTCCGGCCTGGTCTGAGCAGTTGATATCCAGGCACAGGTATCTGCCGTCGGGTCGCAGCGCGTCCCGGATCGAGCGGAGCAGCCCAAGCGGGTCGACCGCGTCGTGCACGACGTCGAATGTGGTGATCACGTCGAAGGATTCGGGCAGCCCCGCGGCCGCGTCGAGCGCGTGGTAACTGACCCGGTCCGCGACACCTGCCTCGGCGGCCGCGCGGCGGGCCTGCTCGACGGACGGCTGGTGGGCGTCATACCCGGTGGCTGTGATGGCGGGGAAGGCTCGGGCCAGGGCGATCAGCGCCTGACCAGTGCCGCAGCCCACGTCGGCGACCCGTGCGCCAGCTCGCAGCCTGGCCGTGGTTTGCGGGACGAGAGGCAGCCACTGCTGAACGAGCATGTTCTGGTGCCACTGCGCGGTGAACCGGCTGGTGCCGGCCCAGACGTCGGGGTGCAGGTCGGCCGGCCTGATCCCGCCGCCGCGGCGGAACGCCTGGGCCACGCCGTCATAGCGCTGGATCGCGCCGATCAGCTCCTGATGGACCCCGCCGAAGAAGGCAGGCCCCGGCTCGGCCGCCAAGGTTGGCACGTGCTCGGCGGGCAGCGCGTAGCTGTCCTGGGCTTCGTCGTAGGTCAGGTACCCGGCGGCGAACATGCCGGCTAGCCATTCCCGTACGTACCGTTCGGACAGCCCGGTCCGGCTGGCCAGCTCACCGCTGGTTCCCTGGCCGTTTTCCGCCAGGTTCTTGAACAGCCCCATCCGGTCGCCAAGCGCGGCCAGCACGACCGTCGCGGCGGCGGCGGTGTCGGCCAGTACCCGGCCGGTGAACTCCGCTGCGCGGTTCTCATCCATCGTGACGCCTCCTGAAGTTCGCGATGCCGCCGTCCCTCGGCGGCGGGTTCGGTTACCTCGCATGGCGTACGGCCGGGGTGAACGGGTCGTTCACCGGCCATGTACGGGGCTCGCGCCCCGCGGGAAGGTTATGGTTGGGGCAGGTGGCGTGCCTGGTTCGGGAAGGGTGAGCGAGCATGCCGCAGCCAACTGAGCCGCGAGCCGCGGACAGGTTCGTGGGGCGGTCCCACGAGCTCGCCGTGCTGCGCGCCGCCTACGCCGAATCGGCCGCCGGTGCTAGCCGGCTGGTGCTGGTGACCGGGGAGCCGGGAATCGGCAAGACCGAGCTCGCCCGCGCCTTCGCCCGGGAAGCCAGCGGCGACGGCGCGCTGGTGCTGTGGGGTAGCGGCTGGGAGGACGGTGGCGCCCCGCCCTACTGGCCCTGGGTGCAGGTCCTGCGCGCCTATGACCGGCACGCCGAGTCGGCGGCTATGGCGGCCGACGGGCAAGCCGGATCCGGCCCCGGAGCCCGGTTCGCGCTCTTCGAGGCCGTATGCACGGTGCTTGACCAGGCGTCGAGAGCCGCGCCGCTGGTCGTGATCCTCGATGACCTGCACGCCGCGGGGCGCCCTTCTTTGCTGTTGCTGCGGTTCGCCGCGGCCGCACGCCTGTCCAGGGTCATGCTGCTCGCCACCTACCGCGGCGCCGAGGCCCGGCTCGACCCGGACATCGGCGAGGTGATCGCCGCGCTGGAAACGGCTGGCACGCCGCTGGCTCTGGCGGGGCTGTCCCTGGATGAGATTGCGCTCATGCTGCCCGGAGCGGGTGACGACGTGCTCGCCCTGGTCGAGCGCCGGAGCGAGGGGAATCCGCTGTTCATCGCGCAGGTCGCGCGCCTGCTCGGGCACGGCGCGGCCACCGTCGAGGAGGTGCCGGTGCCGGCGGGCATCCGGCAGGCGGTCCGGCGCCAGGTCGCCAGGCTCCACGCGACCACAACCGCCGGTGCCGTGCCGCTGGAAGAGGTCCTGGCCACCGCGGCCGCGCTCGGCCCGGGCATCGATCCCACCCTGGTCGCGACGGTACTCGGCGTCCCGGCCGGACTCGTGGCCCGGCTGTGCGACGACGCGACGGAAATCGGCCTGCTGAGCCCGGGCCGCGGCGTCGGCGAGGCGTACCGGTTCCGGCACGCGCTCGTCCGGGAGACCCTTTACGCCGAGATGCCGCCACGGTCCAGGGCGCAGGCACACCGCCGGATCGCCGAGGTGCTGGAGAGCGAGACAGGGCGAAGCAATGCCGAGCTTGCCTATCACTTCCTGCGCGCCGCGCCGGCTGACGGCGAGTCCGCCGCCAAGGCCGTGCAGTACTCCAGGCAGGCCGGCCAGGACGCACTGGACGCGCTGGCGTATGAAGAAGCCACCGGTCACTTCCGCCATGCCCTGGACGTCCTGGGCCGGGCGGCGCGTACCACGCCGGCCAGCCGGTGCGAACTGCTGCTTAGCCTGGCCGAGGCGCTGACAAAGACCGGTCCCGATCCGGCCGCCGTCCGGGTTCTCGACGAAGCTGTGCGACTGGCCCGGACCGCGGACGAGCCGCGGCTGCTGGCCGCCGCGGCGCTGCTGACCGCCGCGCACCTCGACTTCAACGCCCCGTCGGATACCGTCAGCTCGCTGCTCAGGGAGGCCGCCGGGACGCTGGATCCAGCCGATCACGCACTGCGGGCCCGGGTGCTGGCCCGCCTGGCGGTGACGCTCGCCGCCGAGCCGGCCGCCGCCCGGGCGGCGGCGGAGCAGGCCGTCCAGAACGCGCGAGCGGCGATATCCCGGGATAGGGACAGCCGTGCTTCCGCCACGGCCCTTGCCGCGTCGCTGGCCGCTCAGCATCACGTCCTATGGGGCACCCAAGACCCGCGAGACGCGCTGGCCGACGCCAGCGAGATCGTCGCGGCCGCCCAGCGGGCCCAGGAACCCGAGACAGAACTGGACGGCCGCGTCCTGCGCCTGACCCACCTGCTCGAACTCGGCGACGGCCCCTCTTCGCAGCGGGTCCTGCCCGAACTCGGCCAGCTGGCGAACTCGCTGCGCCAGCCCGCCGCACGGCTAGTCGCGGCGTCACGCCGCTCGACCCTGGCCGCCCTGGCCGGCGACTTCGCGGAGGCGGCCGAGTTGGCCCGGCTGGCCTTCCAGATCGGCCAGGCGGCCAGCCTGCCCGACGCCGGGGCCGTGTACTGGGGCCAGCTGTTCGCCGTCTGGCTGCACACCGACCTGCCCGGCGGTGCGGAGCGGCGCATGGAGCAACTGCTTCGTGACCTCGTGGCACGTTCCCACCTGTCGGTCGCGCACGCCGCGGCCCTGGTCCAGATCGACGCCGCGCATGGCGCCACCGAGCAGGCGCGCGGACGCCTGGGCGAACTGGTCAGCACCGGGATGGAAAACCTGCGGCCCGACATGGTTTACGTGTGGGCGCTGACTTTGCTCGCCCGCGGTTGCACTGTCCTGGGGGAGGTCAGCCACGCGCCGCGCGTCTACCAGGCGCTGGCCCCCTACGCCGGGCGTGCCGCGGTCGCGGCGGGTGCGGTCATGTGCTCCGGCTCAACCGACTTTTACCTGGCCGGATTGGCGGCGCTGAGCGGTGACATCCCGACGGCGGACCTGCACTACCGGACGGCCGTCAGCTGTCACCGGCGGCTCGGTGCGCTGCCCATGCTCGCGCACACCTTGCATGAGCACGCGCTGCTGCTGCGGCGGCGTGCACGTCCGGAGGATCTTCCGGCCGCGTCCGCGGCGCTGACCGAGGCGCGGGCCATCGCAACCGAGTGCGGCATGACCAAATTGCTCCCCCTGCTCGATCAGGCGGACAAGTCTTCCCCGGCCGCCCTGACCCTGCGACGTGAAGACGATTTCTGGCTCGTCAGCCATGCCGACGAGCTAGTCCGCGTGCCAGACAGCCTTGGCCTGCGGTACCTGGAGTCGCTCGTCCGCAACCCGGGACGTGAGCTGAGCGCCCTCGAACTGGTCAAGCTCGCCGGCGCCGCCGGCGCGGCGGGCACCGCCGGCGGCACCGGCCGCCCGTCGCGAGACGACGACCTGCGCCAGGCGTCTGAAGCGGGCGCCGACGACATCCTCGACAAGCAAGCCCTGGCCGCCTACCGGCAGCGCATCACCGAAATCGGCGAAGAACTGGCGCAGGCGCAGCAGTGGAACGACAGCGAGCGGGCCAGCCGGCTCCGCGCCGAGAAGGACTTCCTCGTCCATGAGCTCACCGCCGCGGCGGGGCTCGGCGGCAGGTCCAGGAAGCTCGGCTCGGAAGCCGAACGCGCGCGGATCAACGTGACGCGGGCCATCAGGTCCGCGATTTCCCGGATCCGTGACCGGGCGCCGGACCTCGCCACCCATCTAGAGCAGACCATCAGGACCGGGAACCGCTGCTCCTACTCTCCGCCGGACTGAGGGTCTATCGCATCGCCGGCGCGGTTATCCGTCGATGGCTTGTTGCCACGAGGCAAGGGCGCTCGGGTCGCCGGTGAGGGTGGTCGCGGGCTGGCGGCGCCAGAGGGTGAGGAGCAGGTCCGATGGCTGTGGGTGGGTACGGGCCGATCGAGGAACGGCAGGATGTATGGCAGCGCCACCTCGAAGAGTTCGTCGATGAAGTCCGTGGCGCGCTCGGGGTGGATCGACTGGGCGTGTCCGCGGGCGTGCCGGATCTCCGTCAAGGCAGGCAGTCAGTGCCTGGCTCGCGTCAGCCAGCCACGATCGATCCGGCCGAGTTCTTGGTCGATGGCGAACTGACGCGGGAAGTGAGCATGATCATTACGAATAAATGTTTGCCTTAACTGTCGTTATAACGACAGTTAAGGCAAACATTTCGACTAAACGATCTTGGCCTGGTACAGGATGGCTCCGCGTGGCCGCCTTATCGCTACTGCTTTGGCGGGGCGGGCAGTCGGGCGAGGTCGTTCTCTTCCGGCTCGCCTTGCTTGCTGGCGTTGCCTTCCGCGCTCACCTGGCCAAGCCGCAACTGCCCGAGCACTTTGTCGATCTGCCCGCTGAGGTCCTCAGGTAGATAAGCCCGCGCGTGCTCGTGCGCCACCGCGGTCACGTCGATCAGCAACCGCGCGTCCCGCCGCCCCAGCTTGACTTGCGCGGCGTTGAGCAGGCCGAACAGGACCTCGCCTAGTACCTGGTCGACAGGAAGCACGCGCATCCGCCGCACATAGTCGCGAGCCTGCTCAGCGGATTCCCGCTGCTCCTGTCCGGCGCCATCGCCGGGTCCCGCCGCGCCCATCTCAGCCAACCTGCACCTCCAACTGAACAGACCCTACCAATTCGGTACGCCGCGGACGTGGCGTCCAGTCACATCCGTCACGGACCGGCGTGCGGCGGAATCCTCATTCCGGGGTAGCCGAGCGGATGAGTGCTCGCGTCGAAATATTCGATCAGCTGCCCGTCCAGGACGTCTTCCAGGTGAGTTTTCGCCTTGATAATCGCCATGCTCCGGCCGGGGTGCAGCCCGATGGCGATCCGTCGTTTCGCCGAAGATTTGATCGCCTGCGCGATATGCGCGTCCGTCTCGCCTAGCGAGTGGCCGAAGATAACGAGCGGGTCGCTGTAGTCCGCCAGGGTCTGATAAGCGAAAGACAGGTAATCGGAGCTGCGGATCGATCGGAGCTTATCACTCGACCTGCCCTCCGATATGAACAGCGGCCGCCGGGTGGAGTGCGCCATATCGCCGAAGCCGAGGAGACCGCCGCCTTCCGACTTCCGTTTCATCGTGGCCCCGGTCCTGGTGTCCACGTAGAGATGAATTCCGCCATGCAGGTACAGTATGGTCGACGCTGTCCCGGTTAGCTGCGTGTTGGTCGCGTCGAACGCGAGGTCCGGATTCCAGAAGAAATCGCGGATTCGCTCGGTCTCGCGGCACATTATGCTCCAGTAGGCCAGCAGGTCATAGTTGGTGCTGAAAACCGTCCCATAACGGTGCAGTTCCTGCTCGATCTCCTCGAAAGCCTCGCGCGGAACGCGATCCCACCGCACATGAACACTCCGGACGGCGTTGAACAGCGACCGCCTGATGCTCAGGTATCGTTCGTGCACTCCCGAGCGGTCGTGACCGACGGCGCTGCAGACGATCTCGCTTATCCTGAGCGAATCAAGGACCAGCTCAAAGTTCGTCGTGTCAAGTGCGTCGAAGATCGATTTGTCCAGTTCCGTGAGCGGCGCTTCCGCGAACAGGCTCGGATAGCTGAAACGCTCCCACACCGCCATGCTGGCGCCATTCCCGATCAGCAGGCCATGACCGTCGTAGTTTTGCCTGATGCCTGCCCAGTCGACTAGCTCGTCGTCTACCTGCGCCACTCGCGCTACTATACACTAATCGAACGCTGCGGCCCTCAGGGGCACACATAACCAAGCGCGAAGGCGCACAATGACTCATTGCCGGGATTTTTTCCGGTATTCCAATTTACGGCGCTTGACATAGAAGTTAGCTGACGAAAAGACAACTGCGAGTCCGTGTCTTATGAGGTAGCCACCTTCGACCAAGCGGGCCACCCGATCGACGTGGGCGGGCGCGGCACGACGGATGTCACCCTCGGTGGCGCGGATCCGGTCAGCTTCGGCGTCGACGGCCCGTCGGCACAGGTCGGCGTGGCGGGCGGCCTCAGCGTCACCGTCCCCATCGACTCGTCGCCGGTGCCGGAGTAGCCGGCGCGGGGCGGGTGATTGAATACGCCCATGACAGAACGCGGGTGGCCCGCCGACTGGACCGACCGGATGGGCGGCAAGGGCTGTCCGCTGTGCCTCGCCCTAGGCAAGGGCGACAACGACTTCACCGTTTCTGTCTACACCGGCGAGGTCGCCGAGGTCAGCCTGGAGCGCCGCAGCCGCCTGCCGGGATACTGCATCGTGATATGGCGGCACGGGCACGTCGCCGAGCCGGCCGACCTCGACCCCGGCCAGGCGAGCCGGTACTGGAACGAAGTCCTCGCGGTGGGACGGGCGGTGCGGGCGCTGTTCAACCCGGTCAAAATGAACTACATGACGCTGGGCAACACGGTCCCGCACCTGCACACCCACGTCGTTCCCCGTTACCTGGACGATCCCGCGCCTGGGGGGCCGATCGCATGGCAGGACATCTTTTCACCGGACCCTGTGCCCGACGCGGACTTGCACCGCCAGGCCGCCGGCCTTCGCGCGCTATTGGAGCGGTGACGCGGACAGGAGATACTGTCCGCCGCCCCGCGGAATTCTGGACCCCGGCCGTACACGGCCTGCTCCGTCACCTGCAGGCCGCGGGCTTCCCCGCACCGCGCCCTATCAGCATCGAGGGCGAAACAGAGATCCTCACCTGGATCGACGGCGAATCCGGTCCCGCCGGATGGGCCAAGATCGTCCCGGAGAGCGGGCTGCGGCGCTGGGCGGCGTTCCTGCGCCGCTACCACGAAGCGGTCGCCGGCTACCGTCCGCCGTCCGGCGCTGCCTGGTCCAGCGGCCCGGGCGCCAGCGCGCCCGGCGAGATCATCTGCCACGGCGACTTCGGTCCCTGGAACGGCGTCTGGCACGGCGATCACATCGCCGGACTCATCGACTTCGACCACGCCAGGCCGGCTCCCCCGCTCTTCGATATCGCCTACGCGCTGGAGTACGCAGCGCCGTTCCGGAGCGATAATGAATGCCTCAACTGGCTGCGCTACCCGCAGCCCCCCGACCGGCGCCGCCGGATCGAGATTTTCTGCGACGCGTACGGGGTCCCCGTGCCCACGGACATCACCGGCCGCGTCGCCTGGCAGCAGCGCCTCATCCTGCGGAACTGTCAGGCGCTGGCCAGCCAGGGCATCGAGCCCCAGGCCAGCTGGGTCCGCGAAGGCTATCTCGACACCATCCGCGCCCGGATCGACTGGACGCGATCTGTCCGGCTCCGTTAATCCCCGGCGCTGGCCGGCTCGGACTCCTCCGGACTGTCGACACGACCAGGCAGGCTGGCCCGGATGATGTCTGGCACAAGGCTGTTCAGCCGCCCCGACAGCGCGGAATCGACATTGATGAGCGTGAGCGAGCCGTAGGCGTACGCGGCACACGCGAGCCGCACGTCCTCCGTCTTGGCGGACAGCAGGACGACGGCGGCGAGGAGGGCAGGGGTGGGCGGGTGCGCGGCGCCCGCGAGCAGGGCCACGATCGCCTGCCTGCCCGGGCCGTCGGCGTACGCCGCCTGCACAAACTGATAGAGGGCACGAACCTGGTACTGGTCATCGCCGGGAAAGCGCGACTGCAGCGCGCGCGCCAGGAAGCCGTGCTCGCGCAGCGCGTGCCGGATCTGCCGCGGCTGGTAGTTCTGCCGCGCCTTTGCCAGGTACTCAAGCGTGACGTCGCAGACGATCCGGGCATGCCGCGGGTCAGTCCACTCCCCTGCCAGGCTGCCGATCAACTCGACGGCGTCCACCTGTCCGGAGACCAGCCACCGGCTCACCTTCTCCTCGTCGGTCTGCCGCAGATGCCAGCACACGATCGCGCTCACCGCCTGCCCGGCCGTCCCTGCCCGCACAATCGCCGTCAGCAGGCCCCGGTGCGGGGCCTGCCCGGGAGTGATGCCCGCGCATTCCTCCACCCGGCAGTAGGCGTTATAGCGCAGCGGCGTCCCGAAGGCCATCGGGAGCAGCGCGTCATAAAGCCTTTCCGCATGGCCCGGGTCGACGAGATCGTGGTGCCGGAGCAGGCCGAGCCTGGCGATCACGCCCTGGTAGCGCTTGCGGCGATCGTCGCCGATCTCGTCCTCGGCGAGCTTGTTCAGGACGGCGATGTCCAACCGCAGCCGGGCCAGGTCCGCCAGCTTCATGTGCTCAGCGACGGCACGCAGCGCTTCATCGCCGGCGTCGCTGGCCGGCGCGGCGTCGCTCCCGGACCGCCTGGCGCGCACCGGTGTCGGGCCCGCGCCGCTGGCGACAGCGAGATCGAGCACCTGCGGTCCTGTCTTCGGGCCGAACCCGATCTCCGTGGTCACCCCGGCCAGCCGGGCCAGCGGCCCGACGCCGTCTTCCAGCCAGCTGAGGTAGTCGGCGGGCGGACCTTCGGGGATGGCCGCGCGGTCGGGCTCGCCCCAGGTGACCATGTGGTCCTGCTGACCGCCTGGGCGCGGCGCGCTGCTGAAAAACAGCCGGAACCGGTGACCGCCGTGGGTTGCCCTGGTCCAGGTCGCGGCCGCCATCCTGGCGCGCAGGCCATAGGGGAGCAAGTCCATAGCGCTGTCGATGAAGCGCAACCGCTCGCCGGTGCTCGTCATGTCCGCGCCGAGCACGCAGACCGGCCGGCCCGTCAGCAGCAGGGCGGCCACTCGCATGGCCAGCGGATCGGCGGGCAGCACGCGCCCGGCCCGCGCGGCGAGCGCTACCGGCAGCGGCGGACCGCCTGCCTGCGGCAGTGTCACAGCGCGCAGCGCCTCATACGTGCTCAGGTACCCGACGGCCTGTTCCGCCAGGGGCCGGTACGGCAGGCAGAAGTAGCTCGTGTACGTGATCTGCCTGCCGTTCCTGTCATGCGCGGGACGCTGGCCGTCGGCGGCGAAGTCGTCGATGGCCATCGCGAGGTAGCCCTCACCGGGCTGGTCACCGAGCCGCGCGTAACTCACCGACACCTGGGGCAGTGTGTCAACCGCGCCGAGCGCGAACCTGCTGATCGCGTCGGCGAAGTTCGCCGCGCTCAGCGCGCCCGTGCTGCACGCGAGGACGTCATAGCCCTCGCTGTCGGCGTTCTTGCCGTGCAGCGCCCACTGGGCGTCCGTCTCCACGAGGCCACCGGTCACGTTCGCGCCGGGTCGGTCTCTGGCCGCGGCTCCTGCGCGCTGAGCACGGACCCGTCGATCGGCGGGAGACGAGCCTGCAGGCGCGCGCGGGTTTCCTGGTCGTAGCTGGGCAAGGTGAGGGAGCCATGCAGGTACGCGATCCAGGCCAGTTCCCAGGCCCTGCGCCGGTCCAGCAACATCAGGACGGCGCCGAGCAGCGCCGGCGTGGGGGTGGCGTCGGCGCCGATCAGGATGTCCTGGATGGCGTCCTTGCTGAGGTCCTGCTCCGGCGTCGCCGCTAGCGGGTAGGCCGCCTTCAGCAGCTGGTAGAGGGTAGCCAGCTGATACTGGTCGTTATCGGGATAGCGCAGTTGCAGCGGGCGAGCCAGGAAGCCGTTCTGCCGCAGCGCGAGCCGGACCTGCTGCGGCTCGTACAGGTTTCGCGCCTTTTTCAGGTACTCGAGCGTGACGTCGCAGACGATCCGGGCGTGCTGCGGGGATCTCCACTCAAGCGCGAGGGAGTTGATCAGCTCGACGGCGTCCACCTGTCCGGACACCAGCCACTTGTTCAGCTTCTTCTCGTCGGCCTCCCGCTCGTGCCAGTGGACGATGGCGCTGACCCCCGAATCGGCCATCCCCGCCTTGATGATCGCCGCGAGCAATTCCCTGTGCGGGGCACGACCGGGGGCGATGCCCGCGCACTTCTCAACCTGGCAGTAGGCGTTGTAGCTCAGCGGCGTTCCGAAGGCCATCGGGAGCAGCGCCTCGTAGAGCCGTTCCTCATGCTTGGTCTCGACGAGAAAGCTGTGCCGGAGCAGGCCAAACGCGGAGATCAGGTCCTGGTATCGCCTGCGGCGATCGTCGCTGATATCGACCTCGGCGAACTTCTTCAGGAACGCGATGTCGGAACGCAGCCGAGTCGGGTTCGCGAGCTTCACGTGCTCGGCGACGTCCCGCAGCGCCTCCTCGCCGGAATCACCGGCGGCCGCGGCCAGCGCGGGCGGCGACGTTGACTGCCCGGTCCGCTGGCCCCGGGCGGGCAGGAACGTCCGGGGCCGAACCTGCAGCCGGTGCCTGGCGCCGAGGACGGATTCGAGCGCCTGCAGGGTGTCCTTCGGGGTGAACGCCATCTCGCTGGTCAGGTCGGCGAGCCGGGCGAGCGGGCCGATGTTGTCGACAAGCCAGTCGAAGTACTCGCCCGCCTCCCGGTCGGGGACGCGCACAAGGTCTGGGTTATCGCCCCAGATGACCACATGGTCTGGCTCATCCGCGCGCGGCGCGCTGCTGAAGAACAGCCGGAATCGGTGGTTGCGGTTGGTGGCCCTGGTCCAGGTGGCCGCCGTCATCCGGGACCGGAAGCCGTAGGGCAGCAGCTCCATGACGGTGTCGATGAATTCGAGCCGCTCCAGCATGCTGGCGCCCTCCGCGCCAAGCACGCAGACCGGACGGCCCGTCAGCAACAGCGGGGCGACGCGCAACGCGAGGTCGTCGGCAGTCGGTGTGCGCGACGTCGGCGCCGCGAGCTGCACCTCTTTCGGCGGGCCGTCCGCCACCGTCAGCGTTACGGCGCCCAGCGCCTCGAACATGGCGAGGTAGCCGATGGCCGCGTCCGCGAGGCGCTTGTACGGCAGGCAGAAGTAGCTTGTGTACGCGGTGGGCCGGCCCTGGTTATCCCGCTGGCTGACCCCGTCGGCGTGCCGCTGGCCTTCCGTGGCGTACCAGTGAATGGCGAGCGCGAGGTAGCCCATGCCGGGCTGCTCATCGCGTCGCGCGTAGCTCAGCGACACCTGGGGCAGAGTGCTGAGCTCGCCGAGCTGGAACCTGCTGAGCGCATCAGCGAAATTCGCCCTGGTCAGGTCTCCGACGCTGCAGGCCAGGATGCGGTACCCCTCGCCGTCCGGCTGCTTGCCCTCCAGCGCCCACTGCGCGCTGACCGGGATTGTCCTGCCAGTCATCGGTCGCCTCACCCGAGGGATGCCAGCTGCCGGACGATCCACAGGACCGGCTCGACCACGTTGATCGGGTGCACTGGGCCGCGGACCAACGGCGCGCCAGACGCGGTCCGGTAGACGTTCTCTGTGTCGCGTGCGTCGAAACGCCTGGTGCGCTTGTTGACCATGAACCCGACCGCCGAGGTCACGTAGTAGCTGATCCGTCCTGAGTCGAAGTACCGTTCGAGCATCCGCGGCACCGCGTCCCCGTTCCCTGACCTGCTAATCTCGCCGAGCGCGAGGAACAGGTCCTGCGCGTCGCCCTCGTGCACCCGGGGGAAGCCCCACCTGCTGTCGCCGTCAGGGATCAGCATGCCGAGGTCGTGCGCGGTCTTGAAGACCCGCGGATCATCGAGCTTGGTCACGCAGACCGCAAGGCGGTGCGGCAGCCTGCCGTCGAAGCCGGGCTCCTGGGAGACCACACCCATCAGCTCACTGAGCAGGCTGTCGGTCCGCTGGAACGCGTCGCCGTGCGTGAACTCCCTAATCGGGTCGAACATGTAGAGGATCCCGCAGCTGTCGGCCAGCTGCTTGACGAGCTCGTTTCTCTCCGTCAAGCCGACACGGTCCGCACGCCCGAGCTCGCCGGGCGCGTCGGTCAGCCGCAGCGTGATCTCGACCCGGTCCTTGATCTTGGTCTCCCCGCCGAAGCGCCCCTTCCGCTCCGTGCGCTCTACCGAGCCGCCCAGGATCCACCGGATGGTGTCGACCGTGCGCGTCGGCAGCGGAAAGCCGCCCTCGCTGATCAGCGCGGTGGACATCTCGTCTAGGTGCCGCTGCGAGGCCGCGTCGCGGGTGAACAGCACCCAGTCCTCGTCCTGCTCGAGCAGCGCTTTCTTCAGCGCGCACAAGAACGTCGACTTGCCGCTCTCCGTCGGCCCCAGCATCGCGATGCCAGACTCGGTCCAGTTCATCCCCTGCGCCACGGCGGGTTCCTCACTACTCGACCACTACTCGATCACTCGTCGACCGCTTGTCGACCACTAGTCGATCACCGGGAAGGGCACGATCTGCGCGGCCGCGCGCAGGCCAAGGGCCGCGGCGAAGCCCTCCATGTCCACCGCGTCGTCGATCGTGGCCACGGCGTGCTCGCCAAGCTGCTCCCACACCCCGCCCCGGCACTTCGGATCGCGGAGCGCGCCGAAGGTGATCTGCGCGCCCCACGGCAGGCTGAGCAGCCGGCGCAGCTCCAGAGCCCCGTCCACCCAGTCGGGGCATGGGATGATCTGCCGGCTCGTGTCGAGCCCCGGAGGATGCGGCGGCCGCCCGCCAGCGGTGACGATCACCGGCCGCCCGTCTCGCATCGCGAGGTGCTGGCGCACAAGCTTGAGCGCGCACTCAAGCTGCGCCGCGGCCGGGTACTCCCGCTCGTCCGCCTGGTGGCCGACCAGCCCGCGCAGCGCCCTGATCGCCTCAGCGCCCGTCGCCGTCCAGGCCCGGACCTCAGGCGCCCTGTCGTCAACCTTCCAGGCGACCCCGTGCGCGCCGTAGGCGACCACCGAGACGCGCAGCGCCGCGGCGTCGGCCTGCGCCACGGTGATGAGCTCCTCAAGCCAGTGGATGCGCCGCTGCAACCGGTCGTCGGCGCCGCCGCCAGTGCCTTCGCCAGTGCCGCACACCTCAATCAGGCACATCAGGTGCACCGACGATCGCGCGGCCAGCTCTCCGGGCACGAGGCGCTCAAGGTTGGCCAGGGTCACGCCGGGGCTTTCGAGCGGAACGGGCAGCCCCTCGAACCGGACCAGCCCGGGGCGGACCAGCACCGCGGTCAGGTCATAGAGGCCAGGGCTGACCGCGGCGGCCTGGATCTGCAGCGACCGCATCCGCCTGGCCTGCGGCGGAAGTTCGGGCCGCGGCTCGCGGGTGACGACGGCGAAGAACGTCCCCTCGGCGTCCGTGGGCTCGCACGCCACCCGGATCTTGACCTGGCAGCCCCGGGTCTCTCCCCGGGAGAACAACGGCTGCCCGGTGAGCGCGAGCCGCGCCGCGCCGTCGCGGCCGGCCGGCACGCGGGTCAGGACCGCGAGCTCATAGTCGAGGACGAGCGGGCTGTCTTTACGCACGGCGTGCAGCAGTTCCCGCAGCGGCGCCAGGCACCTGTAGACCGGCACGTCACGCGCGCGTGACAGCAGGTCGCGCAGCCCCGCGGGCAGCTGGTGCGGGGTGCGCACGATCAGCTTGGGCGCGAGATGCCAGTAGAACCTCTCCGGGTCCGCCATCGCCGCCGACCAGCGGTCCGCGGTCTCGATCCGGAGCACGCCGTCCACGTACGCGTACTGCCATTGCATGATCACTGGCGTGCCGTGTTCATCGCGGGAGACCTCGAAGATGGTCACGGTGTCCGCGGCGAATTCCGCGACCGTGAACGTGGCGTCTCCGTAGACCCGCTCGAGCTCTTCGGACAGGATGTCGTGAACCTCGTCGTCAGAGAAGGCGCGATGTACCCCGCTGTCGGCCCCGGTCATAGCCAGCCCTTCCGTGAAGCAGGTCACCCCGTGTGACTGGACGATCGATTGATGCCAATGAGGTTGGCGCGTCCCCCGCTGCGTTCGTTGTCAGATCGTATGCACGCAAAGTTTATCCGCGGGTCTGCGCCTGGGAATGGCTTCCCGATCGGTTACCCCGCAACGCTGCAGGGGTGTTTTCCCGCCGTTGGCTTAAGCTTGGAGACCGCCGACGCAGCGAATCTCATTTCGGAGCGGATGATGTCGAAGCTGGAGCAGCGATTTCACCAGTTGCGGAAGGTCGTGCTCGGCCTGTCGGGTGCGCACGAGGAAGTCCTGGCGTTCGTGCCGAGCGAGCGAGCGCGGTTCGAGAGCCTCGGCTGGGCCATTCTCATCACCAGCGGCGTAGCCGCCGTGTCCATGTGGTTCGCCCTGGCCAGCGCGGTGGGGATCAACGCCATCCTGGCGGTCCCGTTCGCGCTTGCCTGGGGCCTGGTTATCATGGGCATCGACCGCTGGCTGATTACGTCGATGCCAATTGACGGCCCGCGCAAGTTCGCCATGGCGGCACCGCGGCTCGCGCTCGCCCTTCTTCTCGGCACTCTTATCTCCACCCCGCTGGTGTTGCGCATCTTCCAATCGGAAATAAATGCGCAAATCGCAAAAATGCAACAGCAAAGCTATAACTCGTTCCTTATTCAGCAGCAGGCAAGCGATGTGGCGAAGCAGGTTGGCACCTACTCGAGCGAGCTCCAGTACCTCAACAACGTGATCGCCACCCACGGCGCGGCGACGGCCAACACGGCGTCCGACCCGCAGCTAATCGCGTACAACAACCAGCTGACCACGCTCAACAACGAGCTGACGCACTGGGCCAACCTCAAGAACCAGTACTACAACCAGTACATCTGCCAGCTCTACGGCGGCCCCGCCTGCCCGAAGAAGGGGTTGGGGCCGGCCGCCAAGGCCAGTCAGGCGAACTACAACAGCGCCTCGCAGCAGGTCGACACGATCAAGGGGCAGATCAATCAGGTCCAGGGGCAGATCCAGCAGCGCGACGCGCAGCTGAACTCGCACAGCAAGGCCGACGAGCAGGCCAGGTATCAGCAGGCGCTCACCCAGCAGCCGATCGTGAAGACGGAGTACGACACGGCGCTGCAGCGGCAGAACCAGCTGCAGGCCAGCTTCTTCGCGACCAATCAGGCCGCGCACGGCATCCTGGTCAGGCTTGAAGCGCTCAGCCAGCTCAGCACCGGGAACCTCACCGTCAGCGCGGCCCGGTTCCTGCTCTTCCTGCTCTTCCTCGTCATCGAGTGCCTGCCAGTCACGGTGAAGCTGCTGCAGCGGCCCGGCCTCTACGAAGAGGCGCTCCTGCATGCGCAGCGAGCGGAGCGCCGCGATGTCAGCAAGTTCTACAGCTTCCGGTCCCGGCTCACCGGCCCGACCGGGACCACCGTGCTGCGGCCCGCGCTCGGGATCGAGCCCGATCAGCGTATCGGCGCGATCTGGACCCCTACGCGGGCGCTGCCGGGCGCTGTGGTCTCCGAGGACGACCTGCCGACCCAGGCGCTTGACGACCCGACGCCGCCGTGGGCGGCCGACGGCGGCAGGGGGCTCGCTGGCGGCGGTCCTGGCGGCGGTCCTGGCGGCCGTTCTGACGGCCGTCCTGAGAGCCGTCCTGACGGCGGCCGGCCGCAGCAGCCCTGGTACGGCGATGACCGCTGGCGTAATCACTGGCAGGAGCGGCCGGCCGAGGATGACGAGCCGCCGATGGGAGCGACTCGCCACGACGACGCGTACGGGGCGTACGGGGCGTACGGCGCGGCCGGCGCGGCTGGCGCGGCCGGCGCGGCGGGCGCGGCCGGCCGGGGGCCCGGGCCCGCGGACATGGCGACCAGGCTGGACTACGGGCAGGCGTACGGTGACGCGGCATACGGGTACGACAGCGACCGCGGCGCGACGTACGACAACGAGGGGTTGTACGACAGCGACGGATACCGTGCCCGCGGCTACGACGACGCGGGCAGCCCGACACCCGATGGCGGGGAGGCAGCGCCAGCGGTATCGCCGCGTCGCGGCGGGACGCCGCTGAGCTGGGACGAAGACGAATGACCTCGCCAGGGGACGTGCTCAACGACCGCTATGAGCTGGTTCGGCGGCTCGGCGGCGGCACGATGGGCACGGTCTGGGAGGCCTTCGACGGCATCCTCGAGCGGACCGTCGCGGTCAAGCAGCTAGCACGCGGCCCGTTCGGCGACGAAAGCGGCTGGACTAGGCGGGAACGGATCAAGCGAGAGGCGATCGCGCTCGCCCAGGTCGAGCACCCCGTGATAGTCACGGTGCACGACCTGATCTTCGATGGCCGGGATAAGGTCCCGTGGATCGTCATGGCCTACGTGCCAGGACGGCCGCTGCACGACATCATCGCGGACCATAAGGACGCCCCGCTTCCTGAGCGGAAGATCGCGGCCATAGCCCACGCCGTGCTTGAGGGACTGCTGGCGTGCCACACGAGCGATCCGCGTGTGTATCACCGGGACGTGAAGCCGGCGAACATCATCGTCGGGCCGGACGGGTCGGTGCACCTTGTCGACTTCGGCATCGCGCGTATCGCCGGCAAGGAACCGCTGACAGAGGGCCACGGCATCATCGGCACGGCGGAGTTTCTCGCACCTGAACTGCTCGACGGCGAGGAAGCCGGACCGGGGACAGACCTGTGGGCGCTCGGCGTGACACTCTATTACGCGCTCACCGGCCAGGCTCCGTTCTGGGCGGAGACCACGGGTGCGATCCTCGCGGCGATCAAGTTCAGGAATCCCCCCGAGCCGCGCGATGGCGGCCAGCTGGCCAGCCTCGTCCTGCAGATGCTCAGGAAGCAACCGCAGGACCGGCCGGACGCCGCGAAGGTCGCAACGATCTTGCGCGGCGTGGCCAGCCAGCCATCGCAGCCGGCCGGCCAGGCGTACTGGACTGGACCGCGGTACGGCGCCGAGCAGCTGGGCGATGCCTGGCCGCCACGGGAGCAGCCTCCTCCCCGGCACTGGACAGCCCCGCGGCCGGTTCGCCAGCAGCCGCCGCTGACCGCGCTTTCCGGCCTGCCGGTGCCTGCCCAGGCGCAACTCGTGGCGGGCATGCCCACCGACCGTGCCGCCGCGGAACTGCTCGTGCTCAGCAGGCATGATGCCGCCAAGATCATCAACCGCTGCGACGACGCGCTTGCCGGAAACCTGCTAAGCGCCATCGCCATCGCGGCCGAGCCGCCAGCCAGCGAGGCCGCCGGGGATGCCGCCGGGGATGCCGCCGGGGATGCCGGGGCCACGGATAAGGCCGCCGTGGAGCGGTCCGCGACGGCGCGAAAGATCGTGCAGATGCTTCCGCCTGACCGGCAAGGCCCGCTGCTCGACCACATGAGCTCCGTAGCCCTGGCGGCGATGCTGACGCCGCCCCGGGCAGACGTCCGAGTCCAGCCGCGGACGGCGGACACGGCGGCCACCGTCGACCAGGCGGTCATCGCGATCGTCGGCAGGGCGGACATCGCGACCGTGGTAGGCGCCGTCTGCGAGATGGCGCCGGCAAGCGCCGCGCCGCTGGTGCTCGCGATGAGCCCCGACCGCGCATCCGACGTGCTCAGGCGCACCGCTCCGGCGCGGGTCGCCGACATCATCCGGTGCGTTTGCCCCGCCAGCCGCGGGCAGCAACTGCTCAGCCGCCTGCCAGAACGCACGCGCGCCTCCGTGCTCAGGTACCTCGGCTGAGGACGGATCCGAGCATTACGAAATAATTCATGGATGCCCCCGAGTCCTGGTGTGCTGTGCGCCTGGCTCTACGACGTCGACCACTACGGCAAGAGCAGGCCGACGTGGCCGAACGCCCCGCAGCCGATGAAGACTGTGCCCCCAGGCGCCACCTTGCATGTCTCCGTCTCCGTCGACAGCGGTCAGGACTCCCCCGCCCAGCGGTACCTGAAGGCACCGCCCGCCGAGGGGATGGCGTCTGAGCCCGTGACGGTCAGCCAGGACACCGACACCGGGTACTGGACCATCCGCAACAGTGGCCGGACCAACACCCTGCGGGTCCAGCAGTACGGGCTGCCCGCTGTTCCGCTCCGTCCGCAGACCGCCATCTCGATGGCCGGGCAGGACGTCGCGGTGTGGATCCCGGTCGTGCCCCGCGCCGCGATGCCCAGGCAAAGCGAGGCCTTCCGGCTGCTCATCCTGGCCGCGCCGGAGCCGCATGGCGGAGACACCGCGCGGCCCGCCGACATGAGGACCAAGCTCATCACCGTCCCGAGGCGGTTCCTGTCGCCGTCCACGAAAGAAGCGCTCGTCGCCTATTTCGGTGACCATCTCTCCTGGCCGCCCTTGCCGGCCCCGCACGTCCGCCAGCAGAAAGAAGTTGAGGAGATCGCATTGCGGTATGGGCTGGCGAAGGCCCCGAGCATCCAGAACTGGGCCAGGAACAGGCACGACGTGCTGGCCGGAAAGGACGGCCTGTTCACCGCCGCCGACTGGTATCCGAGGCTGGGCGGGCCTGGCCGTACGCTGGCGAACCACCTCGCCGCCTTCCACCGGCTCGTCGAACTCCAGACGATCACGCTGTACCGCGTGCGGCGCTGGGCGGTGGACCAGGACGTGGAGCCGTACGTGATCATCGACAGGCAGCTCGGGCTCAGCGCGTGAGGAGTCCCTGCGGCGTTAACGCTTTTTTTCCGCTAATCGCGGCGATATTAACGGCTCATTAACCGCCCGCTAATTAGCTTTGCTAACTCATCAGCGGTCCCGGCTGAAGGAGGCGCAGGCGGCAATGCGGATACTCACAACTGGAAAGACAACGTTGCTCCAGGTCATCGGCACGCTGACGGGGATCGCGGCCCTGGCCGCGTCGGGCGTGGCGACCGCGCCGACCCCGGCGATCGCGGCGCCGGCGAAAGCGGGCGCGGTCACGGCGCGGCACGCGCAGCACGATCGTTTCTCGCCCCAGGTCCGGCACACCAGGACGGCGCCGACCGGCTACGAGGTCACGTTCCGTTATTACGATCCCGCCGCGACCACGGTCCAGATCCGCGGCGAATGGTTCTTCTCCAGCCCAGCCGGCACCAGCACCTCGGCGTCGCAGGGGGTGCTGCCCGCGCAGTGGCAGCCTGGTGACTTCCCGATCGCGTTCCCCAACCAGGGCCCCGCCCCTAACTGGCCGGTCGCGCAGATGACGCTGGACAAGGCGACCGGCGTCTGGTCCTACACCACGCCGCTGCCGTCAGGAACGTTCACCTACGGCTTCTACGTCAACTGCACCAGCCCGCCGCCGGGCCTGGCCGGATGCACCGAACTGTCCGACCCGGCCAACCCGCCGTGGAACACAAGCGGCTCGCATCAGCCCGACAGCGAGGTCTACGTGCCGTCCGATCCACGGTTCGGCACGCTCAACCTGTCCTGGCAGGCGCCGGACAGCCGCGATCACGGCACGCTGCTCGACGTCTCCTATCCTGATCCGCAGTCCACCAGTCCGGTCGGGTCGCACCCGCTGGCCGTCTACCTGCCCCCCGGCTATAACCCGCGGCGGCACACTCCGTACCCGACGCTGTATCTCAGCCATGGCGGCGGCGGGAACGAGGTCGACTGGACCACGCAGGGCGCCGCCAATTCGATCCTGGACAACCTGATAGCCGCCGGGAAGATCGAGCCCATGGTCGTGATCATGACCGACTTCAACAACCTGGGCAGCTGCACGTTCTTCGACGCGAGCTGCTACGCCACGGACGTCCGCGACAACGTCATCCCCTTCGTGAACGCCCACTTCAACGTGTCGCGCGATCCCGGCGAGCGCGCCTTCGCGGGGCTGTCACTCGGCGGGCTGATGGCCAACTTCCTGCTGTTCAACGACACCACGCTGTTCGGCTACTACGGCAGCTGGAGCATCGGGAGTCTGGGCGCCCCGGCGGCCACCAGCCCGCTGTGGCAGAACCCGGACGTGCGCGCCCGGCTGGGAATCCAGCTCGGCGGCGGGGAGTACGACTCGCTCACCGTTCCGGGCATCAACAGCTACGAGGCGACCTTCGAGACCAACGGCATCCCGTTCACGACCGATCTGGTCACCGGCGGACACGAGTGGTACACGTGGCGCCAGCTGCTCTACAACTTCCTCACCACGGTTGCCTTCAAGCACCCGGCCGGGATCCCGTAGCCGCTACCTAAGGGATGGGTTCGAGGAACTCCAGCCGGTTCCCATGCGGATCTTCGCTGTAGAAGCGGCGCATTCCGGGGAACTCGTCGTCGAAGCGCACCGGGTACCCGGCGTCCCGCAGCCGGCCTGCCCAGGCGTCGAGCCCGGTCACCAGCAGCCCGGGATGCGCTTTGCGGGCAGGCCGGAAGTCCTCCTCAACGCCGAGGTGGAGTTCTATCCTGTGGCCGCGAAACCAGCAGCCGCCGCGCGCGGCCAGCACGGGTGGCTTTTGCAGCTCGTCCAGCCCGAGCACGCCAGTGTAGAACTCGCGCAGGACCGGCTCGCTGCCCGGCGGGCAGGCCAGCTGTACGTGATGGATCACCGATGTCCCCCCTTCACGTTATCTCGATATCAAGATACCACGTTGGCCCCGGTCCGCCATCGCACTGCAGGCCGATTGCGCATTCGACCCGCTCCAGCGCAGCCAAACGCCCAATCGGCAGTCCCTTCGCTGCGCCGCGTCCCGGCGTTACGGCCTGGAGCGGTTAGGCCGTTGGCGCCATCGGCCTCATCTAGTGAGGCCACCTGCGCCGACGGCCTCAGCGT
>Ga0126381_100001480_pt1 | contig 25218 bp, 44 predicted proteins | sample PanSoiMetPlot_28_FD_96465 | JGI IMG/M metagenome (GOLD analysis project Ga0126381, IMG submission 96465) | Tropical forest soil microbial communities from Panama - MetaG Plot_28 | ecosystem: Environmental > Terrestrial > Soil > Tropical forest > Bulk soil | place: Panama | collected 2016-02-17 | reverse complement strand
TTGTTTCATGCAATAACGGTATTCTATAAATAGAAGAATTGGTATTATTATCATGTTGTCCTTATGTGTCATTTAGACATCTCTACAAGCACTCTTAGAATGATGACCAGACAACTAGGGGCAAAAAAATATCCTCTCTTGTTTCAGAGAGGATGACAGCTCTTTTTAAAGCTTAAAGTCTTTTTCTATTTCCTTGTCTATTTTTTTGCTGTAAGTAGTCAACATTTCGTTTTAGCTTTTTCACCTCAAAATTTATAGAGTTCATTGTCTTTTCATTATAGGAACTGTTTATATTATATTTATCTAGACCATCTAAACTACTGTTGATGAAATTCAAAATTGTTTTTGTTCCTTCTACAGTATCATAGAAATTCTGATCGCTCATTGCACTAACTCCTTTATTCTTTTCCCCTTCTCATCATAATCATGCCCATACTCATCACACACTAACATCTGATGACCAGCATGCTTTGCAACAAAATCCAGGGGATGACAGCATTTTTCATCACCGTCACAAAAGCAGTCGTAACCACCATAGATATTCTCAAATTTAATATCTAGTACCTTTTCTGTATCAGCTTCCTTTAATGCTTTAATCTCTGAAGCAAGCTTAAGTATTTTTGGCAACTCATAGGTATAGCAATCCCTGACGCCAAAGCAGGAAGCTTCGTTGCAATCTTTGCATCTTACGCCAATGTCACAACTCATCGCTCTACAATGCCTTTCTCTGGCTTCTCAAGAAGACGATACCGTTCCAATAGCCTATCTCTTTTTTCGAGATAAGTTTGCATACCCTCTTCTGATGTTACTATGCCCTTCTCAACTAAAAATAATTCTAATGTTTCAATCCTAGCAAAAAGAGATGCAAAGCCCTGTTTAAATACTTCAGCATTATGCATTATTTTTTGCCTAAAATCTCCTCGAATCTTATCTGATTAGCTCTCCAGATGGCTGTTAATTGCATCATTGCAGCCAATTTCTCAGTTTGCTTATCATCAAGATACCAAATCCTTCTTGCCTCCTCTGCTAACTCACTTGCTTTAGCAGAAATACCAGCCAAAGGATCTACCTGTTGTACAGATACTGGTTCTTCTATAAGAACCTCTTGTATTCTATCCATGCGTCTCTTTTGTACACCCTTTTGAATAATATTGCCATCATAAAGAGGACAATCACCATTACGGGATATATTATACAAATGCACAAAATGGGGCCGCCTAGAATTTCCTTTAGAATTCTTTACAAACACTTTATTTTTACATTCAGGACAATAATAACTAGTACCTCTATGTGCTAAAGATGCACGAACCGTATTTCCTGATCGATCTACTGCAATTAACACGATTTTTATCTCTTTCTATTAATTCAATTCTGGTAGCTCGGGCGGGATTCGAACCCGCGATTTTCGACTTATGGGGCCGACGAGGACGTCCACTCCTCTACCAAGCAATGGGAGAGAGCTTTTTTAACGTAGGTGGCTCCCGAACTACGCTGGTTAATATATGGCTTATCACATCACGTAAGCTCACCAGACATCAACCGCAACAGCGGTGTTTTTAACGAGGAACTTGCAACCTCGGAGTAGATTGGTCTGATACTCAGCAGAAACATAAAAGGCAGCCTATCCACATCACGTCCGGCGGCGAGTGGAAGCCAGGAAACCCTACTGAACTTATCGGCTGGGACACGGGAGAGGATTTGAACCTCCAACCTCCAATCACGTCTGACAGTTGCTCTACCACTTGAGCTACCCGTGCCAGTTGGCATATGATCAATCTGCTTTACAACTACAAGTCGCCTGCTACAACCACAGCATAATCCAGAGGGTAGGACTCGAACCTACGAAGCTTTCGCGACGCTTTTACAGAGCGTTCCCGTTGCCACTTGGGTACCTCTAGACATAAACACCTAGAACGGAACAGTATCCGCTTCTATCACGCTCAAATCTTCTACAGAGGAACCATCAGTAGAAGACTCTTCTTTCTTACCACCAGCAAACTGGAATTTATCTATCGTTACATCCAGTGAATTGGCATTGCTACCATCTTTAGCAGTGTATTGGCGGACATTGAAATCACCTTGCACAAAAACCTGCTGACCTTTTCTCAGGTGATTACTAATCATCTCACCAAGGGCTCTCCACGCTGTACAGTTATACCAAGTGGTATGGTCTTCATTTCTGACTTTCTTAGACACCGCCAGGCTAAATCTACAAACGGGCGTCCCATCGGGTGTATAGCTCAATTCTGGATCACGACCAGTGTTACCAAGGAGCTGAATTTGGGCCATGCTCATAATGTTCTATCTCACTTTTGGAATTTTGTCATTACATCATACCATGAATACATCATGGCGTCAAGCTATTTCTTGATAGCAATACTAACTGAAGAATCACCGCCCGCGTCTTGTACATTACCATCACTACCTATCTGTACGGGATAGGGAAAAGCTAATGCATCCGACTCGGAGTAGACAGGAAGTAGCTGACCATTTCTAATACAAAGTACCCACGTAGCAGTTGTCTGACCAGTATAGAGCCCGTTCGGCTCCGCTTGTGGAATAACAACACCAGGATTAGCTGTATCTGACCCAGATGTAACTTGATCGGGATTTGTCAATTGTGTCGTGTAGGGAATAGGATATCCCTTACTAGGGCAAACGAAAACAGCCTTACCATAACTGTAGATAACAGTCCAAGTGTTCACAACCTTCATTCTTGCATCATAGATCTGTTGTAGCTCATCTCGTTCAGGACTGTAATCATATGTGTGCAAGGGTTGATTACTGCTAAATGTCTGTTGTTGCTGATTAACCTGTTGTGACTCTGTTTGCGGTTGTGTTTCATCACATGCAACTAGCATAACCGAAAATACAAGTAGAATGAAACACAGAATGATTTTTTTCTTCATGGCTACCTCGTTGGATACTGACTAAAGAAACTTTGCAATTCTGGCATATCTGCAATGATCTGAGAACGTGAGCACTGAGAGCTATCAAGAGCATTGTAGATATCATCTGCATTAGTTTTTTGTTGCATCTTCAATCCCAGCTTCAGACCCTCGCTTGATGTGGATGCAATCCCAATATCATTGTTACTAATGGCACTCAGATCATTCTCAATACGCGCCTTTTGTGACGTGAGGTATGACTGGTTGCACGTCTGGACATATCGCTCACTATTGGCTACAGGAACTGCAATATGGTAGTTATACCAAACAGTAAAACCAGCTCCACCTACAATAAGGAGAACTAAAAGAGCTATCCAAAGAAGACAGCTCGTACTCACACCTAAAAATGTTGTCCGTAATTCTTTGCCCATACTATTACCCTTTCTCGTTGCAATTCGCTGTTTCATGCCAAACTTTTAAAAAGCACTGCATCCAATCTGGATCATGATAGTCTATTTTTACTCCATAGAAAGGCGCCATGAAACAGATAAATCTATAAGCTACACGCCATGGCAATTTATGGAATAACCAATTTAAGCCTAGCATTTTAGCTCCCTTATGCAACCAAAGCCCTATCAAATAAAACTTTACATCCTCACAACCCGACATCCTTAGTATAGCATACTTCCTGCAATTTGACAACTGTAGATTACTATGGTATTGTTTTTACGTCACTAGTTTAGCTGTGACCAGATTGGAAGTAGAAATGATAATGACAGAAGAGATAGTCTACACCGTTGAAGAAGTAGCGAAGATGCTCAAAGTTTCGAAGGAAACGGTACGACGGATGGTTCGAGATGGTGAACTTGAAGCGGTCCATGTCAGGCAACGGGTTCGTATTTCGAAAGAAGCTCTCGACAAGTATCTAAAAAAAGGCTAGTCTTCAGCTAGCCTTTAGCAACACGAAAGGTTAAATCTATGTTGCATGCTGATTGTAACCACATCGTCAAGGAGGTCCATGATGATTGAACAGAAAAGCAATACCGCTCTCACCGATTTACGTCATACCGTTCTCATCGTTGCTGGTGGAGGAACGATCATTGTTGTAGGAATTGGAATCTGGATGGTATGGTCATGGATATCCGTAGTAGGCTTTGTGGCAATAGGAACAGCCATTTTATTCCTCATTTGTGGAGCCGCAAATGCAGTCATCTTCACTGCAAAAAATCTTCTCCAAGAGACCTACTACGATATTGGTGAATTTGGGACACGGGTCAAATCGCTCTTTGGACCAGCTACCCTTCTTCCACCCATAGCACAGACAACAGCCACCAACGCCGCGAAGGTTACCAAAACAGATGTACAGGTTAATATCCCCTCTTTGTTTGATCTCCTAGATATCGGAGAAATCCACTATGGGATGACTGATATGATCCTTGGGTACAAAGAAGGTGGACAAGTGATTAGAGGGCCATGGCCCCGTACCTTTGCAGTAGGTGGAAAAGGTAGAAGTGGAAAAACCCGCCGGGTAGTATTCATGCTGATACAAGCTATTATGGGTGGAGCCCATATCACCATTTGTGACCCGCATTACAACAAGGTAGATAGTTTGACCAGAGAGTTAGAACCCCTTTCACCTTGGCTCAACTTCGCGGGTACAGATGAGGAGATCGTATCCGCCGCTAATGACTTTTTGGTAGAAATGGAAGGTAGAGTCAATACACCAATGGTAGAAGACCATATCTACCAACCAAGGTTGATCGTGTTTGATGAATGGTCCCGTCTGATGACTCGCATAGACGAGGAATCTACCGAAAAGTTGAAAGAGGTTGTAACCGCAACCAGCCAGGAATACGCGGGGTTTAATGGCTATGCCTGTATCATCGGTCAAAGTTGGATTGCAGAGGAATGCGGTGGGACGAAGATTAGACGGGCACTCCACTCAGTGTTTGTGCATCGTATTGATACCGACTACGCGAAGTTCCTCATCAAGCCTAGGAAATGGTACAGCCATTCGGAGCAACTGGCAACAGGTCACTGCTTCTATCAAGATCTAGAGGGTAAAATCGAAAAGCTTATCATGCCTATTGTGCAAGATAAAGCTGCTCATCGCGTTGCCGAAATGCTCAAACAAATCGCCCCATCAAGGGAGCCTGAATTCCTCCCAGAGCACGCTTCCGCTTCCACTTCCACAAGTCCGGTTGAGCTCAAAAATACGATTTATCTCCCGGAAACCATCATGGAAGTGCCCGTGGAAGCAACAACGGAAGCCGTTACTGATGAACAGTTCGTCTCCGTCCTACGCGAAATTGGTAAGAAATTACGAGCAGGTGACCAACCAAATGATATCCGTAAATCGCTCGGGATTACTGGTGGACGTGCCATGCAAGAAGTGAATGCAGCACTCAATTTTCTACAAGAGCATACAGAAATGGAAGGAACTACCGATGGAGAATAATTTAGCTATTAAGGGCTTGGATTGGCTCATACAATTTCTTGAAGCAGCAATCATGCGGCTCTCTATCCTCTTCCTTGTAGCAGGGGCTATCTTAGGGACTATAGCCATCCTTGCTCCACAATTCCACCTCTCCTCTATACCGCAATATAACCTCACATGGGCAATAGTACAAGCCTTTGCACTCGATGGTTTATTCGTTGGTGTATTGTTTCAACTTCGAGACAATTGGGGTAGATACGATCTACCAACCAGGACATGGTATGGGTTGATCGCTCTTCTACTTGGTATAGTAGCCGCGTTGATCAATTGTACCTTGGCATACCAGGAAGTCAACCAAACAGCAAACGTGGTAGATGCCATGTCTCAACTAGGTATAAACCAAGTCACCTTCTCATACATCCGATCAGTACTCGTTGTACTGGTTACGGCCCTCGTTTGTACCCTTCCCAAGAAGCATCAACCAAGTGAGGTTGATCAGGTAGATACCAAGGTAGATGAAATTGTAGAGCAAGCCGTCTCTGCTGAAGTTGGTACACTTCGAGTTGAACTGACTGAAGTCAAGCAGATGCTCTATACCATCTTCGAAGTACAACCATCAACCAACCATCAACCAGAGCTTGCGCCACCATCCACCTATGATCGGATCAAGGAATATCTTCTGGCTAACCCAGACGCAAAAAATAAGGACATCACCACGGCTTTAGAAATTCCCGAATCCACCGTGAAAACCTATGGAGCCAAAGCGAGGAAGGAACTCTCCGACCGGATAACCGATAGTCTACCAGTCATGGTATAGCTATCGACTCTTTGGTTTCCATCCAATTTTGCGCAAGGTACCGTATATATACGCATCCTTGCGCTTTCCTTTTAAATGCTTCTTTTTCGCCTCTTTCTCCAAAGCTTTTTCCAACTTTTTAGGCATGAGGCGTTGCCTGTGTAGGCTGTTGAGGTTGTTGGTTTTGCTGTACTTGACGTGCAATGATATTACCAGTAGAGGTAATCAACCATGTGCTTGATACCCCTGTGATAATACCAGTCCCTATGGCTTTTGTCGCTGCATCAGTTGGAGCAAGAATTAAGATCAAGCCTACTGTAAGCAAGACGATGCTCATAATCAAATGACCCCAACCATTACTGTATTGTAAAAGAGAAGGCATAATTTATACTCCTATAAAAATTCCGAATCCAGAGTGTGCTCCGACGTAACCCCCACTATCTCCGATTTTAGAGATAGGACTGTTTACCACTCCACATGAGAAACTAGGCATACCCGTGCCACCAGCCGATGTACCCGCGCTTGTACCCGTACCCCACGTAATCTGATTACTGGTAAGAGCGGCCCCGCCATTCGTCGCCTCAAGTCCGCCACAACCCATATTGAACCAGGCCGCGCCCGACGCAAAGTTATTCTTGAGAGTTTCTTGGAACGCTCCACCCTGCTGGTTATAGCCATTCTGATAGACCACGACGATTTTATACGCTCCATAGATCGCCTCATAAATTGTCTGAGTGCCACCATGATCACCATTATTCGTTTGTAGTGCCAACAATCTTGAGACAAGCATTCGCGTCAATAGTAACCAGTGGATTACCGTTTTTGTCATAGATAATTGTCTGGTTATTGGTCTTGTGATTCTGGATAGCAGTGTTGCCAGCCGCATCAACATAGAGAATACTCGTTGCATTCGCGCCCACCTGATCCAGTGCCTGTAAGAGAACCTTTGCCCCTAAGAGCAGGATGGGATTTGTTCCACCTATAATGCCTTGCAGATACTTCGTATAAACACTCGATACCCATTGAGCAAAATAAAAGCTCCCATCATTATTAATGAGGGCATTGCTTCCCCCTGTATTCCCCTGCTGCGTAGATTCTAATACACTCATGATGGCAGGATTAGCATCATTAATAACCTGATTTGTACTCACAGCACTACTCACTGTATTCCCTATGAACGGATTCCGAGGAATCGGCCCGTCATAGAAATTCCGATTTTTCAGCTCCGAACTCTCATACGCCTCACCATAGACCTGTGAGAGAGGAGCGGATACGCTTGATATCGTCGCTAATTCTTGCCACTGGACAGACTCTAGCACTTCCTCCAACTTATAGAACCGAGCCCACCACGCTGGTAATCCGACGATATGTCCACCAGGAAGGCGAAGCTGCAACCAGATATTGCTTTCGTTAAAGAGGTAGACCCCGCCGCAAGGATTAGAAACTTTGTGGTCAAAAGTGCCACTGGTAGCCGATGTGGGATCAAAAGACTGAATCATCTTACTCATGCTGCCATGGCTCCTACTTTTGCTATTTGACCAACCGTTTCTGGTATTCCCGTCGCACTAATGGCGTTTCTTACCAAACCAGCGATAAGAGCAAGACCAATAAAGACAATAAAGCCTCTTACAAGCAACGGGATTGTATTGCTAATCATGGTATCCAGTACAGATCGCATCGCTGGACCAATGTAATCTTGTGGATTAAACACCGTGCTCGCGCCCTGATAGATACCAGATAGACCAGGAACTAAATACGTCCATGCTGGTGGAGTTGACTGAACGGAATCCCCGGGAGCATACCAAATTACGCCAGGAAACTGTTCAGCTTTATCTAATGCCAGTGCGATCCCAGCAAAGCCCGGGAACTCGCTCAAAATAGCATTGACTTGCGGTCCTAATGGCGCTGGTGCATTCACTGTTGTACCTCCGCCGCTTGCTCCACCATTCCCTTGTGCATTGAATGACCCAATCCCTCCCAACAAATTGATCCCTTTGTCTTGTGCCTGTGCTACCAATGCCCCGGGATTAGGACCGTAAGGTATCTCACCATTTGGAGAGTTGACGTACTCTGTGAACTCTCCAAAGTGAATATGCGGCCCCGTACTATATTGAGGGCTCGTTGGATGTTTACCGCCTGATGTTTGTCCACCAGACAGACCGACCTGCTGGCCCGCCGCTACATGCTGGCCTTGCTGTACATCTACCTCATCCAGATGATAAACATATTCCTCTGGACCTCCACTATCCGGTTTTAGGAATATTTCTCCGCCCCATGCTTGATAATCGGCTTTCTGGATAGTGCCCGACTCAAGAAAGAAAAATGGAGTATCCTGTGGAGCACCAAAGTCCTCTGCATAATGAGGCGTATCAGTTCCCGCCCCCTGGTACTTTGTGATGTACCCATGTGTGACCGGAAACTTATACCAGGGGATAACATTGGCAGTTTGTGTGCTGCCGGACATGTATTTCAGATACGCGCCGCTGGTATAGGTGGACCAAGCATTAAAATTGGTCCCGCTCGAGCTGATTCGATAGCCCGCTTGGAAGCTACAAGCTGGATCAAATGCACACGTGGAACTCACTTCTGGATGGTACTTATCATTGATCTGAAGTATGCCACGATCAATTGATCCATCAGAATTGGTATGAGTTGCCTGTGTATCTAGGCTGGATTCAGCTTGAGCGATCGCAACGATAATGTTGAGACCTTGTCCAGAGAATCCGGCCTGTTGTGCATAAGATCTAGCGGATGCTACCGAAATGACTGACACGTCAAGCCGCTTTCCGACTTGGATCTATAGCCGCAACAACGGGATCATCAAACTTCGCAAGGTAAACAGCTTGCGTTCCTGGTTGTGAATCAAAGATATGACCAGGATCATAGACGGCTATACCCCGCTCGTAGAACTGAACGACAATCGTCTTTTCATTGACTTTTGTGTAGATTTCATTTGATACAGGTAAACCAATGATCGGTAATGTTTGTCCGTCCAGTGACAGAGACTGAAAAAAGCTCTTGATCCCATACTGGGTAATGCAACCCGTTCGCTTGCACTGCCAGTGATTTACATCCATCTCTTCAAAATAGGTTGCAAAATCGATACTCTGAGAAGTGTATGTTTGCACTTGCTGATCTCCTTTCAAGTAATCAAAAAGGTCTTGCCAAGGATATGCTGGACCAGGACACCTTGCTCGCGAACTTGGCTCCAAACTCGCGTGAGATTTTATATTTTCTGGTGGAATACCATACTTTTTGCAAAGATAGGCAATAAGCTGAAAACTACTTGTCTTCTGTGCATCAGTGAGAGGCAAGCTGTTTGAACTGTCATTGATATGCTCTATCGAAAGTGTATGAAGATTCAGATTGTCCCCATTGAACTGATCCCAGAATGTATCATGACCAGCTTCCAGACAGCAGTTCCCACCAGCTCCATCCGCCTCATGCACATATTGAGCTATCCGACCATCGCGACCTATGCCATAATGCGTACTGGTCTCAAGCGAGGTTGTCCGAAAATAGTCCCCTAGTTGTTCTACTGTTTGAGTCGCACTTCCACCAGTGCCATGCACAACAATAGCTTTATGATCATTCTGATTTTTGAAAATGCGCGAATCATCGACAAAATAATCGATTGCACTCGGATAATCTGCCATTATTGAAAGAGCCCTCCATAGCCGTCTGATATTCGTAGCTTTGTTAATCCCGCCGGGGTAAAATTCGGAGTAGTAATTTGCAAATCGTTTGCAACCCCTTGCGTACCGGAATTACTAACATATTCTTTAAAAGCATCGCTACCCCAAAAACTTGTAGGGAAAGAGCCACCCTTCACAAACCTATGAATATACAATTTATCGCCCACTGCAAAACTTACAGTTGAAAAGCTTGTAGCCGCAAAAGTTATTTGTTGCTTCGATCCAGTCAAGCTAACACCCGTAGTCGTTATACTACCAATAAGCGTATACACACCGCCGCTTGATCGCTTATACAATCCAAGTACCATAGATACGCCCGTCGAAAGGCTACCTACACTACTTTGAATAATATTCGTGACACCAGACCAGTTACCAGTTGCAAAACTTCCACCTTCTAGACTTGTGTCATCCAGTAGCCATCCAAAAGCCGTGCCATCGGTAGGAGTCGCTATAGATGCCGCTCCCGTACTCGAACCACCCTTTGACTTAATCTGTACAAATTCATTGCTATTGGTATCACTCGGACCCGTAGTAGCCGTCGTTTGTGTCTCTGTTCCACCCGTCGTATTGCTAAGCTTACACACATTGGTAGCAAGAGTAGTCGATGCTACGTTCGATCCGTAATAGGTTTGTGTTGCCACTTATTTGTACCTTAAATCCATAGATAGATCACTTGCACCTATCGATGTATTATCTGTATCACTAATATTGACTACAGCAGCAAATGCTATACCAGTGCTGAATGCCATGCCTTCTGGAAATGCAAGTGATACGATTGAATTCGCTGGTATCTGTACTGTCAATACAATTAATGCATTATCAGTAGCAGGAGCTGGAGCCGACGCTTTGTTATAAAGCTTGAAAAAACGAGCCGCCGCATTTGTATTTGAGATCGTTACTCCATATAATTGTCCAGCCGAAGCTTTGACACTGGTGGCATTATTACTAGCCGCTGATAGTGCATGAAAAGGCGTACTTCCACCAGATGTTTGAGTCTTGCCAATATTGCCTGTATTTGTGGCTATCGTAGCCAAATTACCACCAGACTCTAATGCAAGCGTGGATGTATTCAGATTTGTACCTGCATTAGCAGTTACAGACCACGATCCTACCTGTACAGCGGATGTCTTGAGTTCGTGATTAACACTATCCCATACATCCGCGAAGATTTTGGAGAGGCCACGCAACTTAGCAGAAACAGTCCCGGAATTGTCACCAGTAACCGCCGCATCAGTCGTTACACCTTGCGTTACATCGGCTCCGTCTGCTACGGTGACCGCTCCACCACCTCCACCACCTCCACCAGAGGTTTGCAAGGCTGTATCCGGTGCCGAAACTCTTTGTGCCATTACGCCCTCCTCAAACTAGGAAGCATCCTTCTTCTTCCCAGTAACCGCTGCAAGATTGCCAACAGTATCATCAGTAACCGATTCAGTCTCAGGAACAGGAAAGTCAGGAAGGTGAAGCCGACTTCCAACCACAAGACTTGTCAGACTGACAATCTGTGGATTAGCAAGCTCTATTGCTTTCAATACTTCCTTTGCATCCTCACCAGGATAAAAATCTCTGATGATCTGATAAATGTTATCTTGACTGGTTGTTACAATTGATGGTGTGATATTCACGATTGTCCTCCACTATTTTTGGTTATAGTTGTTTGGCTGTTTTGCTGATTGGTAGTCCCACCATTCGACGACGTTGACGACGATGATTGTGTCGTACCACTGCTATAGGCCCCCGGCGTGTTTTCTGGACTCCCGACGGGATAGCCGCTGTTCGTTACCGGGGGACCGCTCCCATCAGTCAGTAAATGCTGAATCCCCTGATCCACATACCAGACGCGCCCCTGATCACCTTGCGATAACTGATCGCTCGATGGAATAGGAAGAGGAACATCTTGTCCTTGAGCATTCTTATACGTCCGACTGGTAAAGTTGACTTGCACACCCGGACCAAGTAAACCTGCATAAGGATTTGGATCAGCAGGTTCTATTGGATGCTCATTTGGACTCGAAGGGGTAGCAGGAACGCCCGGCGAAGCCGACGGCCCTGGTTGGGTTGGATTATGCGAGACAACGGGCGTGCCATTATAGCTTCCTATCGTTTTGTTAACGTTAACAAACTCATCCGCCACATCCCGATACACAATCGGATTCCCATTTGCATCCGTCGCAAGCCCTGACATCCCAGCCGTTGAGTTCGTTGTTGAGCTAGCTGGTGGCTGTTTCTTGAGAAAGAGAGCACCAAGCAGCAAACCCGTCACGACAACTAAGAGGATCCCGGTATGACCTTTAATCCATTCAAGAATATTACCCACAAGCCGCCCCTCCTACCTTTGCTTTTGGTGCTTTCAATGGACGCGATGGATAGAACATCCCCGCCTTATTAATCTGTACTGACTTCACGGTATAACCCGGAATAGACTGATAACTTGGTGGAGCTTTATACCTTCCATAAGGGAAAGCTTCACGTGCGAAATTCTCAGGGTAGATTAGCTGATTCTGTGTTGCGTCATAGGCATATCGCACTGGTGGAGCAGACGGTATATAGTTGCGTTGCTTGATCTCTATCGTCTTCACCGTACGCTTCGAGTACAGCTTCGCAACCAGGTCCAATGTCGGACCCGCCTGACTAAAATCAATGACATCAGGCAAGTGTGACAAGCCCGTGTTCTGATTCGGACCCATCTGCATGGGCTCTTGATAAGCACGTGGAGCTTTAAACGAGAGGAATGTCCTCTTGATATAGCCCTTGCCTTTGTCGTCTCGAATATATTTATTCGACATCAATCACCCCGTTATGCCAGATGGCAAGCTCGCTCCACCTGGATAGCTTGCAAAATTCCCCTGTGTGTTGCGTCCGGTAAAAGCATAGGAAAGCTGTTGAAACACATGCCCCAAAACAGACGCATTGGTACTAAAACCAACGAAGTACACCACAATAATGAGCAAAGCACTCAAGATGAAAAAGTACCTCAAAAACTGATTAAACGTATCCATAAATTAACTCCCTGGTATAGGCGTTCCGAGTGGGGCTAACACATTCGCCATAAACTCATATTGCGTTACAAACAGAAAAAGGATTAACAGCCATAACCAGTAGTAGATAAAGACGTGACCAATACGTGTTTTATTGATAAGCGTCAAGATCACAATCGCGACAATCCATGCCAACAACCACTTATAGGTTGCATCCCATCCTGATGTCGTCATGAGCACTAGTCCTCAAAAGTAAAGGCCAGAAAAGGAAGGACACTCATGCCACCACCACCCTGATTATTCGTTGATACAGGGGGAATGTAGGAGGCCTGTTGATGCAACTGGTTAATCGCATTCTCAGCATCTTGCAATGCTGTCTGCTCTACTTGGGGTGACCATTGTGCTTGACCAGTAATCACCGCCCAAAGCAACTGCAAACGTGTCATCCCACTAGCCGTCGGGATCATGACCCAAATCATGAACATTAACACGCCAATGAGCAAAGCAATCCCACCAGGAGTTTGCAAAGCAGCCGCTGCATCCGCCCATCTCCCAACACGATCTCCAATAAGAGCAGCTTGCTCGGCAAGAGCCGCTGGTGGTTGAGGCGTTGGAAGTTGATCCTTCTCTTCCTCCTCTTTCTTTGCATCGTACTCACGTAAAAGAGCGTCTTGAATCTGGACTAAATCAGCTTCAGAGATCGCATCATTGCGTTCCAATACTTGAGCAACCCGTGCTCTCAGTTCCGCCTCACTGATCTTGCCAGCATTCTTTGCCAGTATCTGATCAATACGTTGCTCTAACTTCTCTTCAGAGAGCTGTGTTTTCTTTTGCAGAACCGTCGCCGCCGTCGGCTTTTGACGTGCCGATTTCTCAACTATCTGCTCATCAGTTGGCGGTTGCTGCGGTCCTGATGGTTGCGGTACTTCTGTATCCGCTCCACGCGCATTGAAATCGTCAATAATCTTTTCGTCTTCTAACATGACCCTACCTACAAATTTGGTACGTTAATTGGCATATGGGCACCGCCCGGGAATGTTTGCTGACCCGGGAATGCTGGTTGAAAGCTTCCTGATCCAGATGTCCCCGTCTTCAATCCCGTCGCCCCTGGTACCGTGAGTAACCCCGGGGTAAAAGCAACGGCAAACAGCATTCCCAACTTTCCCGTAAAACCAATGACTACCAGCACAATCCCCACAAAGAAGAGAAGAAGCCACGCCGTTGCTTGCCTATTCATTTACTACCCCTGTAACACCTTATATGCTACAACTGCTATTACTGCTATAATGATCCACTTTTTCAAAGGTTTTCTCCTTAAATCGGAGATCTCTCCGAAGAGAGACCCCCAAACGGCAGTCATGCGACTACCCCGCCTCTAAGAGGTTGCGACCAGACCCTGATTCGAGACCCAAACGAGGTGCATAATACAGCGTGGAGTAACACCAGAGAGGGTACTACCCAGTGAGCTGAATTGCAGACCGTAGTGAACATCAGACCAGAAATTCCCAGGACCTGTACTTGGGTCCATGTTGAGCACATGAGTACCATTGAGGTTATTGGGATCAGCTTCATGATCGATCGGAGCGAAAACAAGAGGGATGATCCCTTCGTCAAGGTCCTGATTTACCAGATCACGCATGTCGTTAAAGTATTCCTGTACCGACATGTTAGTACCAGTTCCGTATCTCCAAAATGGATTAGCACCCGTGCTATCAGTCACGAAGTCCAGATAGGTGAGATTTGCTTCAGTCGCATATTTGTTCGCTTGCTGACCATCCACGACGGTTAAAATCGCGAAGTAGTGTTGCTGAAGCTTCGAAATCTTTTGACGATAGATCTGACCACTTGTCAGGTTCGTCAAAGGAATGTCGTACTGGAATTGGACAGTACCCATTCCAGCCGTCTGAAGAGGCAAGCTCACAGGACCGCCAAAGGTAGTACCATCGCGATATCTGGCAATGAGCTGCACAGTGGGAGCATAAGCCGCTGTCAGAGTGACGGCATTACCAGAACCACCCGATGCATACCAAGTGTTCAGAACTGCATCATTGCCCATCAGAGCCGACGCACACTGGACGTTGATTTGTACCTGTGTGGAAGTACCATCAATAGGAAGCAAGCCCCTACTATCCTGTGGATGGATCATGTTAAGGGGTACGAAAAACTCGAGGTGTACCAATTGAGCAGATCCAGAGGTAGGTAAGCTACCCTGTGTCATATAGGTATCAGTGACGGTATTATGGTTACCAGCGATGACGCTATCAGGCCAGCCTGGATTCATGATACCTTGCAATTGGCGAAGAGGCTTGAGAATATAGGGATAGAACTTAAATTGTGTGTCATTGTAGAGCACGTCAATTTCCTGGATCAGTGCAAGCTCACGCGAAGCCGTAGCCGCATATGTTGCCGATGATCCAGCCGCCAAATCCACCTTCAGATCAACAATGACCTCAAAACCTTCAAGAAACGCATTGTTTGCGGTCGGGGCACTAAAAGTCAACTGACTTCCAAGTGCAAATGGTTGAGTAAGACCCACACCAGAGGCTGGTGGACAGACACCTTTCTTCCTCACAGTATTCTTCATGTAGGTCCGGTTCATCTGCCAAATGGCTTTCTGAACCTGCTGTTGTTGTGACTGCCCTTGGGCAGGCATAGCTACCATGTGTACGAAATCCTTTTACTCTGCCTTACCAACAAAGAACGCTATGTCTCCCATAGACCGCCTCCCTTGGCAAGGGACAATAAACGAAAAATTGTCTAAGCTGAAATGGCCCAACCCGACGGGGTGGAGCGTTTCACAATGGCCCGCGCCCAACTTGAAACAGGCACTGGCGAAAACTTGATGATCAAACTGGCTAAACCGTAGAGCATGACTAGACTTACCAGAAGCAAACCAAGGTATACCCCAAACGATTCCAGACTCTTAAGCGTCATCTTTTTCTTCCTCTTCATGCTGCTTTCTAAACTGCATGATATTGATAATAGTTGGACAATCCTCTTTATCTAGCTTGATCTCAACTTCCTCTTCAACTTTGAGAGGAAAAGCTTCAAAGAGATAGTAAAATCCAATGATGAAGTATCCGATTGCTAGAATACACTTAATTGCTACTTCTAGCTTTTCATCACGTGTCATCAAAAAAACTCCTTATAATCCGCATAGTAGTGACCAGGCTCAGCCCGATCAATTCGACGATGGATAAACCCATAGGCGTGGGGAAGGTCCAAACCTTGCTCCTCTTTCACCCGCCCCACCAGCTTATCTACCTTCCTCACGTCATATCCATCTAGCAGTCTAAATCGAACAACGTGTGTCACTTGTCCCAACGTTTGTCTAGGGATGTAGGCAGCCTCTTGTGATAATGACATAAGCAGCATACCGAAAGCTCTCCCAAGTTTGTTAAGCTTCCGATAATATTCGGGAGCCTCTCCACGTTTGTCGACAATACTGGAAAGCTCATCAATCTTGACAATCGCTGGTTTTCGATGCAGTAAAATCCGTTTAAACCACGTATCATACTCATCAAGATCATCATCCGGGGGTTGCCAAATTTGGACCGCCCCTGGTGTCCGCAAAGCATCCGGTGCTATATCAGACCGAACTCGATAGCCATCAATGCTATCAAAATCACCCGCCTGTTTCGTATCCAGAATGTAAACCCGCGCCGCTGGATACGCTTGCCTCAACCTCTGAAGCAACTCCCTCGCCATCGTCGTCTTGCCCGATCCCGTCATCCCCACGAACGCCCACCGATCCTCTAACGAGGTTATGATCCGATTCCCAAGTGTGAGAGGAGTCTCCTCTTCCTGATAAGGATTGACGATCGTCGGTGAGTGGTTCTGAGGATGCAACGTTGGGAGCAAGTCGGAGAACCTGGTAAACGTAGTCCCCGCAACCCTCGCAATCCTTGACATCGATTCTCCACTCCACTCTTGCCATCATTCCAATAAAAAAATGAATAAAATATAACGGTAACCAGGATAAGATGTTTAAATGAGGCTTGATTTCAACCTCGCGCCCCCACGTTTTCCTCAAAATGTCCGGTAAAAATGGGCGGACACCCGCTTTAAGAGCAGAGCGAAGGGCTCCGTATTTCTTTGCCTCTTCACCTTTTTCTTCAAAAACCACATCAGGAATAGCATTGATCGCAAAAGATTTCAGAATAGCCACTGGGATGAGGAACTTGTTCTCACCCATCTTGATGACAATGTTAGGCGGTGTCCGCTCCACCATCTTGTCAATGAGATCATCAGTACTATCCTCTAGCTTCGCTCGTTTAAACATGCCTTCCCCTAATTCAGTGCAAGAGCAATAAGAGTTGACAGCGGAAAATCATTCAATGGCGATGGAACCTTACTTCCATTTCCTTCATCAAGATCAATCGTGATAGTAGCCTCTGCAAAATCATTTTTCTCAATAGCCGCCCTTCTCGCATCAATAAATTTTTTCATCTTTGGAGCAGTCCCTGTTAGCTCAATCTGAGAGACATTGATCATGTGCTCATTCTCACCATGAATAGCCTGTATCTTTACAGTGGTTATATCTCTCTCTTCATAAAGAGAATGCAATGTTCTGCAATCGTCTATATATCCTCTAAACTTTGGCAATTACTTGACTCCTATTCCATTTTGGAAGTAAATCATAAATGTCTGATAGGCCCTTGGCAGTGCGATCGCTGCCACCCGTAACTCTTCATGCTTGTGCACAACAGCCGTCACATGGCTCGCTGCTTTTGCCGATGTACGCGCCCGACGCAACCAGACTTCAACTAAAAATTCAGCATCCTCATAATCGATTGAGGACCAAATCTGGACCTGTTCATGTTTCTTGTTCGTTGCGTAGATAAGATCATCTGCGTAACGAAAATAATCTAAGAGAGCTTCTAAGAGCGGCCCTTTGATTGCTTCTGCTTCAGCTTCGTTGAATGGCCTACTACGGGGCGGCTCTTTTTTGGGCTTTTCTTTGTTTTTCCCGAGTCCAAAACCTCGAAGGATACCAGCCTTTTCTTCGACTGGATTTTCTTGACGGGCTGCTTTTTCTCTTGCGTTTGGCTTTGTCTCAATCCCGCTTGGCTTTTCTTTTCTACTGGCATTATTTACCCGTTTCCGCTTGTTGCTGCGAACCTTGTTGTCAGTTGATCCGTCACTTGGATCAGTGCCGACACGATCTTGATCATTCTTTGCATTTGAGCGTCGAACTCCCCGACGACCTTTATTTGAAGTTGGTAGATGTTCTCCAATTTCTGGACTGCCTCTTCCAACGTCATATTCGTCTTCTCGATCTTCTCCGCTTGCTGAATGACCGCCTGATGTGCTAGATCCCAGTTCGATTTGTACAGACTCTGGAGTGTTTGCAGCTCCTTCAACAGGCTGTCTAATTCGCTCATTTCGTACTTCCTGTATCAGAGGATCATCTTCATAACTAAGAGGCTCCATCAGATCGTATTGCCTCCCAGTGGTCGATTCGAAACCCGGTGAAGAATATTGACTGGACTAGATCCAGTCGCTAGCCAAATCAATGTCCCATCAGGTAAGTCCAGAGCTTGCCAGCCACCCGACGCAGTAAACATGTAGGCTCCTGTTCTAGGCGTCTGTACCGTGATTTGTGTCGTGGCATTGGAAACATAGATACGGCTGTATTTTCGGCCTCTCAGCTTCAATTCAGCGTACTGTGGAGATAAAGAGAGCATGATAGTTTCGTCAATATCTGGCATGGCCGCCAATTTGTAAAAAGAGGCCATGTCTTTCAAATCTTCATGCAAATTCTTAATCGCATGATGTACATGCTCAAGGGCCGTCTCATGATGGACATGCTTATCCAAATGCTTCTGCATCTCTGATGCCACTACACCAGCCGCCGCGCCCGGAAAAATCGAATTCATTCTTCTCCTCGTTTTGGGGATGAGAGAGAAAAACGCAACGAAAAAGAGAGAGAAATTGATCACGTTTTTCTCTCTCTGAAATGATAATAGCATAGGTTAAAACAGGTGTAAAGTCTGCAATAGGCTTTTCGTGAAAATGTACTCTGCAATAGATTTTAAGACTCTGCAATAGGAACTTCTTTACTTTTCGTTCTCACTCTGCTATACTCTTAAGGTTGTTAGGATAACATGAGGAGGAAATATCAACATGAATGACGCAACCCACTTACCAACGGCACATATGCCAGCTATTCAACCGGTAAAATTTACCACTATCCAAACAGTTCCACATGAACAGATTGATTTACTCAATGAAGAAATCTCGAGCGGAACAACTGTTGTCGTCGTGGAAACTGATAAACAAATTCATATTGTTTCGAGACTCATCAAACTTCCCAGTGGATACTACGAATGTGCAATCCAAGGACAATCCTATCGCATCATCACACCAGATCTCAAACAATGTGATAGTCGTAACTTCCAAAATTCATTTGTGCTATAGGAGATCCACATGCCTCAACTACGAGGACTCGCCTTGCTCCCACCAGAGCGACGCAAAGAGATCGCTCGCATGGGAGCCCTTGCCATCCATCGAAAAGGCCTTGCTCATGTGTGGACTCAAAAAGAAGCATCCATCGCAAGCCTGAAAGGGTGGGGGAAAACCATGAAAGTGATTATTGAACCGGAGAAAAAATAGACCAGGGGTCAGGAAAGTTTATCCTGACCCCTCATTTCACGGACATATTTTAAATAGCCTGCTACCTCATCCACATATCCACTATACATGACATGCCACAAAATCCAACATTTCTTGCCAATGCGATCTACTTTTTTATTAAAGGCAACACGAATAGAAGTCAACGGATGTAAAACAGGGGGTGCATCAAGTGGATTCATAATACAACCTCGCTTAATCAAAAACGTAAATAAGTGTATGCAATTATACCACAAAAAGACACTAACACTGTACAAAATATTGCTTGTGTAATCTACCAATTAAAAAAAAAAAAATAGGCAAGTGCAATAAATACACTTACCTACCTCAACAAGAAAACCGACCTAAGCAGCCTCTGAATACACAATGATATTCGTCACATTACTTGCATCTAAGTCAGCAGCATTTACGTAATTCCCATCCTCATCATACAAATCAAAAGCATCGATAACACTACCAAAAAATGCATCATTTGCGGACAAACCTTTGCCCATTAAGTCTGCAATTTTCTTCTGTAAATCACCAGCATTTGCAGTATGATTTCTCCCAGAACCAACCGCCTTAATCACTTTCCCATCCTTCGTCACCAAGTGAATAATGACACCCTCATTTGATCCAATCCGTTTTAATGGACCTTCAAGAGATGCAGTTGATCTTGCATTAATTCGCGTCCGCGTTCGCTCTCCTTTTTCATTGTATTGATGTTGAATATGTCTCCCAAGTTTTGGTTTCCCTGACTTTTGAGACTTTCCCATAGTAGGTGCTGGTCGAGCTGGTGTTGATGATTGCTTTGCTTGTGCCCTCTGTACTTGCGTTGCTGATTTCTCACCAGCTTTGCGATTTGGATGACCACGTGATTGATCTCTAGAAAGCCCTTTATTATGGCCACGTACCAACCGTTTTTGATAGGGATCAAGCGATTTATAATCACGCGTTGCCAACCTTGCAACATCCGAATCACTATATCTTGCTCTTGCCATTAGTTACGTCCCTCACGTGCAATCGTAATCATATCAACAAACTCTGGATCATTTCGCGGCCATTCAAAAGGCCCCCGTGCAACCAAATCTTTTTCACGAAAACAACCAGGCTTTCCAGTGTTTTCAAATGCAACTGGTGTTGTTGTCCATAGTCCATCTGTGCGAATAGAAACCAATTTTTCAAATGGAACTTTCAATGCAGCACGCGTTACTTTTGCTTTGCATAAACACCAGACATATCGTACCCAATGAGGTTGAAATGTTTGCTGCTGATACGAAGACAACTGCTCATTTTTTGTATAATGCATCGCACCATTTTCTTCACCAATAAAATGAGTGTTTGGACCAGGATCATCATCCCAATCATCCAAATACACATCCACTTTTCGCTTTGTCGAACTCATCTTTCCAATTGGTGTATTTAGCAATTGGCGGATTGCATCTTTTAGCATTCCCTGTACAGGCTCTGGATATTTCAGAATAACTTCCTGTCGTAATTTCACCAATGTTTCCATCCAGTGTCTGAGTGGATCTTGCCCTATTCCACCCATCCCTTTTATTTGCGAGTCAGGCCACAAAATACGCTCGCAAATAAAATACTCCCAACCATACTCAGTTGCAATTTGCAATTCTTTATCTGAACACCACGAGTCGAACGCATAACCAGGAACATTCGGATAGACTGAACGCTTTGCAACTGGATCAGGATTTTTCATAGGCAGAAGTCCGATATGTCTCCAATCCATAGGTACAGTAACAATAACGTGATAAAAACCGGGTACATATGGAGCATAAACATTCTCCTCATCATGGATAATTTTACCAACTGGCATATGTCTGCAACATGACGCGTACATCCATAAACCATCATAGTTGTACAAGTCTTCAATGTGATCAGCATGACAAAAAAGTTCTTGACGCTGTTGACTAAAATTGGTCAATAAGATATGCTCTATGTCCGATGGAAGAGACTCATATTTCACGCCTCTGGGTAACTTCCACCGTAGCAAATCCAAACCTGTGTTCGCTGGTGTGGATTGCAAAACAACATTGAACGCATCATGACGTTCTTTGTGAACAATGTCCGGTTGAAAGTGTACAGCTAGAAGTTTTTTCAATTCGGACATTGCTTTCACAACATCACTTAAATATGTCCCCACCGGAACATCAAACCAAACTCCCAACGGATATACATCAATAAAGTGATCTCCAACGTTCACTTTTGCAGAACCTGTTTTGCTATACCACTTTGTGATCTCTATTCCCAACCATTCTAAATCTTGCTTTTTCGGATACACACTTTCTTTGTGTGCATATGTCCCCACTGGCATTGGCATGATGTAAATGATCGGTGTATCACATTTCTCAAATGCATTTTTAATTGACGCACCATCCCCTAGTGCATGCAATTTCGAAATGTCAGAATACAAATTCCCATTGGCAGGATTGAAATACGAGCGAGGTTGTTCATCACGTTCAACATATCGTCTTGATAATGACATGTCCTTCTCCTTAATTTGCTAATGCGATATCCATCCAATAATTGCGTATGCCCTTCTTCCCACTTGCTTGATACTTCTTCGCATCATAGGGACCGAAGTAACATTCACACAACCAAGTCCCGTGCGGTGAACACTTCCACTTTCTTTCATGACCATGCAAACATTCCCCTATAACATCAGGCGGTGTTGTCAGATACTGGATAATTTCATCGCGATGTGCTTTAATCAAAAACCGTTGCTCATCACATAATCCAGATCTTGGACCAACTTCTAATCCACCATACACAATTTTAAAAAAGGTTTCTGGATTGTAAGAGACAATCTCACTGATAATTGCACGTGCATGATTACGATCAAAATTATCCACGATAGACCTCCCAACCACTTTTGAGAGGAAAACCAAGACTCACTAAAAATCTGTACACTGCCATCAAGCGATTACTTCCACGATGCACGCCACCAGGATACATAATCCAAACCGCGTAGGTTTTACCAACAGGGAAAACACAAACCCGCGTTCCATCCTTCACATAGACCGCTCCACCCTGTCTAAGTGCATCAAGAAAGCTCACCGTTGTTATCCTCTCGCTTACCAACTTGACGGTATTCAGACGACGAACATATCCAGATGAAATCATAAGAGCCATGGTTTCCCCCTTCAACGATCATTGTGATCTTCTATTTGTGCACGCCCAACTTTGTACCCATCGTTAAAACCCTCTCGGTGGGCAAAAAGAATTCCACCGAGAAGACATGGCAGTAACAAAGGAATAATTACACACAAACACCAAACAAAAGTCGTCATCAGAACACCTCCGTTTGTTCATTATCATGATCAGTACGCAACCGGATTCCCGTCCAGTAACGAGCAGACTTAACTTTCCTTTCTCCCAAGTAGGCAATGTCTGTACGCTCCATCAGTCTCATGCCAAAACTTTTTGCGGTAGAAACATTCTTCTGTCCAGCCTCCTCTGCAAACTTACAATACTTTTCATACAGATCCTTCTTTGTCACCTCTGCATCCTGCTCATCTACCACACAACAATCTTCAAGAAATTCTGCAAGCGTATCCGATTGCCGACGATATATATCTGTTTCAGCAGCAACCTCACGTGGAACTTGAATTTGTGAAGTTTGCATCCGACGAACATAACCAGCAATCGCCCAATTTAAAATGCCAGAACTCTCAGCCTCCATACGAGCCATAACCACCGGACGCGGCTCTATTTCTGGATCTTTGGTAAAATCATGCAACCAAGGAATAAGTTTCACACGTCGCCAAATACCTTGATCAGTTCCACCAATAATTGGCTTGTGATTAGTAAAAAGCATGGCAGTAAATTTTGGCACTAATTCAAAAAATTCCTTATGCAAAAACCGAACCTTCTGCGTATCACCTCCCGTCATAGACTTCACCAATGCTTCATTCAGACGACGACCCTCATCCGTCTCCGAGGCCGTAAGAAATCGCACTCCTACCAAACACGCCCGATCATTCGAAACACCTTCATTGTTCCGTGCAAGAAACAAATCGCTCGTCGCTGTCGATGCATAATCTCCAAGAACATTTTTCAAAGTCTCTGCAAAAATCCCTTTCCCATTCCCACCAGGTCCAAAACTAATTGGCAAAATATCATCCAATTGTTTCCCAGTTAGACCACATCCAACAAGATCTTGAAGAAAATCAAAAAGAGCCCGATTACCACGTACCACCTTAAACATAAACTTGTTCCAGTTAGGACATTGGGTTTCTGGATCATAAACAACTGGAGCTAATTTTGTAATTAAATCGTGAGGATCATGCGGCTTTAATTTTCCAGCACGTAAGTCAAACGTCCCATTCTTGAGGTTTAATAAGTAATCATCCTGATCCAGTTCACTTTGCAAAACTGTTATTCCAGACTCCGACTTAACCAATTCCACCATCGCATCAATCGAATGCTTATCTTGCGACTTCAGACTCCAACGAAAAATCTCTGACAGCCGCTTTTTATACGCTCGAATCTCATCCTCATCTGCACCTTTAGGCAAAACTAACAAGGACATTTCAATACTAATAAAATTAGCAGTTTCCCTTGCTAGTGCAACTACCTTCTCCTTTTTATCTTCTTCCCATCGCTCCCCTTCCCACGTAAAAAAGGCTTTTTGTTCTGCTACATAACGGATCAAATGCCCAAACCTTGATGAAAACCGAATTGCATTTCCATTATCTGTACAAGGTAGATCCAATAGAATAGCAGACAGACCACGTTGAAATATTTGTTTCTCTGTAGTATAGGGAGAATATTCAGACGAAAACTGTGCAATTTTCTCACGAATACCTCTTGTAGGATGATGATCCATCATCACGTCGCTCATATGTACATTCCTCTTAATTTCTGGCTTATTATAATTGCCAATTACCACTTAATATGGTATACTTGTGATGTAGATGTGAAGTAAACACATATCCACCACATCAGACAGTGTATCCCATATGTGAAGTTAAGTCAAGAGGGAAAATCATGGAAACTTTAACTTACAAACAAGCCGCCGAACTCCTAAACTGCAACTATGCAGCTATCAGATCAGCAGCATCAGACAAAAGATTGACACCTATTCATACAAAACAAGGCCCAAGGCTATTTACAAAACAAGTAGAGCTTTTTATTGGTAAAAGAGCGATATCAGCAAACTACTTAAACATCGAAGAACAAAAAATATGGGAAGAATACAAAGAAAATGCATCTCACCACCATCAGATTGAAGACAGAGAAATACGAGATAAAACAGAAGAAGCAAAATTGTACAAAAGAGAATTAAGTAAGAAAATAGACACACTCAAAAATGCATCCAGATTTGCTGACAAAGCACTCGAACTTATCTCAAGCATGCTAACGGCTATGGAAGTTAATCTCCCAGGCCAACTCAAAGAAGAGTACCCTTAGAAGCCCTTAGTCCTGAAGAAAGCTTCAATAAAAAGTCAACAGCTATTGGAGCTGGATTAAGGGCAATAGGAAAAAACAAGCAAAAGTTGACACCAACACAAGAACAACAACTCGTTACCCTTAGCAGCTACCTAGAAGCAATTAGAGACTTCACAGCTACACAATAACCAACTCCCTTCCTAGCGATAGAAAGGGAGCCTTTTTTATCCCAAAATAATGTGTCCCCCCTTAAACCCGCTTCCCAAGCCCCTTTATAAAAAGGGGGACACATTGGACATGTTTCACTATATTTATCCCTACTGTAAAAATTTTCAATATAGAGAAAAACCCCCAAAAACATGTCCAATGTGCCATGTGTCCCCCACCAATTTTATATAGGTGA
>Ga0126381_100001479_pt1 | contig 25224 bp, 17 predicted proteins | sample PanSoiMetPlot_28_FD_96465 | JGI IMG/M metagenome (GOLD analysis project Ga0126381, IMG submission 96465) | Tropical forest soil microbial communities from Panama - MetaG Plot_28 | ecosystem: Environmental > Terrestrial > Soil > Tropical forest > Bulk soil | place: Panama | collected 2016-02-17 | reverse complement strand
GCTGACGTCGGGCAACCTGCCACTATGCGCGGTGTACATCTGGTTGCCATAGAGAAGTTGAACCTGCACCTCCATGCCATTGTCGATCAACGAATCGACCGCGTCCTCAAGTAACTGGGATGCAGCGTAGACACCGCGCTTCTGTTCGATCCAGTCCCAACTGGTGTAGTCGGAGCTATTTTCGTACTGACCGATGCGGATCCATTTGAATCCGGCGTCGAACATGCGTGTCCACCACCAGCGGCTCCAGGGGATATACGGATCGCGCGGCAGGTCGGAGTTGATGCCGAACCCGTCTTCGATTTGAGTAGTGCGCTTGGGGGGGACTTTTTCGGGGATCTTTTTTGTCTGTGCCAACGACGGCATGAAATTAACAAGGCTGACGCAGAATAAGAAGTTGAGGATGTAGTGGGCATGCCCGTTGCGCCTCATTGCGGTTCCTCCAAGAGCCGTTTCGCGGCAGAATTCCACTTCCCAAATCAAGATAGTGCGAACTGCGAGTTGTGCGGGTGGAATCCGCACAGGAACAATTCAGCGGGCGACCTTCTCCGCCGTGGCCTGCGATGCGTTGGCGGCAATTTCCTTCGCGTTGCGCTGAATTTTCTTAATGGCCGCGGCGGTCTCGTTCATGTCCTGCTCGTCGCCTAGCAGAGCGAACTGCGGAATCCACACGGTTTCCCACGCTGCTCGCTGCGTGTGCGGGAACGTCTGGCTCAGGAAGGCGTGTTTCTCTGTTGCCTGCGCACCCGTCAGGCACTTGCGATATTCGCCGTTGCGGAAGCAGTCAAGTTCGTGCAGAGGCGGATAGCTTGCCTGGGTGGGAATGCCTTCGGCGTTCAATGCCGCAATGAAATTCTCAGTAGAAATTCCCGCGAATTCCTTTCCCTCCACGTGGAAGATGTAAGCGTACTGACCGTTGCGGGTGCAGCGCGGATCGCACTTCTGCGGAGTGATACCAGGGATTTCGGTGAAGAGTTTATCGAGCAAGCGACCTTGACGATGGCGGTGAAGGGTCTGCTGTTCGAGGCGACTGAGTTGCACGGTCAGTATGGCCCCCTGCCATTCACTGAGGCGATAATTCGATCCATAGATAAAATGGCTGTAGAACCATTCTGCCGGCATGCGTCCACAGTCGTGAACTGAGCGGGCTTGGCGCTCGAAGTGGTCGTCGTTGGAAATGATGATGCCGCCTTCTCCAGCCGTCATCAGTTTGCTGGCCTGGAAACTGAAGGTCGCACCCACACCGCAGGTGCCGATCTTCTTACCATGCCACTCGCTGCCATGGGCATGAGAAGAATCTTCGATCAGTGCGAGGCTGTGCTTTTTCGCGATTTCTTGCAGGCGATCGAGGTCCGCAGGAAGTCCGCCCATGTGTACTGCAATGATTGCCTTGGTGCGCGGTGTGATCGCCGCCTCGGTCAGGTGCGCATCCAGGCAGTAGGTTTCTGGATCAACGTCAACCATCACAGGCAGGGCATTCGCAAACAGGACCGCGCTGGCTGTTGCGATGAAAGTGAAATTAGGAACGATGACCTCGTCTCCGTGATTAATTCCTAGCGCTGCCATCGCAACTTCAAGGGCGGCAGTGCCGTTGGTAACGGCGATTCCGTGACGCGCGCCGTGATATTTGGCGAAGGCCTCTTCGAATTCCAATGTCCTGGTTCCGGGAGTGCGCCACCAGATGCGGCTTTCGAGAACTCCTTGCAGGGCCCGGCGTTCGTTGTCGTCGTACTGCGGCCAGACCGGAAACGGTTTCTGCTTCGCTCTCTTTCCTCCGAATAACGCTAGGTCAGACATGAGTTCTCCTTTGGCTCTGGACAACCTTATTAGTACTGGACGAATCCTGTTGCGTAGCGGAACGCCTCAACATAGTGACCGTCTTTTTTCGGCTGCTCGTCGCGCATTTCTTTTTTTGCCTTTGCGAGGTCGGAAGTTTCCCAGTCCGAGCGATACTTGGTCACCGCAGGTTCGAACTGGCTGACTTGTTTTGCGGCAGCTTCGAGTTTTAGATCAGCCACACTATCAATGTTCACGAAATAGTTCGCTTCCTGCGGCGCGGGATAGAAGAAGTACATTTCGGGAACTCTGTAAGGCTGCAGTCCCTGCTGAAGTTTCTGGTTCGGGAAATAGAGCCAAAACTCGGCCGCGCGGACGGCGTCGATGGTATTGAAAGCCGCCATGCGGTGATCACTTTTGTGCCAACGCTCGTACCACTCACCGGGATCGACGCTGAGGAGAATGTCGGGCCGGATGCGGCGAATGATCGCCGTGACCTCTTCGGTGAGTTTCGGTTGCGGCGCGTATTCGAGCATGCCGTCGTCGTAGCCCATCCACATGATGTTTTCTTTCGCCGTGCCCAGTAGTCCTTCCGAGACTTCTTCTTCTGCGCGGCGGATGCGAGCCAGTTTTTGTGAGTTCATATCGGGATCGTACGATCCCTTATCGTCATTCGTATAAATCGCGATATAGACCTTGTTGTGATTGCGGTTTAACAAAGCGATCGTTCCGCCCGCGCCGAAAACGTCGTCATCAGGATGGGGAGTAAAGACCAGAATGGTTTTGTTCTGGATTTGCTCCAGACGGGTCGCCTGCCCGACGGAAGCGGCGGCCACGAGGAATAGGGAGAAGATCCACAGCAGGGCAGATCTCATTTGTATTCTCCGCAAGCGACGAATTGCCAAGCCAAGTAAGGTACCGCAAAACAGTTGAGGAGTCATCCCGCTCGCCAAAGAAAAGGTGCGGAAACTGAGGCCGCGTCGTCGGTACCTAGATTTTTACTAGTGGTGTGATGCGAATCACTGATCGTGCGCGGGCGATGATTCTCGCATGGCGTCCATTACGGGGATAACGCGACTGCAAGTCATGGTCGATTTTCTTGACAGTACTCGTATTCGGCGTTTAGAACCATCGCAAACGATCTCGTAAAACTCACCCAGCGTGGATATGCGGAGGCCCCTATGCGGTTCCGACAGGTAGTGGTGCTCGTTCTGGTTTCAGCGAGTCATTTCCTCACTCTCTCTTTCTCGGCCGTTGCCCAAGTGGATCGGGGGGCCATCGTCGGCACGGTTACGGACCAAGCCGGCGCGCGCATTGCCGGGGCGGAAGTGACCGTCACAAACGTGGAGACGAATCAGCCGACGCGGGTCACCACGAACGAGGAAGGAGCGTTCGCGGCGAAGCTGTTGCGGATTGGAACGTACTCGGTGAGCGCCGAAAAGAAAGGTTTCCAGAAGACAGTCCAGCAGAATGTTGAAGTGGGCGTCGATCAATCCGTGAAAGTCGACCTCGCCTTGAAGATTGGGTCGGCGACCGAAACTGTTCAAGTGAGTGCGGCGCCGGCACTACTGCAGACAGAGCAATCCTCGCTGGGGACGATCGAGACCGAAAGACGCATTTCAGAACTGCCTCTCAATGGACGGAACTTCATTCAGCTCGCGTATCTCGGGCCCGGAGCCAATAGCGGGCAGACGGGAACCAACGTTAGCGGAGGGGTATTCGAGAATGAACGAGCCAATGAGGCCATCTCGGTGAACGGTCTTCGCGTGTCGAACAACAACTTCCTGCTGAACGGCGTGGACAACAATGAGTTCGGGTTGGGAGGTGTGGTGGTGCTTCCTCCGCCCGATGCCATTCAGGAATTCAAGACCGAAGAGAACTCCATGAGCGCCGAGTTCGGGCGCGGAGGCGCAGCGGTTAACGTTGTGCTCAAGTCCGGAACCAACCAGATTCATGGTGGAGCATACGAATTTATACGCAACGACAAACTGGATGCGGTGAACTATTTCAATGTTGGCCAGCAACCCTTCAAGCGTAACCAGTTCGGTGCGTTTCTGGGTGGGCCGATCATCAAGAACAAGACCTTCATCTTTGGCGACTATCAGGGATCAAGGCTTCGCAATAGCGCCCCATATGTATCGACGGTTCCTCTGCCGGCAGAGCGCAATGGGGATTTCAGCGACCGGTTGACCGGCAGCACGTTCTCGCCCTGCTCAACTCCAAGCCCGGGCGACACATTCGACACGGGCACGATATTCGATCCGCTGTTGTCGTCGAACTATACGTGTGCCAGTGGCGAGACCATTCTTTTACGGCAGGCAATTCCTAATGACATCATTCCGCCGTGCGTCGGGTCGACGGGAAAAAGTGCCACGGGCGGTGGCTGCCTGGATCCCGTCGGTCTGAATATTGCGAATTATTATCCGCAGCCAACTGATCCCACGTCTGTTGCTGACAACTATCTCGCAAATCAAAACGTCATTAATGATCAAGACTCGTTCGACATTCGTGTGGACCATCGTTTTCGAGAGGCAGATCAGGTCTTTGTTTCGTACAGCTTCGGGGATGTACGCAGCCAAAATCCGGGTCCGCTTGGCGTACCGTGGGGAGGTTCGGATTGCTGCCCCAGCATCAGCAATTCCCGCGCGCAGCACCTCGGACTTGGCTTCACTCACACGTTTTCGCCGTCGCTGCTGAACGACTTGCACGGCGGATATTTCCGTTACGCTGTCAACGCGTTGCCGTTTAATTTCGGCAAGGATCTGGCGACGCAACTCGGAATCCCGAATGCAAATCGTCCTGGATACCCGAACTCCAGCGGACTCACGAATATTGATATCGCAGGAGTCACGTCGTTGGGCGACTCGCAGTGGCTGCCGGAGCACGTCTTCGAGAACATTTATCAAATCGCAGACGCCGTCACCTGGATGCACGGAAAACATACGCTGAAATTCGGCGTTGATTTCCGCAGGCAACAACGCAACTTTTTCCAGCTTTCCAGCCCGCGCGGTTTATTTGTCTTTGGCGGCGCATACAGCGCGGACCCAACGACCACTGCCGGCGGCAACGGCCTGGCGGATCTGCTCTTTGGATACGCCGTTTCGAATGAGCAGGATTTTCTCGGGGGCCTATATCCAACACGGTATTGGGACCTGGCTGAGTTTGTACAAGATGATTACAAGATCACTCCGAATTTCACTCTGAACATTGGGTTGCGCTATGAGATTGCATCGCCGGCTAACGGACGCGTTGGCAATTTCGATTTCAATAAGGCGATTGTGGTTAGTTCCTATGGGCCGGGAGCGGTATCGCACGGAGGAGTGCAATTCGACAAAAGCGATTGGGCTCCCCGCGTTGGATTCGCATGGTCTCTGCCGCACAACACCGTTGTGCACAGCGCGTTCGGAGTTTTTTACTCCTCGGAAGGAAACATCTTCGACGATCTCGGGCTGAATCCTCCGCAACTGGCGTTCTGGGCCAACGCATATCCGAGCGGCGTGGTTCCCAGTTCGCAGCAGCTCATCTCGAATGGATTCCCCGCGGCCGTTCCGGTTGGCTCCGCGACCAACATTCTTGGACCAGTGAAGACGACGGGCCCGACCAGGGTGTTGCCGCGCATCATGGAGTGGAATCTATCGCTCCAACACCAGTTCGCAACCAACTGGATGGCACAGGTCGGGTATGTTGGCACCCGCGCCTATCACCTGTGGAATCACGAAGCCAGCGATCTCAACCAGGCCACGCAGCCGCTCGATACTAATTTTTGCGGTCCTGACTTGTCGAATTGTGATCAGCCGAACTATGGCCGGCCCTTTGCTGCCCAGCAGCCGGACATGACGCAGATTCTGCCCCTGGATTATCCACAACTAGAAATGTTCTACAACGCATTCCAAGCTTCGTTGAACAAGAGGTTCTCCAGTGGATTCAACTTCCTCGCGGCATATACCTTCGCCAAGAACCTCGGTAATGCGGATGGAAACGTGGGCGGCTTTATCCAGAATTCGTTCCGTGCCGATCTCGAACACGGGCCGGTGACGCCCGATCTGCGCCATCGGTTCACGATCAGCTACCTCTACGAACTTCCAGTCGGGCAAGGGCGGCAGTTCGGCGGGGATATGAAAGGTATCGCCGACGCGGTGCTGGGTGGATGGCAGATTGCCGGCATTACAAGCGCGCAGACGGGCGAGGCGATAACGGCTGTGATGTCCACCGACTTCAGCAATACGGGCAGCTTCAGCTACCGGCCAGATCAGGTTGCGAATCCTTATAACTTCTCATTCAATACCGCGTCGCAGAGCATTGATTATCAGTGCTCGAATCCGGGGCATCAGACACTGGATTGTTGGTTCAACCAGGCCGCATTCGCCACTCCTGCCCTCGCACCCGGTCAGCAATCCGCGCATGCCTATGGCAATTCGAAAATCGGGAACTTGCGGGGGCCGCACATGGTGGATTTCGACTTCGTGCTACAGAAGAATTTCAAGATCTACGAACGGCACCAACTCCAGTTCCGCGCTGAGTTTTTCAACCTCTTTAATCATCCGAATTTCGGATTGCCTGGCGGCTCGGGTCAGATCGCGGTGGATTTCCCGGGTGCGGCAGCGATAACCAGCACGGCCACGGATAACCGGCAGGTGGAATTCGCTCTGAAGTATACGTTCTAGATATCCCTGAAGTGAGTTTGCCGGGAGCCGTCGGGTTCTGGCACGACTAACTGCCCACCGGCGGTGTGAGCTTTATAAAGCTCACCGTAGTTTGCGGCCCAACGACAAACACTTCGTCCAGAGTCTCCGTCTGGCGGTTGTCGATTCGTATTAAGTACGCATTGGTTGAGAAACTCTCAGCTACCAGCGCGAACTGCGCCTCCCCATCGAGTGGCGGTGCGCTTTTAGGTTTGCTCGGGTTCAGCGTGGGCTCGGTCTCCTCCGGCTGAAACGAGTCCGATTGCGGTTGAGCCTGGATGACGTGGAATACGGAAGTTGTGCGGATCGCCTAGTGTTTCACCAGGCAGTTCATCGGAAGCGCGATACTCTCCCAGTAGCGACGATCCGACAATGGGCGACACACGCGTTCCTTGGCACTCGTGGTGAAACACGAAACTGTGCAGATCTTGGGCTATTTCGTTATAGACTCTTTGGCACCGCGATACGCGCTGATAAAGGTTTCGGTTATGTCGGGTGAAATGATTTCCCCGGAACAGGCTGCAGGCTTCGTTAAATCCGGCATGTGGCTGGACTATGGCGCGACGCACTGCGAGCCTGATGTCTTCGACAAGGCGTTAGCAGCTCGAAAGGCTGAACTGGAGAATGTCAAGATCCGTTCCTGCCTCTCCATGCGTCCCCGCGCTGTGATCGAGGATGACCCTGAAGGCAAGCATTTTCACCTTTTCAGTTGGCATTTTTCGACTTACGAGCGAAGAAAGCACGACATGGGCCGGTGCAATTACAGCCCACTGAATCTTGGGGAGGTGCCGGACTATTACAGGCGCTTTCTTGATCCGGTCGATATCGCCATTCTCAAGACTTGCCCGATGGATGACGGGAGCTGCTTCAATTTTGGCCCGACGAGTCTCTGGCAGCGGGCCGTGATTGAACGCGCAAAGCTAGTGATCGTGGAGATCAATCGTGAGATGCCGTACGTCTTCGGCAAAGACAATGGTGTGCACCTAAAGGAGGTTGATTTCATCATTTCAGGTGATCATCAACCGTGCGCCGAGCTTCCCAATCCAGAGCCGAGCGAGATTGATCGCACGGTAGCTCGGTACATTGCAGCCGAAATTGAGGATGGTTCGTGTCTCCAGATCGGGATCGGCGGCATGCCCAACGCAGTGTGCTCCCTGTTACTGAAAAGCGGAGTGAAGGATTTGGGAATCCACACCGAGATGCTTACCGATGGCCTCGGGCTGCTTTATCGTTCCGGCCTTGTAACCGGATCGCGGAAAACTTTGGACCCGGGTAGAGTGGTATACACCTTCGCGCTGGGTTCACTAGCCCTTTACGCGACAACCAATCGCAACCCGGACATGTACTGCCATCAGGTGGATTACACAAACTCGCCGCACGTCATCATGCAAAACGATAAGGTGGTGTCCATCAATAACACCACCCAGATCGATTTGCAGGGCCAGGTGGCTTCGGAATCAGACGGCCACCGCCACATCAGCGGCACCGGAGGGCAACTGCAATTCGTGCGCGGGGCTTATGCCTCCAAGGGAGGCAAGTCGTTCATCTGTTTATCGTCCACCTACGAGAAGAGAGGTGAGCGACGCAGCCGGATCGTGTTTACTTTAACGCCGGGCAACATCGTGACCACGCCGCGCTCAGACGTGATGTATGTTGTAACTGAATTCGGCATCGTCAATTTGAAAGGGAAATGTGTCGCAGAAAGAGCCAAGGCGATCATTGGACTCGCCCATCCTGATTTCCGCGAGGATCTGGAACGGCAGGCATATGAAAAGCGATTGATCCCACGTGGCGTTTCTTTTTGTTCCCCGAGGAGCGCGAGCGAAGACTTACAGAAAGTCCTACATTCGCGGTGACACGTTAGCACCTGTTAGACAGAACGGAGCAACAGACTATGTGCGCCGACGCTACCTTAATATCAGAGGAGCCGTTTGTCCTCACGACAGTGGAGAACGGAGTCGCCACCCTCACTCTCAATCGTCCTCCACGGTTCAATCCGTTGTCGAGCCAGATGATCGCCGCGATCCAGGCCGAGTTGGATACCATAGGCAATGACGCCTCATTGCGGGTTGTGATCCTCGCTGCCGAGGGAAAGGGATTTTGTGCGGGGCATGACCTCAAGGAGATGCGTGCTCACACGGAGGACAAGGCCTGGCAGCAGGGCCTGTTCGACGCCTGCAGCCGGATGATGATCGCACTCACGCAGATTCCGCAGCCGGTGATCGCACGAGTCCAAGGCATAGCCACTGCCGCCGGTTGCCAGCTCGTGTCGATGTGCGATCTTGCCGTCGCGGCTGACACGGCTACATTCGCATTGCCAGGAGTAAACATTGGCGTGTTCTGCTCGACGCCCGCGGTGGGCGTTGTTCGGAACGTCGGTCGAAAACACGCTATGGAAATGCTGCTGACTGGCGAGCCCATCGATGCCGCGACCGCACAGTCGTGGGGGCTGGTCAACCGAGTCGTTCCTCGCGACAGACTGGACGCCGAAATTCGGCGATTCACCGATATTATTCTGTCCCGGAGTTCTGCTACGGTCCGTTTCGGCAAGCAAGCCTTCTACCGCCAGATCGATCATCCTGTCGCAGCGGCTTACGACATCGCCAGTGAAATAATGGCGTGCAATATGCTTTTGGACGATGCCGCAGAAGGGATTGACGCCTTTCTTGAGAAGCGGCCAGCTAGCTGGCGCGGGAAATAACGGGATTCGCAATCAACTTGCGCGGAGAATGCGGGAAGCAACGAGTACTATCGTGCGATTTTCGCGCAGGCTCCCCTACGGCTCGCGCCACTCGTCGTGTTCGCCAAGAGGTCGGCGGGTGCTGAATCTTATTTCATCTTAGCCAATACGAGCATCAAGATTAAAAGGACTCCGACTGCCGCGATCATAATCCATTGCTCGGGTGTAAGCTTTTCCCGCGTCATCAGGCTGCGCCGTCATCGGCCGACTGCACTTGCATTCGAAGGCTGCGACTCAGTTTCGAGCTACTCGTTATTGGCCTACCGGTTGATTCGACACGACCAGACAGAACGCCGTGATGTCGGCGAGCGCCTCGGTCTTTGTTGCCCAACTCCCCAACGTGCGGTAGCAACTCGGACACATCAGCTTGACGTTCGAACCATTCATCGAGACATCCGCGGAAACGTGACAGTCTCGGCATGCGATCAGTTTCTTCGGCGTCAATGCTATGAGCTCCGTTTGCAGTGGCATGAAACCGCCCCACACTTGAGGTTTGCAAGAAGCAGCAGAAGTCTACGCCGAACATCGAAGGATGGAAGAGGGCCTTCTTTGTAAATTGTTGGTGTGCGAGTTGTAAAGTTTGTGAAGGTACTCTGGAGCCAGCTAGAACAATCAGCCACTGCTCCGGCGTCGGCCTTTTCCAAGATCACGCCCCACGCCCGAAGTCTGTTTCGACCTTCATCCCCCACTCGCATAGGAACCGTTGGGGAACATACCGGCGCTTCCGGTTGCGGTCGCACCAACGCTGGAGTGCCACAGAGGCAACGTAGTCCTGGCTCTTGAGTCTGCGGCGCGGCGACTTCCATCTCGAACTCCGTGACCAATGCCGGGATGGGAAGGAGCGGCTTGCCCCAATCAGGATTCCCACGTTTGTTCATGGGCACAGATCATAGGCTTCTTCTCGGGAACAGGAATCCCGACTTCTTCGCCACCGCTAGATCAGTAAATAAAAACCGCTCCGACCAAAGCCGGAGCAAGTGTGGTCATGCAGATTGTGAATAGTTGCACGGTACCTCGGTTCAGGCGGGGAAATCAACTGTCTTTACAAACAAGTATTCGAGTGGGGCGGCGTTGGATGTCCACCAGCACAGTGACCCCCTTCGGTGCCCCTGGGAGCGAAAACCAATATTTGTTCAGTGGACCAGCATCGGTTTCAAGTTCGCCGTTTGACGCAGCGCAAAGAGCAAGCCGCATGCCTCCGTAAGAATGTGAGCGTATCAAGAGATCGACGCGGAGTATCTCGTTTGTTGGGACAGCGTAACATTGCACTCGGGGTGGTCGGCTCGGGTAAGCCCTCACTGGGCGCAAAGATTGACTCCGTTCAAGAGTTCACGTTGTTCGCGGGTATTAGCCGGGCGGACTGTGCTGCGATCATTTCTGTGAGCCAAGAAAGGCGATTCAATCGTCGCAAGAATCTCTTTTCCGTTGGTGATCCTGTCGTCCAAGTATTTTTGATCCTTTCGGGAAGCGTGAAGATAACTCAGGTAGGCTTTGGAGGCGGCGAAGCGATGCTTAGGATCTGTGGTGCCGGCGACTTGGTAGGAACGTTCGGCCTATGGCCCGACAACAAGCACAACTCAACTGCGCAGATCGCCGAGGTAGGTTCTGCACTGGTCTGGGATTCGGTAACCTTTGCCAAGCAGCTCGACGCCTTCCCTCAGCTACGTCACAATACGTTGCGCGTTCTAGAGGAACGCCTGCAAGAAATGGAACAGCGATTTCGAGAATTGTCCATGGACGATGTCCCATCACGCTTGAGTAGCGAATTGATCCGCTTGTGGCGACGGTTCGGCTCTGGCAACAGGAAAAATGGAGAAATCCACCTCTCGCAAACAGACTTGGCTCAATTGACAGGCACAACGGTGCCGACGGTAAGTCGTCTCCTTGGCCGCTGGGAGAAACTGGGAATCGTCAGTGTTCGTCGCGAGGCGGTTCAGGTGCATAATCTTGCCGCGCTGGCTCAGTTTTCCGAAAGTCAATGAATAACCTGTTGCCACACACGGATGAGGCCCCTAGAATCGATTACATTCTCGCTACACATTCAAGTTATTGATCGCAATCCTACGCTGCCACAACTCTTCGACGAGCTTTCTAATTGCCTCTCTCCGAGCATCGCACGGTTCGGCCTCTGGTGAGTTCATGCTTAAGGACATGGCCGACTGGTAGCGGTGGAACCATCCGCGCTCAGCCAGCCCCGGATTGTCTGGGCCCTGGGTCGAACCGTGAAACTATGTAACTAGAGTGAAGCGTTGTCTTTCTAGATCAAAGACAAGAGTCGCGACGTATTCGGAGTAGTTGTCCAAACGAATTGCCCAACAACGGCAGGTTGCGGTATCTCGCTGGCCACTCGTCGGCGCTCCGTTCCTGCAAGAGTCTGCCTTTCCCATCGCATCTTGCAGGACGGCTGAGCGCGAGTATGAGAGAAAAGCAACAAATCATACATCTTTGACCTTCAACGTGGAGAACACACAAAGGTATATAAGGCCGCTGTGCCTGATGTGGAATCTATTTGATCGCTAAAGGACTTTCGGTCATACGACCGCCAATTCCGCACCCATTTAGAGATGAACCCACGAGCCCTCTGGAAAGGAGCAGCGTCCGCGAACCGTCATACGGCACGTGTTTACGTGTTACTGACGTAACCCTGTAAATGCCCTTCTGTGCGAGAAGCCTCGCCATAGCGAACTAGAATCAACGCATACGCGCCCCAGCAACATTGACCCCGTAACACGGGTTTATACGTTCCAGATCTCCCCGTTCCAAGGTAGACATTTTGTTCCCGCGTTCCCTCGCACCTGTCTGGCCCACGAGTGTTCATCGTGAAGAAGCCAGGGACTGGGAAGGAGAAACTTCAATGCGCATCGTGCGGCTGGTCTGCCTCGCTCTTCTCATCCAGATCATTCCCGTTTCGTCTTTTGCGGGCGTGGTCATTTCCGTGAACATCGCTCCCCCCGCACTGCCTGTTTATGAACAGCCGCCTTGTCCCGGCGATGGTTACATATGGACTCCCGGCTACTGGTCCTACGGTCCCGAAGGGTATTACTGGGTCCCAGGCACCTGGACAATGCCACCGACCGTGGGCTTACTCTGGACCCCAGGATACTGGGGATGGGGCGATGGCGCGTATGTCTGGCACGCGGGCTACTGGGGACCACACATCGGCTTCTACGGCGGCGTGAACTATGGCTTCGGCTACTCTGGCAGCGGCTACGAAGGTGGCTATTGGCGAGACCGTCACTTCTACTACAACCGCACCGTGAACAACGTCACTGTCACAAACATTCATGTCTATAACAGAACCGTCATCAATAACGTTACCGTGAACCGCATCAGCTACAACGGCGGCCGCGGCGGAATCAACACTCGCCCGACGCGCGAACAGGAAGTGTGGGGCCGCGAACACCACTTCGAGGCGACAAACCTTCAGAGGGACCACGAGCGCGAGGCTGGCCGAGATCGTGGATTTCTTGCCTCCGAAAACCACGGTCGGCCCCCCATCGCCGCTACTTCGCGCCCGAGAGAATTCCACGACCCAAGAGCGGTGCCGGCTCACCAGGCAAGATCTTCCTTCAACCGTCCAGAAACTCACCCCATAGAACGACCGGACAATCGTGACCGCTCCTACGATCGGCCATCACAACCGGGACACGACTCTCATCGCGAGACGCGCTCGAACGCCAGCGGCCATCCTGCGGAAATCGCCGGGCCTCACGACAATGGGCGCGGGCATGAGAACGGAAGGCCGCAGGACAAAGGAAATCCCCATGAAAACGGGCCTCAACACGAAGGGCATTCCGATCATGGGCACCAGCAACACCACCGTTAGTAAGTCAGAAAAATCAACGCGGCAAGAACTTTGGGCTGGCGCCTGAGCCAGCCCAAGATTGAACGGCGGTTTCAGAATCCGAGAGCCGAATGGCGTCGAATAAAATCCATAGCAAATGTACAGGCCGAGTGTCTTTCCGCATTCCGCTTGCATCATCTCAGTACGTGCAAATCGAGCTGACTGTCGCCATGGAGCCGTTGATGTACGAGCATACGACTCAGAGTTGGGCAAATCTGGATCATAGAACGTCCAGGTTCCGAGTCGACTCGGGTTTAGTGCTTTGTTCCCCTTCGTACACATACCTTGACCCCACCTGGCGGCGTCGCTCGCACCCCCAGTACCCTGCAGTGATCGGTTGTAATACGTCTGGAGGTGACCAAGAAGCCTCGATGAGCGACAGTTGTATAATCAGGGTCGCGCTGAGTGTGCATCACGTGACAGTGGCTTCCTAGGTTAATCCTGGATCTCACGCTTTGCACTAACCTGTGTTGTGATCCGCACCCCGACGAGAAGGGTGGTAGCCTGTGCCCTCCTTCTAGCGTTCCGCGCCTTGGGAGCGCAGGATCCTAAAAGTAGATAATCGGGGCACACAAGAACGGCGGACATTGTGGGGGGATTCCCATGCACGAGCCCCAGAACAATTCTAGTGACGTTGCCTTCTGGATCTTTCTGGATGAACTAAAGAATAGCCTGAGAGCAGTACGCGAAGATCAAAACGCACTTAGACTTTCCCTCCGTCGTACGTGTGAACATTTCAAGCTTGACGATGGGTGCATCGCCGTGGCCACGCCCAACGCCTCGCACGCAGAACTGATCACAGTGATTCCGCGAGGAGGCAAGTGGGACATGGTCTGCCTTGCCGCGTTCCTGCAAAAACAGCGGCCCAGGATTCCGCCCAATATCATCATGGCGCCCATTCAGCGTCGCGGCCGTTTATGGGCGGTGCTGGCTCTCCGAGGAGAGCGGGAATTCGAGATACCTTCGAGCTACATCGCTCTAAGGCAAATAGCGAACTTGGTCTCCGAAACGATCGAGATTATCGACCGACAGCGCAATATCGAAGTGCGCTCACAAATCGATCGCAAAATTCTGGAGCAACTACGACCCCGGGACCTTTTTTACCAAATTCTGCATGGTCTACGGTCATTGACACACTACGACCACTCTTCCGCACTTCTCATCTGCGACCAACGGGAGAACGCTCTGGAAGTGGTCGCTGAACAAATTGCGTGGTTGAAGGGCAAAAGCCGCCGAATCGGACTCAAACTGCCTTTGACCGATGATATCTGGGCTCTGCTTCGCAATAACACGGTTTATGGTTTCGACCGCCGCGCTGGTGGTTGGAGCGAATGGTCAGACTTGAAATCAACCCGACTGGCGGACCTGCTGGACTACAACAAGGTCCCGGAAAACTCGCCTTTCGACCGGCGCGAATTCTGCATGCTGTGTGCGCCGCTTGCCACCCACGATGGCGTCATGGGTGTGTTGAAAGTGGCTGCATGTCACCCAGGGTCGTTCAGCGGCTACGAGGCAGACCTGGTACAACGGTTCTCGCCGCTGGCCGCTGTGGCGATCCGGAATTCTCAAAGAACCGTTACGCTTGAAGCCAAAATGCTGGAAGCGGAGAAGAAGCATGCCGTTGCGAATCTGCATCGCGGAGTGTCACACGATGTGAATAACGCGCTCGGGTGCGTCTTGCCGCTGGTCCAGCAAATTCTGGCAGACATCCAATCGAGCGAGTTGCGAGTGGATATCCTGTCTGACGATCTGCAACAAATCGAGCAGTCCATACAGACCTGCCGCAGAATCTTCGGCGGAATGCTGGCTTTGGCGCGAGATACGAGTCAGGGCAACCTTCAGGCCAACATGCGCCGTGCCTTAGATAGTACGCTCGCCGTCCTTCGAGACGGATTTGAACGACAGGGTATTCGGCTGGACATTCACCTTGGGGATATGGTTCCCAACATTCAAGTGGGACAGGGCGATCTGGAACAGTTGTTTCTGAATCTCGCGACAAATGCAAGGGATGCGATGCCAACGGGCGGCGTACTTTCGATGCGAACTGAGGTAGAGGGAGATCACATCGCAATCTTGATCTGCGACACCGGGTGTGGAATCCCCAGCGAGTTCATGTCTCGCATTCAAGAGCCTTTTTTCACAACCAAGAAGAATGGCAACGGTTTGGGACTATCGATCTGCCGCTCCATCGTCTGGAATGTGGGCGGCCAAATGGACATTCATAGCCAACCCGGAGCCGGAACCCAGATCAGGGTTTTGCTGCCGATCGTCTGTGGGAAGCCAACTGGCGCTGCCGCATGAGTTCATGGCGCATCCTCGTGGTGGACGACGAAGCAGGCATGCTTCGCTCTGTTGAGCGCGTGCTTGGCCAAGACTATCACGTGCTCAGCACTCCGTCATCGCGCGAGGCCCTTGGGCTGGCCAAGACGTTCAAGCCTGACCTCGCCATCCTGGATATTCAAATGCCGGACATGGATGGATTCCAGCTGATGGAGGAGTTGCAGGCGCTCGATCCCGAACTGGATGTCATTTTCATGACTGGCAGCATCCATGAGATCGATGCCAAGCTCATCAAGGCAATTCGGAAAGATGCGTTCTATTTTTTGCAGAAGCCATTCGACCGGGGCGTGCTACTCAGTCTCGTAGACCGATGGGTTGAGCTGAAGCGATTGGATCGCAGCAACCGAGACCACCTGCTGCGCCTGGAGAAGGAACTCGGCGATGCGCGAGCTTTTCAACAGAGCCTGCTGCCCCCGGCGTCAGGCGAAGTAGGAGGGATTTCAGTTTTTGCTCACTACATCCCTTGCTCTGAGCTTGCCGGCGACTTCTATGACTATGCCGCCCTTTCACCAGAGGGAGCCGTCATCCTGGTGGCTGATGTCTCAGGGCATGGCGCCAGCGCCGCGATGCTGACGGGAACCGTCAAATCTGCTTTTCATTCCGCTAGTGGCGATCATTATGAACCGGCATGTGTGGTGGAACGAGTAGCGAACGCAATCCGTGGCTTTGGCCACCATCACTTCATCACGTTGATCTGCGCGCGCGTGCGCAATGGCTCGCTGGATTTCGTCAACGCCGGACACCCGCCAGGTATTGTGTCGAACGGCGCAACGGCGGCGGCGATTCTCGAATCTACCGGGCCGATCATCTCACCGGCGCTCAATTTGTCGTGGGAGCAACGAACGATCCCGGTCAAGCGCGGATGTGATCACATTGTGCTGTTTACGGACGCCATCATTGAGGCGGAAGCAGAGTTGGGGGAGTACGGGGTCGACCGCCTGGTTGAAGCAGTCCGCAAGGGTCCCATGGACGGCAACGCTCTGTCGCAACAGATTTTGAAGGGCGTCCGCCAGTTTATGGTCGGTCGGCCGATAAACGATGACTTGACGCTTGTCATCGCCGACCTATAGATCGTGCAGATCGTCGAGTCAGGATCAGAACCTTTACATCGGCAATCATTGCACGAGGTTCCGAGTAATAGCATTTCTCAACCCTTATCGAGCCTTCACATTGTGAGGTATGCAGATCCTAATCGTAGAATCCACATTCGATGGCCAGCTCAGCCCACTAACTTTCACCCCGGCGCGCAACTGCCGCACGGCTTGTTGAAAGCGCTGTAGGCGACACCACACCTGGGGTGGGAATCCAACCTGCTCGCGAAAAACCTGTGAAAATCGGCGTTCGCTCCAGCCGCCTGCGCCGCGCGATGTCGGCGATGCAGAGCTGGTTCGATTCTCTCTTCCTACGGTGTTGGTCCCTGTGCTAATCCAAATCCAGGCAAAAACCCCCGCCCATCTTCAGTTTTGTCTTTGCCTCAATGCCCAGTGAGTGTGCGAAAAACTCTGTTAACGATTGCGGAAGTTAAGGTTTTCATCGGGAAGAAACGATTGATTCTAAAGCAACTTATTTGCTATCAATAGTTTGGAACGTTCGACCCCCACTCGCTTCCGCCCCATTTCAAACGTCTACATCCACTGCTAACGATTGGAATTGCTTCGAGTCTTTTTCTTTTTTCGTTGCGCTGCCAATTCTTCCAGTAAATATTTCAAAGCTGCACACTCGCGGATGACGGCTTCCAGTTTCGGAATCGTGACCCTCAGTTCCCGGTCTTCGACTACGCCGTCCGCCAAGGTTTCTCCCACGCTTTCCAATGCGTCGCCCACTTCTCGGATCAAGTTCGAAACGGCGACTAATTCTTCCTCAAGTTTCACATCGATTTTGGGGAGTTTGAAGGCGACCCGCCCGACCTGGCTTTCGAGTAGATCCAAGGCTTCATAATTGTTCAGCAGCATGCACATTTGAGGCAATAGATGCGCGGGCAGGTGACGCTCTCCACGGAGCCAGTACATCAGAGAGCGGTAATTGGTTCCCAACTGTTGCGCTAGAAGGCGGACATCATATTCCGTCTTCGCTTCTACCACACGGCTTATCACAGCGGCGAGCTCGTCTTGAGGCACTTCACACTCCACCAAGCGGTATCGTTCAAAGATGCGTTCAAATTGAACCGTAAAGACGCTCATTCTAGCTGAATTGATGGGAGTGTCGGCATTGATTACAGTAGTCATTGTTCGCGGCGGCTGAGGTTCAGAGTTGACCGAACTTCACTGGTAAAGTGACACCGAAGTATATGAAAACAATTGACAACCTGAGAGTCGGAGATTACCTTTCAGGGTCCGCAATAACGGTGACGATCCGCTAGTCATTGGCTTATCCGCCAATCCCGCCGGAGGAGGCCGAATGTCGAAGAAGTGGTACAACTACATCGTTTCCGTTGACGATGACGCTGCTCAGCAAGGCCAAGCCACCGAAGGCACGACTCCGGCTGCAAAATCGGCCGCCCAGAGCGTGGCCGAGATCGCGGCGACCATCGCTCCCGAGCCCCGATTCACAACGCCGGTTTCGGATCCGACCTCCTTTGAAGAGATCTATAAGGCTGCCGAGATTCCGCCGGGTGCGAAGGGATACACCATCCTTAAAGTTGCGCAGATGTTGGAGAGCGATCACATTCGCAATCTTCCCTCAGACGTGAGGAAGTCATCGGTCCTTGTGGCATTGGATGCCGCAGGCGTAGATATCAAAGATGTGATCCAGGATGCGATTCGGCGCGATCGCGCGCTCGACACCTACGAACGGGTGCAACAGCGCGCGGCCGAGGAACTGGAATCCCGCAAGTCGAAAGAGAATAGCGAAATTCAGGCACAGATCGACAAGTATGTGACTGATCAGCGAGCGAAGATTCAGGCGAACAATGACGCCATCTCGCGCGAGAAGGAGCGGTTCACCAGCTGGCGACTGAAGAAACAGCAGGAAGAAAAGAAAATTGCTGAGGCAGTTGGATACTTCGTCGCGGAAAACCCGATTACCACTGGAGATGGGAATGCGGTTCCATCTCCCTCGAAAGCAACGCAGCATTCCTGAGGCAGGAGGTCTTGTATGTGGCAACGCTTTAGCAGAATGATTCGGTCGTTTGTCGGTTTCTTCATCTCGGTGGCGGAGGATCCGGAGCTGCTATTGCAGCAAAACATCCGGGACATGAACGATCAGGTGCCTCGCATGAAAGAGAGCATCGCCATGGTCAAGGCCAATGTCACGTTGCTTGAGAAGGAAGAAGCAAAGTACAAGACGGACCTGGCGAATCTCACCGCAAAGGTGAAAGCATCGATTCAGGCCAATCGCGATGATCTGGCAGGAGCTTTTGCCACTCAGTTGGAGCAGGTCAAAGGTGCTCTTGCGCGGACGCAGGGACAGTTACAAACTGCTCGCGCCGCCTTCGAAAAAGCAATGAGCGTGAAGCAGGCGTTCATGCGTGAGAAGGAACGGAAGACGCAGGAGGCTCTCAACGCAATCGCCGATTATCGCCGGGCACAGTGGCAGAAGAAAGTTGCCGACGCGATGGAGCAGTTTGAAGTCGCGGGCATCAGCCAGACCCATGACGAGATGGTCCGCAAGATCGAAGAGATGACCGCGGTCAACGAGGCTCGCATGGATATGGCGATGAGCAATGTCGATCACCAGAGGGTGAAGATCGAAGACGAGGCGGAGAAGATTCAGGCCAGTGAACTGGTGAAGCAGTTCAAGATCGAAATGGGCTTGGCGGCTCCGGACGCGGCTGCGGGAGCCGAGAAGACGATTGGCGCGAAGGAGCCGCAGAAGACGACGTAGAGTTCCACTTCTCGGATTCGGGAAGAGCACGGCTTGAGCCGTGCCGGCCGGAGTTGATACGGATTCGGCTTTAGCCGCTGAGGGTCAACGGTCGGCGAAGGAACTGAGTTTCGAACACGCTCCGGCGTGCCGAAGCGGGGAGGCAGTCATGGCGGTCAAGATTGAACGAGGTGGATGGGTCCTTATATTTCTTATCGGCGTAGCCATCGTAGGCTACAGCCTGAATCGATATGGGTTAGTCGATCTCAACAAGTTCATGCCCGGAAGCAAGGGGGCGACGGGAAGTGGCGAGACCGTCGACGCTTCCAAGCCGCTCCTGATCCCGGCTTCTTCTTCCAGCAGTGATGCTGAGGTAAGGGTACGCGTCAACGTTTGGGTAGGTTGCGTGGGAGGCCTGGTCGCGAATGGCGGCCTTGATACGCAACCGGACTCGATCTTCGGCAAGAAAGGCCTGAAGGTCAGTTTCAAGATCATCGACGATTGGACAGAAGGCGCCGCGGCTCTCGCCACCAATAACGTGGACGTCATGCTGACTACGGCCGACGTATACGCCAAGGATTACGCACAGTTCAAAGAGAAAGGTTTCGGCTCCCATGCCTTCCTGATGGTGGACTGGTCCCGCGGCGCGGACGGCGTAATCGGCAAGCAAGGGATCAACAGTATTGAAGATCTCGCTGGAAAGACGGTCGCGTTCGCGCCTTACACTCCCTCACATTTCCTGCTCTATAACGGACTCAAAGCTTCAGGTCTGGGTACAGAGCAACGCAACGAGATCTTCAACCAAGCAGTTCATACGAAAGATGGCATTGAGCCGGCGACGTTGTTCGCGCAGGAGAAAGTTGATGCGGCGGTCGCTTGGGATCCAGATATGAGCGATGCCGTTGCGAAGCGGCCCGGCGCGAAGAAGATCTATGACACTAAAATCGCGAATCGCCTCATTGCCGACATTCTGGTCGTGAGCGACAGCTTTTCAACGAAGCATCCGCAAACCGTGTTGAAGTTCGCCCAGGGATGGCTCGAGGGTGTGGAGTTCATCAAGCAGCAGCCCGAGCGCGCTTACAACCTGATTGGCACCGTGAAGGACTTCAACATCCCTGCGGATCTGGCTAAAACGATGCTGGGCGGCGTGAAGCTCGCGGATTATGCCGACAATCGCTCATTCATGGGATCGGCGGGAACGAATCCTGACTATGACAACATTCTGAGCCTGGCCCAGGATATGTACCATGAGCTCAGAATCACCAAGCAGAGGTTCAATCCGGAGGACAGCCTCGACCGGCGATACATTGAGAAGCTTGCCGATAATTTCTCAACGGCATCGACGGAGACGCCCATTGAGTACAAGGAACCGGCCAAGGGCGCAACCCCGATCGCGACACAGCATCGCTCAATTTACTTTGAGCCTAATTCTTCCCACATGAGCATGGATTCGCGCGCCATTGTGGATGAACTCGCGGGAACTATGCGGGCTTATGAGAACACGGTCGTGGATATCGAGGGCAACACCGACTCGACCGGGTCACGAACCTACAACATTCAGCTCTCGCATGCCCGGGCCGATGAGGTCAGAACCTATCTTGAGCAGAAGTATGGCTTCCCACCGGCACGATTGCGCACAGCGGGAAACGGCCCGGACAAGCCGATTGATAGCAATGCCACTTCCGAGGGCCGCGAGAAGAACCGCCGTACCGATATCAAGGTTTATGCCAACCCTGGCTAATGATTTCTTATGAGTGAGTGGCTAAGCATTCGCAAGGAGGTTACGCCGCAGGTCCGCTGGACCCTCGCTTTTGTCAGTTGGGGTTTTCTGATCGCGCTGTGGGTGGTGCTGACGCAATGGGAGATCCTGCCGCCCTTTTCACTCCCCAAGCCCATGGGCGTGATCCGCGCGTTTGCCCGGCTGTGGAGCGAATACGATCTGCTGGGTAACGTGTTTCAGAGCTGGTGGCGGATCGCGCAGGCATTCTTTTGGTGCGCCGTGGTCGCGATCCCGCTGGGGATCCTGATGGCCAGTTTCCGCTGGCTGTTCGAATTAATTAATCCAATCGCCGCACCCATGCGTGCCATGCCTCTGACCGCATTTCTTCCCGCATTCATCGCTCTATTTGGCATGGACGAGACGATGAAGGTCGCCTTCCTCTGGTTCGGAATGTTCTTCTACCTGCTCGCCGTCGTGGTGGAAGAAGCCAACCGCGTGGACAATGCGCTGCTGGAGACAGCCTACACGCTGGGAGCGAAGAGACGGCATGCCTTGTGGCTGATCTTCCGGGCAAGCTTCCCCTCGATTTTTGCCTCTTTCCGAATCCTGTACGACATCGGGTGGACGTATGTGATCCTGGCTGAGATGGTCAACGCACGCAAGGGCGTCGGGTACATGGTAGAAGCCGCGCGCAAGGTTCTGGATTTCGAGCGCGTTTATGCCGGGATCATCGCGATCGGTATTGCCGCGTTTCTCTTCCGATTCTTGCTGACGTTGCTCGAGCGCAAGCTCTTCCCATGGCGCAAGACTACTGCGGCATTGGCGGGAGCTGCAGCAGCCGTGCCAAGTGCCACTGCGCATCTGAAGGCGGCGAAGCATGGAGCATAAAAAGTCCAAAATCACGGTGCGAAATGTGAGCCGCACGTTTGCTGGAGCGGACGGAAAACCTGTCAATGCTCTGGAGAACATCAATTTCGATATCGAAGATGCCTATTCGTCAGTCGGACGGGATATTGGGGAGTTCCGAGTTCTGCTCGGGCCTTCTGGTTGCGGAAAATCAACACTCCTGCGCTTGATTGCGGGCCTGGACCGCGCCGACGCCGGCGAAGTGCTGGTGAACGCAGAGCCGGTCAAAGGCCCCGGCAAAGACCGCGGCATGGTCTTTCAAAAATACACCTCATTTCCCTGGCTGACCGTGGCTGGTAACATAGCGTACGGCCTCAAGATCAATCGCGTTCCGGAAGTAAAACGGAACGAAACGGTATCGCAGTTGATCGAGGCGGTGGGGCTGAGTGGGTTTGAGAATGCCTATCCGGAGACGCTCTCCGGAGGTATGCAACAGCGGGTTGCCCTTGCGCGTACTCTGGCTCTGCGTCCCTCAGTGATCCTGATGGACGAACCCTTTGGGGCTCTCGATGCCCAGACACGCGGTGAGATGCAGCAACTCCTGCTGAAGGTATGGGACGAGACGGCAAGTACGATCCTGTTTGTGACGCATGATGTTGAGGAAGCGATTTACCTGGCCGACCGCATTTTCATCATGAGTGCGCATCCGGGAACGATTGTGGAGGACGTGCAAGTGCCCTTTGATCGCCCCCGCGATCTCAGCCTGAAACAACGGAATGAATTTCATGATCTGCAGAATTACGTTCTCGGTCGGTTGCGTAAAGCGCCCGGGAGCGGGCAGGTACGGGTGAGTGTCTAAATGCCCCTCACGGATCCCCAGGATCAACCGAAGGCTCCGGTCGACCCGACCAATTACGTCAAAGCTGCATTCCACTGGCAGTACAACTGGATCTCGCTGGCCGGAGCCGCCGCCTTCGCGCTCATCAGCGGGACCGCTTTGCCGATCCTGCTTGCCGCGGGCCTCGAATTGATGTATCTCGCCATCGTGCCGCAGAGCTCCCGTTTTCGTCGCCTCGTGCGCTCGTGGCAACTCGCGGACGAGCAATTGAAGCATCAGCAAAAGCTCAATGAGATGCTCCGGAACCTGTCGCCCGAGATGCAGAGCCGTTATGTGCATTGCGCACAGATTTGCGGATCGATCCGGGCGACTTTCGCCCAGCTCTCATCGCAGTCGCAGATTTTTCTCCAACAAATCGACACTAGCCTGCAGGGATTGTTGAGTGGATACGCGCGGCTGCTCTTCGCGGCGGCGCAGCAGGAACAATATTTGAGAAGCACAGGGCGAGATGACATAAAACGCGAGATCGCGTCGTTGCAGAAGAATCTGAGCAGCGAACCACCGCGGGTGCAGGAGATCAACCAGAAGCGAATCGAAATCCTGAACAAGCGTTTGGAGAAGTTCGATAAGATCGCGGAAAACACCAAGGTCGTCGATGCCCAGATCGCCGCAGTCGAAGATGTGCTGCTGCTCGTCCGGGATCAGTCCGTTACGATGCGCGACCCGCAGCAGGTGAGCGACCGGCTCGATAGCCTGGTTCATGATGTCGAGCAGACCGAGCAGACCGTGCAACAGGTGGAAACGATCTTTGCCGATATGTCGCCGGACTTGAACGGGCTGATGTCACTGGATGACGCATCAACGTCTGCCACCGCCCATCGCGTGCGTATTCAGAACTAAATGCCGGAGAGTCCCACAAAGACCGGGAAGTATCTTGATGCGCTGCCCACTTGGGCGCGCGAACTTTCAGAGAAGTACTATTCGCGTTCCTTCGCCGTGTTCGTGCTTTATGGCAATGTGCGCGATTGCGTGCCTCTGCGGACCCAAGACGGTCCGGCCAGCTTCGTTTCCCTGGAAGACTTTTTATCGCGAGGAATGTTCGGTCAACGCGATCTGATTCTGCATTACGATCGTGGCGGGCTGAGTTTTGGAAACCCCGCGACGCAGTCCGACTTCCGTCGAGCTCTCGAAGGCTATGACAGCTTTCACGGCACGAACTTCGCCCAGGGGGGACTTCCTCGCAATCCCGATGCGGTCTTAAACCTGCTCGACAATTACCTGCGTCTCCGCACAGCTGACGGCAAGAAGATTGGGCTGGTCATCGATTTTGCCGAGACCATTGCACCGGCCGGCGATGTCTCCTCGATGTCGGCGGAGGACCGGAATTCCCTTGTAATTCTCAAACGCTGGGCTCGGAATGCGGCTTTTCTCGCCGCGGACGTGACGATCTGCCTCATCTCCGAGAATCAGATTGAGTTGAACCAGGGTATCGGGCAGAATCCGGGAGTTGCCTCCATCGCCATTCCCTTGCCCGATTATGCGGAACGGCTGGACTTCATTCGTGCGCAACTGAAATCTCGCGAATTGCCCGCGAGCTCTGAGGTCAATGATGAATCGTTGGCCAAGCTGGGCGCCGGCCTCAAGAGAGTTCAACTGCAGGGCTTGATTTCGCATGCGGTAGAAAACCGGCAACCGCTGACTCTGAAATTTTTATCCCAGAAGAAAAAAGACCTGATCGAGGCGGAGTCGGGCGGGCTGCTGGAATTCGTACAGAGCCGGTTCGATCTTTCATTTGTAGCGGGCAACGCTCAGGCGAAGCGCAAACTGCAAGACGCCGCGACCGCAATTCGCGCCGGCAACACCGACGTTTTGCCGATGGGATATGTCATCTGCGGACCTGTCGGAACGGGAAAGACTTTCATTACGACTTGCTTTGCCGGTGAGGTCGGCATTCCTGCGGTGACGCTCAAGAATTTCCGCAGCATGTGGCAGGGCGTCACCGAGGGGAATCTGGAACGCGTACTAAGCTTACTCAAAGCCATGAGCCCCATCGCGGTAATCGTCGACGAGGCCGACGCACAGCTTGGAGATCGTTCCCATAGCGGCGACAGCGGCGTCGGCAACCGGGTCTTTGCGCAGATCGCCCAATTCATGGGGAATACCGAATATCGCGGGAAGGTAATCTGGTTTCTGCTGACCTGCCGTCCCGATCTGCTACCCGTTGATCTGAAACGCCAGGGGCGCGCGGAGGAGCATATTGCGTTGTTCTACCCTGAAACTCCGGAAGAACGGCTCGCCTTGTTACGAGCGATGCAGAGAAAAGTTGGCATGACGCCCTTCTCCTCAGACATTGAGAAGTTCTTCCTCGATCGCGCCGGAAGTTTGTCAGGAGCAGATATCGAAGCGGTGTTGGTGCGAAGCCACATGCGCAGCAGCCTGCAGAACAAAACTGCCGTTGATGCGCAGGACCTCGAGGCCGCTCTTGAAGATTTCATCCCGCCGTATTATCCCACTGAGATCGACCTGCAGAATCTGGTCGCAGTCCTGGAGTGCACCAGCAAGAGCCTGCTTCCCAAACAATATCGGGATCTCGAGCGCTCGGAACTGATTCGACGCACGAACGAGCTGTTGGCCGCT
>Ga0126381_100001478_pt1 | contig 25232 bp, 21 predicted proteins | sample PanSoiMetPlot_28_FD_96465 | JGI IMG/M metagenome (GOLD analysis project Ga0126381, IMG submission 96465) | Tropical forest soil microbial communities from Panama - MetaG Plot_28 | ecosystem: Environmental > Terrestrial > Soil > Tropical forest > Bulk soil | place: Panama | collected 2016-02-17 | reverse complement strand
TGTCCGTCTTCCTTTACTGCTTCCGCGAGCGCGAGGAGATTTTGAAAATTTTCGAAATGTTCGCCGGCCAGCGCATGATGACCAGTTACATTCGCATCGGCGGCGTTGCGCTCGACCCGCCCGCAGGATGGCGCCAGGCCGTGCAAAAATTCCTAAACATGATGCCGAGCCGCGTGGACGAATACGAAACACTGCTCACCGAAAACCCCATTTGGATCGGCCGCACCAAGGGCATTGGCTGCATTTCTCCCGAAGACGCGGTGGCCCTAAGCATGACCGGCCCGACACTTCGCGCCGCGGGCGTGGCTTACGACAACCGCAAGGTGTTCCCCTATTCGAGCTACGAGGAATTTACCTTTGACGTGCCCACGCGCACGGAGTCCGATTGCTACGCGCGGTACCTGATCCGCGTGGCGGAAATGCGCGAAAGCCTGAAAATCATCAAACAGGCTATGGAACGAATCACGGACGAAGGCCCGGTCAAGGCGGATGCGCCCGGAATCATTCCGCCGCAGCGCGAAAAAATGAAGACGGAGATGGAAGCGCTCATCTACCACTTTAAGATTTTCACGGAAGGCTTCTCACCTCAGCCTGGCGAAGCGTTCGTCGCCGTGGAGTCTCCGCGAGGCGAACTAGGCTGCTTCGTGGCCAGCGACGGCTCCCCGAAGCCGCTGCGCGTGCACTTCCGCTCGCCTTCGTTCATCAACTTGCAGGCCTTGCCCAAACTCATCGAAGGGCAGTTGATCGCGGATGTGGTCGCCTGCATCGGGACGATTGACATCGTGCTCGGAGAAGTCGACAGGTAGCCATGGAACTTTCTCCCACACTTTCGGCCAAGTTCGAGAAGCTGCAAACCAGCTATCCGCAAAAGCGCAGCGCGCTCATCCCCATGCTGATGTACGCGCAGGACGAGTTCGGCTACATCAGCAATGAAATGATCGCCGAAATCGCGCGCCGCCTGGACTTGAACAACGTTCAAGTCGAAGAAACGCTGGCCTACTATTCGATGCTACATCGCAAGCCTATGGGCAAGCATCACGTGCAAATCTGCACCAACGTCGCGTGCATGCTCAAGGGCGGCTACGAAATTCTTGACCGCGCGAAAAAGCGCCTCGAAATCGGACACAAGGAAACTACCGAGGACGGCGTATTCTCTCTCGAAGAGGTCGAGTGCATCGGCGCATGCACCGGCGCGCCCGCCATGCAGGTGAATTACGACTTCTACGAAAACCTGACGCCCCTCAAATTTGACCGCATCATCGAGGAACTCGACGCGGGCAGACACCCCGAACCAGAGCCTGTCATTTCCGGCGCGCTTCACGAACGGAACGTCCTCGAAACACCCCTCATCAGCCGCCGCTGGGGCGTGAAGGATTCGCACAAGCTCGACGTCTACGTAATGCAAGGCGGCTACAAAGCGCTGGAGAAGGCGCTGAAGGAAATGACGCCGGAGGCCGTCATCGACGAAGTGAAAAAGTCGAACCTGCGCGGGCGCGGCGGTGCGGGCTTCCCCACGGGAATGAAATGGTCCTTCGTGCCAAAGGATTCGCCGAAAGCAAAGTATGTCATCTGCAACGCCGACGAAAGCGAGCCGGGCACTTGCAAAGACCGCCCGCTGATGGAAATGGATCCGCACCAACTGATCGAAGGTATGGTCATCGCGGGCCGCGCCATCCATTCGCATCAGGGATTCATTTACATTCGCGGCGAATACCGCTACGTACTAGACATCGTGGATGCCGCCATCGCCGAAGCGTATAACGCCGGCTACTTAGGCAAAAACATTCTCGGCAGCGGCTTCGATTTCGACTTGCTGATTCACACCGGCGCCGGCGCGTACGAATGCGGCGAAGAATCCGCCTTGATGGAGTCGTTGGAAGGCAAGCGCGGCTACCCTCGCATCAAGCCGCCGTTCCCTGCCGTTGTCGGGCTATACGGCTGCCCCACCATCATCAACAACGTGGAAACCCTCAGCGCCGTCCCATCCATCATTCGCGAAGGCGGTGAAGCCTACGCCAACCGCGGGACGCCGAAAAATGGCGGCACGCGCATGCTCTGCGTCGCAGGTCACGTCAAAAAGCCCGGCATTTACGAAGTCCCTCTCGGAATGAACATGAAAAAGTTCATTTACGAAGTGGCGGGCGGCATCGCAGACGGCAAGAAATTGAAAGCCGTCATTCCCGGTGGAAGCTCCTGCCCGCTTCTCACTGCCGACGAAATTGACATCCCCATGGACTACGATTCGGTCGCCAAAGCCGGCTCGATGCTGGGTTCCGGTGGCATGGTCGTGATGGACGAAGACACCTGCATGGTGGACATGGCTCGCCGCATCATGCACTTCTACGCGCACGAGTCTTGCGGCTGGTGCATCCCGTGCCGCGAAGGAACCACCTGGCTGCGCAAGACGCTCGAGCGCTTTCACGCCGGTTTCGGTCGCGAAGCAGACATCGACCTCATCGCCGACCTCGCGAAGAACATGTTGGGCCGCACATTCTGCCCGCTCGGAGATGCGGCAGCGATGCCCACGATCAGCATCATGAAAAAATGGCGCGGCGAGTTTGAGGACCATTTGAAAGGCCGTTGCCCTTACAAATCTGCGGGAGCGCTCGTTGGCGCCAAATAAAAATAGAAAACGCAAAGGGGCGCGCTAGGAATTCATGTCCGACCAGAAACTCATCAATCTGAAGGTGAACGACCGCGGGATTCAGGTGCCACCCGGGACGCTGGTCATTGAAGCCACGCGGCGGCTCGGCACGGAAGTCCCCTCCTTCTGCTACTACCCGGGACTCTCACTCCAGGCCGCGTGCCGCATGTGCCTCGTGGAAGTGGAGAAAGCGCCGAAGCTCCAAACCGCCTGCACGCTCGTCGCCACTGACGGCATGGTCGTTCGTACCGACACGGACCAGGTCCGCCAGGCCCGCAAGTACATGCTCGAGTTTCTGCTCACCAATCACCCGCTTGATTGTCCGGTCTGCGATAAGGGCGGCGAATGCGAGCTGCAAGACATGGTCTTCCGCTACGGCGCGGATTCCAGCCGCTTCGTCGAAGAAAAAATCCACCGCCCCGAAGAAAAATGGTCGGAGCTGGTCTACTACGACGCCCCGCGCTGCATTTTGTGCTTCCGCTGCGTGCGGGTTTGCGACGAGGGCATGGACGTCAAAGCCCTCGGCGTAGGCATGCGCGGTGCGAACAGCGTCATCATCCCGAACCGCGAAGATCACCTCGAATGCGAAGAGTGTGGCATGTGCATTGATATCTGCCCCGTTGGCGCGCTGACCAGCGGAACCTATCGGTACAAAACGCGCCCCTGGGAAATGCAGTACGTGCCAACCGTTTGCGCGCATTGCTCGAACGGCTGCAAAACTACTCTGAGCGTCCGCAACCACGAAATCCTGCGTGCGAACAACCGCGACCTCAGCGGCATCAACAAGGATTTTCTCTGCGTCAAAGGCCGCTTCGGCTTCGATTTCACCAATCATCCCGAGCGCATCCGCCAGCCGCTTGTTCGCAAAGGCGACAAGCTGCTCCCCGTCTCTTGGGAAGAAGCCGCTCAAACAGCAGCCACAAAGTTGAAAACCGCGTATGACGCCGGCGGCAAGGAAGCGATAGGCTTCATTGGTTCCAATCGCACCTGCAACGAAGAGAATTACTTGCTTCAGCGGCTGGCGCGCGCAACTTTTGGCACGAACAACATCGATCACCACCGCACTGCGGACTACGCCGGACTCATCACCGCGCTCGGCGATCGCGCCCCTGATTCCCTGCTCACCATGGACCAGCTCTATCAATCCAAAGCCGTCCTGGTCATCGGCAACGATCCGTCAAATCAAAATCCACTCGTAGCGTGGCAAATCCGCAGCGGCATTCGCCATTTCGGAACCAAGCTCTTCCTCATCAATTCCAACGAAATCAAACTGAAGCGCAAAACGAATCAATTCGTGAAAATCGCTCCAGGACAGGAACATGCCATTTTCAAATGGCTTGCCCACGAAGAGGGCCAGCTCCCGTCCGAACTCGTCGAACAACTCGTTCGGCTGAAAGCCGCGCTCGAAGCCGAGAGTGACGTCGCCATCGTCTTTGGCGCGGAACTTTCTGGAGCTGCTATCGCCACGCTCATGGCCTTCGGCTCGAAGCTCCCCGGCAAGACGCGTTACATGGCGCTCGGCGACTATTCCAACTCCCGCGGAGCCGCGGACATGGGCCTGTTGCCCGACCGCTTCCCCGGCTATGCCCGCGTCGACGATGCCAAAGCCCGGGAATCCTTCGAGCAGCTCTGGGGCTGCGTGCTTTCCTCCAAACCGGGGATGACCGCGCCACAAATGGTCGAAGCCGCGCAGTCCGGAAACCTCAAAGCCCTCTTGGTTGTCGGCGCAAACCCCCTCGTGCATTTCGGCAAGCCCGGCGCGGGACGCGGGAAACTCGAACTCCTCATCGTGCAGGAAATGTTCCTGACCGAAACGGCCAAAGCTGCCGATATCGTCCTTCCCGCGGCGTCCGCTTACGAAAAAGACGGCACGGTCGCGAACACTTCCGGCGAAATTCAATTGCTTCGCAAAGGCGCCGAAATCATGGGCCCGCGCAGCGATTTTGACTTGCTGCGCATCCTCTCGCATCAACTCGAAAAGCAGGGCCTCGGCAAAGCGTTCCACTACAAGACCGCCGGCGCAGCCTTCGAAGAAATTCGCAAAGCGGTCCCTGCCTACAACGTCCCTCTCGCGGGCTTGCTCACCGGAGGCGCGGAATCGACTCGCGCGCAATTCGCCCGAAACGGCCATGCGCCCTACGACGTCCCCGCCGGACTGATCCGCTCCGCGAACGACAATCTTTTCACCAGCGGCACGCTGACTCGCTGGTGTACCATGATGGAATCCTTGCCAGAGGCGGACGTCTAACCGTGCGCTCGCTCTTAACCGCCAACGCCGAACTGGTTATCACCATTGTCAAAATCGCCGTTCTCCTTTTTATCGTGCTCACGGTGAACGCCTATCTCACTTGGTTCGAGCGCAAGGTCGTGGCGCACATCCAGTCCCGCTGGGGACCGCATCGCGTCGGCCCGCATGGTCTTCTCCAGCCGATGGCCGACGGCCTGAAATTTCTCTTCAAGGAAGATCCGACGCCTGCCGGCGTGGATAAATTTGTCTACTACCTGGCCCCCTTGCTCGCGCTGGCCCTGGCGCTGACTTCCATCGCGATCATCCCGTTTGGCCCCGAGCCGCTTCATCTTTTCGGCCACGACATTTATCTCGGCATCGCGCCGCTAAATTTGAATATCGGGATTCTCGCCCTTTTCGCAATCACCGCCCTCGGCGTCTACGGCGTGGCGCTCGCCGGCTGGTCTTCTAACAGCAAGTATCCACTTCTCGGCGGCCTGCGCAGCTCCGCGCAAATGGTCAGCTACGAACTGGCGCTCACCATGTCCGTCGTGGGGGTTCTGTTAATGGCCGGCAGCTTCAACCTCCGCGACATCATCAACGCACAGGCGCGTCGGCCCGAATGGGGCATCTTCGGTTGGAACCTGTGGCCGCAAATTCTCGGCTTCTTCTGCTTCTTCACCGCAGCCGTCGCCGAAACCAACCGCGTGCCCTTCGACCTCCCCGAAGCCGAGTCCGAACTCGTCGCCGGCTTCCATACGGAATACGCCAGCTTCAAATTCGCGATGTTCTTTATCGCCGAATACACGAGCATGATCACGGTCTCGTGTTTGTGCACCATCATGTTTTTTGGCGGATGGCTTTCCCCCTTTCCCGTCTCCTGGACCGTCACGCACTATCTGCCTTCGGTGATTCTGATTCCTTTCGGCTTATGGGTCATCATGGACGGCTTCCGCTACGAGACAGCTTTCGGCCGAGTCATCCTCCCCGGCCTGGGTGCCGTGCTCGCAGCGCTAGGCTTGGCTCTGATCGTGTTGCCGCATCAGTTCAACGATTTCATTCAGGCACCGTTCTGGTTTCTTTCGAAGGTGTTAGTCTTCCTTTTCGTTTATGTCTGGATGCGCGGGACTCTGCCGCGTTTTCGCTATGACCAGTTGATGGCATTTGGCTGGAAGCTGCTGCTCCCAGTTTCCATCGTGAATGTTATCCTCACGAGCTTCGTAATCCTCGCAAAGATAACCTGGGGTCGCCCATGACGGCGCCGCTCATCGTTTTCTTCGTGCTCGCGGCGCTCGCGGTGATTGGCGCAATCAGTCTGATTCTCCAAAAGCATCCGATTCACAGCGCGCTTTCCCTCATCGTCGTGATGGTGGCGCTCGCCGGACTTTACTTGCTCATGGGCGCGGAGTTTGTCGCCGCCGTGCAAATCATCGTCTACGGCGGCGCGATTATGGTGCTTTTTGTTTTTGTCATCATGCTGCTCAATGCAGGAGTCGAAGAGCACACCAGCCTTTCGAAAATAGCCGGCCCGCCGGGACTGCTTCTGGTGTTGGCGTTAGCCGCTTTTGTGGCCGCGACGATTGCGAAGTCCGGCGCCAGCGTGGAAGCTGCTAGGCAAACGGGCGCGCTCTCTTCGACCAAAGGCATTTCCGAAATGGTCTTCAAGGATTTCGTCTATCCTTTCGAGCTGACTTCGTTTCTCATCCTGGTGGCGATTCTGGGCGCGGTGGTTCTGGCGCAGCGGGAGAAAAGCTGAAATGGTCCCCACGGAATATTACGTCATCCTGAGCGCGATTCTCTTTGGCCTGGGCGTGTTCGCCTTCATCTTCAAGCGCAACGTCATCACCATTTTCATGTCCATCGAGCTGATGCTCAACGCGGTGAATCTGGCCTTCGTCGCGTTTAGTCAGGCGCTAGGCAAACTCGACGGACAGGTCTTTGTCCTGTTCGTGATCGTGGTCGCCGCCGCGGAAGCCGCCGTCGGCCTGGGAATCATCATCTTGATTGCGCGCAACCGGCAAACGCTCAACGTCGAGCGCGTGGACTTGCTCAAACTCTGATGCCCGAACAACCGATGCTCCAGTATTTGTGGATTGTCCCGCTGCTGCCGCTCCTCGGCTCGGCAATCAACGGGCTTTTCGGCTCGAAGTGGCCGAATAAATACGTCTCCGCCGTCGCCATCACCTCAACGGGGCTTTCGTTCCTTTGCGCGCTTGAAGCCGTTCGCGAATTTGTTATCGACCGGCACGGCGAACTCTTCCATAGGGAGTTTTTCACCTGGATCACCGCCGGCAATTTCCGCGCCGGCTTCGACTTGCAAATGGACCAGCTCACGGTCGTCATGCTGCTGGTCGTCACCGGCGTTGGCTGGCTCATCCACATTTACTCGACGGGTTACATGGCCCATGAAGGCGGCTACTACCGCTTTTTCTCCTACCTGAATTTGTTCATGTTCTTCATGCTGATTCTGGTTCTGGCCGCCAATTACGTGCTCCTGTTCGTCGGCTGGGAAGGCGTCGGCCTCTCGAGTTATCTGCTCATTGGTTTTTGGTTCCTGAAAAAGTCTGCCTCCGATGCAGGCAAAAAAGCCTTCATCGTCAACCGCATCGGCGATTTCGGCTTTATGCTCGGCATGTTTCTCCTGTTCCGCGCATTCCACACCCTCGATTTCCAGACGCTTTTCGATGCGCAACACGCCGCAGGCTGGGCCGTCGAACCATTCGGTCAGTTCGGAACCCTGACGATCGCCGGCCTGCTGCTGTTCATGGGCGCGACGGGCAAGTCCGCGCAACTTCCTCTTTATGTCTGGCTGCCCGACGCCATGGAAGGCCCCACGCCGGTCAGCGCGTTGATTCACGCCGCAACGATGGTCACTGCGGGAGTTTACGTCGTCGCTCGGTCGCACCTTCTTTTTACACACTCGGGAACAGCCCTGGTTGTCGTTGGGACCGTGGGCTGCGCCACCGCGTTTTTTGCTGCCACCATCGGCCTGGTGCAGACCGACATCAAGAAGGTCCTGGCCTACTCCACCGTCAGCCAGCTCGGCTACATGTTCCTTGCTTGTGGCGTGGGAGCATACACGGCGGGCATCTTTCACTTGATGACTCACGCATTTTTCAAAGCGCTTCTCTTTCTTGCCGCCGGTTCCGTCATTCACGCCATGGGCGGCGAGCAGGAAATGCCCAAAATGGGCGGTCTCCGATCGAAAATCAAGTGGACATACGCCACCATGTTCATCGCGACGCTTGCCATCGCGGGCATTCCGCCGCTGGCCGGATTTTTCTCCAAGGACGCTATTCTTCACGCCGCGTACGTCCGCGAAGGTGGCCGGCATCCGCTCTACTTCGTGGGACTCCTCACTGCCCTGCTAACGGCGTTCTACATGTTCCGGCTGATTTTCCTCACCTTCAACGGCAAGCCGCGCTATGACGAGCACAAAGTTCACGTCCACGAATCTCCCTGGAGCATGCTCAGCCCTCTCGTGGTGCTTGCGATTCTCTCGGCCATCGGCGGATTGCTGGCTGCACCGGCATTGCTGGGGATAGGCCCGGATTACTTTGCGAATTTCCTGGCGCCCGTTTTTGGCGGCGCCCTGGAAGCCGCAGGCGCGGCCACGGAAGCGGCAACGCATCAGCTCGAATGGATTCTCGCAGGCGTGGCCTTCGGCACCGCTTCGATTGGCATCGCCGTTGCCTACTGGCTGTATCTCAGGAATCCGCGCAAACCTGACGACCTGGCTAAGTCGATGAAGCCGGTGTACACGACGTTGCTGAACAAGTATTACGTCGACGAACTTTACGCCGCGCTGGTCGTTCGCCCGCTGCTTTGGCTTTCCACCAACGTGTTCTGGAAGGCTGTCGACGTTGGCGGTATCGATGGCACGGTAAACGGAGTAGCTCACGGTACGGCGGCCATCGGTGACGGTGTCCGCCACTCGCAGTCCGGAAACACGCGCAGCTACGCCGTGTGGGTCGTGGCCGGCGCGATTGTGGTGCTCGCGGTCATTTTCTTCTGGCCCGGCGCTGGCAAAACCATTTTGGGGTTGGTGCGCTGATGCTCTCCGGCGGACATTTGCTTTCGGTGCTGATCTTCTTCCCTGCCGTCGGTGCGGCGGCGCTGATGACGCTCCGCGGCGATGATCACAAGTTCATTCGCTCGATCGCCATGCTTGTTTCCGTCGCGGAATTTGTCTTCTCGCTGCTCCTGCTGCGCGGCGTCCCCATCGGTTCTTCCGGATACCAGCTCGAGGAATTCGCCAATTGGATCCCCGCGCCTCCGATCCACTATCATCTCGGCGTGGACGGCATCAGCATATTCCTCGTCATCCTCACGACTTTTCTTACACCGATTTCGGTTTTGGCTTCCTGGAGCAGTATTCAGAAGCGTGTCAAAGAATTTTTCGTAATGCTGCTGCTTCTTGAAGTAGGCGTTGTCGGCGTTTTTCTCTCGCTCGACATGTTCCTCTTCTTTCTCTTCTGGGAACTGATGCTGATTCCCATGGCGTTCCTCATTGGTATCTGGGGTCACGAGCGCCGCGTCTATGCCGCCGTAAAATTCGTTCTCTACACCATGGCTGGCTCGATTTTGATGCTCGTCGGCATCATCTGGCTCTACAACGCCACAGGCACCTTCGACTTGCCGACCATTCAACAAATTCTGGCGAATGGCCAAGTCATTTTGGAGCCGCGCACGGAGATGTTGCTCTTCCTGGCGTTCTTCGTGGCCTTCGCCATCAAAGTGCCGCTCTTCCCGCTGCACACGTGGCTGCCCGACGCGCACGTGGAAGCGCCCACTGCGGGCTCGGTGATGCTCGCAGGCGTACTGCTGAAGCTTGGCACCTACGGCATGATGCGCTTCTGCCTGCCGCTGTTTCCGGAAGCGGCGCATCGCGCGGCGCGCTTTGTTGCCGTACTGGCGATCATTGGGATCATTTACGGCGCGCTGGTTTCGCTGGTGCAACCCAACCTGAAAAAACTCGTCGCGTATTCGTCCGTCAGCCACCTCGGCTTCGTCGTTCTCGGCATCTTCGCCTTGCATAACATTTCCATGCAGGGCGCCGTTTACCAGATGCTGGCGCACGGAATTTCCACCGGCGCGCTGTTTTTGCTCGTTGGCATGCTTTACGACCGGCGACACACCTTTGAAATTAGCGAATTCGGTGGCCTCTCGACGCCGATGCCTAAACTCGCTGCGTTTTTTCTTTTCGTCGCGCTCTCATCGCTGGGCCTGCCGATGCTTAACGGTTTCGTCGGCGAATTCCTGATTCTCCTCGGCACCTACCAGCGCCACTGGGGCTGGGCCGCGTGGGCCGCGCTCGGCGTGATTCTCTCCGCGTGCTACCTGCTGTGGTCGTACCAGCGCGTGTTCTTCGGCGAAATCACCGTGGAGAAAAACAAAACGCTGCCCGACGTTTCCGTCCGCGAGAAATGGATTCTCGCCACGATGGCGGTCGTCACGCTGTGGATGGGCATCGATTCGCCGTTCATCACGCGGCGCACCGCCTCCGCCACGCAAACCGTGATGGATCAGGTGGAACCAGAGCGCGCGTACGAAGCAGTTGCGCCTGCCAGCACAAAACCTCTAGGACAAAGCGTCTCTCCCAGCACCGGGCCGCAAGCAACGAGCGCTTCCGTTAGTCCGAAGGCTCAAGTAAGAGATGTTTCTGTGAGCGCTTCTGCGGCGATCGCCGTGGAAAGGTTCGGAATCCGCTAAATGTTTCCTCAAGCCATCGACATGCAGCGCGTGCTGCCCGAGCTGATCTGGTGCGGCTTCGGCGTGCTGGTGATGCTGCTTCAGCCGTTCGTGCGCAGCCGGAAATTTTTCACCTTTGTTGCGCTGCTTGGCTCGCTCGCGGGAACGGTTGCCGCATTTTTCGCGCTCGCTCGCGGCGGATCGGCCTTCTTCGGACTCGTGCAGTCGGATGCGTTTAGTTTCTTTTTCCGGTTGCTGGTTGGCACCGTCTCTTTTCTCGTGGTGCTCGCAGCCGGGCCGTACCTCGACCGTGAAAAACTCCCTATCGCTGAGTTTTATGCCCTCCTGTTTTTCGCCACCGCTGGCATGGGAGTACTCGCATCGGCGCAAGAGCTGCTCACCGGCTTCATCGGGCTCGAGATGAGTTCGATTTCGAGTTATGTCCTTGCCGGCTACCGGCGCGATTCTTTGAAGTCCAGCGAGTCGGCGATGAAATATTTTCTGCTCGGATCGTTCGCCACGGCATTTTTCCTTTATGGCATCGCGCTGGTGTACGGCGCAACGGGCACGACTTTGCTCAACAGAATGGCATTGACCGACGGAACAAGCACGCTACTGAAGCTGGGCCTCGCCATGATTCTGATTGGCCTCGGCTTCAAAGTAGCCGCCGCGCCGTTCCAGGTGTGGACGCCGGACGTTTACGAAGGCGCGCCAACTCCTGTCACCGCCCTTTTTTCCGCAGGACCGAAAGCTGCGGCGTTTGCTCTGCTGCTGCGCATTTTCGCCACGGTTCCCGCGGCGACGCAATACTGGTTCTGGGCTTTCTGGGTGCTCGCCGCGCTGACCATGTTCGCCGGAAACCTCGGCGCGCTCGTGCAAACCAACATCAAGCGCCTGCTGGCGTACAGTTCGATCGCGCACGCCGGATATATTTTGGTCGCGTTCGCCGCAGTCACCGCCATGGCCCAAGGCGGATCGGCGGAGGCTGCGCCGGCGTATGCCGCCGTGCTGTTTTACCTCCTGAGCTACGCGCTGGTGAAGCTCGGCGCGTTCACCATCGTTTCGCAACTGGGCGGCAACGGCGAAAAGAACCTGTCACTCGACGACTACGCCGGGCTCTCACAGCGCCAGCCGTTCATCGCGGCGATGCTGAGCATCTATTTGCTGTCGCTGCTCGGTCTGCCGGTGACCGCGGGCTTCTTCGGCAAGTTCTACATCTTCAAGGCCGCGGTGAATTCGCACCTGATTTCGCTGGCAATCCTGATGGCCATCAACAGCGTGATCGGCGCTTACTACTACTTGCGCGTGATCGTGGTGATGTACATGCGCGAGCCGAGCGCCGAAGCCGCCGCCGTTGGCCCCGTGCCCTTCCCGATTGGCGTGAACGCCGTGCTGCTCATCACGTTTGTTGGCACGATTCTGTTCGGTTTGTACCCCAATCCTGTAATCAACTTTATCCTGCGGCCGACCCTCCTCGGACACTAATCTGCGGCAAAGCATTCCATTGGGCCTTCACTTGTATCGCGAGCTGGCCATTGGGAACGAGCTTACGGCTTCCGCGACGGCTCCGGCTAGGTCGCCTTCAATCCAGTATTCGCTTTATGATGAACAGGTTAGCTTCAAAACTTGCGGACCGACTCTCACGGTTGATTCGAATGTGCCGGGATCGTTCGCGAGTCATTCGCAAATGGTTTATGGCGCGCCATTTGCGGCGGCCGGTAGGATAGGAAGAGCAATGTCTTCCTGCACATACGCTGTCGCCGGAGTTCCCTCGGGAATGACAAACTTCTTGTTGGACGAGAGCAATAGTCCGCTCACCCCGAAGAGAATTCCGTAAGTGACCATTTTTCCTTTATCGCGCTTCCCAAGTCCCGCCTGCTCCCCGGTGAGTTTGATAAACGATTGCCCTACTTTAATGTGGTCCGCGCGAACACGCAGTTCGTTGGCTTCGGTTTTCTGCTTCTCTGTTTTCTTGCCGGCCGCCACGGTGCCAAGTACGCGCGTCCCTTTGCGGGCTACAACATCCGTGCCGACGGCCAAGTCTTCCGCCAGTACCATCTCGACCGGCTCGCCCAGACTGGATGTTTTGGAAGTCATCGTTTGCGCCAGCTTCAGGTGGACTTCCGTCCCTTCCTTGAGGACCACTCTCTTTGCGCCCTCCGCGTCACCGGTCTTCGGTTTTTGCTGTTCTGCTTGACTCTGCGCGGCCGGCGCGGGCTCCTGCCCTTTTGCTGAAGAGCTCCCGAGAAGCGGCACGGCGAGCAATGCACAAAGTGAGCATGTGGCGCGGAATCGCATTTTCTTCCTCCTAGGACCGCCCTCGGACCGCTAGCGGCTTCGGAGCTTCTTCCTTCGCCGGGGCAGCCGGCGCCGCTGACGATTTCTTCGGCAGGCCGGGCTTATCGATTCTCGGATCGAGCTTCTTTTGCAGAGACTTCAAAGTCTTCTCTGGGGCTTCCTTTCCGGTCATGCCTCCCATAGCGCCCGCTTCTTCCGACCACAAAAGCTTGCCCGAGAGATCGTAGGACTGGACCGTGACTTTGATCCATTTGCTCAAAGGCCGCTCAACAGTGGCCAGAAGGAGGTATTGGGCGCCGGCATTCTTCGTGAGGTTTAGCTGGCTCTCGACGGACATGAGTTGGTCGGTCTGCAAGATGCCGCGTTCGGGGTCTTCAAGGATGTTTACATCGCGCGATTTCAGATAGCTGATGAAGCTGTCGGCGAATCCGTGAAACACCTGTGGGCTGCTGCTCGTGATGTGGTTTGGCGCGCGATAGACAACGACAAATACTCCTTCGGCCTGCGCTGGCGGCGCCTGGGGCTCAGCCCTGAGAGACGTACTCGGGACTAGTATGAGGAAAATCGAGGCAGTAAGTGCAATTCCCGTTCTCATCGTTCCTCTTGTTGTTGAACCAAATGCGTTGTTGGGCCAATGCCCGCGCAGATGATTCATCGGGAAAACGAATGAATGACCCGGCATTGTTCTCTTGGAAAGGAACCTGACTTCAAAAACTGGCGGTATTGTACACCGGTCCCGCGCGTTGGCAAGGCGAGGCCGGAGGCGAAACTTCCAGGCCTTCGGAGAGTCCCGGTCGCAGTAAAGGGATCGAGGGACGCGGAAGCGCGCCCCTCTACAAACCTAGGAAGCGGTTAGATCTTTAAGGCGATCATGGCCAGAGTGAAAAGCACTAGCGTTTCCACAAACACGAGGCCGAGAATCATGGCCGCGCGAATGGCGCCGGCAGCTCCGGGGTTGCGCGCCATGCCTTCGCAGGCCGCGGACGCGATGCGGCCCTGCGCCAGGCCGCATCCAAACGCAGCGATGGCCATGCCGAACCCGACGGCGATTCCCGAGAGGGCCTTGCTGCCGGCTCCGGCTTGGTCCTGCGCGAACGCGGCGGGGGCGAACAGCATTACCACGACAAGCATTGCCAATATCCAGATCCATTGCTTTTTCATGACTGCCTCCTTGTAAGCCGCCAGGAGGTGGTTCCCGGACACCGTGCAGCCGGGCTCACACTGGAGCGGCAAAACCAAAGCCGATTATGGAGACCATCTCAACGACCCGATTACCCGACAGATCCAGCCAGGATTCCTCGCTTCGCTCGGAATGACAAGTTTGGCTTGGCGCGGCAAATCTCGGCACGCTTCCGCAGCGACGAACCCGAAAAGTCATTCCCGGCGCGCCGTTACAACGGAAAAAAGCCAAGACTCGATCAATGCTCCTCCGCCGTGGCTAGGCCCAGGTAGACGGCGGGGAGAACCGTAAAGACGTAAGCCTGGATGACGGACACGAAAATGTGCAGGCCGATAAAGGCCACAGGAATGGCGGCCGGGAAAATGGCGAGTACAACGCCGAGCACGGGAGACTTGCTCCACCCAAAGGTGGCGCCTCCAGCGAGCAGAGTAAGGAAAATTATATAGATGAGATCGCTGGCGAACATGTTGGCCCAGAGACGGACGGTGAGAGAAAGCACACGAGCCGTCGTGCTGACAATTTCTACGGGAAACAGCAGGACGGCCAAAATCCACGCGCTTAAGTCCTTGGGCGAGCCCGCGAAGGTCAGCAGATAGTGCCCTAGACCAAGGCGGCGGATTCCCTGCCAGTTGAAATAAATAAACGTAAGAACAGCGCAGGCCAGCGGGACTTCAACTTTTCCAGTCGGCGCTTGCAGAAAGCTGCTGGGGAAAGCTCCCATGAGATTGCCTACGAGAACAAACACGGAAATCGTTCCGACAAACGGAATGAACTGACTGGCGCCGTGGTGGACGTTTTCTTCGAGCAAATCCTTGACACCGAAGCCCATGGGATTGGTAAGCAGAATCTCGGCGACTTGTTGCATGGCACCGGGCTTTTCGACGGAAAGGCGCGAGCGCAGAACGAGGGCCAGAATCGTTCCGATTACTACTACGACGATGCTCATCACGACGCGCTCAGGGATGGGTAGTTCCGGATTGCTCGGCTGGATGCGCAAAACGGCAAGCAGGGCGGCGGCATAGTGCCCGAAGAGATGATTCACGAATTGCGTCAACCGCGTAACGTGTTCAGCCACTCGTCAGTCCGCCGGACGAAGGATTTCCCACACACTTGCCACAATGGCCGCCGCTGCTAAGGCGCAAAAACCCAAAATCATGCTGCCAAGGGGAACGTGTAGAGACACAAAAATAACATAGACGGCGAAACCCAGCAACCCGTAGCGGCAGAGTGCAGCAAGGTAGGTAGTAACGGGCACTTTGGGCTTCTCGCGGCCTTCTTGGGCTGTCGAAACAACGACCAGCGCGTCCAGAGCGCGCCTCAGCCAGCGAAAATTGAGCCAGGCCAGCACGCTGCCGATGGCCAGGCCGGCGGCCCAGAGACTGTGGTGGAGGACGGCCGCTATGGCAGCGGCCGCAAAGCCGAAAAGGAGAGTGAGCCAACCGACGCGCCGTTCGGTTTGGGTGCTGGAAGTTGGACTGGCCACGTCTAATGGACCTCGCACAATAAAATGCCGGTGTCGGAAAAAAAAGCGGCGACCCTTCGAGGTTCAGGGTAAAAAAGCCGCCGCGCTGCACAGGACTCGCGCAACATTTTGGGAAGCCTAATTGTTTCCATTGCCGGCGGGCAGGCGGCGCAGAACTTCGCGGACGCCGGCGAAGAATCCTACCGCTCCCAGCACGAGCGTGAGCCAGGGCCTCGTGTTCAGGCGATGATCGAGGAAATAGCCAATCGCGGCTCCCACCGCAACGGGGCCAACAAGAGTGAAAGGCAACTCAAACGCAAGGGCGAGAGCTGAGTTGGAGCTAATGTCCCTCCCGCTCTTCCTTGCCGGCGCAGTGGATGAAGGCTCGTCGGGTTTATCGTCCGAAGGCATATTGAGCAAGCCGCGTGAACGGCTCAGGATACAACCCGGCGGCGAGCGTGACAAACACGGCGACGCCGAGGGCCACGGCCTGCGCGTTGCTCATGACGGGACGCGGGGTTTCGCCCGGAGCTTTGAGCCAGGCGTGGACGACGATGCGGAAGTAGTAGTAGAGCGCGGGAACGATGTAGAGAACCGCGAATACCGCGAGCACCGGATGGTGCGTTTCGATGAGCGAAAGAAAAATGAAGTACTTGCCCATGAAACCAGCAGTTGGCGGAATGCCAGCGAGCGAAAGCATGAAGACCAAGAGAAGCACCGCCGCGGCAGGGCTGCGCTGGTACAAGCCATTTAGATCTTCGAGTTCTTCGCCGATGAGGCCTTTCTGGCGCAGCACGATCAGGATGGCGAAAGCGCCGGCGGTCATAAAGATGTACGCGAACAAATAGAACGCAATCCCCGTTTTCGCGGTATCCGACAGGGTTTTTGTCTTTTCATCCCAAGCGACCAGCCCCAGCAAGACGTAGCCGACGTGCGAAATCGAGGAATAAGCGAGGAGGCGTTTCACGTTGGTCTGCGTGAGCGCGGCGAGGTTGCCCCAAGTCAGAGAGGCGATGGCGATGCCTGCGACAAGGTACATCCAGTTGACCTGCGTGGCTCCAAACACAACAAGGAACAAACGGAGGAGCAACGCGAAACTCGCGGTTTTCGAGGCCACACTGACGAAGATCGTAACGGGCGTCGGAGCACCTTCGTAAACGTCGGGCGCCCACTGATGGAAAGGCACGGCGGCGACCTTGAAGAACAGCCCGACGGCCACCAGGACGAAAGCAAGAACCGGCAGCAACTGAAGCAGGAAAGGATCGAATTGCGCTGTCGCTGGCTGCGGATTGTGCAAGATCGAGCTCACGAAAGCATCGCGGCGGCCCAGCGCCACGCTGATGGAATCAACGTTCGTAGAAGCCGAAAGGCCGTAGAGAATCGAAAAACCGTAAGCCAGAATACCGGAGCTGAACGCGCCGAGGAGGACGTACTTCAGAGAGGCTTCGTTGGAGCGTTTCTCTCGGCGCAGAAAGCCGGTAAGGACGTAGAAGCTGAGGGCCATGGTTTCGAGGCCAAGGAACATGACAATGAGGTCAAAACCGGAAGCCATGAACATCATGCCCACGCAAGCGAAAAGCAGCAACGCGTAGTATTCGCCCTCCTGCTCTTGCTCGATTTCTAGGAATTTCACGGAGAGCAGAATGACCAGCGCGGTGGCGGCGAGAAAAAGCGCGGCGAAGAAAAGAAAGAAAGGATCCACGGTGAGCGAGCCCTGAAATCCATACAGCGCTCCATTTGCGGCAACGGGAACCCGCAGCTCCCACACCGTGTAGGCGCTGAAGGCCGTTCCGAGAAGGGCTATGCCCGCGTTGAAGTATCTTTCCCTGACGCCGAGGGTGAAATCAATCAGCAGAATGCCCAAGCCGAAGAGCGTCAATTCAATCTCAGGAAGAATGAGGCGGCCTTCTCCCCGGAGGTATTCCATAAGCGCGCTGATGAAGGGAATGTGCATAGGCGTTCGAGTTTACTTTGCCTCCGCCACATTGCCAGGAGTTGGCGCGGGCGGCAATTTCGCGCGCTCCTGTTGATAAAAGTTGGGATTCACCTGCTCGACGATTTTTTGCACGGGCTTTTCGATGAGCGCGAAGAACGGTTTCGGATAGATGCCGATCCAGAACGCCAAGACCACGAGCGGGAGGAGCGTGGCCATTTCGCGCAGATTCAAATCGGGCAAGTGTTCGTTCGCAGGGTTAGTGACCGGACCAAACATCACGCGCTGGTAAAGCCAGAGCAAGTAGGCTGCGCCGAGAATCACGCCGAGGGTGCCCCAAGCGGCCCAGTATTTGTTCACTTGAAATGCGCCCTGCAGAATCGTGAATTCCCCGATGAAGCCATTCAGAATCGGCATGCCCAGAGAGCTGAGGCTGACGATGAGATAGACGGCGGCAAAATTCGGCATGGGCGTGGCCAGGCCGCCAAACTCGGAAATCAGACGCGTGTGCCTGCGTTCGTAGAGCACGCCAACGATCAAGAAGAGCGCGCCGGTCGAGATGCCGTGATTGATTTGCTGCAGGACGCTGCCGGCGAGGCCATTGGGCGTGAGCGCGAAAATTCCAAGCGTGCAAAACGCGAGGTGACTGACGGAACTGTAGGCAATGAGCTTCTTCATGTCCTTTTGCATGAGGCAGACGAGCGCGCCGTAGACGATGCCGATCAGTGAAAGGACTATGACAATCCGAATGATGTTAGAGCGCAGCGGGCCGTCGCTAGGGAGCAGGGGCAGGGAGAAGCGGATAAAGCCGTAAGTCCCCATCTTCAGCAAAACGCCGGCCAGGATGACGGAGCCTGCCGTGGGCGCTTCCGTGTGCGCATCGGGGAGCCAGGTGTGGAACGGGAACATCGGCACTTTGATGGCGAAGGCGAAGAAGAAGCCCCAGAAGAGCCAGGCTTTGAGCGGATCGGAAAACCTTTGCGCGGCATCCAGCAGCGTTGGCACATCAAAGGTGCGAGTCGCACCCGCAGCGACTGGCGCGTAGAAGTACAGCGCCAGAATCGCGAGCAGCATGACTACTGAGCCGGCCAGCGTGTACAGGAAAAACTTGATGGCGGCGTAAAGGCGGCGGTCGCTTCCCCAAACCCCGATGAGGAAGTACATGGGAACGAGCATCACTTCCCAGAAAACGTAGAAGAGAAAGAAGTCGAGGGAGACGAAAACGCCGATCATGCCGGTCTGCAGGAGCAACAGCAAAATGTAATATTCCTTGGTGCGCGTGTGAATGGCGCTCCAGGAAGAGAGAATGGCGATCATGCCGAGGAACGTCGTGAGCATGACCAGCAGCAGGCTGATGCCATCAATGCCGAGGTGGTAGCGAGCGCCGATGGAGGGAATCCAGGAAACGTTTTCTTCGAAGGAGAATCTGCTTGCGCCAAAATTCCACCAGCGAACCAGCGGGATGGAAATGAGGAAGCCGAGCGCGCCGAAGATGTTGGCGGCGATCTTTTGCGCCGATTCCGCTTCGCGAGGAATGAAGAGCATGAGAACCGCGCCCACCAGCGGCGTGAAGAGCACTACCGTCAAGATGTGATTCGCAAAAAAGTCCATTCTCTCCCTCTCAGCGCGCCCCGCGCAGCACTACATGGAGGTGTTGTTCGTAATACGCCAAAAGAATTGCCAAACCCACAAGAATCAGCAGCGCATAACTGGAAAATGTGCCGGTTTGCAGAAAGCGGAAGGGGAAGCTGAGGAGCTGCGTCAGCTTGGCGCCGAAGTTCAGCAGGCCGTCAATGATCCACTTGTCCCACCACATGGAAAGCTTCGAAGTAAAGCGCGCTAGCCAGCCAGCGCCGTCCACGCCGACTCCGTCGATGACTTTGGCATCGAACTGGCCGAGCAGCGTGCCAACATCTTTCGTACGGTTCACGAACAGGGCGTCGTAGATTTCGTCAACGTAATATTTGTGGACCAGCACTCGGTAGAAGCCGCTCATTCTTCGAGCGATCAATTCGGGAGCGAATCGCTTGGTGCCGTAGAACTCGTACGCCAGCCAGATGCCAGCGACCGCCGCAGCAATGGAGGCGAACATCAAGAAATATTCTGTTGGCCCGCTTCCCTTTTCTTGCTCGGGAGCACTCCTTTGGATTCGCGCCGCCTCGTCTGGCGAGGCTAGGGCTCCAAGCGGACCTTCGTGCCCCAAGAGAGGCTCGGTGTGAGTGACCATGACCGGCGCGAGGAATTTTTCGAAGTGGTTGCTGCCGCCGAGTGCGGCAGGCCAGCCAATCCAGCCGCCAATCACCGAAAGCACGGCGAGGATCATCAGCGGAATGGTCATCGAGTGCGGCGATTCGTGAATGTGGTGTTGGGCATGTTCGTCGGCGCGCGAATAGCCCGAGAACGTCAGGTAAGCCAGCCTGAACATGTAAAACGCAGTCATACCGGCAGTGATGAATCCGACGGCCCACAATGCCCAGTGGCGTTCGAATGCGCGGCCAAGGATCTCATCCTTGCTGAAGAACCCTGCGAAGGGAGGCATTCCCGCAATGGCCAGGGTGGCCAAAAGAAAGGTCCACGCAGTAACGGGGATCCTGCTCCACAAGCCGCCCATCTTTCGGATGTCCTGCTCGCCGGACATGGCATGAATCACGCTGCCCGCGCCGAGGAACAAGAGCGCTTTGAAGAAAGCATGCGTCATCAGGTGAAAAATTCCTGCCGCGAAAGCTCCGGCTCCAAGAGCGAGAAACATGTAGCCGAGCTGGCTGATGGTGGAATAGGCGAGGACTTTCTTGATGTCGTTCTGAACGAGCGCCATCGAGGCGGCAAAAATCGCAGTGACCACACCAACGACGGCGACGACAACCAATGCCGACGGCGCGTTTACGTAGATGGCATTCATGCGCACAACCATGTAGACGCCCGCCGTGACCATCGTGGCGGCGTGGATCAAAGCGCTGACAGGAGTAGGGCCCTCCATGGCGTCGGGAAGCCAGACGTAGAGGGGTATTTGCGCGGATTTTCCGCAGGCGCCAACAAAAAGCAAAAGCGCAATGGCGGTAAAGACGGGAGCTCCGTAGGCCAGGGCGTGCGAGCCGAGAGCGGCTTCGAGGGCTTGGCGGACTCCGGAATCGGCGGCAACATTCGCCAGCCCTGCAGAGGTAAAGCGAATGGTGCCGAAGGTCACCGCCGTCAACAACATGCCGAGGATGAAGCCGGCGTCTCCGATGCGATTCACGATGAATGCTTTTTTGCCGGCGTCGGAGGCGGATTTCTTGAGGAAATAAAAGCCGATCAGCAGATAACTGCACAGGCCCACGCCTTCCCAACCCACGAACATAAGCAGCATGTTGTTGGCGAGGACGAGGGTCAGCATGGAGAACATGAAGAGGTTCATGTAGCCGAAGAAGCGGTAGTAGCCGCCTTCGTGGCCCATGTAGCCGATGGAATAGATATGAATCAGGAAACCTACGCCGGTGACGACTAGCACCATCACGGAAGAGAGCGGGTCGAGGAGATAGCCCCAGTCGGCGGTGAAAGGAACTGTGGCGCCGCTCGCGAGGCGCATCGCGCCGGGAGTGAGCCACTCGAAAAGAATGTGTTGCGCGACGCGGTATTCCGGGTCGGCGGACAACAATTGCATCACTGCGCCCACGGCGAAGATGAAGGAAAGGCCTACGCTGCCGGCGCAGAGGACGCTCACGGCGGCGTTGGGAAGGCGGCGGCCTATGAAAAGCATCAGCGCCGCAGTTACCAGCGGAAAAAGCGGGATGAGCCAAAGGTGCTCGAGGAAATATCCCGTTGGCGTCATGCTTGTGCGTTCCCTTGCTTCGTCATTTCGCTTTCGTTGCGCATCATTTCTCTGCCGAGGTCCCTGTTCGGGCTACCACTTCAGCAAATCCATTTCGTCTTCCAGAACTGTTTCGCGGTTGCGGAAGAAGGCGATGATGATTCCAAGCCCGACGGCGGCTTCGGCGGCTGCGTCCGCGATGATGAAGAGGGCGAAAACCTGGCCAGCAACGTCGCCATACAAACGCGAAAACGCCACCAGATTGATATTCACGGCGTTCAAGATCAGCTCGATGGACATTAAAATGACGATGACGTTGCGGCGCGTGACGACCCCAATCACGCCGATGATGAAGAGCGCGAGTCCGAGAAACAGGTAGTGTCCAATAGAAAGCATGGTCCGTCAGGTCCTCTTCTTGGCCATGACCACTGCGCCGATCATGGCGACGAGCAACAAAACCGAAGCGATTTCAAACGGCAAAAGATACGTGTCGAAAAGACTCTTGGCCACTGCTTCGGAATTGGGTGGCAGCATTTCTACGGGCGCAGCGGCAAATTTGGGCATTCCCTGGCCGGGCATTTTGCGACTGGACCAGAACATCAAGCCCACCTGGGCGGCGAGCGCGAGCGAGATGAGCAGCGCCACCCATTTCTGACGCGCAAATCGCATCTGGCGCACGGCTTCATCCAAATTCACCAGCATGATGACGAAGACGAACAGCACCATGATGCCGCCGACGTAAAGAATGATCTGGACGATGAAGAGGAATTCCGCGCGAAGCTGGAGGAAGATTCCGGCGGTGGCGAGGAGCGCGGTAATCAAAAAGACTGCGCTGTGCACGACATTCCGGCGCGTGACCGTCAAGATCGCGCTGATCACCGCGATGGCAGCAAAAGTATAAAAAATGACTTGATCAAGCATAGGAATCCGGCGCGGCGCTGGTCTTCTGCGGCTCGCTCTTTTGCTCCGAAGCCAAAATGAATAGCGCAACGATCAACGCGAGGATGGACGCGGGGACCGTGGTCAATAGCAGCGCCCAACCTGTCAAATTGAAGTATTGGCCTGCGATCATGGCGATGCCGATCACCAGGACGTTGATGATGGACAGTGGAATCAGGAAATGCCAGCCGAGGCGCATCAGCTGGTCGAAGCGGTAGCGCGGCAGAGTGAAGCGCAGCCACATGAAGAAATAAATGTACAGGCTCACTTTGAGGATAAACCAGAATGCTCCCAAAATTCCGTCATGGAATGGCTTCACGGCCGCCGCCAAGGATCGATTGAAAAGCGGCACGACCAAGGGCACCACCAGGACCAGAGCGACGACAAAACACAATCCAGCAACGGCCAGCATGAATATTTGCTGCACGCGAGAGGGCTGCTTTGGCGTGCGCACGAGGCAATAAACGCCAACGCCGATCATTGCCAATGGCGCCAGAAAATCGAGGAAATTGAGCCAGGTCGTTCGCGGGAAAGGCCGCAGCCAACCGCCGAGGAACAACGTCGTGGCGACGGAGGCAACGACAATCATGTTGGTGTATTCGGCGAGAAAGTACAGGGACCAGCGAAAGCCGCTGAATTCGGTCATGTAACCGGCAACCAATTCGGACTCGGCTTCAGGCAAGTCAAACGGCGCACGGTTGGTTTCTGCAATCGACGCGACTAAATAGGTGAAAAAGGCGACGGGCGCCAGCAATCCGAACCAAATGCCCTGATCGTACTGAGCCTGGACAATCGAAGTGATGTTCAACGAGCCGGCGAAGAGAAGCCCACAGACTAGAGCCATGCCCGCGGCGGTTTCGTAACTCACCAATTGCGCGGAACTGCGAAGGGCGCCGATCAGCGAATAGTGGCTGTTCGAGGCCCAGCCGCCCAGCACGATGCCGAAAATTCCCATGGCGCTGATGCCGACGACGAAAAGAATTCCGATGTTGATGTCTTTCGCGATTTGGAAGGCTGGGCCAATCGCGAGGCCCGCCATCGCCAATAGCGCTGCGGCAACCGAGAGCACCGGCGCCAGCCAGAAGACGAGCTTGTCGGCCTCCTCAGGGATAATGTCTTCTTTGATAAGCAGTTTCACAGCGTCCGCTATGGGTTGCAATAAGCCGTGCGGACCGACGCGCATTGGGCCGAGGCGGGCTTGCATGTCGGCCATGATTTTGCGCTCGACCAACACAATGTAGCCGGCTACGAGCGGAAGGATTGCGACAATGGCCACGCTGCAGACGAGCGGCGCCCAGTATTGCTTCACGAATTCGATGGTAGCTTGTATAACAGCTTGCATCAGTGACCTGTCACCCCTAAGAACTGCCTGCCCCTTGTCCTTGCAGGCCAGCCAACCGCGGCCCGATAAACTCCGCCAGCGGCAGGCAGGTTGCCGCTACCGATCCACTTCGCCCAGAACGATGTCGAGCGTTCCGATGATGGCCACGACGTCGGCAACCAAATGCCCGCGCGCCATTTGGTCGAACGCCTGCAAATTCACAAAAGAAGGCGGGCGGATGCGCACGCGGTAGGGCTGTACCGTTCCGTCGCTGATGACGTAATAGCCCAGCTCCCCCTTGGGCGCTTCGATCGCGTGATAGACTTCGCCGGGAGGCGGCTTCAGCACTTTGCCAACTTTGGCCATGATTGGCCCGCTCGGGATGTTTTCGATGGCTTGCAGGCAAATAAGGCGCGACTGACGCATCTCTTCCATGCGCACGAGGTAGCGGTCGTAGGTATCGCCCGTGGTGCCCACGGGAATTTCAAATTTGTATTGATCGTAGGCGGCGTAGGGCATCGCTTTGCGGAGGTCCCACTTTACGCCGCTGGCGCGCAGCACAGGGCCGGTGGCGCCGATGGCAATCGCTTCTTCGGCTTTCAGAATTCCAATGCCTTTTGTGCGCCCCAGCCAAATGCGGTTTTGCGTCAGCAGTTCCTCATAGTCTTTGGTGCGAGAGTCGAACGCTTTGCAAAAGCGCTCGACGTCTTTTTCCAGCGTGTCATAGGCTTCGTATTGGAGGCCGCCGATGCGAAACGCGTGCGTGGTCAGGCGCGCGCCGCAATACTTTTCGAAAATTTTAAGAATCTCTTCGCGTTCGCGGAAGCAATAGAAGAGCGGCGTGAGCGCCCCGATATCCAGCGCGTGAGTACCGAGCCACAGAAGATGGCTCGCGATGCGCTGAAGCTCCGTCAGAATCGTTCGGATGACCCGCGCGCGAGGCGGCGCCTCCACCATCAATAGTTTCTCAATAGCTTCGCAATATCCCAGGCCGTTGCTGACGGCCGCGACGTAATCCATGCGGTCAACGTAAGGCGCGAATTGCTGATACGAGCGGTGCTCCGCGATTTTTTCTACGCCCCGGTGCAGGTACCCGATCATGCACTCGGAGCCAATCACGCGTTCGCCGTCGAGCTTGAGCTTCACGCGCAGCACGCCGTGCGTGGAGGGATGCTGCGGCCCCATGTTGAGGACGAGTTCGTCCGCGCCCAGCAGCGTTTTCGGCTTGTCGCCGGGATCTGTGATGGTGTCGTTCGCCACGCTCGTTATTTCCTGCTCCTATTGACCGCTTTCAATGCCGAGGTTGTCTTTCACCCAAGTGGTATCCTGCTCGATGATGTCGTAGTCCTTGCGCAACGGATAGCCTTGCCACTCCTCGGGCAAAAGGATGCGGGTCAGATTGGGATGTCCAGCGAAAACGATGCCATACATGTCAAAGGCCTCGCGCTCCAGCCAATTTGCGGTGGGCCAAACGCCCGTGACGCTCGGAACTTCTTCGCCATCGGCAGCCCGCGCTTTTATGCGCAAACGTTCGTTCTTCGCAAAGGAATAAAGGTTGAGAACCACGTCGAAGCGCTTCTCGCGCTTTGGCCAATCCACCGCGGTCAAGTCGGATAGCAAGTCGAACTTCTCTTCATCGCGCAAGTATTGCGCAACCTCCCCAAGCTTGGCGCATTCCACGGTAAGTATCGCTTGCTTGCGATCTTCAATCGCCTCGACGAGGGCGGTTCCAAATTTTGCGCGAACGCGA